>Ga0126312_10002562_pt1 | contig 12163 bp, 12 predicted proteins | sample Plot104A_FD_92537 | JGI IMG/M metagenome (GOLD analysis project Ga0126312, IMG submission 92537) | Serpentine soil microbial communities from UC McLaughlin Reserve, CA, USA - Plot104A | ecosystem: Environmental > Terrestrial > Soil > Grasslands | place: USA: UC McLaughlin Reserve, Lake County... | reverse complement strand
GCGTGACAGTCGCCGAATCCCCGGCCGCCGCCGCCGAGGGCGCGGACGCCGTGGTCACGATGCTCGCCGACGGCGATGCCGTGGAGGCCGTGGCGCCCGAGGCGCTTCGCGAGGGGATCGACTGGCTGCAGATGTCGACGGTCGGCCTCGAGGCCACCGGGCGCCTGGCCAAGATCGCCGCCGACGCCGGCGCGGTCTTCGTCGACGCGCCGGTGCTGGGCACCAAGCAGCCGGCCGAGCAGGGCGCGCTCGTGGTGCTGGCCAGCGGCCCGGGCGACGCGCTCGAGCGCGCGCAGCCCGCGTTCGAGGCGGTCGGCTCGAAGACCGTGACGCTGGGCGAGGCGGGCGAGGGCACGCGGCTCAAGCTCGTGCTCAACTCGTGGCTCGTCACGCTCGTCGAGGGACTGGCCGAGACGATCGCGTTCGCCGAAGCGATCGGCGTCGACCCGAAGACGTTCCTCGAGACGATCGAAGGCGGCCCGATCGGCCCGCCGTACGCGAAGCTGAAGGGCACGCTGATGATCGAGCGCGACTTCCCGCCGAGCTTCCCGCTGTCGCTCGCGCTCAAGGACGCGCGCCTCGTGCGCAAGGCGGCGGAGCGGCACGGCGTGCCGATGCCGCTGGCCGAGGTCATCGAGAGCCAGTTCGCGCGTGCGCTCGACGACGGCCACGGCGAGGAGGACATGGCCGCCGTCTGGTTCGCGAGCGCGGGTGACGCAGGCGTCACCTAGACTGCGCGACCGCACGAACCCGAGGAGGAGAGCACCGGCTTGGCCCACCAGGCGATCGGCAAGAAGTTCCCGCCCTACGAGTACGAGGTCGGCCGCGAGAAGATCCGCGAGTACGCCAACGCGGTCGGTGAGACGAACCCAATCCACCACGACCGCGAGGCGGCGCAGGCCGCCGGCTTTCGCGACGTCGTGGCGCCGCCGATGTTCGCGGTCGTCTACGCGGCGGGCGCGGTCGGGCCGGCGATCTTCGATCCCGAGGTCGGGCTCAACTTCGCGATGATGGTGCACGGGGGCCAGGAGTTCGTCTGGGGCGAGCCGGTCTGCTCGGGCGACGTGATCACCACCACGAACGAGTTCAAGGACTACTCCGAGAGGGACGGCAAGAAGTTCTTCGTCTTCGAGTCCGTGTCGACGAACCAGGACGCGCAGGAGGTCTGCCGCGCGACCTGGACCAACATCGTCCGAGGAGGTTGACGTGAAGCAAGGCGACCAGATCCCCGAGCTCAAGGTCACGCCCGACAAGTACCTGCCGCACCGCTACGCGGGTGCCTCCGGCGATTTCAACCCGATCCACGTGGACCCGGAGTTCGCCAAGCAGGTCGGGCTGCCCGGCAACATCCTGCACGGGCTGTACACGATGGCCCAGGTGGCGCGCGCGAACGGCGAGGCGGCGGGTGACGCGACCAAGCTCAAGCGCCTGTCCGTGCAGTTCCGGGGCATGGGCTTCCCCGAGCAGGAGATCACCGTCAGCGGCACGGTCGTGGAGGAGCGCGACGGGCGCCTCGTCGTCGACACCGTGGCCGAGCAGGGCGGCAACCAGATCATCCGCAACGCGCAGGCCGAGATCGAAGTTTCGTAGGTCGCCGGGTTTCCTTTCTGCCCCGGCGGGCCAGAACCGTCCTGATGAGCGTGCAGTTCGAGGTCGAGCGGTTCGAGTGGGCCGCCGACGACCGGCTGGAGCTGGAAGGGCGCTGGTTCGGCCTCCGCGGGCGGCGCTTCATCCGCCCGACGCTCGACGTCGAGGTCGACGGCGAGTCGCGGCGGCTGCTGGCGCTGATGGAGCACAAGCCGTGGGCGGCGGTCGACGGCGAGGACTGGCTGGCCGCGTTCGCGTGGGACGGCGAGCGGGGCGAGATCGCGGCCGAGCTGGCGGTCGGTCCGGACCTGAGCTTCGAGCTGCCCCGTCCCGGCGGCGCGGGCCGCGGGTCCGCGCCGAAGCGGCTCGCCACGGCGGCGGCGCAGGCGGTGCAGCCGGCGCGCCGTGTGCGCGACGACGGACTCGAGCGGCGGGTCGCCGCCGCTGAGCGCGCGCGGGTGGAGGCGGTCGCGGACGCGCAGGCGCTGCGGCGCGCGCTGGAGCAGAAGGAGCGCACGGTGCGCGAGCTCGAGGACGAGCTGCGCGGCGCGCGCGAGGAGCGGGACGCGGCGCGTGCCGAGGCGGCCGCCGCGACCGAGGCCGAGGAGCTCCGGCGCGAGCTCGCGGCCGCGATCGCGGCGCGCAACGCGGCGCTCGAGCAGGCCGAGGAGTCGTCGCGCGAGCGCTACCAGGCGCTCGGCGCGCTGGCGGCGGCCGAGCGCGAGGCGCAGGCGGCCGCGCGCGGGCGAGAGGACGCCGGCGCGGCGGCGGCGGAGCGGCGACAACTGCGGCGCGAGCGCAATGCCGCGATCGCCGAGCGCGACGCCGCGCTGGCGCGCCTCGACGAGGCGCGCCGCGACCGCAACAGCGCGCGGCTCGCGCGCGACGCCGCTCGGGCCGAGCGCCCGCAGGTCGAGGGCGTCGCCGAGGTCGTTCGCCGGCGCGGCCCCCGGTCGCTCCCCTGGGTGGGGGCCGCGAGCCGCAGCCGCGACGACCTGCTGGCCCTGCGCTTCGCCGCGCTGGTGGCGCTGAGCGTCGTCTGCCTGCTCGTGGCGATCTGGATCCTGCTGGCGGCCTGAAGACCTCGACCACCCCGTCCGCGGTGTGACGTGGTCGAGGTTCGGCGCCTAGCCCCAGCCCTCGCGCAGCGCCTCCAGCCCCAGCGCGAGCCAGTCCTCGGTCGCCCCGAGCGGCGCGAGCGTCGCGGCCAGCTGGGCCAGCATCCGCAGCGGCCACAGGTCCGCCGGGTCGGGCGTGGCGCGGGCGGCCACGTCCATCAGCGCGCCCAGGCGGTCGAACGCCGCGCCGCCCGCCGCGGCCAGCGCGGCGTCGTCCAGGCGCGCAGGGCCGGAGAGCAACAGCGGCCCGAGCACCGCCTCGACGTGCGCGTACGCCTCGCGCCCGGCGTCGACAGGAACAAGCCCAAAGGCCGCCAGCGCCGCGCCGAAAGCGTCGGCGTCGCGGGACTGCAGCGCCTCCAGCGTCGCCATCCACTGATCCACGCGCTCGCGCGCGACTGCCCGCGCCGCGCCCGGCCCGATCAACCCGATGCCGCCGCCCCACAGCAGCACGACGTCGTTCGGCCGCGGGTTGGCCAGCACGAGCCCGATCGCCCGCGGCGCCCCGACGAATACGCGCACCAGCATCTGGGCCACGAGGCCGGGATCGTCCGGCGCGCCGTCAGCGAGCGTCGGCCCCTCCAGCCACTGCGAGACGTGGACGTCGTGCGTGGTCAGCTCGCCCTCGATGCGCGCGACCTCGACGCCGTCCATCCGCCGCAGCCCGCGCGCCACCCGGCGCTGGATGTCGCCCTCGTGCTCCAGGTCGAGCTCGTCCAGTATGCGCTCGCGTACCTCGCTCAGTACCGGCCCGACGGCGAGCGCGGGGAACGCCGCGCCCAGCGGCCGGGCCAGCGCGTCGAGCAGCACTAGGTCGGCGCGGGCGGTGGCGGCCATGCGCGGGCGGACGAGCTTGACGGCCACCGGCGAACCGTCGAGCACGCCGCGGTGCGTCTGCGCGTGCGGGCGCACCGCCACGGGCGACTCCAGGTCGATGTCGTCGAGCACGGCCGACGGCTGCTCGCCCCAGGCCGAGCGCAGCGCCTTCTCGACGTCGCCCGCGCCGAGCGGCCGCGCGGTCGCCCCCAGCGTGCGCTCGATCGACGCGGCGACCTCGTCGCGCAGCACCGCGGGCAGGAGCTCCGGCCGCACGAGCCCGTCGAGCCGCGCCATCGTCACCCGCGCCGACGGCGCCTCGCTCGCGACCGAGCGGCCAGCGTCGAGCAGCGTCGCGAGGGCGGAGGGCAGGCGCAGGTCGCGGGGCACGAGGCCCCGCATCCTGCCTGGTCGCCTACTTGGGCGGCGTTCCGCTGGGCGTGATCACGCCCCGGACCGGGTCCTCGCGAAGTCCCTAGGTGGGGGGTCCCAGGAAGCGCCGCCTTGGCGTACGCGGAACACCGCCGCCGGCCAGCATCACCGCGGCGGCCAGCACGAGCGCAGCGCCGCCCAGCTGCGCGGCGCTCAGGCGCTCGCTGAACGCCACGTAGGCGAGCGTCACCGTGACCACCGGCTCGAACGTCGACAGGATCGACGCCGTGCTCGGCCCGACCCGCGCCAGGCCCGCGAAGAACGTGGCGATGGGCAGGGCGGTGGAGATGAGCGCGATCGCCACGAGCCAGACCCAGCCCTCGCCCTCGAAGCCGAAGTCGAGCGAGCCGCTGACGATCCCCACCACGAGGAAGGTGAACGTGGCTCCGGCGCACACCAGCGCGCTCAACTCGAGCGGAGGCATCTCGAGCCCTGTGTTGTCGGCCACGAGGATGTAGGTCGTATACGCGAGCGCCGCCCCGATGCCCATCGCGGCGCCCGCCGCGTCGAACTTGTCGCCCGCCGCGCCCGTGAGCACGACTACCAGGCCCACCGACGACAGCGCGAGCGCGGCGAGCCGCCGGTGCGTAGGCCGCTCGCGGCCGATGGCGAACGCGGCCAGCGTGACCCAGGCCGGGTAGGTGTAGAGGAGCAGAGCGAGGAGCGACGCGTCGAGTCGCTCGAGCGCGCCGAAGAACAGGCCGGCCTGCGTCGCGTAGCCGACCGCCCCCAGCCCAAGGCCGACGAGCAGCGCGCGCCGTCCCGGGCGGCGGGCGCGTAACGCCGGCCGCGCGCCGATCAGCGCGCCGAAGATCACGCCGCCGAGCACGAAGCGCACGAGCAGCAGCGTGAGCACCCCAACCTCGGCGTCGTAAGCCAGCTTGCCGAAGATCGCCATCGCCCCGAAGCCCGCGGCGGAGAGCAGGCAGAGCGCCGCCCCGACCGTGGCCGATCGATCGCTTCGCGCGGTGGTTGCGGTCACGAGCCCAGAAACTCGCGGATCAGCGAGACGAGCCGCTCGGGCTGCTCCTCGGGGATGAACGTGCGGCTGTCGGCGACGAGCTCGAAGCGCCCCTGCGGCAGCAGCTGCGCGAGCCGCCGCCCGTGCTCACGCGGGAACAGCTTGTCGTCCGCTGCCCACACGACGAGCGCGGGCTTGTCGAAGCTCGGCAGCGCCGCGGCGGCCTCGAACGTGTAGCGCGTGTCGACCGCCAGCAGCATCCGCACGAGGTCGCGCTGGATGCCGGGGTCGCGCATGTGGCCGGTGTACGAGCGCATGATCGCCGGGTCGATCGCCCGCTTGGTCGTCCAGCCGTAGGCCGTCGGCGTCCGCTGCACCACTCGCCACTGCACCGCCCGGGTCACGGCGCCGAGCAGCCGCAGCCGCGCCGCGGGCTTCAGGTAGAGCTGCGGCGTGGGCGGGAACTTCTCGAACGCATCGCACGAGGTCAGGACGAGCCGGCCGATCCGCTCGGCGTGGTGCCCCACGAGCCACTGAGTGACCGCGCCGCCGGTGTCGTTGGCCACGACGGTGACGTCGCGCAGATCGAGCGCGTCGAGGAAGTCGGCCACGATGCGAGCGAGCCCCGGCAGCGAGAGGTCGGCGTCACCGCGCATGGGTATCGCGTGCCCGCCGAGCGGCCAGTCCGGCGCGATGCAGCGTCGGCCGTCGCCGGCCAGCGGCGGCGCCACCCGCCGCCAGAGGTCGCCGTTCACCCCGACGCCGTGCACGAACACGATCGGCGCGCCGTCGCCGCGCTCGCGGTACTCGACCGTGCCCGCGGGGACGTCGGCGGTCCGCCGCTCGCCGAGATCGTGGCTCACCGACATGGGACGACGCTCGCGCGGCTAGAGCACGCGCTGGCGCACGGTTTCGCGGTCCCGCAGGTTGAGCCGCGCGTGCCCGAGCAGCGTCGCGAGCGCACGGGCGAGTGCATCGGCCACCACGGTCGCGGCGACGTCGGGTAGCGGGCCGTGCACGCCGTTCGCCTGGTCGACACGAGCGTCGCACAGGCGGCCCGACGCCTGCACCGCCGCCGCCACCGCGGTGACGTAGCCGCCCTGCATCAGCTCCGAGCGCCGCCACAGCGGCGGGTGGTCCTCGACCAGCGTGTGCGAGAGGAAGTCGACGTCGTCGAGCGCCTGCTCGGCCCCGCCCAGCCCCGGATGCGCCTGGTGGTGAGCGACCAGCGCGTGGTGCAGCAGCGCCGCCGAGGCGGCCAGCTGCTGGGCCAGCGCGTCGATCAGCGCGATCTGCATCTGCGCGGCGTTCGGCGCGGTCGAGCGCCAGTTGATGTCGTCGACGGTCCGGGCGCTCCCGATCAGGAACGGCATCTCGCCCACGGCGAGGCCGAGCCACTCCAGCATGTTGGCGGTCGGGCGGTCGCTCGGGGCGTGGGGGTGATCGTCCCGCTCGCCCTGGAGCACCAGCTCGGACAGGGTCAGCGCCGCTTCCACGGCGGCGAAAGTTACGCGACTAACCTTCGACCCGTGCAGATCACGCCGCGACAGTCGATCCTGCTGCGCACCGTCGTGGAGGGCCACGTCGAACTCGGCCAGCCGGTCGGCTCGCGCTGGCTGGCGGACCAGACCGGCGGCGAGTGGGGCCCGTCGACGATTCGCGCGGAGCTCGCGCGGCTCGAGGAGCTCGGCCTCCTCGCCCATCCGCACACCTCGGCGGGCCGCGTCCCCACCGACCGCGGCTACCGTGCGTACGTCGACGAGCTGATGAGCGCGGGCAACCTCCCCGCGGCCCCGCCGAAGAAGCTCAAGGCCGAGCTGGTGCGGCGTGAGCTCGACGACGCCATGCGGGCGACCACCGAGCAGCTGTCGCAGGTCACGAACCTCCTGGCGATGGTCTCGGCGCCGCCGATCGGGACGACGACGATCAAGCACATCGAGGTGCTGCTCCTCCAGCCCCAGGTGGCCATGGTCGTGGTCATCACCTCGACGGGAGGAGTGACCAAGCGCGTCATCGCCTACGACGAGCCGGTCGATCCGGGCCTCGTGAGCTGGGCCGGCGAGTACCTGAACGAGCAGCTCGTGGGCATGGGGCTCGGCGCTCGGATGCTCCACACCAAGCTGATCGCCGCCGGTCTGGGCACGCGCGAGCGCGAGTTCCTGACCACGCTGGCCCCGGCGTTCACCGAGCTCGAGGCCACGGCCGAGGACACGCTCTACATGGAGGGCACAGCGCGCCTGCTGTCGGAGGAGCGCCTGCAGGATCTGTCGCAGATCAACGAGATCATGCGCGCGCTCGAGCGCCGTGTCGTGTTGCTGTCGATCCTGCGTGAGGCGGTCGACCAGCCGAGCGTGTACCTGCGCATCGGCGCGGAGAACGCGGTGCCCGAGCTGCGCTCGCTGAGCGTGGTGGCCGCCCACTACGGCCTGCCGGACGGCCGCAGCCTGGGCGCGGTCAGCGTGCTCGGCCCGGTGCGGATGGACTACCCCGGCGCGATCGTGGCCGTGCGTGAGGCGGCCGCGGAGCTGTCGCGCGTCGTCGGCGTCGTCTACGACGAATGAAGCGCGACGCGTACGAGGTGCTCGGCGTCTCCCGCGACGCCGACGAGCGGCAGATCAAGAAGGCCTTCCGGGCGAAGGCCCGCGAGCTGCATCCCGACGTCAACCGCCACGACCCCGACGCCGAGGAGAAGTTCAAGGAGCTTGCCGAGGCGCACGAGATCCTCTCCGACGCGGAGCGCCGCCAGATCTACGACCGCTACGGCTACGAGGGGCTGTCCTCGCGCGGCTTCGAGTCGCCGTTCCAGGGGTTCGGCTCGTTCTCCGACATCTTCGACGCGTTCTTCGGCGGCGGCGGCGGCGACATCTTCGGCGGCGGCGGTGGCGGGGGCGCGGTCCAGGGCGGCGACGTGGCGGTGGCCGTCGAGATCTCGCTCGAGGAGGCCGCGCGCGATACGCAGGTCGACGTCGAGTACGACGCGGTCGACGCCTGCGAGCACTGCCGCGGCAACGGCGCCGAGCCGGGCACGCCGATCCGCACCTGCGAGCGCTGCGGCGGCGCGGGCCAGCTGCGCGCGGTCACCCGCACCGCGTTCGGCCAGCTCGTGCGCACCCAGGCCTGCGACGTCTGCGGCGGCGAGGGCAAGATCCCCGAGACGCCGTGCACCGTGTGCGGCGGGCGCGGCCGCCAGGCCGCGCGGCGCCGGCTGACCGTCGACATCCCCGCCGGCATCGCCGACGAGCAGCGCATCCGGCTGGCCGGGCGCGGCCACGCCGGCGAGCGCGGAGGACCGCCCGGCGACCTCTACGTCCTCGTGCGCGTGCGCGAGGACGAGCGCTTCGTCCGCGACGGCAACGACTTGGTCCACGTGCTCGACCTGCCGGCGCCGAGCGCCGCCCTGGGGAGCACCGTCACCGTCCCCACGCTGGAGGGTGCGGAGACGCTCAACATCCCGGCGGGGACGCAGCCCGGCGCCGTGTTCACGCTGCGGGGCAAGGGCATGCCGTCGCTGCGCCGCGGCCGCCCCGGCGACGAGCGCGTCCTCGTCAACGTGGTGATCCCCCGCAACCTGTCGGCCGAGCAGCGCGAGCTGCTCGAGCGCTTCGCCGAGACGATCGGCCCGCACAACCTGGATCACGAGGGCGAGCGCGAGTCGCTGTTCAGTCGCGTCCGCCGCGCGTTCGGTTGATCCGCCTGGTCATCCGCGCCGACGCCGGTGATGCGGAGTCGGTGCTGGGCGCGCTGATCGACCTCACCCCGGCGGGCTTCGAGCAGGTCGACGGCGACGGGTGGGTCGAGTTCGCGCTCTACGGCGTGCCGGGCGAGCTGCCGTCGCTCCCGGAAGGCGAGGCCGAGGTGGGCGGCGCGCGCGTCGTGGTGCGCGGGGAGGAGGTGCCCGACGACTGGGCCGAGCGCTGGAAGCGCTTCCACACGCCGCTGCTGCTCGGCGGCCGGCTGTACGTGCGCCCGCCCTGGGAGGAACCCGCCGTACGCCCCGGCGTGCACGAGCTGGTGATCGACCCCGGGCAGGCGTTCGGCACCGGCACGCACCCGACGACCCGCCTGTGCCTGGAGCTGCTGCTGGAGGTCGAGCCCGAGGGCTCGTTCGCCGACCTGGGCTGTGGCTCGGGCGTGCTGGCCATCGCCGCGGCCAAGCTCGGCTTCGCACCGGTGAGCGCGTTCGACTCCGATCGCGCAGCGGTCGAGGCCACCGTCCGCAACGCGCGCGACAACGGCGTCGCGCTCGACCGGGTGGAGCGCTACGACCTGCGCCACAATGCGCCCCCGCCCGCGCATACGGTGGCCGCCAACCTGATGCGCCCGCTGCTGCTTCAGGTGGCCGAGCTGATGACCGAGCCGCCGCAGACGCTGATCCTGTCGGGCCTGCTCGACCACGAGGCCGACGAGGTGGCCGCCGCGTTCGCGCCGCTCGAGGAGCGCCGGCGGCTGTCGCTCAAGGGCTGGTCGGCCGTTCTGCTCGAAGGAACTTCTGAAGACTGACTGGATCGTGCCCGCCTATGCGCCGCACGACGTCGGTCACCACGTCCAGGTCGCCGTTCGCGATCGCGACGTACGAGGTGACCCAGCCTTCGATCTCCCAATCCGGCGCGCCGGTAGCACGCCGCGACTCCCAGGCCTCCTCGATCGTCTCCTCGTGGTAGCGGACGCCCAACAGGTCGGCTATCTCGGCCAGCGAGAACGCCTCGGGCCCCGTGACGTCGTAGACCGCGCCCTCGTGGGCGGCGGGGTCGGCCAGGATCTCGACGACCACGTCCGCCAGGTCGTCGCGCAGCACCGCTCCCACGCGGCCGTCGCCCGCCGGCCCGCGGATCACGCCGTCGGGCCCGGCGAAGAACGGGATGAAGTCCATGTACATGCTCATCCGCGGGAACGTGAACGGGACGTTCTTCGCGCGGATGTGCTCCTCGGTGGCCCAGTGGTGGCGGACCAGCGTGAACGTCGCGTCGGGCGACGCGCCCAGGAACGACAGGTAGACGATCCGCTCCACACCCGCATCCAGGGCGGCGTCGACGGCGGTCTTGTGCTGCTCGACCCGGTCGGTCGCCTCCTCGCCCGGGACCAGGAACAGAGTGCCGACGCCCTCGAGCGCCGCGCGCACCGACTCGCGGTCGCCGTAGCCGGTCATGGTCGCCACCTCCGCGCCGTCGAGCTGCGGCGCCCGACTCGCGTCGCGGACGACCAGCCGCTGAGCGATCCCGCGGTCGGCCAGCCGCCGCGCGACGCGGCCGCCGACCTCGCCGGTTGCGCCGGTGACGCCGATCAGGTCCGGCACGCGACCTCGGCCAGTTTGCGGATCGAGGCCGCGACCTCGGCCCGCTGGTCCTCCAGCCGGTGGGCTTCGTGTTCGGGGATCTTCACGTCGACGGAGATGTCGGTGCCGCCGTCGTCGCAGGGCGCCAGCCGCCAGGCGATGTCCAGGTCGGACACCTGGCAGGAGAAGCGCACGGTGCGGTCGTCGGGCGAGGTGGTCATGAGCTGCGGCATAGGGAAGTCGGGGTACCCGTCCGCGTAGATCGTCACGCCTCCGTCGCCCAGCTCGGCGGTCGCGATCCCGGACCACCACTCGGGGATGCGGGTCGGGTCGTACAGGACCTTCCAGACCTCCTCGGGCGGCGCGGCGGTGATCGCGCTGTCGCTGAACGCCGGCATCGTCAGGCGACGGTCGCGCGCAGCGCCTCAAGCTCGGCCTCGACGCGATCGAGCTCGCGCGCCGGCTCGACCAGGCCGGTTATCGCGGGCCGGCCCAGGTCGACAAGGTTGGCAAGGTAGGCGGCGCCCTCGTCGGCCGCGGCGTTGCGACGCCAGGCGGCGGCGCTCTCGGTCAGCCGCCGCTCGGCCAGCTCGCGGTCGCCGCGGGCCAGGGCGACCAGGCCCTGCACCCGGGTCAGGCGAGCGACGAGCGTGGCCGGGAAGTCGGCCTGGTGGACCGGCTCGAGCGTCGTCTGGCGGAGCTCGTGCTCGGCCTCGTCGGCGCGGCCGGCGCGAGCCAGCGCCTCGGCGCGCCTGAGCCGGACGACGGGCCGGCTGAACGGCCCTCCGACGGCGAGCGCGGACTCGAACAGGGCGGCCGCCTCCCGGTACTGCTCGCCGGCGAGCGCGATCACGCCGAGGTCGACGTCGGCGCCCGCGGCCAGGTCGGCGCGGTCGAGCCGGTCGGCCAGGTCGCGCTGGCCCCGCGCCACGGTGCGCGCGTCATCGAGGCGCCCCATTCGGGCCAGGATCTGCGACTTCGCGGAGAGGATCACGCACTCGAGCGGCGTCCCGGTGCCGCGCGCGGCGTAGAGCGACCGTTCGGCGAACTCGAGCGCCCGGTCGAGGTCGCCCGCGGCGGCGGCGGCGGATGCCGTGTTGCCCCACGCGCCGTAGGCCATGTCCGCGCGGCCGGCGCGCTGGGCCGCCTCACCGGCCGCGATGCCAGGGCCGTAGGACTCGGCGAAGCGGCCTGCGCGCATCAGAGCGAACTGCCGGGCCGCGGCCACGTCGTGGGTCAGCAGGTCGTCGGGGCGCTCGCCGCCGAGCAGCGCGTGGACCTCTGCGAGCAACTCGTCGACGCTGCCCGCGTCACCGGCGGCGGCCGAGCACCAGGCGCAGCCGGCAAGCGCCTCGGCCCGCTGGCGCCGCGCCTCGAGTCCGGCGGCGTCCAGGACCTCGAGCGCGCGGTCGTAGGCCGCGTGCGCATCGGGCGGCGAGCACTGCGCGCCGCGGAACCAGCGCGCGCGGCGCAGCCAGGCCTCGATCGCGGGCTCAGGCTCGCGCGGTGACAGGAGGCCCATGACGCGCTCGAACGCCGCGTCGGACTCCTCGATCCGCTGGCGCCAGGCCTCGACCTCGGCCAGCTCGAGCCACAGCGACGGGTCGTCCGGTGCGGTCTCGAGCGCCTCGCGGAGGAAGCCGGCGGCCTCGGTGAGCGCAGCCACGTCGCGCGCGTGTGCGGCAGCGCGGCGCAGGTGCTCGACCGCGCGCTCGGGGTTGCCGGCCAGCAGCAGGTGGCGGGCGACCTCGGCGTCGCGGCGTCGGGCCCCCGCCCCCGCCGCCGCTTCGAGGCCGCGGGCCAGCCGCTCGTGCAGCCAGGCGCGGCGCGGGTCGGGCAGCTCCTCGTAAACCGCCGCGCGCAGCAGCGCGTGGTGGTAGCCGATTCGCCCGCCCGCCGCCGCCAGTAGGCCGCAGTCGGCCGCGGCGGTGGCGGCGCCGGCCAGCTCGCCTTCGGCCACGCCGGCCGCGGCGCACT
>Ga0126312_10002561_pt1 | contig 12163 bp, 12 predicted proteins | sample Plot104A_FD_92537 | JGI IMG/M metagenome (GOLD analysis project Ga0126312, IMG submission 92537) | Serpentine soil microbial communities from UC McLaughlin Reserve, CA, USA - Plot104A | ecosystem: Environmental > Terrestrial > Soil > Grasslands | place: USA: UC McLaughlin Reserve, Lake County... | reverse complement strand
GGAAGCCAGATCGTGAAGTGCCAGAGCGCGAGGCCCATCATGACCCAGGCGAGCGCGGCCACTAGCGGTTCCTCCCGTGCCGACGGTTGCGCGGGCGGCGCTGCTTGGAGCGCTTCTTGCCGGCCGGGCCCATGATCCCCGGCTCGCGCCGCCCGGCCACGGCCGCCTCGGCGGCGGCGTCGACCTCGTCGGCGGCCTCGTCGCGCGCGGGTTCGGGCTCCGGCTCACCCGCGGGCTCCGGCTCGCGCTCCGGCGCGGGCTTTGGCGCCCCATCGCCCTCCGCGGGCAGGTCGGCGACGAGCTCGTCGAACTCCTCCCGGGAGATCTCGGCCGGCTCGTCGGGCGTGGTCACCCTGTCGCGACGCAGGCCCCTACCCGCCTTGCGCTCGGGCTCAACGTCGATCGGTGCACCGGCCGCCGTCGCCATCGCGTAGGCCGGCACCATGCCGCCCGACTCGCGCATGATCCGCGTGGTCCGGCGGGCGTAGACGGGCTCGCGCTCCTTCCAGTGCCACAGCACCGGCGAGGCGATGAAGATCGACGAGTACGCGCCCGACAGGACGCCGACCAGCAGCGCGAAGGCGAAATCGGTGAGGGTCTCGCCGCCGAACAGCAACAGCGCCGCGACCGGCAGCAGCGTGCAGAACGACGTCGCCAGCGATCGCGTCAGCACCTCGGACATGGAGCGGTTGACGATCTGCTTGAACGCGGCCCGCGGCATCCGCGGCACGTTCTCGCGGATCCGGTCGAACACGATGATCGTGTCGTAGAGCGAGTAGCCCAGGATGGTCAGCAGCGCGGCCACGGTCGCTGTCGTCACCTCCCGGCCGGTCAGCGAGTACACGCCGCTCGTGATGAGCAGGTCGTGCATCAGCGCGATGAGCACGGGCACGGCGTACTTCCACTCGAAGCGCAGCGCGATGTAGGCGCTGATCACCAGCAGCGACGCGATGATCGCGACCACCGCCGAGTTGGCCACCGTCTGCCCGAAGGTCGGCCCGATCGAGTTGTTGGAAAACTTGTTCGGCGCGACCCCGAAGCGCTGCTGGAGCTTGTCGCGGACCTCGTTGAGCTTGTTCGGCTTGAGCGTCGAGGTCGAGATCTGGAACGCGTTGTTGCCGAGGTCCTTGTTGTCGAGCCTCTGGATCTTCGCGTCGCCGAAGCCGGTCGAGGCCATGACCGTACGGACCTGGTCCTCCGTGGCCGGCTTGACCAGCGCCGCTTCGATCCGCGTGCCCGACTCGAAGTCGATGCCGAAGTTCAGGCCCTTGCCGCCGATCGCGAGCGCCCCGACGAGCAGGATCACGCCCGACACGGAAAAGAACCACCGCGACGCGCCCATGAAGTCGTAGCGCCAGCGGTGGCGCTGCTCGCCGGCGCCGAGGGCGACGCGGCTCTGCATGACCTTCGTGCGCCCGACCGTGCCGAGGATCGCCTGCGTGGCGAGCACGGCGGTGATGAACGACACGATGGTGCCGATCCCGAGCGTGAACGCGAATCCCTTGACCCCCGCGGTGGCGAGGACGAAGAGGATGAACGCGGTCATGATCGTGACCACGTTCGCGTCGATGATCGCCGACAGCCCCTTCTTGTAGCCGGTGGCGATGCCGGACACGATCGACCTGCCGCCGCGGATCTCCTCCTTGACCCGCTCGAAGATCACGATGTTCGCGTCGGCCGCCACGCCGATGGTGAGGACCAGCCCCGCGATGCCCGGCAGCGTCAGGGTGATCGGGATCAGCTTGATCAGCGCGAAGAAGTAGAGCCCGTAGATCAGCAGGCCGACCGTCGCGACCACCCCGAGCAGGCGGTAGTACAGGAGCAGGAACAGGACGACGACCGCGAATCCGACCATCCCCGCGATCAGGCCCTGGTGCAGCGCCTGCTTACCCAGCGTGGCCGACACCTGCGACTGGGAGATCAGGTCGAGCTTGATCGGCAGCGCGCCGGTCTTGAGCAGGTTGGCCAGGTCCTGCGCGCTCTGGATGGTGAAGTTGCCCGAGATCTCCGAGTCGCTGCCCTGAATGCCGTCCGGGTTGGTGACGTAGGAGATGTAGGGGACCGTGATCGCCTCGTTGTCGAGCACGGCCGCGAAGTGGTGGGCGTACTCGCGCGCGTCGGGCGTTCGCGGCGGCTGCGGGGGCGCCAGCGCCTGCGCACGCTGGACGATCGTGCGCGTGACGTTGTGCCACTTGTCGGCGCCCGAGTCGGTGAACGAGAACGTGACGTTGGGCTGCTGACCCTGGTCGAAGTTCTGCTCGGGGTTGGTGATGTCCGTGCCCTTGAGCGACGGGTTGTCGTTGAGCACATACCAGCGGTCGGGCTTCGGACCCTTGGTCTTGCCGGTGTCGGCGCGGATGAGGATCGTGCCCGGGTTGACCTCGACCACGCGCGTGCCGGCCGGCTGGCCCCGCTCCGAGAATAGATCGGTACGTGCCTCCTCCGGCCCGCGCAGCACGGTCTGGGTGTTGTCGTTGACCAGGTACCACTGGGTGCCGGTGGTTGCCTTGCCCTTGTTCTCAGGCGGGCGCTTGGCGGCGATCTTGAGCGCCTGGTACTGGGAGACCCCGAGCGTGCCGGCGGCGGGGCCGCCCGTCACCCGCTGGTCGCCCGGATGCGGCTTGCCGTCCGGCCCGAGGACGTTGGCCTCCCAGTCGTAGAAGTACAGCTGGGCGACCTTGCCGACCTGCTGCTCGGCGCGTCTGGCGTTCTTGACGTCGGGCAGGCCGACCTCGATCTGGTCGGAGCCGGCGCGCTGGATCTCCGGCTCGGAGACGCCGAGCTGGTCGACGCGCTCGCGGATGATGTCGACCGCGCGGTCGAGCGCCTCCTGCGTGACCTTCGGCTGCTGCGGCGTCGGCTTGCCCTGGTAGACGAGCTGCACGCCGCCCTTGAGGTCCAGGCCCTCCCGGGTTGGCTGCGACGCGATGACGATCCCGGACGCGATCAGCAGGCCGAGGACAAGCAGCAGGATCAGGCCGTTGCGGCGCCGGTCGGACATCCGTGGCCCTAAGGCTACTTCTCGGGGGTCAGCACGACGAGGAGTCCTCCGTCGTCGTCGTAGGCGGGGAACAGGTCGGCCGTCGCCCGCGCGGGGAGATCGCCCTCGGCGTTGACGGACACCGGCTTGCCGAGCACGCGCACGCCCCATTCGAGCGCGGTGGCCACCTGGTCCGAGCCGTCGTCGAACTGCAGGCCGAGCACGTCGTTGACGGGCCGCCCGATGATCTTCTCCTCCTTGAGGCCGGTCAGCTCGAACGAGCCGCGCCCGGCCCCGATCACGCGCCCGGCCTGGTCACACACGAAGAAGGCGGCGTCGGGCGCCGGATAGTAGTCGTCCAGGAGCTCGAACAGGAACGGGAACCCGCAGTTGCTGCAGCCCTTGGCCTCGCGGCGAAAGCCGGCGGTGCGATCCGTCGCGGTGGTGCGCGTCCCGCAGTGGGGGCAGATGAACAGATGGGCCATCGAGCGGAAAGCTAGCGCCCCTTTTCAATGGCGCCTTTAGACATGGCGGGCGGAAGTCGGGCGGCGGTAGGCCGACGGGGCCGGCGTGGGTGATTAGAACAAACGGGCTTCTTCGCCGGGCGGCTCGAGGCCCAGGTGGGCGAAGCCGCGGGGGGTGGCCACGCGGCCGCGTGGGGTACGGGCGATCAGGCCCTGTTGCAGCAGGTAGGGCTCGTAGACGTCCTCGATCGTGTCCGCCTCCTCACCCACCGCCACCGCGAGCGTCGACAGCCCCACGGGGCCGCCGCCGAACTTGGCGCAGATGGCGTGCAAGATCTCGCGGTCCAGGCGGTCGAGGCCCTCGGCGTCGACCTCGAGCAGGTCGAGGGCGTGGCCGGCGCTCTCAGCGGTGACCGTCCCCTCGCCGTGGACCTCCGCGTAGTCGCGCACGCGCTTGAGCAGCCGGTTGGCCACCCGGGGCGTGCCCCGCGCGCGGCTGGCGATGGCGCGTGCCCCGGCCGAGTCGATCGCCACGCCGAGGATGGCGGCGCTGCGCGTGACGATCTCCGCGAGGTCGTCCGGGCCGTAGTGCTCGAGGCGGTGCTGGATGCCGAAGCGGTCGCGCAGCGGCGTCGTGAGCAGGCCGGCGCGCGTGGTGGCGCCGATGAGCGTGAACGGAGGGAGGTCGATGGTGACCACGCGTGCGCCTGCGCCCTGACCGACCGTGATGGGCAGGCGACGGTCCTCCATCGCCGGATAGAACGTCTCCTCGAGCGCGCGTGGGAGGCGATGCAGCTCGTCGACGAAGAACACGGAGCCGGGGTCGAGCGCGGTCAGTAACGCGGCGACGTCGCCCTTGCGCTCGAGCGCGGGGCCGGCGGTGGGCACGAAGCCACCGCCGAGCTCGGCGGCCACGATCCCGGCGAGCGACGTCTTGCCCAGACCGGGCGGGCCGGCGAGGAGGACGTGGTCGAGCGGCTCGCCCCGGCGAGCGGCGGCCTCGATCGAGACCGCGAGCTGGCGCTTGACCTTGTCCTGGCCGACGAAGTCCTCGAGCCGCTTGGGGCGCAGCGAGCGGTCGAGGTCCTCCTCGGGCAGGGCCTCGGGGGTCTGAATCCGCGCCGGCGTCGTCACCTGCGGGCTCCTCGCAGCGCCGCCGCGATCAGGTCCTCCGGGCTCTCGCCCTCGACGTCGACCAGCAGGGCGTCGGCCTCGGGTGGCGTAAAGCCGAGTCCGAGCAGGCCCTCGCGGGCCAGCGCCTGCGGGTCGTCGGTATCCGCCGTACGCGTGATCGAGATGGCGTCGTCGTCGGACGGCGGCGCCACCTTCTCGCGCAGCTCGACGATGATTCGCTCCGCCGTGCGCTTGCCGATCCCCGGGACGGCCTGGAAGCGCGCGGCATCGCCGGTGGCGATGGTCGCGATGAGCTCGCGCGGCGGGCCGCCGGAGAGCACGGCCAGCGCGACCTTCGGCCCCACCGACTGGACCCCGATGAGCGCGAGGAAGAGGTCGCGCTCCTCCTCGGAGTGGAAGCCGAACAGGCTCAGAGCGTCGTCGCGCGGGATCAGGTGGGCGTGCAGCGTGACGGCCTGGCCGACGCGCGGCACGTGCTTGAGCGTCTGGGCCGAGACGGAGAGGCGATAGCCGACGCCGCCGCAGTCGACGACGACGTGATCGGGACGCCGGATGGCGACCTCGCCGCGCACGAGGGCGATCACGACGACACCCTCGCCGCGCCGACTGCAAGCGGGCGCCCGACCTTCCCGGCAAGCGGCGCGTGATTGAGGTGGCAGATCGCCACGGCAAGCGCATCGGCGGCATGGTCCGGACGCGGCGGCGCGGGCAAGGCAAGCAGCCGCTGGACCATCTCCTGCACCTGGCTCTTGCCGGCCCGGCCCGATCCGCAGACGGCGCTCTTGACCTGCTGCGGTGTGTAGTCGACGCAGGGAAGCGCCCGCGTCCCGGCCGCCAGCAGGGCGACGCCCCGGGCCTGCCCGACCGCGAAGGCGGTGCGCACGTTCTGGCCGAAGTACAGGGCCTCGAGCGCGAGGGCCGCCGGGTCGTGCTCGGTCAGCAGGTCCTCGATGCGGGAATGAATCGCTGTCAGCCGCGAAGCCGGCGCTGCGGCCGCCGGGGTCTCGATCACCCCGCCGTCGAGCGCGACCAGGCGGCCGCCGCGCTGCGCGACGACGCCGTAGCCAGTCGCGGCCAGGCCGGGGTCGATGCCGAGGACGATCACGTGCGGAGGGATTCTCCGCGGCGGGTCGGATGCCTACCCGGGAAGCAACGACGGCGGCAGGGGCGCGCCGATCTCGGCCCCTGCCGAGGCCAGGTCGTCGGCGGCGACGAGGGCTACGCCGAGCCGCGCCGCGACGCCTTCGGCCGCCCGGCGGCGCCCCGGGTCCGCCCGGCCGGGGCGCGCGAGCAGCTCGATCCGGGCGTGCTCTGCCCGCAGGCCGTCGCGATGGGCCTCGACGCGCCCCCACACCGTGACCACGCCCTCGACCCACAGCCACTCGCCGTAGTAGGACTGCGCGCCGGGGCGGTGGTAGGCGTAGATCCCGCAGCGGCAGTCGCGGTGCGGGGAAGCGTGAGGCGTGGCGAGCCATCCCTCGCCGCGCAGGAGCGAGCGGTTGGCCGGATAGCACGTCGCGTGCATGACGCGGCCCTCCCAGCGGCACGGGATGTAGGGCGAGAGCAGCCGGTCGTCGATGATCTTCCAGGCGCGGAAGCCGACGACGGGGTCGACGAGGTCGGGCGCCGCCGTCACCGGCGGCTGGGCTCCCGCGGCTGCGCCGGTCGGCGCGGACGGGGACGCGGCCCGGGACCCGCCTCGCGCCGGCGCGGTGCCGCCGGGCGTCCGGGCACCGCGCGACGCAGCGGTTCGACCACGATCGTGCGCGAGCGTCCTGGAAGCGTCACCTCATCGAGGGTACGCGCCTTGTAGGTTCGCGGGGTGACGACACCCGAGGAATCGATCGCCGCGGCGCATGACCGCTTCGGGGCTCACCCCGGCTACCGGGCCCTGCACGCCAAGGGCACCCTCTTCAAGGGCACCTTCAGGCCGACGCCGGACGGCGCCCGCCTGAGCCGCGCGGCGCACCTGCACGCCGAGTCGGTGCCGCTCACGGCGCGGCTCTCCAACGGCAGCGGCAATCCCGGCGACCCCGACCACGGCTTTGACGTCCGCGGGCTGGCAGTCAAGCTCTACCTCCCCGACGGCTCGAAGACCGACATCGTCGCGCAGTCGCTTCCCTACTTCGCCGTCTCCGACGTGGCCGCGTTCAACGAGCAGCTGCGCGCGACCAAGCCGGGGCCCGAGATGGCCTGGCGCGTGCCGCTGTTCCTGGCCCGCAATCCCCGCGTCGTGCTCGACCTGCCCAAGCTCCTCCCCCGCCTGCGCCCGCCGGCCAGCTACGCGACGCACCGCTACCACGCGCTGCACGCGTTCAAGTGGATCGACCCCGACGGCGGCGAGCGCTACGTCCGCTACGTGCTCGCGCCCGAGGCGGGCGAGGCGAGCCTCTCGCCCGGCGAGGCGCGCAAGCGCGGTCGCGACTACCTGCGCGAGGAGATCCTCGAGCGCGTGGCGCGGTCGCCGGTCCGCTTCGCGCTCGTGCTGCAGATCGCCGGCCCGGGCGACGACCCCGACGATCCCAGCAAGCGGTGGCCCGACGACCGTGAACGGGTAGTGGCTGGGAACATCGACCTGACCGAGCCCGAGACCGACCGCGAGCAGGGGGACGACGTGCTCGTGTTCGACCCCACCCGCGTGGTCGACGGGATCGAGCTGTCCAACGACCCGATTCTCCGCTTCCGCACGCGCGCCTACTCGGTCTCGGTGCTCGAGCGCACCGGCGTGCCGCGACCGGAGAGGCTGGCGTAGGCTCGCGCGGCTGAGTCGCCGATGCCCGACTGGGACGCCGAGGGCCTGCTCGAGCCGCTCACCGAGGAGGAGGATCGCCGGGCGCGCCGCGAGCTTCTCGACGAGCTGTACGCCGACGGCTTCTCGCTCGAGGACCTGCGCCGGGCCGTGCACGAGGACCGGCTCGTCCTGCTGCCCGTCGAGCGCGCCCTGGGCGACGGGCGCCCGCAGTACAGCCTTGCGGAACTGGTCGAGCGCTCGGGCGCCACGCGCGAGCTCGCCGTGGCGAACCTGCGTGCCGCCGGCGTGCCCATGCCGCGCGACGAGGACGTCGTCTTCGACGACGCCGACCTCGAGAACCTCAAGCGGGTCAAGAACCTCGTCGACACCGGCCTGCCCCAGGAGTCGGTCTTCGACCTGATCCGGTCGGTCAGCACCGGCATGGCGCGCATCGCCGATGCCACCCGCACCGTCATCGGCGACAGCCTCTTGCGCCCGGGCGACACCGAGCCCGACCTGGCCCGGCGCTACACCGCGGCAGCGAAGGGCCTGACGCCCTTGAGCGGGCCGGCGCTCGAGTACGCGTTCAAGTACCACCTGCGCGAGGCGATCCGCAACGACGTGGTCGACCGCGCCACGCGGACGAGCGGCCGTCTGGGCGCCGGCAGCGAGATCACGGTGGCGTTCGCCGACCTCGTCGGTTTCACCCGGCTGGGCGAGGAGCTCGCGCCCGAGGAGATCGGCGGCGTCGTCGACCGGCTGGGCGAGCTCGCTTCCGAGGTCGCGCAGCGCCCGGTGCAGCTCATCAAGCTCATCGGCGACGCCGCGATGCTCGTCTCGCCCGAGACCGAGGCGCTGCTCGACGCCGCCCTCGAGCTCGTGTGGGCCAGCGAGCAGCAGGGCGACGGCTTCCCCCCGCTGCGCGCGGGCGTCGCCATCGGGCCGGCCCTGAGTCGCGGCGGCGACTGGTACGGGCGACCGGTCAATCTTGCCAGCCGGATCACCACGGTCGCCCGGCCGGGCAGCGTCCTGACCTCGGGCGACGTCCGCGAGGCGGTCGGCGACGACGGCTACGGCTGGTCGTTTGCCGGCAAGCGCAAGCTCAAGGGCGTGCGCGGCGAGCAGCGGCTGTTCCGGGTGCGGCCGGCCGAGCCGGTTCCGGCTACTCGGCCATAGCTCGGCGTTCCTGGCTGAAGAATCGCCCAAAACCCACCCCAGCGAAAACGTAGCCCCGAGGACCTAGCCAGCGGCGAGAACGGCCTAGCGGGGTATGGACGAGCCGGCGAAGAAGAAGAACCAGATGCCGAAGCAGATGACGGCCAGCGAGACCGAGATCACCATCACCACGTTGAGCATCCGGAACGGGCGCGTCGACTCCCGCTCGCCGCGCATGCTCTTCATCCACGGCAGCTGGACGCGGACGTCGCGCTCGGTGCCGGTCAGCCGGTGGTAGTAGCGGTCGAGGCTGCCGAGGAGCTTGCCGATGATCACCATCCCGATCGGCAGGCCGAAGATCACCACCAGGTAGGGGCCAAGCGACGGCTGCGAGCTGTCCTGCAGCTGCGAGGCGAGGTAGACGAGCCCGATCGGCACGACCAGCCACATGGCGATCGAGCCGATGCCCATGAGCAGGATGATCAGGACCGCGGCGAGGCCGCGCGATCCCGTCTCGACCTTCGAGCGCCCGCGGGCGCGCTGCTCGAGAATCAGTCCCACTGCACCTCCGAGTGTACTACTGAATCTGAGTCAACACGGCGGTACCCTGCGGGCCATGGCCACGTCGCCCACGCGCACCCGGCTGGACCTCGACCGGCGCCGGCGCCAGCTCGTCGAGATCGGGCTCGACCTGTTCAGCGAGCGCGCCTACGACGAGATCGCGATCGACGACATCGCGGCGGCGGCCGGGATCTCCAAGGGCCTGCTCTACCACTACTTCCCGTCCAAGCGGGACTTCTACGTCGAGGTCATCCGGGAGGCGGCGACCGTGCTTCGCGCCCGCACCGAGCCCGACTCCTCGCTGCCGCCGCTCGAGCGGCTGAACGCCAGCATCGACGCCTACCTCGACCACGTCGAGCAGCACGCCCGCGGCCATGCCACCCTGCTACGCGGCGGCATCGGCACCGATCCCGAGGTGCGCGCGATCGTCGACGAGAACCGCCGCATCTCCGCGCAGCGCATCATCGACGCCATCGTCGAGCAGGGCGGTGACCCGACGCCCGCGGTGCGGCTCGCCGTGCGCGGGTGGATCGGGTTCGTCGAGGCGGTCAGCCTGGACTGGGTGGAGCGGCGCGAGGTGGCCCGCGACGACGTCCGCGCCCTGCTCGTCCAGACGCTCGAGTGGGCGGTCAGCTCGGCGGCGGGGGCTCCGGGCCCGCCGGTCTGACGCCGACGTCGACGTCGACGTCGGTGAAGTTGGGGTCGTCGGGGCAGCCCGCCGTCGGGGACGAGGCGTTGGCGCTCGATGTGCGCCCGGCGTCGGGTCGGATAGCGGAGCCCGGCGACAGGCGAGCGGACGCGGTCGCCCGCCGCCCGCCCCAGGCGGCCGTCGCCTCGACCGCTCTCACCCGGCGACGCGCTCGAGCACGTCGGCGGACACGTCGAAGTTCGCGTGCACCACATCGACGTCGTCCTGCTCCTCGAGCGCGTCGATCAGCCGCAGCAGTCCCGGCGCGGCGCCGTCGTCGACCGGCACGCGCGTCTTGGGCTGCTGGCGCAGCTCGGATGACTCGATCTCGACTCCGCCCTGCTCGAGCGCCTCGCGGACGGCGGCGAGATCGCCAGGCTCGGTCAGCACCTCGAAGACGTCGTCGTCGCGCTCGATGTCCAGCGCCCCGGCGTCGATCGCGGCGATCAGGTCGTCCTCGTCGTACCGCGAGGCGTCGACCACGACCACGCCGCGCTTGTCGAACAGGTAGGCGACCGATCCCGGCTCGCCGAGCGAGCCGCCGTGCCTGCCCAGGATGTGGCGCACGTCCGAGCCGGTGCGGTTGCGGTTGTCGGTGACCGCCTCGATCAGCAGCGCGACCCCGCCCGGCCCGTACCCCTCGTAGAGGACGGTCTCGAGCGCCTGGGCGTCGGCGCCCCCGCCGGCGCCCTTGGCGATCGCCCGCTCGATGTTGTCCTTGGGCATCGAGGCGTCCTTGGCCTTCTGGACGGCGAGCGCGAGCGCGGAGTTGGAGTCTGGGTCGCCTCCGCCCTCCTTGGCGGCGACGGCGATGCCGCGCGCGAGCTTGGTGAAGAGCTTGCCGCGGCGGGAGTCGACGACCGCCTTCTTGTGCTTGATCCCCGCCCACTTTGAGTGCCCGGCCATGCGTTCATCGTAGTCTTGCCCGAGCAGCGCCTCGGTCTCGTCGGAGGAGTCGTGGGCGACGATGACCACGAAGTCCTCGAGCGTCTGCTCCTCGAGCGCATTGAGCAGCAAGCGCAGCCGCAGCGGCCGGTCGTGGGAGGCGACAACGACCGCAACACCCGGGGTCAACACCCGGCGTCAAGTCTTTCATTGCCGCACTGGGTTCCGGTGTTGCAAGGAAAGACTTGACCCCTTTCAGGGGAGCAACGCCTCGGGATGGCTCCGGTACCAGTCCACGGTCCGCGCCAGCCCTTCCCGCATGTCGACGGTCGGAGCCCACCCGGTCAGCTCGCGCAGCTTCGTGCCGTCCACGAACTGGCGATCTATCTCGCCGGCCGGCGTGGCGGTGCCGCGAATGTCGGGCTCGAGCTGGGTGCCCGCCGCCTCGCACACGAGCTCGACGACCTCGCGCACCGACCACGGCCGGCCGCTGCCCGCGTTGAACGCCTCGCCGCGGGCGCGCGCGCCGTTGTCGTCGTCTAGCGCGCGGGCGATCGCGAGGTACGCCTGCACGGCGTCCTCGACGTAGAGGTAGTCGCGCTCGGCGGTGGCGTCCGAGCGAATGACCGGCCGGCGCCCTGCGAGCGCGGCGGACACCGCCTCGGGGATCAGGCGCGAGGCGTGGACGTCGCCGCCGCCGTAGAGGTTGGCAAAGCGCGTGATCGCGACCGGCAGCCCGAACGTGTGCCAGTACGAGCGGGCGATGAGATCGGCCGCCGCCTTCGACGCGTCGTACGGGTAGCGGGGTTGCAGGGCGAAGTCCTCGCGGTAGGGCAGCTCGGCGTGCGGCCCGTAGGCCTTGTCGGATGCGGCGACGACCACGCGCTGCACGCCGCCGTCGACCCGGCAGGCCTCGAGCAGCAGCCAGGTCCCGCGCACGTTGGTCTCGAACGTCGAGATCGGCGAGCGGTTCGCGGTGCCGACGATGGCCTGGGCGGCCAGGTGGAAGACGCTGTCGACCTCGTACTCGGTGAGCACGCGGCCGAGCAGTTCGTAGTGGGTGATGTCGCCGTGCACGACGGCGCAGCGCGCCTCGGTGCCCTCGATCTGCAGCGCCGAGAGCGGCACCTCGTCGCGCTTGAGCACGACCACACGGACGCCCGCGTCGAGCAGCGCCTTGCACAGCCAGCCGCCCAGCAGCCCGTAGGCGCCGGTGACGAACGCGCTTCTCATGCCCAGAGCTTCCAGGGCGCGGAGCCGTCGCTCCACAGGTCGTTGAGCTGGACGGCGTCCTTGTAGGTGTCCATGCACTCCCAGAAGCCGGTGTGCCGGTAGGCGCGCAGGTGCCCGTCAGCGGCGAGGCCTTCGAGCGGCTCGCGCTCGAGCACGCTGGAGCGATCGAGGTAGTCGAAGACGCCGGGCTCGAAGCAGAAGAAGCCGCCGTTGATCCAGTGCTCGGAGCGGGGCTTCTCGTGAAATCCCGAGACCACCCCGTCGCCGTCGGGCTCGGTGATGCCGAACTGCAGCAACGGCCGGACGACGGTCATCGTGACCAGGCCGCCGTG
>Ga0126312_10002560_pt1 | contig 12164 bp, 9 predicted proteins | sample Plot104A_FD_92537 | JGI IMG/M metagenome (GOLD analysis project Ga0126312, IMG submission 92537) | Serpentine soil microbial communities from UC McLaughlin Reserve, CA, USA - Plot104A | ecosystem: Environmental > Terrestrial > Soil > Grasslands | place: USA: UC McLaughlin Reserve, Lake County... | reverse complement strand
GCCGGGTTGAAGGGGCCGGCGGGGCGCGCCCAGTGGTAGCCGCCCCACGAGTGGTTGGCAAGCGCGGGCGTGGCACCCATGGACAGCGAGACAGCGAAGGCGAGAAACAGCAGTCGTACGGCGCGGCGCATCCGAGGGTCAAGGTAGGCATGATTCGTCCCGAGCGCAAGCTCCGGGACCATCCGGCTTTGATCGGCACGCCCAGCCGTGGGCGGCGCGCTTTGCCCCGGACCCGGCCTCAGCGCGACAGCGGCTCCATCGTCTTCGGTTAGATGTCCGAACCGGTCGGGCTAGTGGGCGTGGGCGACCTCCGCCTTGGTAGCGCGGCCGGCATCGACGTAGCGCTCCGGCTCGAGCTCGAAGGCGTGCAAGCAGTGGTCCGAGCAGAAGTAGTATGTCTGCCCTGCACGTTGGGCCGTCAGCGCCTTCGAGCGGTCGATCCGCATGCCGCAGACCGGGTCGGTCACTCCGCGCCGCATCGTCAGTCCAAAGAGGACCAAGAAGACCAGGAGGCCGAGAGCATTCAGGGCCAGCTTGTATTCGAGCTCGATCGAGCTGAAGATCTCGTCGCTGCTCGGTCGGGTGTCGGGAATCAGTCCGGCCGCCGCAAAGAGCAAGTCCACGACGAGAGCGGCCACAACCATCGTCACGAACATGAGTGCCGTGATCCGCAGTGCGAAGCCGAGCCCGTAGTACTTTCGGTAGGCGAGCAGGATGGGGAGGACGATCAGGTCGGCGAAGATGAATGCGATCGCGCCTGAGAAGGAAATCCCACCCGCCCAGAGGACCGCGGCCAGGGGCACGTTGCCTACCGAGCAGACAAAGCTGAGGACGGCGATGAGGGGGCCGGCGATCACGTTCCAGAGCGTCTGCCAGAAGGCCGGCGCGTCGGTGAGGAACAGACCGTTGAAGAAGTCGTCGCCGAGCAGCCCGATGAAGCCAGCGAGGAGGAAGCCGCCGGTGATCTCCTTCCAGAGCATCTTCCAGTCGCCACGGAAGTTGTGCGCGACGTCAGACCAGGCGGAGACAGACGTGAGCCGCCGCCGTAGGGGCATCTGCTCGCCCGCCGCGTGATGCTCGTGGCGAGCCTGGGCGCCGCGGGCGTGCACCCGGGCCCGCTCCTCCGCCCGCGGGGAGACGAACAGCCGCAGGAGCAGCGCCATGAGCGCGACGAGCACGATGCCGCCCACGAACTCCGCCAGCGTGAACTGCCAGCCGATCAGAATCCAGAGCACCAGGCCCAGCTCCCAGACGAGGTTGGTGGAGGCAAACTGGAACGCGAGCGCCGATGCGGCCGAGGCGCCCTTCTGGAACAGCGACTTGGCGATCGCGATCGCGGCGTATGAGCACGACGACGAGGCCGCCCCGAGGCCAGTGGCCTTCGCGATGGGACGAAGGCCGCCGCCCGACAGCGCCGCCTCGATCCGCTCGCGGGGCACCCAGGCCTGAACGACCGCCGAGATGGCGAAGCCGAGCACCAGCGCCCACCACACCTCCCAGGCCATCAGGAAGGCGTTGGAGAGCCCGTCGCCGATCTTCGAGAGGATGTCTCCCATAGCGCCCGGTTATACCATGCGGGGGTATGCGACAATTCGATCATGTCGAGCCCACGCCCGGCCCGCGGCTACAGCGCCAACAAGGACCAGCTCCGCAGGCGCCTCGCTCGCATCGAGGGCCAAATCCGCGGGGTCTCACGCATGGTCGACGAGGACCGCTACTGCATCGACGTCCTCACCCAGATCGCCGCCATCCAGGCTGCGCTCGACAAGGTCGCTCTCGGGCTCCTCGATGACCATGCGAGCAACTGCGTGATCGGTGCCGGCGCGTCCTCGCGGGAGGAGCGCACGGAGGAGCTGATGGGCGCGGTCGGGCGGCTGCTGCGACGAGGCTAGGCGGGTCGCTCGGCCCACACTCTCGTCGGCGCCCTTAGCTATCCGGGAGCCCGGCGAAGGCGGCGCCGCCCACTCCCGAGCGCCGCTAGGCCGAACAGGATGAGGGCCGCCCCGGCGACGATGGCGGCGACCTCTTGGGCACCCGTGGCAGGCTGGAACTCACGCCCCGCCTCGTGCTTGACCTGTCCGCTCTTGGCGCCAAGGGGCAGCGACAGCGCCTCGTCGAGTAGCGAAATGGCCGCTTTCGGGTGGCCGCTGTCGAGCTTCTCGGTTCCCTCCCGGAGCTTGCTTACGTCGATATCGCTCTTGTCCTTGCTCTCGAGCGCGGCGTCGAGGCGAACTGCGGCCTCCTCCGTGTCTCCGCGGACCTTGAGCTCTGCGATCGCCTGCTGGGCCAGGGTGCGGGCGGGCTGTTGGGAGAGGGCCTTCGCCTCCATCTCGTCGCCGCCGTGCGCCAGCACCGGCGCGGGCAGCGCCGAGTAGGCCAATACGGCGAGCGCGGCGGAGAGGAGGCCGAGCCTCATCTGCTCCTCCGCTGGCGCTCCGTGATGGCGACGACCCTGGCTAGGGCGATCACACCGAGCAGGGCCATGGCGGCGAGGAGCGCACCGGAGACCTCGAGCGCGAGCGCTCTCCGATTGACGCCGCTCAGGAGCAGCGGGTTCTCCGCAACCGAGGCCCGTAGTCCGCCACCGAAACCCGCACGCGATCCCCGACGACGGTCGGCCGCCCGGCTCGGACACTTGCAGCAAACGTCAGAAGGGATCAGCGATGCCAACGGCGACCGACACTCCCACCGAAACCAAGGCGCTGGAGGACGAGCTGCACGAGCTCGAGGAGAACGAGGCGGCGCTCGAGGGCCGCACCAACAGCCTGGCGCTCACCAACGTCCTGGCCCTCCTCTTCGCGTTCTTCGCCTTTGCCGCGTCGATCCTCGCGCTCCTCGTCGCGGCTTCGAACAACAACGACAGCAATGGCATGGGACAGCGAAGCATGGGTGCCGCGTCGGGCTCTGCGCCCTCCGCCATGACGGGGGGAGGCATGATGGGGTCCTCGGCAGCCGGCACGACCGCTCCGGCCGGTGTCCACACCGTCCAGGTCAAGCTCGGCGAGATGTGGGTCCGGCCCCAGTACACGAGCGTGAAGGCCGGCAAGGTCACCTTCGTGGCCAGCAACATCGGTCGGGTCGCGCACGAGCTGATGATCGAGCGGATGCCCCTCAAGATGGACGGCCCCGGGCGGCCTGACGAGGACGCGGCCCAGGGCATGATCGAGGACATGGATCCCGGAGCGAGCGGGAAGATGACGCTGAAGCTCAAGCCGGGCAGCTACGTGCTCTTCTGCAACGTGCCGGGCCACTACGCGGCTGGCCAGCACGTCCGCTTCACCGTCACCGGCAGCTGATCCCCTGCCACAGGCCAACGGCGCGCGCCGGCGACGGCGGGCGCCGTTTGGCGCTCTCTGGGGCCCCGGTCTCGTCGGTGGCACAACCGGTGACGAACTGCCCTCGACGGTTCGGCGAGCCTGGCTCTCGTCCCCGCGGCGAATGGCTGGCGGCGGTGGTGCTCCGCCTCGCGTGCGCGAGTCACCGTTACCCCCTGGGGGTACATGTATAGTCGGCGGCATGAGTGTCGCGGAGCTTGAGATCCTCGACCTGCGCTGCGCCACCTGCGCCGAGCACATCGAGCGGGAGCTGCGCGCGCAGCCCGGCGCGGCCGCCGCCGACGTTGACTACGGGCGCGATCGAGCTCGGGTCGAGTACGACCCGGAACAGCTCGACGAGGAGCGCATCCGCGCCCTGATCGCCGAGCGGGGCTATCGCTGCGCGATGGGCGAGGGCGCGGCCGTCCCGCCAGGGCGGACCACCGCTCAGCTAGCCCACGAGACGCAGCTCGCCCCGATCTGCTGCGGGACGAAGCACGACCGCATGCAGTACGAGCTGCCGCATTCGGCCGCCGACCGCGAGCACGAGCGGGTCCACCCAGGCGCCCCGGACGAGCACGCCGGCATGGATCACGACATGTCGGACCCAAAGGTGGCGCGCGCCATGGAGCTCGACATGCGCAACCGCTTCCTCCTGGCGCTCGTCCTGTCTATCCCGGTCTTCCTCTTCTCCCCAGTGACGGTGGACTTCTTCGGGCTCGAGATCGTCGGCTCGGAGCCTGCGCGCAACTGGATCATGCTCGTGCTCTCGACGCCGGTCGTCTGGTATGCGGGCTGGATCTTCATCGGCGGCGCCTATACGTCGCTGCGCTCGCGTGCGCTCAACATGAGCGTTCTGATCGCGGTCGGCGTGCTGGCGGCCTGGAGCTTCAGCCTGCTGATCACGGTCATCGGCGGCGAGACCTTCTACGAGGCCGCCGTCCTGCTAGTGACCTTCGTCCTCTTCGGCCACTGGATGGAGATGAAGGCCCGCCGCGGCACGACCGACTCGCTGCGGGCGCTGTTCGACATCGTTCCGCCCAAGGCAACCGTGCTTCGGGACGGCGCGGAGGTGGACGTGCCGACGAGCGAGATCAGGGTCGGTGAGACGGTGGTACTGAAGCCGGGCGACAAGGTGCCCGTCGACGGGCTGGTCACTAGGGGCCGGTCGGCGATTGACGAGAGCCTCGTCACGGGAGAGTCCGTGCCGGTCGAGAAGCAGGAGGGCGACGAGGTCGTGGGCGGCTCGATCAACCAGTCCGGCTCGCTCAGCTTCGAGGCCACCAAGGTCGGCGCCGAGACGGCGCTCGGCCAGATCATCGACCTCGTCGAGCAGGCGCAAAGCTCGAAGGCTCCGGGCCAGCGCCTCGCCGACCGAGCGGCCTCCTATCTCGTGATCCTCGCCGTCTCCGCCGGGTTGATCACCTTCGCGGTCTGGTCCTTCGCGGCCGGGGAGAGCTTCATCACCTCGCTCACGTTCGCGATCTCGGCGGTCGTGATCGCCTGCCCCGATGCGCTCGGGCTCGCGACCCCCACCGCCGTGGCCGTCGGGACCGGGCTTGGCGCGAAGCACAACGTGCTGATCAAGGACGCGGCGACGCTCGAGGGCATCCGGGAGCTCGACGCGATCGCGCTCGACAAGACCGGCACCCTGACCGAGGGCAGGCCCGCCTTGACGGATGTCTACGCGGAAGGGATCGACGAGCGCGAGCTACTCCGACTGGTCGCGAGCGCCGAGCGGGCCTCGGAGCACCCGCTCGCACGGGCGCTCGTCGAGGGCGCGCAAGCCAGGGACATCGCGCTCACGCAGGCCGAGCAGTTCGAGGCCGTGCCGGGCCACGGGCTCGCGGCGAAGGTCGAGGGACGGCGGCTGCTCGTCGGAAACAGCCGGCTGCTGGAGGAGAACGGCGTCTCCGCCGACGGCCTGGCCACCCGGGCGCACGAGCTCGCGACCGAGGGCAAGACGGCGATGCTCGTCGCCGTCGACGGCGGGCCCGCCGGGCTCGTGGCCGCCGCCGACGAGATCAAGCCGAGCGCCGAAGCGGCGATCGCAGCGCTCAAGGACCTCGGACTCGAGGTGGCGCTGATCTCGGGCGACAACGAGCGCACGGCGGCCGCGGTCGCGCGCCGCCTCGGTATCGACCGCGTCTTTGCCGAGGTCCTCCCGGCCGACAAGGCCGACCACGTGAAGCGCCTTCAGGGCGAGGGTAAGAGGGTGGCGATGGTCGGCGACGGCGTCAACGACGCCCCGGCGCTCGCGCAGGCCGACATCGGCATCGCGATCGGCGCCGGGACGGACGTCGCCGTCGAGACCGCCAATGTCGTGCTGATGCGTTCCGATCCCTACGACATCGTGAACGCCATCCGCCTCTCCCGCGCCACCGTCCGGAAGATGAAGCAGAACCTGGCCTGGGCCTCGGTCTACAACGTAGCCGCGATCCCGATCGCGGCCGGAGTCTTGTTCCCCGCCTACGGCGTCGAGCTAAGGCCCGAGTGGTCGGCCCTGCTGATGTCGCTCAGCTCGATAATCGTCGCCACCAACGCCGTGCTGCTCAGGCGCGTCGAGGGGGAGTTGCAGGGGTAGTTCCGGACGAGCTGCTCGGGGCGCTGCGGGGGCCGCGCCGCCACGTAGACTCCCGCCGTCATGCCGCGCAAGCCCCAGGGCCGCGCTCTTACGTTGAGTGGCGATCTCCAGATCGAGGTCATGGCGCACGTGTGGGACCTGGGTGAGGCGACCGTGGATGACGTTCGCGCCCGGCAGCGTCGGAGCACGCGCTCGGCCTACACGACGATCCAGACCGTGATGAACCGCCTCGTCGACCGCGGACTGCTTACCAGGGAGCGGAGGGGAAGGGCGTTCGTCTACAAGCCCCGCTACCGGGAGCCCGAGTACAACAACTACGTCTACGAGTCGGAGATCACCAAGGGCCTGAACGTCTTCAGGTTCAGTGATCTTAGGACCAGTGGGGCGATCAGGCTGCAGCATCTGAACCCGCAGACGCAGGAGTTCTCGCTCCCGTAGCCGTGGGGCTACCTGACACTGGACAGAGGGCGGCCTGGGGCCGCCCTCTGTAGTCGGGGTAGTTGGGTTGGCAGCAGAGGAGGCGTCGCCGTCCCCGGCCTCGAGCGGCGGGAACACCGTCGCGCTCGGCGCCCCCTGTGCGTTCCTCGCCTCTCGCTTCGACCGAATCGAATGGCGGCGGCCGCTCCGCTCGCGAGGTGCCCTCGCTCGATCGGAAGCTCTCGGGACGCGGACGAGCATCGACACGAGCAGCGCCTCGTGGAACGCGCGATGTTCGTGATCTGCGCCCCCAGTCACGTGTGGCAGGGTCCGAGCTCGTGCTTGATCCCGGTCGCTTCAGACAAAGGCGAGCGCAGCGTGGTGCGACTCCTCTAAGGGTCGAGCATCTCGCGCGGGTCCTCAGCCCGAGGTCGGGGTGGGCGCCTCGCGCGTAGGCGTTGAACTGCTCGTCGGAGCGGTCGTTGCGGAAGTAATGGAGCCGGCAGAACTCGGGGGGGGAAGATTTTGACCACGGGCTCATCATGTCCTCTCCGCGCCCCGTCACCATGCCGACCACCATGTCGCCCTCGATGTTGTGCCAGCGCTGGATCGCGAGCGAGTAGTTGGCCAGGCCCTGGAGATCGGCGGCATCGGGGGTGCCTCCCATTCATCCCGGCCATTGGGCGTCGGCGAAGTCGCCGCCGGCGCTGAATTCGGCGACGGCGTAGGTCTAACCCGTCTCGCCGACATCGCCTACCGGCGCCGCGGCCGCACGGTGCTGGCCTGGATCGGGGCGGCGTGTGTCGGGCGACGTGATCGACCTTCTGGGCCTGGGCGAAGAAGGCGCCGTCGTAGCCATCTGCTGCTCCAGCCCTGCCCCCCTGAAGTGCTCGATCAGGTGCCCGTGGAAGAGCAGGAACCCGATCGGGCGCGCACCTCTGGAGAAACCGTGCCAGCGGTTGTGCAGCGGGGCCAGCTGGCGCAGGTATTCGTTCCTCGGCCCACACGTGGCTGCCCCACGGCGGCCTGATCGTGCTGGACGACGGCAGGCATGAGGTGGTGTCCTGCCGGGAGGCAGCCGCAACCAGCGCCTGAGAGCCGCGCGACGTCAGCGCGTCGCGGTTTGCTCCAGGAGGGCGGGGACCACGACGTCCCAGACCGCCCGCGGCAGCTCGTGACCGGTTCGCTCGAGGGTGAGCAGCCGAGCGCCCGGGATCTCCCTCGCAAGCGCGAGCGCGTTGCCGTACGGCACCACGGGATCCTCGGTGCCGTGCAAGACGAGGGTGGGGACGTCCAGCTCGCCGAGCCGTTCGCGCCAGCGGCCGCCTCCCTCGATGGCGTTGTGGTTCTTGATGGTCGAGGCCATGTTCACCGTCCGGTCGAAGACCCGGCCGGCAAGCCGACGAAATGCAGCTTCGTCGAAGGGGCGCGAACGGGCGGCCGACACGCGGGCGAGGTGGGTGAGGTAATCGACCACCGCGGCCCGATCCGACCAGTCCGGCTCGCGCGCCGCCGCGAACTGGGCGCCCGTCTCGTCCGACATGGCCGGAAGGTCGCGATCGTCGGGGCCGGGCGCGCTCGGGCCGGTCGAGATCAGCGCGAGCGATGCGACCCGCCCGGGGTGGTCGAGCGCGAGCAGCTGGGCAATGGCGCCGCCCAGCGACATCCCGACCACGTGCGCGCGGCTTAGGCGGAGTGCGTCGAGGAGGGCCGAGGCGTCCGCCACCAGGTCGCGCAGGCCGTACGGCGGAGCGCCCGGCGCATAGGTGGTCGACTGACCGGTGTCGCGGTGGTCGTAGCGGACAACGAAGCGGGATCCGGCCGCGAGGCGCTCGCAGAGCTCGTCCTCCCACCAGTCCATCGAAGCGCTCGAGCCCATGATGAGGAGGATCGCCGGATCGGGGCGGTCGCCTAAGGTCCCGACGCACAGGTCCACTCCGTTGGCGTGGACGATCTCATTGCGCATGCTCACCGCCCCGCGCGCCGCTCCGCTTCCGCCCGAATGCCCTCCAGGGAGTTCCGAACGGCTCGCTCCCATGGCGCGGCGACGCGATCGCCCCACCAGCGGCCCAGCCGCCACAGGTCCGTGCCGAGCTCCCCCGTGTAGCGCAGCTCGGTCCCGGTCGAGCTGGCGCGCAGCTCGTAGCTCTCGACGACGCTGGGGACTGGCCCGCGCAGCAGTCGGAAGGCCACCAGGTCCGGTCGTCGGAAGCGGACCGTCTCCACCGTGGTCGTGATCCGGCGGCCCACCTGCGTGTAGTGAGCCGCGAGCACCATGTCGGTGCCGCGCTCGAGCACTCGGAGCTTCGCGCCCAGCGAGCGCGGGGTCTTGCCCAGGTAAGGCGCCGCGATGACGTCGAAGACGCTCTCCCGCGGCGCCGCGATCGTGATCACGATCGGCCCCAGCGGCCGCCGCCGCCGGCCAATCCCGAGATCGATGGTCAGAGCCCCGCGCACGAGGCCCTCGTAGCCGGCGACCGCCGCGCCGGCGAGCAGCCCGAGCCGAGCGATCACCAACCGCTCACCAGGTCGTGACGGACTCGGCTCGCACCTGGCGCTCGATGCGCACACGCGCGTCGAGCACGATGGCGCCGCTTGGCAGGCAGCGCACCGGGTTGAGGTCCGCCTCGGCCAGCTCGGGGACCGCCCGCAGAAGCGTGGCGAAGCGCAGGATCAGGTCGCCCAGCGCCTCACGGTCGAGCGCGACGCTGCCGCGGAACCCGTCGAGCAGGGTCGAAAGGCTCTCGGACCCGTCGATCAACTCGCGCGCGTCGATGTCGGTCGTCGGCAACAGCCGGTAGGCGACGTCGCGCCCGAGACCGGCCTGGCGCCCTCCGGGTCCCAGAGCCATCACCTTCCCCAGGTCGGGATCCGTGAGCGCGCCCAGCAGGACGTCGGCACCGTGTTCGACCAGGGGCTGGACGATCGCGCCGCGCCACTCACGCCCGGCCGCCTGCGCCCGGCGCTCGAGCTCGTGCCATCCCGCCCGGACCGCCGCTTCGCCTTCGAGGCCGAGGAGAACCGCGTCCACGTCGGTGGCGTGCGCCGGCGGGGGGAAGTCGGCCTTGAGGGCGATCGAGCCCCCGACCGCGGCGGCGGCGGACACCGCCCGCTCGACGTCCGGGCAACGCTCGGAGGTCACGAAGGGGATCCCGTGCGTGGCGAGCAGCGAGTCGGCCTCCGCGGTCGTCAACCAGGCGCCCGACCGCTCCCCGTCTGCGGCGCGCCGGCCGTCCAGCCACGTCGTCACAAGCTCACGGGCGGCCTCGTGGTCCGCGTCGTCGAACTCGGGTCGCTGTCCGAGCGCCCGAGAGAGCCACTCTCGCCGCTCGACGGCGCGTGCGAGCACGGCCGCGCAGGCCTCGGGGAACTCGAAGTTCGGTACGTCGCCGTGTTCTGCCTCGGGACGGCGCGCGTCGGCGTCCACGACGGAGGCAACCACCGGCTTGTCGTGCTCGGCCGCCGCCTGGCCGATAGCCGTCAGCACACCCCGCGGGTCGCCGCTCCTCACATCGACGTTGTAGGCCATCACCGCGTCGATTCCCTCGTCGGCCAGCAGGCTCTGCACGCTTGACGTGTAGTCCGCCGGTCCGGCGCCGGGGCCGAGCGTCAGCGAGCTCGCGACGGTCAGGCCATGCGACCCACAGGCGTCAGCGGCGAGCGTCGCCACTCCCCTCGAGTTGCTGGCGATCCCAATCCGCCGCCCGCGCGGGAGCGGCTGACCTTCGAAGAACTCGGCCGCGTCGAAGAGCTCCTGACCCGTGCGGAAGCGGATGACCCCCGCCTGACGCAAGAGCGCGTCGACGACGGCGTCACCGCGCAGGGCCGCCGCGGTATGCGAGCGCGCCCCGCCCGGAGGCGCCTCCACGCGCCGACCCTTCACGGCGAGAATCGGCTTGCGCCTCGCGACGCGCTGGGCGATGCGAGCGAAATGGTCGGGGTTCCCGAAGGTCTCGACGTAGAGCACCACGGCCGCCGTGCTCTCGTCGTCCTCCCAGTACTCGAGCAGGTCGTTGGTCGAGACGTCGGCACGGTTGCCGAGCGAGGCGAAGCTCGACACGCCCAGTCGGCGTGCGGCGGCGTGGCCCAGCAGCGCCATGCCCACCGCCCCCGACTGGGAGGAGATCGCGAGCCCTCCAGCGGGTACGGGCGCTCCGGCGAACGTCCCGCGCAGGTTCACCGCGGCGTCGTTGTTGATGACCCCGAGCGAGTTGGGTCCCACCATGCGCAGACCGGAGGACCGCACGATCTCCAGCAGCTTCTGCTCGAGGGCGGTGCCGTCGCCTCCCGCCTCCGCGAATCCGGCGGACATCACGACGAGGGCCCGCGCGCCCTCGCGTGCCGCCTCGGCGGCCACAGCGAGCACCTCATCCGCCGGCTCCGCGACGACCACGAGCTCCGGCGTCTCCGGCAGCTCGCCGAGGCTCGGCGCCGCCCGAACCGAGCGCGCCACCCCTCCGCTCTTGTTGATCGGCAGCACCACGCCCTGGAAGTTGCCCTCGATCAGGTTCGCGAAGACGCCCCCTCCCACGCTCGTCCGGTCGCCGGAAGCCCCCACGACCGCAATGGAGGAGGGCGCGAGGATGGCGCGAAGCGAGGTCACGACGCCGACGTGGTCGCGCTCCTCGATTCGCTCCTGCACGGCCTCGGTGGGCTCGATGTCGAGGGAGACCAACACCTCGTCGAACCCCTTCTTGCTCCTAACCCCGAAACCCGCGCGATCGAAGACATGCAGCATCGCCCTGTTGCCTACGAGGACGTCGGCGTCGAAGCGCCTGATGCCCTGCGCCGCCGCGATGTCCGCGAGCTGGTCGAGCACGCGCGTGGCGACGCCGCGTCCCTGGAACTCGTCGGCGACGGTGAAGGAGACCTCGGCCGCGTCGGGCTCGCGCAGCCGATCGTATCCCCCGCACGCCACGATCTGCCCCCCGCGCCATCCGAGCAGGACGACGCGGGCATCCCCATCCGCGTCGGCATCGAGACGCGCCGGTCCGTCGGTTCGCACGATGCCGTGGAAGCGCCGGTAGCGGCTGTCCTCGGAGAGCCCGTCGTAGAAGGCCTTGATCTCGTCGTAATCGTCAGACGTGGGCGTCTGCAGCCTGAGGGGCGTCCCGTCGCGCAGGATCACGTCGCGGACTCGCTGCGTGCCGGCCACCGCTCAGACCCGCCGCGAGCCGATGAGGCGAGGCTCCGTGACGCCCATGAGCTAAGCCTACGTCCAAGCCGCCGGGGGCCTCGGGCCGGTCCGCTCCGACCGCGGCGCGGGTACGCTAGGAGCGCCGCCGATCCGACCGCCCCGGGGCAGGGTGGATCGCCGAACAGGCCTTCTTGATCGAGACCGAACAGCTCGCCGCGGCGCTCGACCGCCTGAGCCCTCGCGATCGCGAGGTGCTCGACTTCTCGCTCCGCCGGCGTGTCCCCGACGAGGCGCTGGCGAAGATCTACGACTGGGACACGGCCGCCGTGGCCCGCGTCCGCGCGCGTGCGATCGAGCGGCTCGCCGACGACCTCGAGGCGCAGCGCGGCGAGGACCTGGGCCAGATCCTGAAGGCCCTGCTCGAGCCGGAGACCTGGTCCGCCGCCGAGTCGCGGCACGCCGTGCCGGAGGCGCCCGCGGTGGTGCCCCCGGCCGCCCAGGAGGCGCCGCCGGTGGCCCCCGCGCCTGCTCAGGAAGCGCCGGCGGCGGTCCCCGCGGCCGCCCAGAAGACGCCGGCGGTGGTCCACGCCCCCGCTCAGGAGGCGCCCCCGGCCACGCCGCCCCCGGAGCCGGTCGCCGCCGAGCCGGGCGGGGGCTCGGGCTGGCTGACCGCGGGGGCGATCGTCCTGGCGGCCATCCTCGTCGCCGCCGG
>Ga0126312_10002559_pt1 | contig 12166 bp, 10 predicted proteins | sample Plot104A_FD_92537 | JGI IMG/M metagenome (GOLD analysis project Ga0126312, IMG submission 92537) | Serpentine soil microbial communities from UC McLaughlin Reserve, CA, USA - Plot104A | ecosystem: Environmental > Terrestrial > Soil > Grasslands | place: USA: UC McLaughlin Reserve, Lake County... | reverse complement strand
GCCCAGGTTCCAAGCCGCGGCCTGCGTGAAGCGTTCAGGCCTCCGCCAGCGCAGGAAGGTCGGGATGACGTATGCCAGGTAGAGCCCGATCACGCCGATCGACACGACCGCGAAGAACGCGACGGGCACGCCGGCCGCATTGCCGCCCAGCGCGGGAAGGCTCAGGATGCCGGCGAGTACGCACGAGCCGATCACCGCGGCCACGGGCACGCCCCGCTTGCCGTTCACGCTGGCCCACAGCCGGTGTCCCGGGGTCACCCGGTCGCGTGAGAGCGCGAAGAACGTCCGCGAGCAGCTGGTGACGCACGCCATCCCGCAGAAGAACTGCCCGATCGCCGAGATCAGGATGACCACCTCGGCCCAGCTCTCGGACATCGCGCTCTGGAAGATCGCCAGCGAGGTGCCGCCGCCGTCGTTCACGGCGCCCACGTCGCTCGCCGCGAAGGTGATCGCCAACAGCACGAACCAGCCGATGAGCCCGGAGAGCGCGACCGACTGCCAGACGCCCTTGGCCGCCGAGACCTCCGCGTCCCGGGTTTCCTCCGCCACGTGCGCCGACGCGTCGTAGCCCGTGACCGTGTACATGGTCAGGAGCAGGCCGGTGGGCAGGATGTACCACCAGTACATGCCCATCGAGAAGCCGGAGTTGTTGATCCGCTCCGTGAAGACGAAGTCCGCGCTCTGATGGTGGTCGGGGACGATGATCAGGATCCCGATGATCACGAGCACGCCGACGCAGTGCCAGAACACCGAGATGTTGTTGAACAGCGCGACCAGATGCGACGAGAAGATGTTGATCATCGCGTGGAGGGCGAGGATCACCATGAACACGATGAAGATCTCGCCGAGTGAGACCGCGTCGGCGAAGTTCAGGATGAAGTTGAGACCCCAGAGGTTGAAGACGAAGGTGAAGAACTGGGCGCAGAACCAATCCACGCTCGCGACGATGGCGACCAGCCCGAGCAGGTTGAACCAGCCCGTGAACCAGGACCAGACCGGGCCGCCGAGGTCATTCGCCCACCAGTAGGGGCCGCCCGCCGTCGGATAGGCGGCGGCCACCTCGGCCATGCTGAACGCGACGGGGAGGATGAGAAGGACGACGATCGGCCAGCCCCACGAGATGGCGATCGGGCCGCCGAGGTTCCACGCCTGGGGATAGGTCGTGAAGCACCCCGCGAGGACGGAGATGATCGTGAAGGAGATCGCGAAGTTCGAGAACCGCGACCACCCACGGTCAAGCTCCTGCTTGTAGCCCAGTTCCGCGAGTCGCTGCTCGTCCCGGTCCAGAGCCTGGTCGGCCATGCGCGTGTCCCTCCTGGTTAGCGGTCCGGCGCTGCGACTGTAAGCCACGCTCAAGACGGAAGCAAGGGTGGGATTCACCGGGCGAGGGCGCCGATCACCTCTTGCCACCAGGCACGGGCGGCGGAATCGTTCTCCGCCGACAGCCGGCGGCGGGCGTGGCGCTGGAGCTGGAGCGGTCCGCCGATGGCGAGCAGCGGCCCGGTCACGGCGAAGCGGCCGTCCACGAGCATCACCAACGCGCCACGCGCATCGCGGCGCGTGCGGATCTGCTCCGCCACCGGCACACCACCCACCTCCTTGGGGAAGCCGGCGTCGCCATCCGCGCCTGTCCAGGGCCGCGTGGTGAACACCGCGGACCCCGACCGCAGCTTCGGCTCGAAGCGCGCGGGCAGCCCCACAGGGCCCACGCGCCAGCGCTCCAGCAGGTCGTCCATGGCCTCCGCCACCTCCTCGCGCACCATCACGTGGAGTCGGTCCGCCGCCTCGATGCGAGTCGAGCCGCGCGGAAGGAGCGCCTCCTCCCCGCGCACGATCACGCTGAGGAGCGCGTCGCGCGGCAGGCCGAGCTCGCGCACGAGCTGGCCGACGATGGCGTCGTCCGGCCCAACCGGGTACTCCACGATCTCCGCGCCGAGGCGCCGCACGGTGCCGGTCTCGACGAGCGGGCGCGGGAGCGCGGGCTCCGACGTGGTCACGCGGAGCTTGCGGGCGAGCCACTCGACCGTGGTGCCCTGGAGAAGCGTGGAGATCACCACGGCGAAGAAGACGACGTTGAAGAACAGCCGGCTGTCCGGCACGCGGTCGATCACCGGGAAGGTGGCGAGCACGACCGGCACCGCGCCGCGCAGGCCGGCCCAGCTGAGCACCGTGCGTTCCGCCATCGTGAATCGGTCCAGCTCGGTCGCGACGAACGCCGACGCGGGACGCGCGACGAAGACGAGCACCAGCGCGAGCGCCGTCCCGTCGAGCCACACGTCGCCGAGCTCGCTCGGGAAGACGAGCAGGCCCAGGGTGAGGAACATCGCGATCTGGGCGACCCACGCGAGGCCATGGTGGAAGACCGTCACCGTCTGCTTCGCGGGTATGCGGCCGGAGCCGAGCACCAGCCCTGCGAGGTACGCGGCGAGGAACCCGGATCCGTGCAGCGTGGCGGCGCCGCCGTAAGCCAGCCCGGCGGCCGACAGCGTCGCAACCGGATACAGGCCCGGGGTCGCGAGCCTCCCGCTGCGGAGCGCCCACACGCTCAGCGTCCCCACGGCCAGGCCGGCAGCCGCGCCGATCCCCATCTCGCGCACGAACAGACCGAGCATGTCGAGGACGCCGTAGTCCGGCAGCTCGATCCAGTCGATGAAGCCGATGACGAGCAGCACCGCGACGGGATCGTTGAAACCGGCCTCGCCCTCGAGCGTGCGGGCGAGCCTGCGCCGGAGGGTCGACTCTCGCAGCAGCGCGAAGATGGCCGCGCCGTCCGTGGACGAGATGATCGCTCCCAGCAGCATCCCCTCGAGCGTGGAGAGGTCGAAGAGCCACGCAGCGGCGATACCGCAGATGACGCAGGTCCCGAGCGTGCCCACCAGGGCCAGCCCCAGCGACGGCCGCAGCACCGGTCGGATCTCGTCGAAGCCGGCCGTGAGGCCGCCCTCGAACAGGATCAGCGCGAGGGCGACGATGCCGATCGTGCGCGCGAGCTCGTAGTCCTGGGGGTCCACGCCGAACTCGATCCAGCCCATCCCGTCCGAGCCGATCGCCATCCCGAGGGCGAGGAAGAGGAGGAGTCCGGGCAGGCGGATTCGGGACGCAAGGAGGGATGCGCCAATTCCCGCGGCGAGCAACGCCGCCGCGACGAGGATCAGCTCGGCGTCCGACATCCGGGGCCCGGAGCCTCGCATGTAAAGACGCGCGGGCGTAGGGTGCGCGCATGCATGAGGAGATCACGATTCCCGAGCTCACGGAGGTCGTGGCTCGGGTAACCGCACTGCTCGGACCGCGCCAGGGCAGCGTGATCCAGCTCGAGGGCGGGATCACCAACCGCAACTTCCGCGTCAACTTCGGCGGGACCGACTACGTCGTCCGCCTGCCCGGAAAGCGCACCCAGATCCTGGGCATCGACCGCACCGCGGAGTGCATCGCCAACAAGGCCGCTGCCGAGCTGGGCATGGCTCCGGGGGTCGCCGCGATGTTCGAGGAGCCGTCCTGCCTCGTGACGATGTTCGTCGACGGGCGGGAGATGACCGCGGAGGAACTGCGGCAGCCAGAGCTGCTCGCCGAGGTCGCCCGCGACCTGCGCCAGTTCCATGACACGGGCACCGGGCTCCCCACCGACTTCGACTCGTTCCGCCTTGTCGAGGAGTACGCCGAGACCGGGCGCGCCAACGGCAGCCAGCCGCCCGACGGCTACGACGAGGCGCTCGACGCCGCCCACAGGATCGAGAAGGCGGTGCGGAAGCTGGATGACCATCAGCCGGTCCCCGCCCACAACGACCTGCTCACCGCCAACTTCCTGCGCGACTCCGGTGGCCGCATCCAGCTGATCGACTGGGAGTACGCCGGCATGGGGGACCGCTGGTTCGACTTGGGCAACTTCGCCGTCAACAACGAGCTCGACGAGGGGCAGGAGGAGCAGCTCCTCGAGAGCTACTTCGGCGAGCCGCCCGACGAGCGCCGCAGGGCGACGCTGAAGCTGTTCCGCTTCATGTCCGACTTTCGCGAGGCCATGTGGGGCGTCGTCCAAACCGGCGTCTCCGAGCTGGACTTCGACTTCCGCGAGTACGCCAAGAAGCACTTTGACCGCCTCGAGCAGGCGCACAGCGACCCCTGCTTCGAGGACTGGATCGAGGCGGCCGGCGGCTAGTGGCCGCTCTCAGGGAGCTCCCCGGCGCCGCGCGGTGCGTGATCGTCGGCGGGGGAGTCGGAGGGACCTCGATCGCGTACCACCTCGCGGAGCTGGGCTGGGACGACGTGGTCCTCCTCGAGCGCAACCAGCTCACCTCTGGCTCGACCTTCCACTCCGCGGGCCTCGTGGGCCAGCTGCGCAGCTCGGTGAACCTGACCAAGATGATGATGTACTCCGTCGAGCTGTACCGGAAGCTCGGCGAGGACTGCGGGTGGGTCGAGTGCGGCGGGATCCGGCTCGCCTCCAGCGAGGAGCGGATGGAGGAGCTGCGCCGCCAGGCGGGTTGGGCGAAGACGTTCGGGCTGCCGCTGGAGCTCATCTCGGCCCAGGAGGCGAAGGAGCTGTTCCCGCTGATGTCGGCCGAGGGCGTGCTCGGCGCGGCCTGGCTGCCCACCGACGGCTACCTCGACCCCTCCCAGCTCACGTTCGCGCTCGCCGAGGGCGCGCGCGGGGGCGGCGCTCGCATCTTCACGAGCACGCGCGTGACCGGCATCGAGCCAGGGCGCGTGCACACCGAGCGCGGAGACATCGATGCCGAGGCGATCGTGATCGCCGGCGGCATGTACTCCGCGGAGCTCGGCCGTATGGCGGGCGTGCGCATCCCGGTGGTCCCGATGTCGCACGAGTACATCGTCACGCAGCCGTTCCGCGAGCGCGATCCGGCGAACCCGCTCCCCACGCTGCGCGACCCGGACCTCCTCATCTACTTCCGCGAGGAGGGCGGCGGCCTTGTCATGGGCGGCTACGAGCGGCCGGCGTCCCCCGCGTTCCTCCCAGAGGACGGACTCGGCTTCGAGCGCATCCCGCCCGACTTCAACGGGCGGCTGCTGGAGGACGACTGGGACCGCTTCGAGGAGATCGTCTCGAACTCGCGGAGGCGCGTGCCGCAGATGGAGGACGTGAGGGTGACGCGCATGATCAACGGCCCGGAGGGCTTCACGCCCGACAACGAGTTCTGCCTCGGTGAGACGGAGGTCCCGGGGCTGTTCGTGGCGGGCGGCTTCTGCGCGCACGGCCTCGCGGGGGCGGGCGGAGTAGGCAAGGTCATGGCCGAGTGGATCGCGGGCGGTGAGCCGTCCATGGACCTGTGGCAGATGGACGTGCGCCGCTTCGGCTCTCAGTACCGCTCGCCCTCGTACACGCTCAAGCGGGTGCTCGAGACCTACGAGACCTATTACGACATCCACTACCCGTTCGAGGAGCGCCAGGCCGGGCGGCCGCTGCGCACCTCGCCGGTGTACGAGTGGCACCGCGCCCGCGACGCGGCGTTCGGCGAGAAGTCGGGCTGGGAGCGCGTGAACTGGTACGAGTCGAATGCGGCGCGTGGCGACGAGTCGCTGCGCCCGCGCGGCTGGGCGGGGAAGCACTGGTCGCCGGCGATCGGAGCCGAGCACGTGGCCTGCAGGGAAGCCGTGGCGATCTTCGACGAGTCGTCGTTCGCGAAGCTCGAGGTTGCCGGCGAGGGGGCCGCGGCGTTGCTCGAGCGGCTGTGCGACAACGCGGTCGCACGCGACGCCGGCCGGGTGACCTACACGCAGATGCTGAACTCGCGCGGCGGTATCGAGTGCGACTTCACCGTGACGCGCCTGAGCGACGAGCTCTTCTCCATCGTCACCGGGACAGCGTTCGGGAACCACGACGGCGCGTGGATCCGGCGCCACCTGCCGGACGACGGCTCCGTCGACCTGCGCGACGTGACCGCCGCATGGGCGTGCTTCGGGATCTGGGGCCCGCGCGCGCGTGACGTGCTGGCGCCGCTAACGCCGCAGGCGCTCGACGACGAGTCCTTCCCGTACATGTCGGTGCGGGAGATGACCGTCGGCGACGTACCCGTGCGGGGGCTGCGCGTGACATACGTGGGCGAGCTCGGCTGGGAGCTCTACTGCCCCACCGAGCATGGGATGACGCTGTGGCGCACGCTCTGGGAGGCGGGCGCGCCGCACGGGCTCGTGGCCGGCGGCTACCGGGCGATCGACTCGCTGCGAGTCGAGAAGGGCTACCGGGTCTGGGGCGCCGACATCACGCCGGACGAGACGCCCTACGAGGCCGGGCTCGGCTTCGCGGTGAAGCTCGACAAGAACCCGGGTTTCGTCGGCCGCGACGCGCTGGCCGAGGCGCGCGAGCGCGGGCTGCGCCACCGGCTGTGTTGCATCACGCTCGAGGACCAGCGCTCCGTCGCGCTCGGCAACGAGCCCGTACGGGTGGCCGGGGAGATCGCCGGCCGCGTCACGACCGGCGGCTATGGCTACACGGTCGAGCGCTCGATCGCCTACGCCTACCTGCCCCCCGAGCACGCCGAGCCGGGCACGGCTGTCGAGCTCGACATCTTCGGGCAGTGGGTGGGCGGCGAGCTCGTGAAGGAGCCGCTGTTCGATCCGGGCTCTGAGCGGGTGCGCGGCCGCTACTGATACTCCATCGCCTCGGGCATCAGCCCGGCGAGGATGTGCTCGGTGGCGGCGCAGTGCTCGCGCATGAGCTGGACGGCGGCCGCCACGTCCCTGCCGTGCAGGAGCGCCACGAGGTCCACGTGCTGCTCGTTCGAGCGGCTCAGCACCTCGTCGGGATGCGCGATGCGCGAGATCAGGTCCGTCATCTGGCCCTGCACCTCGGTCATGGCCGCGACCAGGCGCGGCGAATGGCACGCCTCGGCCACGCCGATGTGAAAGCGCACGTCGGCGCGCCGGTAGACCTTGAAGCGCGCTCCCTCCGTGGCGCCCATCTCGCCGGTGAGTGCCTCGAGCAGCGCCAGGTCGTCATCGGTGGCGCGCTCAGCCGCGAGCACCGTGGCACCCGTCTCGACGGTGACGCGGTAGTCCAGCACCGCGCGAGCGTGCTCCGACCCGAGCGGCTCTGACGGCTCGTCCTGGGTCAGGGGCGGCTCGTCCGAGACGAAGGTCCCGCCCGAGCGGCCGCGCCGGGAGACCAGGTGCCCGCTCTGTACCAGGGTGGTCAGCGCCTGGCGAAGCGTCGAGCGCGAGATGCCGAGCTCGTCGGCGAGGTCGCGCTCCGGCGGGAGCCGAATGCCGGGCGCGAGGAGGCCGAGCCGGATCGCGGTCCCGAGCCGCTCGACCGTCTCCTCGAAGGTCGTCGGGGGATGGACTCGCTCGAATACGGCCTCGAGCGCGGGGCTGCGTTCGGCGGCGCCCGCTTCGGTCATTACGTCAGACGGTAGCCGGTAGATTGGGCGGCCGTGGAGAACCGTCAAGAAAAGGTCGTTGTTGAAACGGATCGCTATCGCGTAGAGGGCATGCTGACGCTCCCCGCCGAGGGGTACCGAAGCAGGGTCTCCGACCACGTGAATCGCCGCGACCAGGAGTTCTTCACGATCCTCGACGCGCAGCTCGTGGCCATCGACGGCTCGGGCCGCGACTGGGAGACGCCGGTGCTGATGCTGGCCCGCCGGCACATCCGGCTGATCGTGCCGGCGTCCGAGGGGGCGTAGATGGCGGCCGCGCGGCGACTCGCGGCGCTGACGGGCGGCGCAGTGCTGGGCGCCGCGCTCTGGTGGCGAAAGCACCCGTCGGCGTGTCCCTATTCGCAGCGTTTCTGGGTGGAGGCCCCGCACCCGTTCATCACGCGCGAGCGGCTGCGCGAGATCCTCGAGCCGATCGGCGGCGAGCGCCTGCTCGAGGTAGGGCCCGGCACCGGCTACTACTCGCTGCCGGTCGCCGACTGCCTGTCGCCCGTCGGCAGGCTCGACGTCGTCGACATCCAGCAGGAGATGCTGGACCACACGGTCCACCGTGCGCGCGACCGCGGGATAGGCCACATCAAGCCAACGCGCGCCGACGCGCGGGAGCTCCCCTTCCCGGATGACACCTTCGACGGCGCCTACCTCGTCACCGTCCTCGGCGAGGTGCCCGACCAGGTCGCGGCCCTCCGCGAGATCGGCCGCGTCGTCAGGCCGGGCGGCCGCGTCGTGGTCGGCGAGCTGTTCGGCGACCCGCACATGGTCACCCACTCCGCCCTCGCGGAGCGGGCGACGGCGGCCGGCATGCATGTCGGGCGGAAGCTCGGCGGCGGGCTCTGGCACTTCACCCGGCTCGAGGTCTGACTGCAGGCGCGCCCCCGTTCCGTCCGGCGCTCCTCCCAGCATTGGTCGAGTCCGATGCTGTACGCGATTCTCATATGCAGTGACGAAGCCTGCGCCGAGGAGTTCGAGGCGTGGGGCGAGCTCGAGGACTTCGACGACATGGTCTGCGAGGGCTGCGCCTGCACACTCCAGCCGGTGGCGTTCTCAGACGTCAGCATGGCGACGATCGTCGCCTTCCCGCGTCACACGCCGCACGTGCAGGTGCGGAAGGCCGCCTAGCCCCTTCGGAAAGCTAGGCTCTGATGCCGCTTCGGAGAGGTGACCGAGCGGCTTAAGGTGCACGACTGGAAATCGTGTGGGCGGGTCAAACTGCCTCGTGGGTTCGAATCCCACCCTCTCCGCTCCGGAACGCCGTGGATGGGCTCATAGCGCTCGCTCGTAGTAGTAGTTGATGGGCCCGTCGGGCTTTCCCTCGCGGTTGCTGAAGCCGAGGCTCTCGTAGAGCGCGCGAGCGGCCACGTCGTCCTCGCTCGTCCCGAGGTCCATCCACGCTGCCCCGCGTGCACGAGCGACCTCGATGGCCGCCTCCATCAGCGCCCGTCCGAGGCCCTGCCCGCGGCGCTCCGGCACGACATAGAGCTCGGCGAGGTAGCACTCGGGCGCATCGGTCCAGATCGCCGGTCGGAAGCGGAGCACCGCAAGCCCGTCCGGCCCGGCTCCGGCGAGGATCACGGTGGTGTCGCGGCCGTCGAGGAGCTGCCGGATCCGATCGGCCAGGGCACGTGGGCCGGGCGTGATGTCGTCGAACTCGGTGTTGAAGTCGTGGAGGAGCCGGCCGATCGCCTCGGCGTCAGCGCGGCCGGCGAGCCGGACGCGAGCCTCGCCGCCGCCGACGAGCTCGAGTGAGTCGATCTCCCGGTTTGCGTCGTAGGCCGTAACGAATGCCGCTACGACTTCCTCGGGTCCGTGGCAGACGAGGTCTGGGCGGACGCCCTGCCAGACGATGTGGGGGTCGAGTGCGGCGGCCATGGATTCCCTGTCGCGGCGGCGCAGGAGGTCAAACCAGGCCCAGAGGAACTCGATGTTGTGGCGCTTCATGAGATTCTCCCTTCGTGGTGTTTCGAAAATGCGAAACACCCGCAGGGCGGCGCCCGTGCACCACCCCCCAGACGCTCTGGGGTAGGCGGCGCACGAAAATCCTCGTCGGGCAGCTCACTGCTGTGGACGAGTGGGGCGGTGGTGGGCGATGAAGGTGTGTTCTAACGTCAGCCAGGCACGATACCCATCGTAAGGGGCGGGTCAAGCCAGGCATACTTGGCGTCATCGTGATCTACGCCAGCCGCTCGCATCACGGTGGATTCGCCGTCGGCGCCGGCGCGTTCGGGAGGGCGCTGTGGGCACAGCGCGAACCCTGCTGTCATCGCTGGAGCATTTGGCGGACCCGTCGTGAGACGAGCTTCGGCTGCGGCGATTTTCCGCAGGGCTTCGGCTCGGCCGGCGTCCGGGAGCCACGTCGTCCGCTGCCGGGAGGGCTCTCGGGGGGCGTGCGGGTAACGCCTCCTGAGCCCGACGCAAGCGGCTGACGGCCGCCGTCCAGCCATGGGCGGCGCTGCTTCAGCACGGACCGCCGTCGATCCGGCGGCAGGCGGCGACGTGCTCGGCGTTGTCCGCCAGCAGGGCGCGTGCCAGTTCGAGCATCTTGAGCACGCGCTCGTCGGCGATGCGGTAGTAGACGGTGCGAAAGTCGCGACGCGTCTCCACGAAGCCGCACCAGCGCAGGCAGGCGAGGTGCGCCGAGACCTTCGGCTGCGGCGCCTCGATCAGCCCGACCAGCTCGCCGACGGAGCGCTCGCCCTCGGTGAGCGCCTCGAGGATCCGGACACGCGTCGGGTCGCCGAAGCCACGGAAGTACTTGGCGACGATGTCCACCTCCAGCGGTTGCTCGGGCAGCTGGAATGGCGCGTGCTGGGTGGGCGTCATCTTTCGTCTCCTTGGGTCATGCGGCGCAGCATGAGAGCTTCGACACGTCTCGTTCGAATGTCTGGGCCGCGAGCTTCAGGCCCTCGGCCATCGTCAGGTAGGGGGCCCAGGTCCGAGCGAGCTCGTCGACGGTCATCCCGCGGGCGATCGCGAGGACCGCGCTCTGGATGACGTCGGGGGCGCCGGCGGCGAGGACGCTCGTCCCGAGCAGGCGGCCGCTGCCGGCCTCTGCGATGAGCTTGAAGAGCCCGCGGGTGTCGCCGTTCACGAGCGCGCGTGGGATCGCCTCGAGCGGCAGCACTGTGCTCGCGACATCAAGGCCGCGTTCGCGTGCGTCGGCTTCGGTGATCCCGGCTTGCGCGATCGCCGGCGAGGTGAACACGATCTGCGGCAGCGCCGCGAGGTCGAGGCGCTCGTCGCCGCCCGCTAGGGCATTCTGTGCCGCGGCCGCGCCGGCGGCGGCGGCGACGTAGACGAAGCACGGCTGGTTGGTCACGTCGCCCGCTGCATAGATCGGGAACATGCTCGTGTGCTGTTCGGCGTCGACGACGATCGCGCCGGAGTCATCGAGCTCGACGCCGACCTCTCGGAGCCCGAGGTCCTCGGTGTTCGGCGTGCGGCCGGTCGCCACGAGGATCTCGTCGACGCGCAGCTCGAACGGCTTCCCGTCGGTGTGGCCGCGCAACAGCTTGTCGCCCGCATCGACACCCACCTCCGTCGTGACCGCACGAGCGATCACGCGGTGACCCTCGCCTTCGAGCGCCTTTCGCAGCTCGGCCGAGACCTCGGGCTCGGCCCGGGGCGCGATGTCGCGGCGGGCGATGAAGGTGACCCGCGAGCCGAAGTTTCCGAGCATCTGGCCGAGCTCGAGACCGACCGGCCCGGCGCCGAGCACCGCGAGCCGGGACGGTGCCTCATCCAGCTGGAGCGCTTCGGTCGAGGTCAGAAAGCCCGCCGCCTCGAGCCCCGGGATCGGCGGGACCGCCGGGCGGGCGCCGGTGGCGAGCAGGATCGCCCCTGCCGAGACGGGCTCGCCCTCGACCTCGACTGCGTGGGGGCCAGTGAGGCGGGCGTGACCGGGTCGGAAGTCGATCCCGTATTCGGCGAGCAGGTCGGTGTACTTCGTCTGCCGAAGTCCCTCCACGAGCTCGTCCTTGCTCGCCACCGCCTCCTGCAGCGTCGGGGCACCTGTGAGCGCGGCGCGCTCGGAGCGCACGAGCAGGGCCTTCGACGGGATGCAGCCAACGTTCACGCACGTGCCCCCGGTCGTGCCCTGCTCGACCATCGCCACGGTGCGGCCGAGGTCGCGGGCGCGGATCGCGCCGGCAAAGGCGCCACCGCCGGAGCCGATCACGACAAGTTCATAGTCCACAGCTGCCATCTTCATATCCTCTAAATCCAATATCTGTAGGATCGCATATCTTACTCGCACACGACGTCACGACAGGAGGACCGATGTCGACCCGCCCCATCGACACCGCCGAGCTCGCCGACCAGCTGACCTGCTGTTCTCAGGTCGTCAGCGAGCGCGAACGGCCCGTTCAGCTCGCACTGTTCCGGCTGCTCGCCGAGGGCCGGCCCGTCGAGCCCACGCGGCTCGCAGCGGAGACGGGCGTCGCCGCCGCCGACGTGGTCGAGTGGCTCGGGCGCTGGTGGGGAGTGCACACCGACGGGGGCCGCATCGTCGCGTTCCGGGGACTCTCAGTCGTGGAGGCGCCTCACCGGCTCCAGGTTGGCGGGCGCACCCTCTACACCTGGTGCGCCTGGGACACGCTGTTCCTGCCCGAGCTGATCGGACGCCCGGCCGAGATCGAGTCGACCTGCCCGATCACCGGCACCGACGTCAGGCTGACGGTCGCGCCCGACGGCGTGCGCGACGCGCGGCCCGAAGCGCTGTGGGTCTCGTTCCCGGCGCCCGAGCGAACCGCGACGACGAACATCACGGGCTCGTTCTGCTG
>Ga0126312_10002558_pt1 | contig 12167 bp, 11 predicted proteins | sample Plot104A_FD_92537 | JGI IMG/M metagenome (GOLD analysis project Ga0126312, IMG submission 92537) | Serpentine soil microbial communities from UC McLaughlin Reserve, CA, USA - Plot104A | ecosystem: Environmental > Terrestrial > Soil > Grasslands | place: USA: UC McLaughlin Reserve, Lake County... | reverse complement strand
GTCCACGCTGATGGACCAGCTGGCAGCGACGCTCGGTGGCCGCGCCGCCGAGGAGCTCGTGTTCAACGAAGTCACGACCGGCGCCGCGAACGACCTCGAGAAGGTCACCTCGACGGCCAAGCAGATGATCATGCGCTTCGGGATGAGCGAGAAGCTTGGTCCGCGCGTACTCGGTCGCAACCACGACCTGCCCTTCCTCGGCCGCGAGATGAGCGCCGAGCCTGACTACTCGGAGGAGGTCGCGCGGGAGATCGACGAGGAGATCCGGCGCGTGATCGAGGAGGCGCACGACCGGGCCCAGACCGTGCTCAGGGAGCACATGGACGAGCTCCATCGCCTCTCGGCGATCCTGATCGAGCGCGAGACGATCGACAAGGATCAATTCCTGCGCCTGCTCGAGGGCGCCTCCGAGGACGAGGTCTTCGCCGACGAGACACCGGCTCCGGCTCCCAGCGAGGAGAAGCCGAAGGAGCGCCGCCCGGCGCCGACACCGAAGCCGTTCCCGGTCCCCGGTTCGATGATGCAGCCGCCTCCGGATCCGGCCAAGCCCTAGCCGCTCCGGTTAGCGTTTCGGCCGTGAGGCCGGTCGAGGAGCGGTTCCCTCGCCCATCGGTGATGGGGATCGTCAACGTGACGCCCGACTCGTTCTCGGACGGCGGCGTGAACTTCCGCGCCGAGGATGCGATCGCAACGGCGCGCCGGATGGTCGCCGAGGGCGTGGCGATCGTGGACGTCGGGGGCGAATCGACCCGCCCTGGATCGGACCCAGTGCCCGTGGACGAGGAGTTGCGCCGCGTGGTGCCGGTGCTCGAAGCACTCGCCGGCGAGCTGCCGGTCTCGATCGACACGGCCAAGGCCGAGGTCGCCAAGCGGGCGATCGGGCTAGGCGCCGAGCTCGTGAACGACGTCACAGCCCTGCGCGGCGATCCGGCGCTGGCAGGGATCGTGGCCGAGTCCGGCGTCTACCTCTGCGTGATGCACATGCTCGGCGAGCCGCGGACGATGCAGCGGGATCCCCGGTACGACGACGTCGTGTCGGAGGTCAAGGCCTTTCTGGAGGAGCGCCTGCGGTTCGCGATGGCTGAGGGCATCGCCGAGGAGAACGTCTGCCTCGATCCCGGCATCGGATTCGGGAAGACCGTGGCGCACAACTTCGAGCTGATCCGCCGCCTGGACGAGCTCACCGCGCTCGGCCGCCCGATCGTCGTGGGCGTCTCGCGCAAGAGCTCGCTCGGCAAGATCCTCGGCGACCCGGACGCCAAGACCGGGCCGCTGTCGGCGAGTATCGCCGCAGCGGTCGCGGCCTACGAGCGCGGGGCGACGATCTTCCGCGTTCACGACGTGCGTGAGCACGTGGAGGCGCTGACTGCGGCGCGGGCGGTCGTGGGATGAGCGTCACAGTCGAGCTCGTCGGCCTGGAGGTCTTCGGCCGGCACGGGGTCGACGACGACGAGCGGGAACAGGGCCGCACCTTCCTCTACGACATCGCGTTGGAGGTTGCGGCTCCTGCCTCCGACCGGCTCGAAGACACCGTCGACTACCGGGCGGTCGCCGCGTGCGTGCGCGAGGTCTCGGAGACCCGTGAGTACCGTCTGATCGAGGTCCTCGCGTCCGCAGTCGCCGACGAGCTGGCCGCGCGCTTCCCCGCAGAGCGCGTCCGGGTGCGCGTGCGCAAGCCGGGCATCAGCCCGGCTGGGCTCACCGTCGGCTACTCCGCCGCGACGGCAGAGCGCGGGCCCTGATTCCGAGCGAGTAGACCGCCGAGCGGACACCCCGGCCGGGGAAGAGATCGAGGTACGCGAAGTACCCTTGCCGTGTCGAGTTCTCGACGTGAATGAGCTCGCGTCGGTTCCCTGGTCGACCGGCGGAGGCGACGAGGTCACGGCGGCGCGCGGCACCTCGCTCGAAGACGTTGCTCGTTTTCGGTGCCCAGAGCGCGGCGTCCACGTTCGCGTTCGGCCGGATCGTCGCCGAGACCTCACTCCGGCCGGGCACCCAGATCCGGTAGACGTCGTGGGGATCCTCGCTCGCGTGGAGCCGGGCGCGGTACGTCGCCCGGCGGCGGCCCGGAGCGGTCAAGGGCCGCGCAGCAAGGCGGAAGATCCCGTTCGCCTTGACGTGATCGATGTCGTCGTTCGGCTCCAGCGGGTCAATCGCGGGCGCCGCCCTCGTCAACGCGCCGGGAATGTCGAGCAGGCCCAGCCCCGTTCGGGCGTCGGGCCCTCGCGGGCTCACGTCCCTGGCGGACAGGCGCATCAGATCGAAGACCTGCGTCTTGTCGAGCGCGCTGCGAGCCGTCCAGACCCACGCCGTCGCGGCGGCGACGATCGGCGACGCGAAGCTCGTGCCGTTCGCCGTTCCCCAGGACGCCGGATCCGTCGGGTGCTGCCAAGGGATCGCCTCCCCTGGAGCCGCCAGATCGACGGCCTGGCTGGTGCTCGAGAAATCGGAGGGCTGGTCGCTCTGATTGGTCGAGCCGACGGTCAAGACGTGTGGGAAATCGGCGGGGTAGATCGGAGGGTTGTCGAGCAGCCGGTCGTTCCCGGCCGCGGCGACGATCAGCGAGCCGCGCCCGAAGGCGTTGATCGTCGCCTCGTAGATCGCGCGCGACGGTTCGTCGCCGCCGAGGCTGAGATTGATCACGCTCCGACCGGCAGCGACAGCGCGGCTGATGCCCTCCACGATCACGGACTCGGCGAGGAACTCGAGGTCGAAGGAGCGAAGGACCGCCTGCGGGTAGATGCCGACGGCACCCTTCGCGTCGGTGGGCGCCGCCGCGGTCGAGGCGACGATCGTGCCGTGATACTCATCTGTCTCCAGATCGACCAGCTGCCGGTTGAGCAGGAAGGTGTTGGGGCGGGCGGAGAACTCCATGTGGCTCGTGTCGAGGCCTGAGTCGATCACGGTGATCGGTACGCCCGGAGCGGGCGGCTCTGCTCGATCGGCGCCGACCCGATAGTGATGCCAGCCGATCGCCGGTACGGCCAACGGATCGCCTGCTGTGAGGTGTCCCTGGCGGAAGACCGGCCGGTCCGCTTCCGCATAGCGGAGCGCACCCATGTGGCGCAGTCGCGGAATCAGCTGCTGCGCTTCGGTGCTGCGAAGCCGCCAGATGTGAAGCTCCGGTGCGACGATCGTCCCGCCCCGGCCGGCGACGACGCGCTCCGCGGCAGGATCGGCCTCGAGCCCGAGGAGGGTGAAGCGGTGCTCGGACAGCGCCTCGAGCGCGCGACCAGTCGGAATCGCAGCCACAGGCGCTGCCTCCGCCGTGCTTGGCGCAGCCAGTACGAGCAACGCCAAGACCAACCCCAACCGGCGCATATAGACGAACATTAGCGAGGTGATGCCACTTGTCTACATCGGCCTCGGCTCCAACCTCGGCGACCGGGAGGCGACGATAAGGCGGGCACTGAAGCTGCTCGCGGCAGGCGGCGGCATCGAGGTCGAGGCGGTGTCGTCGCTTCGGGAGACCGATCCGGTCGGCTACGCGGATCAACCGCGGTTTCTGAACGGGGCGGCCGCGCTGCGCACCCAGCTCGCTCCACGAGCGGTGCTGGGGCGGCTCCAGCACGTCGAACGCGCGCTCGGCCGAGACCGAAGCGGGCCGCGGTTCGGGCCACGCACGATCGACCTCGATCTCCTGCTCTACGACGGCGAGCAGATCAACGAAACGGGGCTGGAAATCCCTCATCCACGGCTTGCGGAGCGGCGGTTTGTGCTCGAGCCGCTGGCCGAGCTCGACAGCGCTCTGGAGGTGCCTGGAAGGGGATCGGTGCGGGCCTTACTCGCCGCACTACAATGACCGCATGTCGCACCTCGACGAGCTCGACGAGTTCGAGGCCGAGCTCGAGCTTCAGCTGAAGAAGGAATACACGGCCGTTTTCGGCCTCTTCCGCTATTGCGTCCTCACGCAGGACGCCACGTACCTCTGCAACACGCTCGATCTCCGCTACGTGCCGCAGCCGAGCTATCCCTTCTTCCACCTCCGGATGGAGGACGTCTGGGTCTGGGACAAGAACCGGCCCACTCGGATGATCCCCCGCGCTGAGGTCTACACCTCGAGCGACGTCACGGTCGAAGAGCTGCGCGGCGAGGGGGAGGAGCCGAAGCTGACGGCCGAGGCTCTGGCGGATCGCATCGGCGAGCCGCTGCGCGACGACGAGTAGCTGAGGCGTCGACTTGGCGACGCCGACCGTGAGAGGTTGTGCCGGCTTTGCCGGTGCAGCCGGTTAGCGCGCTGCTGCTCGCAGTCGACGTCGGTAACACGCAGACCGTCTTCGGGCTGTTTCGGGACGGTGAGCTCGGCGACACGCGGCGGGTTGCGACCGAGGCCGACCGGACCGGCGACGAGCTCGGCGTCCTGCTCTCCGGGCTGATCGACCTCGAGGCGGTCGATGGCATCTGCCTCTCCTCCACGGTGCCCTCGCTGGTCAGCGCCTACGAGGACTTCGCCGCCCGCTGGGTTGGCGTGCCCATTCTCGTCGCCGGCCCTGGTGTGAAGACCGGGATTCCGGTCCGCTACGACGACCCACGTGAGGTCGGCCCCGACCGGATCGCCAACGCTGTCGCTGCCCGGGAGCGCTACGGCGCGCCCTGCATCGTCGTCGACTTCGGTACGTCGACGAACTTCGACGTGGTCTCGGCCGCCGGCGAGTACGCCGGCGGGGTGCTCGCGCCTGGCATCGAGATCTCGATGGACGCGCTCTCTGCACGAGCGGCGCGCCTTTTCCGAGTCGATTTCACCGCGCCGCCGACGGTGATCGGCAAGACGACCGCTGCCGCGCTCCAGTCCGGCCTCGTCTACGGCTTCACAGGCCAGGTGGACGAGATCGTCACCCGGATTCGCGGCGAGCTCGGCGTCGAGGCCAGGGCGGTCGCCACCGGCGGCCTAGCCGACCTGATCGCTCCGCACTCTCGGACGATCGAGACGGTCGACCCCTTCCTCACGCTCGAGGGGTTGCGGCTGATCTGGGCGCTGAACGCTTAGAGGCTGTTAGCCGCCGCCGTAGATCGAAATCGGCAGATCGAGCTCGACTTCGTCCAGTGGGGCGTGTTCGCGCTCGAGGCGAGCGAGCACGAATGAGGCGCCGGGGGCCGCGGCGAACAGGCGCTCCTCGACCTCGTCGAGCGTCTCGAGACGAGTCAGCTCCTGCTTGAACTGCCGCGGGAACCGGCCGCGGCCGAGGTACCAGCCGTAGAACTTCTTCAGGAAGCTCGTCGCCCGCTTCTCACCCAGCTCCCGAGCGGTCTCCCGGACGAAGAGCAGCAGCTCGGCGGCGACCTCCTTGCGGGACGGCTCCGCGTCCGAGTCGCCGGCGATCTCGCGAATCGCCCACGGGTTCCCTTGGGCCGCGCGCCCGACCATGACCGCTGCAGCGCCGGTCGTCGCCAGCACGGACTCCGCCCGGGGGCGGGACGTGATGTCGCCCGACGCGACGACGGGTACGTCGACGAGCTCCACCAGCTCGGCGGTCAACGAGTGGTCGGCTTCGCCGGTGTACATCTGCCGAGCCGAGCGGGGATGGAGCGTGAGCGAGGCGGCTCCGGCTTCGACCAGTCGCGGGCCCAGCTCCAGGGACGTGCGCGCGCCGTTCTCGACCCCGCGCCGCATCTTCACCGTCACCGGAACCTCGACGGCGTCGACAACCGCGTGGACGATCGCCGTCGCGCGCCCGGGGTCTTCGAGGAGGGTGGCGCCGGCGCCGGTCTTCGTCACCTTCTTGACCGGGCAGCCGAAGTTGATGTCGACCAGGTCGGCGCCGGCCGTCTCGACCATCCGGGCGGCTTCGGCCATCGTGGCGGGGTTCGACCCAAAGATCTGAACGGCGAGCGGGTGCTCGTCGGAGGCGATGCGCAGGTACCCAAGGGTGCGCTCGTTTCGGTGCTCGAGGCCGGCGCAGCTGACCATCTCCGAGCAGACGAGCCCCGCGCCGAATCGCCGTCCCTGGCGGCGGAAGGCCTGCACGCTGACGCCGGCCATCGGCGCCAGGACGACGCGGGTCGGGATCTCAACCGGCCCGATCCGCCACGAGGACGAGAGATCTACCTGCACAGAGCGGAAAAGCCTAGCCGAGCGGGTTTGACGCCATCCGGTGCCGCAGGTACCATGCCGCCCCCGCGAGGGCCGATGTGTTCGGCCCGCGCGTTTTCTTTGGCACCGAGGAGGCCCTGTCGTGAAGGAAGTGATCCTCACCCCAGAGGGTTACAAGAAGTTGAAGGAAGAGATCGCGCATCTCTCCACCGAGAGACGGCGTGAGGTCGCGGATCGCATTCGCATCGCCCGCGAGTTCGGCGACATCACCGAGAACGCCGAGTATGACCACGCGAAGAACGAGCAGGCGATGCTCGAGCACAGGATCGCGCAGCTCGAGGAGCGGCTCCTGTCGGCCCGCGTGATCGACAAGAAGGAGATCAGCAAGGACGTCGTCAGCGTCGGCTCGCACGTCCGGCTTCGGGACGTCGCAGCCAAGGAGACGGTCGAGTACCACATCGTCGGCTCGGCCGAGGCGAATCCGTCCGAGAACAAGCTCTCGAACGAGTCGCCCGTGGGGCGGGCGATCCTCGGCAAGAAGAAGGGCGAGACGGTCACGGTCGCGACGCCCCGCGGAGCGAAGCTCAAGTTCAAGATCCTCGAGATCAAGGCCGCCTAGCCGCTCCTGTCTGGCGAAAAGTCTCACGACTTTTCGCCACCGTATGAAGCCGGGCGCCGCTTCGCGGCGCGAGGCCCAGTAGCTCGCCTGATTCCTCCTTCTCCAGGAAGTCCTAGCGGCGGAACGGGCAAAGCTCGTTCCGCGGCGCACGTTCCGCGGCGCAATAGACTCGCCCGGCTATGAGCTCACTGCCGAAGCGGTTCCCGGACCGCGTCGAAATCGACTCGGTGCGCGCGGAGGCGGAGCCGCTCGAGCCCGGCGACGAAGCCGCCGAGACCCGCCGCGTGGCCGGCCGGGTCATGGCCCGCCGGGACATGGGCAAGCTCGTCTTCCTCGACCTGGTCGACCGCTCGGGCCGGATCCAGCTGCTGTGTGCGACCGAGCGCACGGGGGCGGTGGACATCGACCTCGGCGACATCGTCGGCGCCGAGGGTCATCCGGCGAAGACCCGCCGCGGCGAGGCGTCGCTGGCCGTCGAGGAGCTGACCCTGCTCGCGAAGATCAAACGGCCGCTGCCGGACACGTTCCACGGCGTCCAGGACACGGAGACGCGGTATCGGCAGCGCTACCTCGACCTCCTGATGAACGAGGAGTCGCGCCGAGACGCTCTAATGAGGACGCAGATCGTCGGGGAGGCTCGCCGCTGGCTCGATTCTGAGGGATTCGTCGAGGTCGAGACCCCAATTCTCCAACCCAGGTACGGCGGGGGCTTCGCGGAGCCGTTTGTCACGCACTACAACTACCTCGACCAGGACTACTTCCTCCGGATCGCCGACGAGCTGTACCTCAAGCGCCTGATCGTCGGAGGCCTCGAGAAGGTCTACGAAATCGGCAAGGACTTCCGCAACGAGGGCATCTCGTACAAACACAACCCAGAGTTCACGCAGCTCGAGTGGTACGAGGCATACGCCGACTACCGCGACACGATGGAGCGGATGGAGAACCTCGTCGAGCACGTCGCGAACGCCGTGCTCGGGACGACGGCGGTGACCTATCGCGGTCACGAGGTCGACCTCGGGAAGCCATGGGAGCGTGTGAAGCTCGTTGATGCGCTCGAAGAGCAGGGCCTTTGGACCCGCGATCCGGACGAGTTACGCAGGCGGATGGAGGCCCGGGACATCGACACGACCAGCGACCGCGACTGGGCACAGCTCGTCGACCACGCGCTGACGTCTCTGGTCGAGCCGTCGCTTATTCGACCGACGATCCTCCACGACTATCCGATCGAGCTGTCGCCGTTTGCACGCACGACGGATGACGACCCGACGATCGTCGAGCGGTTCGAGTTCTTCGTCGGCGGCACCGAGCTCGGAAACGCCTTCAGCGAGCTGAACGACGCCGACGAGCAGCAAGAGCGCTTCGCAGCGCAGCAGTCGATGGAGGGCGGGGAGCCGGGGGATCCCGACTACGTCGAGGCGCTCGCCTACGGGATGCCGCCGACCGGCGGGCTCGGCCTCGGCGTCGACCGCCTGGCGATGGTGCTGACCGGCCGGGACACGATCCGCGACGTGACGCTCTTTCCGGCGCTCAGGCCGCGCTCAGCGTCCTAGCTCTTCAAAACAGGCGCAACGAAACCGTTCCGACCTCAGCTCCGAAGGTCTTTACGATGATGCCGTTACGACCTCGTAAAGAGTTTTGGAACCACTCGCGACGTTCGACGTGGGCGCCGACCTCTGAGCTACGATGGGCCGACCTTCGATCTTCGGCCGGCCGCCCCGGCCGTCAGATGGAATCGTCGCGGAAGGGGGATTCGAAGGTTGTTTGAGCGCTTCACAGAGCGGGCTCGCCAGGTAGTCGTCCTTGCACAGGACGAAGCTCGCGCGCTGAAACACAACTACATCGGCACCGAGCACATCCTGCTCGGGCTGCTGCGCGAGGAGGAAGGCCTCGCCGCACGGGTGCTCGAGTCACTCGACATCACGGTCGAGGAGGTCCGGGCGCAGGTCGCGCGGATCGTCGGCCAGGGCGACGAGGTCACGACCGGACAGATCCCGTTCACCCCGCGCGCGAAGAAAGTGCTCGAGCTCGCGCTGCGCGAAGCCCTCTCGCTCGGCCACAACTACATCGGCACCGAGCACATCCTGCTCGGGCTCGTTCGCGAGAACGAAGGCGTCGCCGCACGCATCCTGCTCGACTTCGACGCCGACGCCGAGAAGATCCGCAACGAGATCATCCGCATGCTCTCCGGCCCCGGCCGGCGCCAGCAGGGCGGCGGCGCCGCCGGCGAGAAGGCCAAGAGCTCGAAGCTGCTCGACCAGTTCGGCCGCAACCTGACCAAGCTCGCCGCCGAGGCGAAGCTCGACCCCGTCGTCGGGCGCCAGACCGAGATCGAGCGCGTGATGCAGATCCTGTCGCGCCGCACGAAGAACAATCCGGTGCTGATCGGCGAGCCGGGAGTCGGCAAGACCGCGGTCGTCGAAGGCCTGGCCGCGCGCATCTCCTCCAATCAGGTGCCCGAGCTCCTGAAGGGCAAGCAGATCTACACCCTCGACCTGGCGGCGCTGGTCGCCGGCTCGAAGTACCGCGGTGAGTTCGAGGAGCGCCTGAAGAAGGTGATGAAAGAGATCACCCAGCGCGGCGACATCATCCTGTTCATCGACGAGCTGCACAACCTCGTCGGCGCCGGCGCTGCCGAGGGTGCGATCGACGCCGCCTCGATCCTCAAGCCGGCCCTCGCCCGCGGCGAGCTGCAGACGATCGGCGCGACGACGCTGGACGAGTACCGCAAATACCTGGAACGCGATGCGGCGCTGGAGCGGCGCTTCCAGCAGATCCGGGTCGACGAGCCCTCCGTCGAAGACAGCGTCGAGATCCTGCGCGGCCTCCGCGACCGCTACGAGGCGCACCACCGCTGCACGATCTCCGACCAGGCACTCCATGCGGCGGCGCTTCTGGCCGACCGCTACATCCAGGACCGTCACCTGCCGGACAAGGCGATCGACCTGATCGACGAGGCCGCCTCGCGGATGCGCATCAAGACAATGAGCGCGCCGCCGCGGCACCGGGAGCTCGAGGAGGAGATCGACAAGGTCCGCAGCGAGAAGGAGGCCGCGATCGAGGCGCAGGAGTTCGAGAAGGCTGCCTCACTGCGCGACAAGGAACGGAAGCTGACGCAGAAGAAGCGCGAGCTCGAGGAGAGCTGGCAGAACGAGGAAGGCGTCGACAAGCCCGTGATCGGCGAGGACGAGATCGCCGACATCGTCTCGATGTGGACGGGAATCCCGGTCTTCAAGCTGACCGAGGCCGAGTCGCAGAAGCTGATCCGCATGGAGGACGAGCTGCACAAGCGGGTGATCGGCCAGGAGGAGGCGATCGTCGCCGTCTCGAAGTCGATCCGCCGCGCCCGCGCCGGCATCAAGGACCCCAAGCGGCCGACCGGCTCGTTCATCTTCCTCGGACCGTCAGGGGTCGGAAAGACCGAGCTTGCCCGGACGCTCGCCGAGTTTTTGTTCGGCGACGAGGACGCGATGATCCAAGTCGACATGTCGGAGTACATGGAGAAGCACTCCGTGTCCCGGCTGGTCGGGTCGCCTCCGGGCTACATCGGCTACGACGAGGGCGGCCAGCTGACCGAGGCCGTCCGCCGCAAGCCCTACTCGGTCGTCCTGCTCGACGAGATCGAGAAGGCGCACCCCGACGTGTTCAACATCCTCCTGCAGATCCTCGAGGACGGGAAGCTCACCGACGCCCAGGGGCGCAAGGTCGACTTCCGGAACACGATCGTGATCATGACCTCGAACATCGGCGCCTCGACGATCTCGAAGAACCAGACGCTCGGGTTCTCGCTCGGCGACGACAGCGGCCTCTCCTACGAGGAGATGAAGGACCGGATCATGGGCGAGCTGAAGAAGGTCTTCCGCCCCGAGCTGCTCAACCGGATCGACGAGGTCATCGTCTTCCACAAGCTCACGCGCGATGAGATCATGCTGATTGTCGACCTGCTGATGAATCGGCTCGAGAAGCAGATGGGCGAGCACCAGGCGGAGATCGAGCTCACCTATGAGGCCAAGGAGTTGCTCGTCGAGAAGGGCTATGACCCGACGATGGGCGCACGGCCGCTGCGGCGTGCGATCCAGCGGTACATCGAGGACCCGCTCGCGGACTTCGTCCTCGGTCGGTCGATCGAGCCCGGCTCGACGATCCTCGTCAACCGGAAGCCGGACTCTGACGACGAGGTCGACATCGAGATCATCCCGGGTGCGCCGCCGGTCGAGGAGAAGGTCACCGTTCCGCCCGAAGAGCCGAAGGCCGAGGGCGGCGACGATGAACCCCACGCGTCCGTAGAGGACTAGGCATTAGGGCCCGAGGGTGAGTCCGGCCCGTCTCGCGGGCGGGCGTCCGACGCTGCCTGCGCTCGCCGGCGCTGTCGCGATCGCGTTCTCGGCGATCCTCTATCGGTACGCCGATGTGTCTCCGTCGACAGGTGCTTTCTTCCGCTGCGCATACGCGGTGCCGCCGCTGCTGCTCCTTGCGTGGTGGGAGGACAGGCGGCTGGGGCCGCGGCCCTGGAAGACACGCGCCTGGGCCTGGCTCGCGGGCGCGTTCTTCGCCGTCGACCTCATCCTTTGGCACCACTCGATCGAGTACGTCGGCGCAGGGCTCGCGACGGTGCTGGGCAACACCCAGATCGTGCTGGTCGGACTCGTCGCGTGGCTGCTGTTCCGGGAACGTCCGTCGGGACCGCTGCTCGCGGCGATTCCAGTTGCGATGGGCGGCGTCGTCCTCATCTCCGGCGCGCTCGAGGACGGCGCTTACGGCGAGGATCCGGCGCTCGGCGTGCTGTTCGGCGTGCTGACCGGTATCGCGTACACGGGTTTTCTGCTCACGCTGCGCCACGGCTCGAGCGACCTTCGGCGTGTGGCCGGGCCCCTGTACGACGCGACGCTGGCCGCTGCACTGCTGACGATTCCGCCGGGCCTCTTGTTGGGCGAGCTCGACTTCTGGCCCTCGGCGTCGGCGCAGGGATGGCTGCTCGTGCTTGCGCTGTCCTCGCAGGTGCTCGGCTGGCTGCTGATCACCGTCTCGCTGCCGCGCCTCCCCGCCGTTGTCACGTCCGTCCTGCTCACGCTGCAGCCGGTCTGCGCCGTGCTGTTCGCAGCTGTCCTGCTCGGCGAGGACCCCTCGCCGTTTCAGCTTGTCGGCGTCGTCGCGATCCTGAGTGGATTGCTGCTCGCTTCAGCGGCCCGGCGTGGAGGCGACGTGAGCCCGACCGACCTCGTTGGGGGAGGCACAGCCGAGCAGGGCAAGCGCCACGAGCAGCTCGTCGCGTAGCAGCTCGAGGACGTGCTGCACTCCGTCCGCGCCGCCGGCGGCAAGGCCCCAGATCACGGGACGGCCGACGAGGACTGCCCGCGCGCCGAGGGCGAGCGCGATCGTGACGTCCGTTCCGCGCCTGATCCCGCCGTCCATCAGGACCTCGACCCGATCGCCGACGGCCTCTGCGACCTCAGGGAGCGCGTCCAGCGGGGCGACCGCCCGGTCGAGCTGCCGTCCGCCGTGGTTCGAGACGACGACGGC
>Ga0126312_10002557_pt1 | contig 12177 bp, 8 predicted proteins | sample Plot104A_FD_92537 | JGI IMG/M metagenome (GOLD analysis project Ga0126312, IMG submission 92537) | Serpentine soil microbial communities from UC McLaughlin Reserve, CA, USA - Plot104A | ecosystem: Environmental > Terrestrial > Soil > Grasslands | place: USA: UC McLaughlin Reserve, Lake County... | reverse complement strand
TGATCGACGCCGCCGCCCGGCTTGATCGCCGGGTCGCTCTCGTCGGCCGCTCGATGCGCAAGAACTTCAACATCGCGTCGAACCTCGGGATCGTGCGCGCCCCCGACGGGATCCTGATACCGGCGCGCGAGATCGAGTCGTTTCGCGATCACGAGATCGTGGCGATCTCGACGGGGAGCCAGGGCGAGCCCCTCTCGGCCCTGCGCCGCATGGCCCACGCCGACCACCCAGCGGTCAGGCTGCACTCCGGGGATACCGTGATCTTCTCCGCGACGCCCATTCCCGGCAACGAGCGGTCCGTCAACGAGACGATCGACCGGATCTTCGAGATCGGCGCCCAGGTGGTCACCGCCGCCGACGCGCCCGTTCACGCCTCCGGCCATGGCTGGCAGGAGGAGCTGAAGCTGATGCTGAACCTAACCCGTCCGCGGTACGTGATGCCCATCCACGGCGACCACAAGCGACTGCACCTTCATTCCCAGCTCGCGAGGTCGGTGGGCATCGATCCGGGGCGGATCTTCAAGGGGCGCAACGGAACGGTGCTCGAAATCGATGGCGCCGGTGCCAGGCTCGGAGCCGAGGTCTCCGCCGGGATGATCTTCGTCGACGGCGTCGACATCGGCGATCCCGACGACGTAGCGCTGCGCGATCGCCGCACGCTCTCCGCAGACGGGGTGTTCATCGTCGTCGCCACGATCTCCTCCGACGACGGCGCGCAGGTTGCGCCACCCGAGATCATCTTCCGCGGGGTGCCGTTCGTCGACGAGGCGGACGGCCTGATCGACGAGCTGCGTGGCGTCGTGGGTTGCTCGCTTGCCGAGGCGGCCCGCCACGAGGAGCGTGAGACGACGCTGCTTCAGCAGGACCTGCACGACGACATCGCCGCCTTCGTGTATGAGCGCCTGCGTCGCCGCCCCATGGTCCTACCCGTGGTCGTAGAGGTCTAATTGCCCACTCGCCACTCGCCACTCCCAGCGCTAGCCGCGGCGGGGGTGGGTGCGCTGCTTCTGCCGTCCGTTGCGGTGGCCGTGCCGGACAAGGTTGCGCGCAAGCTGGACGCGGCGAGGGCGCCCACGCACGAGCTGAACCGGGCAGCGACCGTCGTGCTGCCGGGCGGCGCGACGGTCTATCGGTTCCAGCAGCGGGTGGGTGGGGTGGACGTGCTGGATTCCGAGATGGTGATCGATGACCCGCGCGGCGCACCGCCGGCGCTTGCCGTCGACTCAAGCGCGCCCGGCCTCGCAGCGCCAGCCGAGCCGCGGATCGGAAAGCCCCAGGCGAAGAGAATCGCCTCGCGCAGCGTGCAGGCGGGCGGCCTGCGGGCACCGATTACGGCCACCCAGGCGATCAAGCCCGGGGAGGGGGGCAAGCTCGTGTGGCGCGTGGTCGTGCCCACCCGCCGCCCGCTGGACGACTTCGAGGTCCTGGTGAACGCGGCCTCCGGCCTAGTCGTGCAGACAGGGAGCCTCAGAAGGGAGTCTCGCACCGGCCGCGCAAAGCTCTATGACCCGAATCCGGTGGTGCAGCACGGCGGCTTCAGCCGCCTGCGATCGGATCGCCACGACCGAAACACGCGCCTCCTCACGAATCTGCGGCGGCCGGTCGGGCTTCAGAACATCGACTCCGGCCAGGCCTGCCTGCGGGGGCGGTGGGTCCACGCGAAGGTCGGCCTGCATGGCGGCCATAACGTCTGCAAGCGAAGCCTGAGCTGGCGGAGAGTAACGCGCTCGAACAACCGCTTCGAGGCTCTCATGGCCTACTACCACATCAACCGGGCGCAGCAATACGTCCACGATCTCGGCTTCAGCAAAGCCAACCGCAATGGAATCGACGATCGACCGCAGGCTGTGCTCGCGGATGCGTTTCCCAGGGACAACTCGTTCTTCCTGCCGGGATCGGCAATCAGGTACGGAGCCGGAAGCGTCGATGATGCGGAGGACGCCGACGTGATCCTGCACGAGTACGCGCACGCGATGCAGTTCTCCCAGGCGCCCACCTTCCTCGAAAGCGGCGCCAGTGAGGCGCTCGCGCTGCAGGAGGGGTCGGCCGATTACTGGGCTGCGGCGATGTCGTCGTTGTCACCTGGAGCCGCGAACGAGGACGACGTGTGCATCTTCGATTGGGACGCGACCACCTACGGCAGGGTCTTCCCGCCGGTGGCGCCGTACTCGATCGGCCGCCGCTGTGGTCGGCGGGCGGACAGCCGCCGGACGTTGGCCCAGGCCCAGAGGCATTGCCCCCGGATCCTCGCCGGGCTTCGACGCATGCCCGATCCCCACTGCGTCGGCGAGGTCTGGTCCAGCGCCCTGTGGGATATTCGAAGGCAACTCGCGGCCCGCGATCCGATCAGCGGCGGCGCAACCATAGACCGTACCTATCTCGCATCGCAGTTCATGTATGTCGCCAGCGAGCACTTCGACGACGCTGCGCGCGCAGCCTTGTGCGCCGACGATGACCTCAGCCCCGAGGGCACCGCAGGGGACTGCCACGGCGCGAACTACGCGACCATCCGCGGCGAGATGCGCGCGCGCGGCATCCTCTAGCGTGTAAAAGAGAAGACCCGCCGGTGTCAGGGAGGGGGAACACCGGCGGGTCGCTTGGCTCAGACTGGCCAACAGTCACCCGTCGAGGTGGTGTCGGGGGTGCCCCCGACGGGTGGGTTGTCTCGTCCTGGCAAGACAGTATAGATCCCTTGTAAACGATTCCTAAAAGTTGGCGGGGGGCAGCCGTACCGTGAAGCGTGCCCCACCCTCAAACGACGCGCCGGCCTCCACGTCTCCTCCGTGGGAGGTCGCCACCGCCTTGACGATCGCCAACCCCAGCCCAGTGCCCGCGTCGCTCGAGACGTCGGCGGGCCCCGCGCCGCGCACGAAGCGCGAGAAGACCTGCTCCTCCATGCCAGGAGGGATGCCCGGCCCGTCGTCTCGGACCTCGAGGACGGCATCTCCGTTGCGGCGCTCGACCTCAACCTCGATCGACGTGCCCGCCGGCGTGTGCCGCAAGCCGTTGTCGAGCAGGTTGAGCGCGAGCCTGTGCAGCTCGTCCGGATTCCCGTTGACCGACACCGGGCCGTGGTCGACGATCCCCAGGCGCTGGCCATCGGCGACCGGGCGAACCTCCGCGAGCGCGGCGGAGGCAATCTCGGCGAGGTCGCACTCGCGGCGCGCTCCAGTTCGTCCGGCATCCGCACGCGCGAGCAGCAACAGGTCGGAGACCAGGCTGCTCATCCGGCGCGACGAGCGCAGCGCCGAGCCGACGATCTCGTTCTCCTCAGCGGGGGCGCCTGCAATGAGGCGCTCCTGGAGCAGCTCGAGATTGGCCAGGATGCTGGTCAACGGCGTACGCAGCTCGTGGGAGGCATCCGCCACGAACTCGCGCTGAAGCTGCATCATCTGCTCGGTCTCGGATCGCGCCGCGTCGAGCTGGCGGAGCATCTGGTCGAGCGTCCGTGCGAGCTCGGCGACCTCGTCGTCAGTCGTGGGCTCCGGCATCCGGCGTGACGGATCTCGGGTCGAGGCGATCTCCCTCGCGGTCGCCGTGAGCGTGGAAACCGGCCTCATCGCACGCCCGGCGATCGCGATGCCCGCCAGCGCTGCGAGAACGGTGCCTCCCAGAACACCGAGCCCCAGGAAGAGCCAGAGTCGGTTGATCGTGGCGTCGAGGCTCTCGGTGCTGCGAGCGAACTCGACGTAGAGCGGATCCGAGCTCTGGATCGTCGCCGGGAGGGGATAGGCGGCGACCGCAAAGTCGCCGACCTCGCGAACGGACCCCACGTCAGGCGGCCCTAGGTCCGGGGCACCGACCGTGCTTCCGTTCCTCACCGGGTCGCCGTTCCGATGGACGATTCGGAGCGCTGAGTGGGGCGCCACGGCCATGCCCTGAACCTGCGAGGAATTGAGGTGGACGGTGCGGCCGCCGGTCAGCGGGTCCACCCGTACCTGGGCCTGGCTCGCGATCGTCACCGCCGTCCCCCGTACGTCATCGTGAAAGTCTCCCCGGAGCCGATTCGCGGTCAGCCGGCCGACGACGAGAGCGAACGCAACGAGGATGACCAGCGTCAAGGCCGCGGATACGGCCGCGAGGCGCCAGCGGACCGGCCAGCGCTTCGGCGTCAGTCGAGCGACTATCCGGTCAAGCCGCTTCATCGCGTGGCGCCCGGATCACGTAGCCCGCGCCACGCTTCGTGTGGAGGATGCGCGGCTCCCCCCCTGCCTCGAGCTTGCGCCGCAGGTTCGATATGAAGACGTCGATCGTGTTCGTCAGCGCCATGGGGTCATAACCCCAGACCTCCTCGAGCAGCCGCTCTCGCGAGATCACGAGGCGCTCGTTTCGCATCAGGTACTCGAGCAGCTCGAACTCGCGGTTGGTGAGATCGATGAGGCGGTGGCTGCGATGGACCTCCCGGGTGTCGGGGTTCAGGCGAAGGTCCGCGACCGTGAGGGAGGCGGTTCCGCGGGGAGGACGACGGCGCATGAGCGCCCGCAGGCGTGCGAGGAGCTCCTGCCGCTCGAAGGGCTTGACCAGGTAGTCGTCGGCACCAGAGTCGAGGCCCTCGACCCGATCGCCGGTGTCCGACCGGGCGGTCAGGATGAGGATCGGGGCGTCGCTCTCCGCGCGCAGGCGCCGGCAGACCTCGACTCCGTCGAGCTTGGGAAGCCCGAGATCGAGGATCACCAGGTCGGGGGCGAACTGGTCCGCGACCTGAAGCGCCACCACGCCATCTCCCGCCGATCGGACCTCGTGTCCCTCCTGGCGGAGGGTGCGCCGCAAGACGTCGGCGATCTCGACGTCGTCCTCGACGACGAGCACCCTGCCGGTCGCTGTGTCGCTTGCGAGCATCAGGACAAGGTTAAAGGCGGCAGGCGTGCACAGCGGGGATCTTTAGCGACCGTTTATGCGCAGGTGACGTGTGGCTGGCGTCGAACTTGCTCACCGATGCCTACACGCAAGCGCCGTAGCAGCCGGCGCCGTCCCGCCCGCGATCGGCGCTCGCGCAAGCGGGCGCACGCGCGCGCCGAATGGGGCGGGGCCCGGGCTCTCGTCGCCGGGCTCGAGCAGCGCCACCTCGACCTGATTGGCCTGACGCTGGTCGCGGCCGGCGTCTACATCGGGTGCGTGCTCTACGTCGGCTGGGAGGGCGGGGCCGTGGGGGACTGGCTCGAGAACGCCTTGGCTACCGTTGCGGGGCAGATCGCGTACGTCGTTCCGCTCATGCTCGCCGGCTGGGGGACGGCGCTCGTCATGCGCCCGTTCGTGTCGGCACCCGGGGCGCTCAACGCAGGCGCGGTCCTGTGGCTGGCCTCGCTGCTGCTCGCGTTCGCCGCTCAGACGGCCGGGCTCGGCCCGGACCATCCGGCGCGCCACGGCTACTTCGAGGAGCGCTTCTTCACCGTCCACGGGGGGGTGCTCGGAGAGAGCCTGTACTGGGCCGCGACGACCCTCTTTCAGCGCCTGGGCGCTCACATCCTCTCGGTGCTGATGTTCACGAGCGGCCTCCTGCTCCTCACCGGGACTACGGTCTCGAGGCTCGTCTCGCGCCTGGGAGGCATGGTCCGCAAGGCAAGCGAGGGCACGCTCGAGCTGTCGAGGGCCATGCGCACGGGCCGCCTGGACCGCTTCGAGTCGCCCGGCGACGAGTTCGACCTCACGCGCGCCGGCCCCACGGAGCCGCTGGCGACGCAGGCGCTAGGTGAGCTGGAGGATCACGACGTCGACGCCTCGGGCGACGCCTCAAAGGATGCCGAGCAAGCGTGGGAGCGCGACGAGCTCGCGCCGGCCGAGCCGGGGCGGTACGCCTACGACCGAGTCGCCGAAGGTGACGGCAACCGCGAGCCCAACAGGAGGAATGAGGAACTAGGAACGAGGAACGAGCTGACCCCCGTTCAGAACAAGCGCAGCGCCGTAACCGAGTCCGAGGAGATCGAGTACCGCTCCCCGGCCCCCTCACTGCTCGAGCGGGGAAAGAGAGACCCGGGACCGGACACGCGAGACCGTGAATCCGTCGCCAAGGCGCTGCTCGAGGCGCTGCTCCACTTCGACGTGGAGGCGAAGCTCCTCGGCGTCGTCAGCGGCCCGCACGTAAGCCGCTACGAGCTTCAGCTTGCCCCGGGAACCAAGGTCTCCAAGGTCGCGCAGCTTCGCGACGACCTCGCCTACGCGCTGGCCTCTACGGACATCCGCATCCTCGCCCCGATTCCCGGCAAGAAGGCCGTCGGGGTGGAGGTGCCGAACCAGCGACGCCGCCTCGTGAGGCTTGGTGACATCTACGACGGCAGGCCGAAGGGAGCCTCGTCGCTGGCCGTCTGGCTCGGGAAGGACGTCTCGGGCCAGGCGGTTTGGACCGACCTGGCGCTCATGCCGCATGCGCTGGTCGCCGGGACTACCGGCTCGGGGAAGTCCGGCTTGATCAACGCGATGCTGTGCTCCGTCCTGCTGCACTCCTCGCCCAACGAGCTGCGTCTCGTCCTCGTGGACCCGAAGCGGGTCGAGCTGAACCACTATGAGCGGCTTCCGCACCTCCTCACCCCGGTCGTCACCAACCCTCGCCTGGCCGCGAACGTCCTCGCGAACCTGATCGGAGAGATGGAGAGCCGCTACGGGATCATGGGGGAGGCGAGGGCGCGCAACCTGGTCGAGCTCAACCGGGCGCGACGCGCGGCGGGCGAGCCGCCTCTGCCGCAGATCCTCTGTGTGATCGACGAGCTCGCCGATTTGATGATGGTGGCGCCCGCCGAGGTCGAGGACTCGATCATTCGCCTCGCTCAGAAGTCGCGCGCGGTCGGCGTCCACCTAGTCCTTGCGACGCAGCGACCGTCCACCGACGTGATCACGGGCACGATCAAGGTCAACATCCCGGCGAGGATCGCGTTTTCGGTTGCATCGCAGGTGGACTCTCGGGTGATCCTCGACCAGGGCGGCGCCGAGACGCTGCTCGGGCAGGGCGACATGCTGTTCCGGCCTGTTGGGACCTCCCGGCTGCAGCGCCTCCAGGGGGCCTTCGTGACGGAGGAGGAGATCGCGCGGCTCGTCACGCACTGGGCGCGTCAGGGCGAGCCCGAGTTCGATGAGGCGCTGCTCGAGGCGCGCGAGGAGCTCGAGGGTGAGCGCGGGGACGAGCTGTCGCCGGACCACGACGACCTGCTCGACGAAGCGGCGCGGACCGTCGTCCAGGGTCAGACCGCTTCCGTCTCCATGCTCCAGCGCCGCCTCCGCGTGGGGTACACCCGTGCCGGCCGCCTGATCGACATGCTGGAGCGCCGGGGGGTTATCTCGGGATACGAGGGCTCCAAGCCACGGCAGGTCCTGGTCACCGAGGGGGAGTTGCCTCGGATGCTCGAGCGCCTCGCCGCGCGGAGCGGAGCGGGCGAGGTACACGAGAGCGCAGGCAAGGCCCAGACCGAGACGGAGCTCGAGGCGCTGAGCGGCTGAGCACTCGGCTGCGCGACGCGGCGTCCCGAGGCGCACGAGGCGAGAATATGGCTCGCCATGGCGACCCGGAACGAGGCAGGCGGGCTTGTGATCGGCGAGGTCCTCAAGCAGGCTCGCGCCCGCCGCAAGCTCGAAATCCGCACCGTCGAGCAGCAGACCAAGATCCGGGCCAAGTACCTGCGTGCCCTCGAGAACGAGGAGTGGGAGGTGCTCCCCGGGCCCGCGTACGCCAAGGGGTTCTTGCGGACCTACGCGGCGTTCCTCGGCCTGGACGGGGACGCTCTGGTCGATGAGTACAGGCGCAAGGTGGAGAGCTCGCTCGGGCCCGACCAGCCGCAGCACTTCGCCGAGCCGATCCTGGAGCGCCGGCTCCGGCCGGGCGAGGAGGGCCGCCCGCCGTGGAGACGGCGGTTGCCCGTGATCGCGGTGCTGGGCGCGGCCGCCGTGGTCTTGATCGGGATCATCGGCCTCATCGGGGGCTCCGGTAGCGAGCACCATCAACGTAAGGGCAAGGCCCATGGGCGCCATCAGAGGAGGGCCGGTGGCCCGGCCGGAGGCGAAGCCGACGGCTCACCATCGAAACCAGTGACCGTCTCCCTCGTGACGCACGGCGCCATGGAGATCTGCCTGCTCCCGGGGCACGGCCAGCCGCTGATCGACTCCCAGGTCCTGAGCGCCGGCCGCAGAGAGGGACCGTTCCTGCCCCCCGCCGACAACTACCGGCTCGACCTCGACGACGGCGGATTCGTGACCGTCCTCCTGGGGGGCGAGCCGCACCCGGTGCGCTCCAGACGCCCTGCCAGCTACGCGATCGACGCCGACGGCATTCGCGAGGTCGGCTTCAAGGGCCGGAACTGCCCGTGACCGCAGGAGTCGTCCGCGCGGGAGTTGTCGTCACCGGTACCGAGGTCGTCACCGGCCGGGTGAGTGACCGCAACGGCCCCTGGATCTCCGAAGGGCTCGGCGAGCTCGGCGTCGACGTCACGCACATCCTGTGCGTCGGCGACCGGGCGCGGGACCTCCAGGCCGCGCTGCGATTCCTCGAGGCGCAGGGCGCCGACCTGATCGTCACCACCGGCGGACTCGGTCCAACCGCGGATGACCTCACCGCGCAGGTCGTGGCGGACTTCGCCGGCCGGCAACTAGTGCTGGACGAGGGGATGGAGGAGAAGATCGCCCGCATCCTCGCCGGATTCGCCCTCCGGCTTCGGCTCGACCGCGAGGCGCTGCGCGCGGCTAACCGCAAGCAGGCCATGGTGCCCGAAGGGGCCGCCACGATCGATCCGGCCGGAACCGCGCCGGGTCTGGTGGTGCCCACCGGGGGGCCGACCGTGATCGCCCTGCCGGGGCCGCCACGGGAGCTTCAGGCGATGTGGCCGCAGGCGCTCGAGACCGCCGAGGCACGGGCCGTCATCGATCGCGCCGAGCCCTACCGGACCGCGTCGGTGCGCATCTTCGGTATTCCCGAATCCGAGCTGGCGCACACGCTGCGAGAGATCAGCGCGGAGACGGACCTGTCGCAGCTCGAGATCACGACCTGCCTGCGCCGGGCCGAGATCGAGATCGATGTTCGGTATCGAGCCAGCGGCGAGGAAGCCGCGGAGCGCCTCATCAACGCGATCGTCGCCCGCCACGAGCGCTACGTGTTCAGCCTCGACGGCTCCTCGATCGACGAGCAGGTGGCCGCGCTTCTGCGGGGGCGGCGAATCGGCCTCGCGGAGTCCTCGACTGGCGGACTCCTGGCCGCCCGGCTGACGGAGACTCCTGGCGCCTCAGCGTACGTCGCGGGCGGCGTCGTCGCCTACTCAGACGACGCCAAGCGGGACCTGCTCCGGGTTCCGCATGAGCTCATCGAGCGCCACGGTGCGGTCTCGCCCCCGGTGGCCGAGGCGATGGCCGACGGAGCGCTGGCGCGGTTCGGCGCCGACGTGGGGGTCGGGATCACGGGCATCGCCGGGCCGCAGGGGGCAAGCGAGGAAAAGCCCGTAGGCTACGTTTGCATCTGCGTTAAATCTGCCGACGGGAGGAAGATAGCCCGGGATCCGGTGCTGCCGGGCGCGCGAGCGGAGGTCAGAGACCGCTCGGGCACCGTGGCCATGCACATGCTGAGGCGACTGTTGCGTTGTGAGGAGTTTCCGCCCTGAACGAGGCGGCAGGCGGCAGGACCACGCAAGCCTCTAGCCAAAGAAGCTGAGCGCACGCTCGAGGACGAGCTGCGGCCTCTCGTCGGCGATGAAGTGCCCCGAGCCGGGGACCAGCTCGATCTCGATGTCATCCGCCCATCGCTCGCTGCCCTCGAGGCTGGGGGCGGAGAGCACGCGATCGCCGGTGCCGAAGAGGATCCGGGTGGGGGTCCGGAGGGTCTCGTGGCGGTAGCGGCCGGAAATGACGCCCCAGATCTCGCGCTGGAAGGTGCGGTAGTAGAGGACGCTCGCTCGGGCGCGCTCGGGCTCCCTGAGCCGTGCGAGGAAGACCTCCCGCTCCTCGTCGGACCAGCAGCCGGCGCCGAGCCAGTTCGGCACCGTGGCGCCAATCGCCCCCGCCCGCGGGACCACCCAGCCGCCGAGCGGCGAGGCGATCACCCACTGGTACCAGAACCGCCAGGTCGAAAGGACGGAGCGAATCGTGATCGGGACGAAGGGAGGGACGATGTTCAAGGCGAGGTAGCGGCTAACCCGCTCGGGCTCGCGGAGGCAGATCAGAAAGCCGATCCAGCCCCCCCAGTCGTGGCCAACGAGCCGCACGCTGTCCACGCCCAGCCGATCGAAGAGCCCGAGGATGTCGTCGGCCAGGTTCTCCTTCTCGTAGCCCGACGGGGCCGCCTCGCTCCAACCCAGCCCACGGAGGTCGGGGCAGATGACCCGGAAGCGCTCCGCGAGCGGCGGGATCAGGTGCCGCCACTCCCACCAGTGCTGCGGCCAGCCGTGGAGCAGCACGACCGGATTCCCCGCGCCAGCCTCGGCGACGTGGAGCCGGATCCCGTTCGCGGTCACGAAGCGGTGCTCGACGCCATCGACGTGGGGGAACTCGTCGGCCATCGGCTGCAATCTATTTGCGGACCGAGCAGATCACGTGCGACGCGAGGACGTAGGTTGGGCTGAGATGACCAAGGAGCGCCTAAAGAGCCCGCGGGCGCGGCTGTTCGTCGCGCTCGATCTTCCCGAGCGAGTGCGGAGCAGGCTCGTCGAGTGGCAGCGCGACGCCTTCACCGACCTCGAGGCGATTCGGCCTGTGAGGCCCGAGGCGCTGCACCTAACGCTCTGCTTCCTCGCCTACCACCCCGAGCGCGCGATCGAGCACATCGCGGACGTCGTCGCCGGGATCGAGCCGCGCCGCGTCGAAATCAGGTTCGGGCCGGAGCTCGTGCCGGTGCCGCGAAACCGCCCGCGCCTGTTCGCCGTCGATGCGCCGAGTGCGGCTGCGGCGGCACTCCAGGCGGAGCTATCCGAGCGGCTCCAAGTCGAGCGCTTCTACCAGCCCGAGCAGCGGCAGTTCTGGTCCCACGTGACGGTTGCCCGCGTACGTTCCGAGAGGGGCTCACGAGGGGGCGGCCGGCGTGGACGTCCAAGGGCCGTCGACCGCCCACCGGATCTTCCTGAGGAGCTGCTGGAGCCCTTCAGCGCGGTTCGGCTGGCTCTCTACCGCTCGCTGCTGCGGCCGACCGGCGCCGAATACGTCCGATTGGCCGAGTTGAATCTGGCGCTCGCCGACCAGGCGAAAGAAAGGTGAGGAGACGATGGCAGACGAGAAGAAGACGAACCTGAAGTCGGCCGACAAGGACGCGAAGGCAAAGGGCGCGGCGCTTGAGGCCGCGGTGACCCAGATCGAGCGCCAGTTCGGCCAGGGATCCGTGATGCGGCTAGGGGACGAGAGCAGGGTGCAGGTGGATGCGATTTCGACCGGAGCCCTCTCCCTCGATCTAGCGCTCGGCGTGGGCGGCGTTCCGCGCGGGCGCATCGTCGAGATCTTCGGACCGGAGTCGTCCGGGAAGACGACGCTCGTCTACCACATCATCGCCGAGGCCCAGGCGCGGGGTGGGATCTGCGCGTTCGTCGACGCCGAGCACGCGATCGATCCGATCTACGCGCGGCGGATCGGGGCCGACGTCGATGAGCTGCTCGTCTCCCAGCCCGACTACGGCGAGCAGGCGCTCGAGATCGTGGACGTCTTGGTTCGCTCGGGCGCCGTGGACGTCGTGGCAATCGACTCGGTCGCGGCGCTGACCCCGAGGACCGAGCTCGAGGGCCAGATGGGAGAGACCCAGGTGGGCCTTCAGGCGCGGCTGATGTCACAGGCGCTGCGCAAGCTGGCAGGCAACCTCAACCGGGCGAAGACCGTCTGTCTGTTCACGAACCAGATCCGCGAGAAGATCGGGGTCAGCTTCGGCTCGCCGGAGACCCAGCCCGGGGGCAGGGCGCTCAAGTTCTATTCCTCCCAGCGGCTTGACATCCGCCGCATCGAGACCCTCAAGGAGGGCACGGAGGCGGTAGGTAACCGGGTCCGCGTAAAGGTCGTGAAGAACAAGGTGGCGGCGCCGTTCCGTCAAGCCGAGTTCGACATCGAGTACGGCGTCGGCATCTCGAAGGAGGGCTGCCTGCTGGATCTAGCGCTCGAGCGGGACCTTGTGCAAAAGTCCGGATCGTTCTTCTCCTATGGCAAGCTGCGGCTCGGCCAGGGTCGCAACAACACTAAGCAGTTCCTGGCCGAGAATCCGGAGGTGGCGCAGGAGATCGAGCGGAAGCTGTTCGA
>Ga0126312_10002556_pt1 | contig 12179 bp, 10 predicted proteins | sample Plot104A_FD_92537 | JGI IMG/M metagenome (GOLD analysis project Ga0126312, IMG submission 92537) | Serpentine soil microbial communities from UC McLaughlin Reserve, CA, USA - Plot104A | ecosystem: Environmental > Terrestrial > Soil > Grasslands | place: USA: UC McLaughlin Reserve, Lake County... | reverse complement strand
GCGTCGGTCGAGTCGATCCGCTGGAAGTCGCGCCTCATGGTCCTGGCTGTGACCGCCAAGGAACCGGCTATCTCGACGCCCGTCGGCCCGCCCCCCACGATCACGAACGTCAGCCATTCCGACCGGGCCGCCGGATCGTCCGTGCGCTCCGCCTCCTCGAAAGCCCCGTAGAAGCGCTGGCGTAGATCGACCGCGTCGGCGAGCGTCTTCAGCCCACACGTCACCTCTTGCCAGGCGTCGTTCCCGAAGTAGGAGGTCTGCGCTCCGCAGGCGACGATCAGGCTGTCGTAGTCCAGGCGGTCACCGCGGTCGAGTACGACCTGGCGGCGTTCGGCGTCCAGCTCGGTGACCTCGGCCATGAGGACGTCGGCGTTGGAGCGACGCCGGAGCTCGGGACGGATCGGTGAGGCGCAGTCGCTCTCGGAGATCGCGCCGGCCGCGACCTGGTAGAGGAGCGGCTGGAAGAGGTGGTGGTTCATCCGATCGACGAGGGTGACCTCGACGTCCGCCCGCCGCAACTTGCGGGCGGCGGCGAGCCCGCCGAACCCGCCGCCGACGATCACGACCCGGCGGCTCAACCCAGCTCCTCCAGTCGCTCCACCACGATGATCCGGGCGGCGGCCTCGATCAGCGCGAGGTGGGAGAACGCCTGCGGGAAGTTGCCCAGGTGCCGCCCCGTGCTGGTGTCGAACTCCTCGGCATAGAGGCCGAGCGGCGACGCCACGCTGAGCAGACGCTCCATCAGGTCGCGGGCGCCCTGGCGATCGCCGACTACGGCCAGCGCGGACACCAGCCAGAACGAGCAGATCAGGAAGCTCCCCTCCTTGCCGGACAGGCCGTCGTCCGTCTCGCCCGTGCGGTAGCGCAGGACGAAGCCGTCCTCGGTCAGGTCCTGCGCGATCGCCTCGACGCTCTTGCGGAGCCGCTCGTCGTCGGGAGGCAGGAAGCCGAAGATCGCCGCCAGCAGCGTGGACGCGTCGAGCGCATCCGTGTCGTAGTGCTGGCGGAGCACCCCGTCGCGCACACCGTGCTCCAGGATGTCGGCCTTGATCTCCGCGGCGACTGCGCCCCAGCGCTCCGTGAGCTCCGGGTCGCCGCGGATCCCGGCCAGCTTCGCCGCCCGGTCGAGCGCGACCCAGCACATCAGCTTCGACGACACGTAGTGCTGCGGCGCTCCGCGGGCCTCCCAAATGCCCTGGTCGGGCTGGCGCCAGACATCGGTGGCGCACTTCGCCTGCGCCTGGACGATCGGCCACAGCCGCCTCGGGAGGTGCTCGCTGCGCCGGGTGTGCAGCAGGATCGAGTCGAGCGCGGCGCCGAAGACGTCGTTCTGACGCTGGTCGAAGGCTCCGTTCCCGATCCGAACCGGCTTGGCCCCGGCGTACCCGGAGAGGTCGTCGCGCGTCGACTCGGTGAGGTCGCGGCGGCCGTCGATCCCGTACATGATCTGGAGCGCCCCGTCATCGTTCGTCTCGAGGTCGGCCACGAACTGCATGAACTCGTCGGCCTCCCAGTCCAGGTTGAGGAAGTGGAGCGTCCGCAGCGTGAACGTGGAGTCCCGGATCCAAGTGAAGCGGTAGTCCCAGTTGCGCTCCCCGCCCGGGGTCTCGGGCAGCGACGTCGTCGCCGCCGCCACCGTCGCGCCGGTCGGCATGTAGGTGAGGCCCTTGATCGCGAGGGCCGAGCGCTGGACCGGGTCACGCCAGCGGTGGTCGGGGAGCCGCGCCCTGCCAAGCCAGCGACGCCAGTACTGAGACGTCGCGGCGAGCCGCGCGTTCGCCTCGTCCAAGTCCTGCGGGACGACGAGGCCCTCTGACCACGAGAGCGCGCAGTACGCCTGCTCGCCCGGCTGGAGGTGGTGTCGCGCCCGCACCCTGTCGCCCTCGATGCCGAGCGACATGTCGGTCCGAAGCCTGACCGTAAGGTCGGACGCGCGCGCGTCGGCGGTGTGGCGGTCGTCACCGACCAGCGACCACGCGGCCGGGACCCGCCCGTAGTCGAACTCCGGCTCGCAGACCAGGTCGAGCTCGACGTTCCCCTCCAGGCACAGCACCAAGCGGACGAGCATGTGGTCGGCGTCCTCGTCGGCCGGCGGTCGGGTGTGAGGCGTGATCTCGTCCTCGCCGTGGCGTGGGCCCATCGTGAGGGCGTCACGGACGAGTATCCAGCCCGTCGGAGTGTTCCAGGTCGTGTTGAGGATGTTCGTCCCGGGCTCGTAGATGCGGGCCGTCGGGTGGTTGATGCCGAACGGACCGAGCCGGAAGGAGCCGGCCTGGCGGTCGAGCAGATTGCCGAAGACGCTGGGCGAGTCGAAGCGCGGCACGCACAGCCAGTCGATCGACCCATCCGGCGCGATCAGCATGCTGGTGTGGCAGTTGGACAGGAATGCGTACTCGGCGATCGGTGGGAAGGGGGACGGCGCCGCGGCGCTTTGCCGCATCACGTCGTCGCGTGGCTTCCCGTCTGCCCGGGCGGCGGGCGCCGACGTGCCTGGCCTGGTCGTGCTCATGAACCCTCCCACGGTCCATGCCAGCCGCCGTAGCGGGCGACTAGGTCGGCGGCCGCGTCCGGCCCCCAGGACCCCTTCTGATAGGGGTGCACCGGCGGCGGCGTGTCGAGCAGCGGCTGCATCACCCGCCAGGTCTCCTCGACGCTGTCCTGGCGGGTGAAGCGGGTGCTGTCGCCTTGCATGGCGGCGTGCAGGAGCACCTCGTAGGGGGTGGCGCCCTCGCCGCCCTGCTCGGCGAACTCCATGTCGAGGCTGATCTGCTCGGGGGTGGCCGCGTCGGCGCGCTTGGCGTCGACTAGCAGCCTGATCCCGGTGGTGGGGTCGAGCCTGACGACGAGCTGGTCGGGCTTGGGGCGGCGTGAGGGGTCCACTTGGAAGCCGAGCCGCGGTGGCTCCTTGAAGACGAGCCGCAGCTCGGTCTGGGTGAGCGGCAGGCACTTCCCGGTGCGGATGAAGAACGGCACCCCAGACCAGCGCCAGTTGTCGATCTCCAGCTGCAGCGCCGCGTAGGTCTCGGTGCTGGAGTCGGCCGCGACCCCGTCGATGTCGCGATAGCCCTCGTACTGGCCGCGCACATACTGCGCCGGATCGGCGGCGGGCATGGCCTGGAAGACCGACACCACGGCGTTCTTCAGCGTGTTGGCGTCGCGGCCCGCCGGAGGCTCCATCGCCGCCGCCGCCACCACCTGCATGATGTGGTTGACGACCACGTCGCGGATGGCGCCGACCGGGTCGTAGAAGTGGCCGCGGTCCTCGACCCCGAAGCTCTCCGCCATCGTGATCTCCACCGACGAGACGTAGTTGCGGTTCCAGACCGGCTCGAACATGCTGTTCGCGAACCGCAAGAACAGGATCTCGACCAGGCCCATCTTCCCCAAGAAGTGGTCGATCCGATAGAGCTGGGACTCGTCGAGGTAGCGGTGGACCTCCTCGTCGAGCTCGCGAGCCGAGGCGACGTCGTGCCCGAAGGGCTTCTCGACCACCACCCGCGCCGAGGCGGTCAAGCCCGCTCCCGCCAGCCCCTTGATGACTATCCCGAACAGCGAGGGCGGAATCTCGAGGTAGAAGACCGGGCTGCGCGCGTCCTTGATCTCCCCGGCCACCCGCTCGTAGGTGTCGTCGTCACCAAAGTCGCCGGGCAGGTAGGACAGCCGAGTGGCCAAGCGATCGAAGACCTCGTCGTCGATGGTCTCGCCGCAGTCCACGATGCACTTGCGCGCATGGGCGCGCAGGTCGTCGGTCGTCCAGTCGTCTCCGGCCACCCCCACGATCGGGCAGTCGAGCAGGCCACGCCGCTCCAACCGGTACAGCGAGTGGAAGGTCATGACCTTCGCGAGGTCTCCGGTGATCCCGAAGACGACGAACACGTCGGCGGGCTGTGCGGCGCCTCGATCCCGTTCGATCGCGGCCGCGCGTTGGCGAGGGCGTACGGCAGTACTCATCATGGGGCCAATCCGTCGGGGGACTACCGGAAGATAACTTCGACGCTCATGCGGCGTCAATCAGGCCGCGGGGGACGGTCACTCGAGAACGCCTCCTCGAGGCGCTCGAGCCTCGCAATGACCTCTTCCAATCGAGCCACCGTGAGGTCGGCGCCGCGCCGCCGGCGCGCCGTCTCGATGAAGGCGGCCGCGATCGCCGCGGTCATGACCGTGACGAACCCGATGCCCGCGATCATCACGATCGACGCGATCACCCGTCCGTCGAAGTTGCGCGGGACCACGTCGCCGTACCCGACGGTCGTGACGGTCTGAACGGCCCACCACACCGCGGTGCCGAGGGTTGGAAACTCGTCGCGGTCGACGAGCCAGGCGAGCAGGCCGCCGGCGAGGGTCACGACGAGCGTGAACAGGGCGATAGCCCGCGCGGCCCGTCGGGCCGTGAGGGGCTTCGAGACAAGCCGATCCGCCAGACGATCTCCGGCGGCGAGCTCGCGGCGACCGGGCATGGGCTCAGGCTATGGGTGCGCCCGGACACGCAAGCCGCGAGCGCCGATCGCTCCGAGCGGGGCGACGGTCAGCGTCTTGTCCCGCTACGCGTCCCGGTCGAGGCCGAACAGCCGGTCGCGCTCGAGCCGCCACTCGATTGCGGCGTCGAGCTGGGCCATCACGCTTGGCATCGAGCGGGCCATCTTGCGGAATCCCTCCTCGTCCATGACGATCGCTCGCAGCGGGGTGGTGGCGATCACCGACGCCGTACGGCCGATCTGGCGCACCAACCCGATCTCTCCGAGGAAGTCCCCCGGCCCGAGGTCCGTGAGGTGCCTTCCGCTCGCGATGACCGCGGCGTGCCCGTCTTCGATCACGAAGAAGTCGTGCGGCAGGTCGCCCTCGTCGACCAGGTGGTCGCCGGGCCCGAGCTCCACCGATCGCGCGCGCCGGGCGAGCCTGCCGCGCTGCCGCCGCGTCAGGCTCGCGAACAGCGGAATCTCCTGAAGGCGTGACTCGTCCACGGGCCGAGGGGAAGTATGCGCGATCAGCCGAGCATGGGTCCCACCAACCCGCATCTGGGTGCCCCGGGTTTCGGAGCTCGCGTAATCGGGGTAGGTGCCAGCCGGGGAATTATGGGGAAGCGAGGGGGGTCTCGGTATGTGGTCCAGGCTTAGCGGCTCGGTTGCGCTTGCGGCAGTCGCGATCGTCGCAATCTGCGCGCCCACGGCGTTCGCCAAGGGACGCGACAAGCTGGAGATGTACACGGTGCAGGGCAGCGCCGACACGATCCGGCAGGCTGTCGGCGGCGTCGACTTCGCCGGTCTGCGTCAGACCGCTTCGGGGATCAAGGCCGAGGTCGTCCTGACCGACGCTCAGCGCGACGAGCTGGCCGCGTCCGGCGTCGACGTGCAGCTGCTTCGCAACAAGAAGGGCCAGACTGTCACCGAGCAGGCCGCCGCGCAGGCGGCCGGCGGCTTCAACGTCTGGCGCTCTTGGGACGAGCCGGGCGGCATCCGCGACGAGCTGTATGACGTCGCGCGCAAGAACTCGCAGATAGTCAAGCTCGAGGTTCTCGGTCACACCCATCAGGGTCGCGAGCTGATCGCATTGAAGGTCACCGAAGACGCCCGAACTGAGACCGACGGGTCACGACCGGCCGTGCTGTATTCGTCCAACCAGCACGCTCGGGAGTGGATCAGCCTCGAGGTGAATCGCCGCCTCATGCATCACTTTGTCGATAAGTGGCGGGCGAAGGACCCGGAGATCCGAGGGCTACTGGGCAGCACCGAGCTCTGGTTCGTCATCTCGGCGAACCCGGATGGGTACCAGTACACGTTCGACCACGAGCGCCTGTGGCGCAAGAACCTGCGTGACAACAACGGTGACGGCCAGATCACCGCCGGCGACGGGGTCGATCCCAATAGGAACTTCGACTCACGCTGGGGCTTCGACAACGAAGGGTCGTCGCCGGATCTCGCGGACGAGACCTACCGCGGTCCCGGCGCCGCCTCTGAGCCCGAGACCCAGGCGATGCAGGGTCTGCTCGATCGCATCAAGCCGAAGTTCCAGTCGAACCTGCACTCGTACGGGTCCTGGCTCCTGTACCCGCAGGGCTGGCAGGTGGGGACCCTCGACGCGGACTACCCGATTTACGTGGCGCTCGCGGGTCTCGACGGCAACCCGGCGATTCCAGGCTTCAACCCCGGGCAATCGGCCGACACGCTGTACGTGACGAACGGCGAGACGACCGACTACGCCGACACCCACGAAGGTACGGTCTCCTACACGCCTGAGCTCGGCGAGGGGGTTCCGGGCGCGGGGTTCGTCTTCCCGGACGACGAGAACCTGATCCAGCACGAGTTCGAGAACGCGCTCCCCTTCCATCTCGGGCTCGCGAGATCCGCCACCCACCCCGCCGACCCGGCCTCACCCACCGGGATCGAGGTCAAGCCCTTCTACCTCGACGCGGACGACATCGACCCGCAGAACGGACAAGGGTCGCTCTTCGACTTCAAGTTCAACGTCTCCTACGGCGATCCGCAAGAGGTGCGCGTGCTCGCCAAGCGCAGCGTCGGCGCCGTCACGCTCCACTACCAGGTCAACGGAGGCGCCGATCAGACCAAGCCGGCGAGCGAATGGCCCGGCGGTGAGCGGTATGGACCCGGAAGCGGCGCCTACTACCACGTCGTGAGCGGACAAGTGACCGGAGCGGCGGCGGGCGACAACGTGAAGGTGTGGTTCACCGGCGGCGGACAGACGAGCGACTCCTTCACCTACAACGTCCAGTCGGACAGCGGGAGACGCGTCTTGATCCTGTCGGCGGAGGACTACACGGGTGCGTCACCCGTCCAGCCGCCTGGGGGCCCGTTCTACCTGTCCTTCTACGAGCACGCCCTGACCGCGAACGGCATTCGCTTCGACATCTACGACGTCGACGCCCACGGCCGAACCGCGCCAGACAACCTCGGCGTGCTCAGCCACTACGACGCTGTCGTCTGGTACACGGGCGATGACACTGTCACGCGAGAGCCGGGCTGGGGGGCCGGGAATGCATCGCGGCTCGCGATGCAGGAGCTGCTCGAGGTCCGCGACTTCGTCAATGAGGGCGGACGCGTGCTCTACGCGGGCCAACGCGCCGGGCAGCAGTACACGACCGGGCTGGGTACCCAGCTGTACGACCCGTTCTCGAATCGGCAGTGCCGCGCAGATCCCACCGTTCGGCCGAACGATTGCCTGGCGCTGTCGGGATCAGGCGACTCGCAGGGCGATCCGATCGAGTACGTGTTCGGGGCGGCGGTCACCACGCCGGGTGGGGGATTCAGCCCCGACACGAATGATCCGTTCGATGTCTCTGGCCTGGATGACCCCTTCACCGGGCTGTCCTGGGGATTCAACGGAGGGGGAAGCGCCGGGAATCAGGCCACGGACTCGTCGTTCATCGCGACCGGCGACTTCCTCCACGTGACCGACCCCGCGGACGACTTCCCTCAGTTCGAGAGCTCGCCCGCCGCTGAGTACGAGAGCGGCATCGCCGGCCCCTTCGACCCGCACACGGGGCAGTCATTCATGTGGTCGGACCGCGCCGACGAGGCTTACAAGCGTCTGACCCGGACCATCACCGTCCCCGCAGGTGGGGCGACGATGTCGTTCTGGACGAGCTACAACCTGGAGCTCGACTTCGACTACCTCATCGTCGAGGCGCACACGGTCGGACAGGACAACTGGACGACGCTGCCTGATCAGAACGGGAATACGACGAACGATCTGAGCGCCGACCAGTCGTGCACGAGCGGATGGAGCAACCCCGCCGACGCGGCGAACATCCTCCACCCGTTCCTCACCCACTACCAGACGTTCAATTCGGACGGCACCTGCAGCCCAACCGGGACGACCGGTGAGTGGAACGCCGCGAACGGCGGCTCGAGCGGGTGGCAGCAGTGGCAGATCAACATCCCGGAGAGTCTGGGCCCGCAGGTTGAGATCTCCATTACCGACCTGAGCGACTGGGGCTTCCAGCAGTTCCCCGGCGTGTTCATCGACGACATCGACGTCTCGACCGGCGAGGGAAGCACCTCGTTCGAGGACGACGCCGATCAGATGGACGGCTGGACCGTCCCAGGCGCCCCGCAGGACCCCGGCGGCATCGAGGAAGCGAATCGGAACGACTGGGTGCGCCGCGGGGGTCTCGGGATCAAGGAGGGCTCGGTCGTCCGCACGCCGGACACGCTCTACATGGGCTTCGGGCTCGAGGGCGTGACGGGCGCGGGCACCCGCAACGCGATCATGGGCCGCGCAATGGACTTCCTCCTGCGGTAGGAGCAGCCGGCCGCCGTTTTCGCCAGCTCCATCCGGGAACGTTCCGGACGATGCAGACCGTCGTCGTCCGCGAGCCCGGCGGGCCCGAGGTGCTGCGTCTCGAGGAGCGTCCCGTTCCCGAGCCGCGGCCCGGATGGATCGTGGTCCGGGTACGCGCGTTCGGCCTCAACCGGTCGGAGCTGGTCACGCGGGCCGGCGGCTCGGGGGACGCGGTCCAGTTCCCGCGCGTCCTCGGCATCGAATGCGTCGGCGAGGTCGTCGAGGCGCCTGACTCGGACCTACGGCCGGGGCAACGAATCGTCGCTGTGATGGGCGGGATGGGCCGCGACTTCGATGGCGGCTACGCGCAGTACACGCTGCTGCCCGCGAGCCAAGTGATACCGGTGGCGACGACGCTCGACTGGCCGCAGCTCGGCGCGATACCGGAGAGCTTCGGCACCGCGTGGGGGACGCTCGCGGAGCTGGGGCTGCGCGAGGGCCAATCTCTGCTGGTGCATGGCGGAACGTCGTCGGTGGGAATGGCCACGATCACGATCGCCAAGGATCGTGGCCTGACAGTGCTGGCGACCACGCGACAGGAGGCCAAGCGCGTGGCACTGGAAGCCGCCGGCGCCGACCATCCGATCGTGGCCGACGGTGACGTGACGCCCGCGGCGCGAGCCATCCTCCCGGACGGCGTAGACGGCCTGTGCGAGCTGATCGGCCCGGGGGCGATGGCGGAGGCGCTGACTGCCGTGGCGTCCGGAGGGCGGGCCTGCATCACCGGCTTCCTGGAGGGCAGCTGGGACACGCGCGCCGTGGAGGCCGAGGCCGGGCGCCAGGGCGTGGAGCTCCGCCGCTTTAGGAGCGGCGTCATCGACCGCGAGGGCTGGGGCGGGACCTTCCAGGAGATGGTGTCTGCGGTGGAGGAGGAGCGACACGGAGTGAACCTCGACCGCATCTTTCCGATGAGCGAGATCGCCGAGGCACACCGCTACATGGAGGCGAACCGCGCCGCCGGCAAGGTGGTCGTCGTTCCGCCGGAGGACTGAGGGTCGCCCCCCGGCCACCCTGAGGCCGTCCCCGGTCGGCTGAGGCCGGGGCGCCCCCGCGCCGACGCGAGCTCAGGCGGCGATGCGCTTGCTGAGGAGCTCCTTGCCCCGCTCGGCGCCCTTCCGGCTCTCGTGCTGGGCCCGGCGGAAGAAGTCGGCCAACTCCGAGTCGCCCTCGCGCTCGGCGTCCTGGATGTAGATGTCGAGCCGTAGCGCATTGCTCAGGCACTGCTCGACGAACCAGATGATGTTGTAGTCCTTGTCCTTGGTGCCGGTGATATGGCCGGTCTCCTCGGTTGCCACTGGCATGGCGAGCGTCTCCTTCGGTTCGAGATCGAGGCTGGCTTACCCGGCGACGGGGCCGGTACACGCGGCCCCGCCCAGCTCTCGGCCATCTCGCTCCAGCGCGGGGTGGACGGCTTCGTTTCCTGCGTTGCGATCGGCTGCTCAGTCGGGGAGCAGCGGGACCGAGGGGCGCTCGGTCCTGCCCAGGAGTACTGCGCGCGTGATCGCGTCGGACCCGAACCGCTCACGGACGTCGTCGAGCGTGCTGTCCAGCGCGCCCGTCCGTTGGCGATCGAGCGGGAGCGCGAGCTGGATGGCCCCCTCGTCCTCGAGGTTGCCGAGGGCGACTCCGACGAGCGTCACGCCATGGCTCTCGATCATCGGCATTGCAGCGGTCAGCAGCGCCCTGGCCGTGGCGAGGATCGTCTGGGTGTCCGCGGTGGCCTCGGACAGCGTGTGAGAACGAGTCGCTCGCGCGAAGTCAGCGAAGCGCAGCCGGAGCACGACCGTGCGGCAGACCCTGTCGGCGGCCCTGAGCCGGCGGGCGAGCCGGTCGACGAGGCCCACGACGACGGCGTCGAGGGCGCCGTGCGACCGCGGCACGCGACCGAGCGCGCGTTGCGCGCCCATCGACCGACGACGGCGGCGGGTGCGCACCCGCCTCGGGTCGCGGTTGTGGGCGAGGGCATGCAGGTGCCGGCCCGACGCCTGGCCAAGGATCTTCACGAGGGCGGCCTCGGCGAGCCGCGCGACCTGGCCCACCGTTTCCAGTCCGCGGTCGTGGAGCTTCTTGGCGGTGACAGGGCCCACCCCCCACAGCCGCTCGACCGGTAGCGGATGGAGGAAGGCCAGCTCGCGGTCGGGCGGCACCAGCAGCAGACCGTCGGGCTTGGCCACCCCGCTCGCCACTTTGGCGAGGAACTTGGTCCTGGCGACCCCCACCGTGATCCGCAGCCCGACCTCCTCGAGAACCGCCCGCCGGAGGCGCACGGCGATCTCGGTGGGGGACCCGGAGATCCGCTCGAGCCCGCGAACGTCCAGGAACGCCTCGTCGATCGACAGCCCTTCGACGAGCGGCGTCGTCCGATCGAACAGCTCGAAGACCGCCTTGCTGGCCTCGGCGTAGGCCGACATGCGCGGCGGGACCACGACCGCCTGGGGGCACAGCCGCCGCGCTTGCGCACCACCCATCGCCGTTCGAACCCCATGCGCCTTGGCCTCATAGCTGGCGGCGAGCACGACCCCACCCCCGACGATGACGGGCCTACCCCGAAGTCGAGGATCGTCCCGCTGCTCGACCGAGGCAAAGAACGCATCGAGGTCCGCGTGGAGAATGGTGGCCTGAGCGGACACGAACACATGTTCGCCAAGCGCTCGGATGGATGGGGAGGTCCGACGCGACTGGCGTCGTCCTCATCCCGCGCTGGACAGGTAACGCGCGCCGCGGTCAGTCGAAGACGACGAGATGCGTGACCTCGTGGTGCTCGCGGCGAATCCGGTCCGGGCTGATCTCGGCCCGCTCGATGACGCTTAGCCTGCGCGGATCGCGAGCCGCCGCCTCGGAGCCCTCGTTCGACGACCAGAGGTTGACGATCAGGAAGCCGCTGTCCGTCCGCGCGCCGGCGTGCAGGATCAGGCCGTGATCCCGCCCGACTTCGGACATGACGTCCGAGTACTTCCGGTATTCGTCGAGCAGCTGGTCGGCGTCGCCGAAGAAGCGAGCGAGCGTGAGGTACATAGTCATTCCGTTCTCGTTCGGGTGATTAGACAGGCACCCTGTCTACTCTTGGGGCGGTCGGTAGAATAGACAGGGTTCCTGTCCAATGTCAAGCGCGCTTCCAAATACGTCCGCTCGCGACGCGCCCGAGAACCTGGCGGTCCTGCTGAGGGAGCCGTTCCGGGTCGGGACCGAGGTGCTCCATCGGCGCTTCGCCGAACGCGGCCACCCGGAGATCCGTCCGCCGCACGGCGACGTCATGCAGTTCCTGGACGATGGTGGGACCCGAGTAAGCGTGCTGGCCGAGAGGGCACAGATCACCAAGCAGTCGATGGCGGAGCTGGTAGTTCACCTGGAGCGGCTCGGCTACGTGGAGCGGGTGCCAGACCCGAGCGATCGGCGAGCGAAGCTGGTTCGAGCCACCCCGCGGGGAAGGCAGCTCTACAAGATCGCCCGCGAGGTCGTAGCCGAGATCGAGGCGGACTGGACGAGACGGCTCGGCAAGGCCAAGATGCGCCAGCTACGCCGGCTGCTCGAGGAGCTCAACGCAGGCCTCGCTTGATCTGGGCTGCGAACAGCGCGTAGACGGCGGCGCAGCAGCGCATGGCCGTTTCGTCGATGTGCTCGTTGGGGCCGTGGGAGATGTCCAGGCGGCCGCCGCCGTAGGCGAAGGCGGGAATCCCGAGTTGCGAGTACCAGCGGGTGTCGAGCACGCCGGGGCACAGTTGGAACATCGGTGCGGCGCCTGCGACGGCCTCGACGCAGCGCGCCAGAGTCTGGGCCGCGGGGTGGTCCTGGTCGGTGCTGCCGGAGGGCTGTGCTTGCAGCACCTCGGTGTCGACTCGTGCGCCGGCGGCGTCGGCGGCTGCTTCGATCGTGTCGGTCAGGCG
>Ga0126312_10002555_pt1 | contig 12187 bp, 8 predicted proteins | sample Plot104A_FD_92537 | JGI IMG/M metagenome (GOLD analysis project Ga0126312, IMG submission 92537) | Serpentine soil microbial communities from UC McLaughlin Reserve, CA, USA - Plot104A | ecosystem: Environmental > Terrestrial > Soil > Grasslands | place: USA: UC McLaughlin Reserve, Lake County... | reverse complement strand
TTGTGCGCGAGCCCGCCGGCCACCATGCCGTACCCCTGCGCGACCGCGTACATGAAGCCGGTGCAGCCGGCGGAGAGGTCGTACGCGGCAGCGTCGGCGCTGCCCAGTTGGTCGGCGAGGATCGCGGCTGTCGCGGGAAACATCATGTCCGGGGTGACCGTCGCGACGATGATCAAGTCGAGCTCGGTTGACTTGACGCCCGCGCGCTCGAGGGCGATCCGGGCCGCGGGCAGAGCGAGATCCGTCATCGCCTGCTCCGGCGACGCAATCCTGCGCTCTTTGATGCCGGTCCGCTCGGTGATCCACTCGTCCGTTGTGTCCACGAGCTCAGATAGCTCGTCGTTCGTCACCACACGGTCGGGGATGTAGGTGCCGAGGCCGGTGATCGACACCGGCGCGCCATTCGCGCAGCCGATCATTGCTCGACCGCGAAGGTCAAGGTTCCGCGTGCAGCGAGCTGGCCGTCAACCTTCGCCGTCGCCTTTCCGCGGCCGATCGGGCCCCGCACCCGCTCGAGCTCACACGTGAGCTCGAGCTCGTCGCCCGGCTCCACGACCCGTTTGAACCGCACGCCGTCGATCCCGGCGAAGAGCGCCAGCTTGCCGCGGTTCTCCTCTTCCGAAAGGACGGCAACGGCACCTGCCTGAGCCATCGCCTCGACGATCAGCACGCCGGGCATGATCGGGCGACCGGGAAAGTGCCCACTCAGATACCACTCGTCCGGCCGCACGCGCTTGCGCGCGACCACGCGCTCACCCGGAGCCAGCTCGACGACCTCGTCGAGCAGGAGAAATGGGTCGCGGTGAGGCAGGATCGCCTCGATCTCGTCACGTGTCAGAGCGGACAATCTGATGAGTCTAGTCTCAGGACCCTGGCAGACGACTCGCTTTCGCCGGAGATCGCGGCGCCGCTCCTGCGGGGCCGGTTCGGCCGTCCCTACCGCTATTTCGAGCGCTGCGAGTCGACCCAGCGGGAGCTCGCGGCGGATGACCCTGAAGGTGCAGTCGCGGTCGCGGACGAGCAGACCGCCGGTCGCGGCCGGCTCGGCCGCCCCTGGCACGCGCCGGCGGGGACGAGCGTCCTCGTCTCGGTCAATCTCCGCCCCAATGTCGATGTCCCACGCCTGCCTGAGCTCTCGGTCGTGGCAGGCCTCGCCGCGGCAGAGGCGATCGAGCGGGAAACGGGCCTCCGGCCTGAGGTGCGCCTTCCGAATGACCTGCTGATCCGCGGCCGCAAGCTCGCGGGCATCCTCGCCGAGGCGCGTGACGACCGGGTCGTGGTCGGGATCGGGATCAACGCGAACCTCAGCGAGGACGAGCTCCCCAAAGACGTGGACACCCCGGCCACGTCGCTGAGCATCGAGTCGGGCGCTCCTGTCGACCGGGCGAAACTGCTCGCGACGCTGCTCGAGCGCCTGGAGGTCCGCTACGAAGCCTGGGTCACCGCAAGCGCAAGGGGCGGCTGAGGTTGCCTGCGGCGTCCTGGGCGGAGGCGTCGAGGCGCTTGAACGGTCGGGCGAGTACGACCCGGAACGTCCCCGCTTTCGGCCGGCGCACCGTCACCGGCACGCCGTCCGCAAGGAACGTGATCCAGACCGGCTCGCTCACCGAGACACGCAGGGGACGTCTGGAGACGCGCTTGAGCGCCGGCGCGACGCGGTCGACGCGGACCTTGAACTCCTGCGCCACCGGCCCGGTCGCGTCGGTGATCGTCAGGCGCAGCCGATATTCGCCGTCCCGGGCGCGGCCCTCCCACACAGCAGCCTGCGGCCCGGCGGGCAAATAGCCCGAGATCAGGGATGCGAGCTCGGTTCCTCCGCGAAGCACCTGGAGCCACGCGAGCGCCGGGACCGACAAGGCGAACGAGATCGAGGCCGAATCATTGCGTCCGTCACCGTTCGGCGACAGCGCCGTGGGCGTCACCGCGAAGCCGGAGAGCGTCCGTGACAGAACGACGGGCGTCTCGGCGGTCAACTGCCGGCCGCCGCGCCCGCGCACCGTCACGACAATGCGATAGCGGCCGTCGGGGTAGCCGCTGCCGTCCCACCCGAAGACGTACTGGCCGGCAGGCTTCGATCCGGCGAAGAGATGCATGAGCGTCGTACCGTCCTCGGCCAGGAGAGCGACGGCGACCGTCGCCGGAGCGCCCAGTCGGTACGAGACGCGAGTGACGTCGGTGATGCCGTCGCCGTTGGGAGTGAAACCGGACGGTTCGGCCCGCACCGCCTCGAGCGTTAGCGTCCCGGTCGGCGCAGTGAGCGCCCCCGTTGCGGGGCGGACTTTGAACCCGGCGGAAATGCTGTACGTGTACGACCCCGGCGGGACGAAACGGGCATCCCACGTCCACTGCACGTTCGACCCGAGCCCTGTGCCGACGGCGACGGGCTGCTGCGCCGCATCGAAGATGGTGACGCTCCAGGGAAGCGACGACGAGAGCTGCGCAGAGAAGCTCACGAGCCCGCCGACTGAACCCTCGATCTCGGGTGCGTAGAGCTTCGGAAGGCCTAGCGTCGAGGCTCGCCTTGCAATCGCTCCGAGCTGACCGCGAATGCTCTTTCCCGGGCAGCTCGTGAAGCCCGTGTCCCCGTGCCCGGAGACGGCCCGCAGCCACACCGGTAGGCCCTTGCGGAAGCGCGGATTCCCGCCGGAGATTGTCGTGATCCGCGAGAGCGGGTGGAGGTGCGCAACGTCGAGCCGCCACGCGATCAAGCGACTGACTGCCTCTCGCGCGGCCGGCGACAGCGCCATGCTGTCGTAGTTCCCCAGCACCGAGATTCCGACGGAGCCGGTGTTGAAGCCTTGCGCGTGGGCGCCGATGACGTTGCGCTCGATCCCGCCGTATCGCCCCTCGAAGATCTGCCCGAAGCGGTCGACGAGGAAGTTGTAGCCGATGTCGTCCCAGCCGTTTCCGAGCACGTGGTAGGTCTGAATTCCGCGCACGATCGCCGCCGACTGTGCCGGCGAGGAGCCCGCTGTGCCGGCGGTGTGATGGACGATCGCGTTCAGAAGCAGCGGCGCGAAGTCGGGATCGTCGCGGCGGATGCGCTCGTTCGCGCCCCAGTTCTTGCGCAGGATGATCCTCGGCGCGCCTGCCATTTGAAGCGAACGCTCGAAGATAGGTTCCTCCGGACTCCAGACGAAATGCGCGCGCACGCGCTGCACCCGTCCTTTCGTGCGCACCTGAAGGCGATCGGCGGTGCCAGTCCACCATGGATTGCCCATCCGCCAGGCATGCATCCGCCGTGCCTCGTCGGTACCGCGATCCGGAGCGTCTTCCGGCCCGGCGTCGACCTCGTGCCAGGCGCTCCAGCCGCCGGCGCCGCGGACGCGGAACAGGACGCGGCCGGGACCGCGCCAATGCAGGCCGAGGAGGTTGAAGCGCTCCGGCGAGTGCGCGGCGGCGAGTGTCCGTGCGCCGTTCACGGGCAGCTCACGCGTGACGAGCGTCACCTCCGCCCAGGCCGTGGCCGGGAAGGCGAACGCGGCGATGACGGCGGCGAGTAGTTTCATCCGAGACCCCAGCCTAGAGTCGCAGTGGCGGGTTAACGGCGCAAGGCTCTTGATAGGATCCTTACACCGTGAAAAGCCGCGCTCTGCGGGCACTTTTGGCCGCGTTCGCGGTAGCCGCGGTCGTTCCTTCCGCGTATGCCGCCACACCGCGCGTGCTTGCGGTCGAGTTCGACAACGACGTCAATCCGGTTACCGCCGACTACGTCGTCGGTGAGATCGAGCGCGCGAACGAGGACAAGTACTCGGCCGTCGTCATCCTGCTCGACACGCCCGGAGGGTTGTCCGACTCGATGAAGGAGATCTACGCGGCGGAGCTCGCGTCGAAGATCCCCGTGATCGTCTACGTCGCTCCGGACGGCGCTCGAGCCGCATCCGCGGGTGTCTGGATCGGCCAGGCAGCCGACATCCTCGCGATGGCGCCGCAAACGAACATCGGCTCCTCCACGCCGATCAGCGTCGGCGGCGAGGACATCCAGAAGGACCTACGGAACAAGGTCGTGAACGACGCTGCCGCCTCGCTCCGCGCCCTCGCCCGCGAGCACGGCCGCAACGTGAAGTGGGCGGATGCCGCCGTCCGACGGGCGTCCAACCTCAACGCCCGCGAGGCGTTTGCACAGAACGTGATCGACGTGATCGCGCCGAACCTTCCCAGCCTGCTGACGACGATCGACGGACGTAAGACGAAGCCGAAGGGCCTCGTCCTGCGGACCGCAGGCGCTCAAGTCCAATACGTAGAGATGTCGACCTGGAAGCAGATCCTCGATCTGCTGATCGACCCGAACCTGATCGTGATTCTGATGTCGATCGGCGTCCTCGGGATCACGATCGAGCTCTGGAACCCAGGGCTGATCCTGCCGGGCACGGTCGGCTCGATCTCGCTCGTGATCGGGCTCTTCGGGCTGCAGGTCCTTCCCATCAGTTGGGCCGGCCTCTTGCTGATGGCCCTGGCGGCGGGGTTCTTCGTCGCCGAAGCGTTCGTCGTCAGCCACGGCGCGTTGGCTCTTGCCGGCGCCGTCGCCTTCGTGATCGGCTCGCTGATGTTGTTCGATCCCGCCGGCGAGAACTACCAGGTTTCTCTACAGGTCGCCCTCATCGTCGCGGGGACGATGGCGGCGCTCGTAGGGCTGGCGGTGGCAAAGATCGTGCAGGTGCGGCGGGCGCCAGTGGTCACCGGCCAATCGGAACTGATTGGACAGGTCGGCGTCGTCCGCCAGGCACTCGACCCCGAAGGCATCGTCTTCGTCCACGGAGAGCTCTGGCGGGCGAGGACGAGCGGCGACCCCGTCCCGCCGGGTGAGGAGATCCGCGTCGAGGGGTTGGACGACGGACTGACGCTTAGAGTCGCCCCCGCATAGGATCTCGGTCGTGGCCGCCCTGATCGCCGTCGGCGTCGTCCTCCTCCTGTTCATCCTGCTGGCGTCGGCCTCGGTCCGCGTCGCCCGGGAGTACGAGCGCGGAGTCATCTTCCGACTCGGCCGGCTCAAGTCGCCGCCGAAGGGGCCGGGCCTCTTCCTGCTGATCCCGATCATCGACAAGATGGTCCGCGTCGACCTCCGCACGGTGACGCTGAACGTGCCGCCGCAGGAGGTCATCACCAAGGACAACGTCCCGGTGCGGGTGAACGCGGTGGCCTACTTCCGGATCATCGATCCAGAGAGGGCAATCGTGCAGGTCGAGAACTTCATGGTCGCGACCTCGCAGATCTCCCAGACGACGCTGCGGAGCGTCCTCGGCCAGCATGTACTCGATGAGCTGCTGTCCGAACGCGACAAGATCAACGCGATCCTCCAGCAGATCATCGACGAGGCGACCTCGCCCTGGGGCGTCAAGGTCTCGATCGTCGAGGTCAAGGACGTCGAGATTCCGACCGGAATGCAGCGCGCGATGGCCCGGCAGGCCGAGGCCGAGCGCGAGCGGCGCGCGAAGGTGATCGCCGCCGAGGGTGAGTTCCAGGCGTCGGAGCAGCTGAAGAACGCGGCGCTTGTCCTGGCCGAGAATCCGATGTCGCTCCAGCTTCGATTCCTGCAGACGATGCTCGAGATCAGCTCGGAGCGCTCCTCGACGATCATTCTCCCGCTCCCGATCGAGCTCTTCCGCCCGTTCCTGAATATGGGCGACGGCGACACCACCCGCTGACCGACCTCCGCGAGGATCCCCTCACCGGCCGCCAAGTCGTGACTACGCCCGGGCGCGGCAAACGCCCGGGCGCGTGGCTGCCGGAGATCGAGCCGGCGACCGAGGAGGAGCTCGAGCGGTGCCCCTTCTGCACCGGACGTGAGGACCGGACGCCGCCCGAGACGCTTCGCCTCGGGGATCCCTGGCGCGTCCGGGTGGTGCCCAACCTGTACCCGGCATTCGAGCGCCAGGAAGTCGTCATCCACTCGCCGGACCACCTCGGCTCGTTCGCGGAGCTCGACGACGAGCAGGTCGAACTGGTCGCACAGGCCTGGGAAGAACGCATGGGCGGAGAAGAAGCGCGCGTTCTCGCGCTCGTCAACGAAGGGAGGCTGGCCGGCGCGAGCCTTCCCCACAGCCACTCGCAGCTCGTCTGGACCGACCTACCGAGCGAATCGCTCGAGCGCCTGCCCGAGCTGCTCCAGCCGTTCGAGATCGCGAGACGCGGGGGCGTCGTGGCCGCCGTCCATCCGGTCGGCGCCGGCCCGTACGAGTGCCTGATCGCGCCGCCGACTGGAGACGGGGCACTTGCGGACGGGCTCGTCCTTCTTCGAGTTGTCGTTCGCCGCCTGCAGGCCGTCGAAGGACTGAGACCTTGGAACGCCTGGCTCCATCCCGGTCCTCCGTGGCACCTCCATCTCGCGCCGCGTTTGACCGCTCTCGCAGGGATCGAGCTCGGTGCCGGGATCTACGTGAACGTGATGCCGCCGGAACTCGCGGCCGAGCGGCTCAGATCTGCAGGCTAGGTGCGGGTGCCGCGACCCGCTCGCGCTCGCGGAACCTCCGAGCGGCCTCGATCGCCGCGCCGAGGTTGAGACCTTTGTCCTTCGCCTGCTTGATGAGCATCACGGTCTCGACCGCGTCCATGTTGTAGATGCGCTGCTTCCGACCCTTGGTCGGAATCTGCGCCTTGTTCGTCCAGTAATCCAGTTGCATCTTCGAAATCCCGGCGATCTGGCATACCTGGCCCAGGTACAACTCGACCTTGTCCAGATGTTCCGCGAGATCGATGGGCTCTAGAAGATCAGCTTGCGTACTTGGAGGCATATCGCACCCTCGTTCGATTCAGATTCGGCCCCGTCCATAGGAACATAACTCGCTCTGCGGAGGTTTGGAAGGGTAAATCGCGCCAATTCGCTCACAAACTGGTGCGGAACCGCACTCAATCTACTGGGCGGCGGGCACTGCCGGAGCAACGAGCTCTTCTGAGTCCTCGGAGGCCTCGACGACGGGTGCAAGCGCCGAAACCTGCTCGCCTTCGCGAAGCCGCATCACGATCACGCCTTGGGTCGAGCGCCCCATCTGCCGGATGTCGTCGATCGGCATCTTGATCACCGTGCCGCCGGTGGAGATCAACATCACCTGATAGCCGTTGGGAACGACGCGCGCGCCGGCAAGCTGGCCCTTGACCTCGGTCAGCTGAACCGTCTTGACACCGAGGCCCCCACGGCCCTTGACCGGGTACTCGTCGATGCGTGTGCGCTTGCCGTAGCCGTTCTCGGTCACGACCAGCAGGTCGGCATCGTTCTCGGCCCGGTTGATCTCGATCACCTCGTCGCCCTTACGCAGGTTCATGCCCCGCACACCGCCCGTCGCCCGGCCCATCGGCCGCGCGTCCCTTTCATGGAACCGGATCGTCTGGCCCTTGCGAGAGACCATAAGGATGTCGTTGTCGCCGTCCGTGTGGATCACGCCGATCAGTTCGTCGCCGTGACGAAGGTTGATGGCGATGATTCCGTCTGCCCGCAGCGGCGTGTTGTACTCCTCGAACCTCGTCTTCTTGACCATGCCGTTCTTCGTCGCGGCGACGAGGTACTCGGCCTCCTTGAAGTCGCGCGTGGCGATGACGGCCCGGGTCGTTTCCCCTTGACCGAAGGGAAGGAAGTTGGCGATCGCACGGCCCTTCGCCTGCCGCGTTCCGAGCGGAAGCTCGTGCACCTTCAGCCGGTAGACCTTGCCGACGGTGGTGAAGAAGAGGATGTAGTCGTGGGTCGAAGCGACGAAGAGGTGCTCGATGTAGTCCTCGTCCTTGAGCTCCATGCCCATGACGCCGACGCCGCCTCGCCGCTGCTCCCTGTACGTATCGACCGGCAGCCGCTTGATGTAGCCGGAGCGAGTGATCGCGATCACCATGTCTTCCTCCGCGATCAGATCCTCGAGCTCCAGCTCGCCTTCGGCGGCGACGATCTCCGTTCGGCGGTCGTCGCCCTTCGCGTAGATCGACTTGAGCTCCAGTAGCTCCTCGCGGATCAGCGCGTCGATCCGCGCCTCGTCACCGAGGATCGTGCGCAGCTCGGCGATCCGTTCCTGAAGGTCCGCGAACTCGTCCTCGATGCGCTTGCGCTCGAGGCCCGTCAGCCTCTGGAGTCGGAGGTCGAGGATCGCCTGCGCCTGGATCTCCGTCAGCTCGAATTCGCGCTGGAGTCCCTCGCGGGCCTCGTCGGGGTCGGCGGAACCGCGAATCAGCGCAATGACCGCGTCGAGCTGGTCAAGCGCGATCAGGTAGCCCTGAAGGACATGGGCACGCGCCTCGGCCTTGCGCAGCTCGAACTTCGAGCGGCGCGTGACGATCTCGCGCTGGAAATCGAGGTAGTGCTGCAGCATGTCGCGAAGCGAGAGCGTCCGGGGGACGCCGTCGACGAGAGCTACGGCGTTGAACCCGAACGTCGATTGCAGCTGCGTATGCTTGAACAGCTTGTTCAGCGCAACCTGCGGCACCGCGTCGCGCTTGAGCTCGATCTGAATCCGCATCCCGGAGCGATCGGAGTGGTCGGCCAGATCCGAGACCTCGGTCAGCACTTTGTCGTTGACGAGGTCGGCGATCTTCTTGATCACGCCGGTGTCGCCACCCTTCTTCACCCCGTAGGGCAGCTCGGTGACGATCACGGCGGACTTGCCTCCGCGGAGCTCCTCGATGTGGGCGCGGGCGCGCATGACGATCCGCCCGCGGCCCGAGCGATAGGCCTCCCGGATCCCTTCGCGGCCGAGGATGATCCCGCCGGTCGGGAAGTCCGGTCCCTTGATATGCCTGGTCAACCGCTCAACGTCGATGTCGGGCTCGTCGATCAACGCGACCAGTGCGTCGGTCACCTCGCCGAGGTTGTGCGGCGCGATGTTCGTCGCCATCCCGACCGCGATTCCAGCCGAGCCGTTGACGAGCAGATTCGGGAAGCGCGCCGGGAGGACGGAAGGCTCACGACGCGATTCGTCGTAGTTGGGCTGGAAGTCGACGGTATCGGCGTCGATGTCGCTGAGAAGCTCGGTGGCGATCCGCGCCAGCCGCGACTCCGTGTAGCGCATAGCGGCCGCTGGATAATCGTCGATGTTCCCGAAGTTACCCTGGCCTTGGACGAGGGGGTAGCGCATCGAGAACGGCTGCGCGAGCCGGACCAGCGTGTCGTAGATCGCAGCGTCGCCGTGGGGGTGGTACGAGCCCATGACGTCACCCACGATCCGCGCCGACTTCTTGAACGGCCGGTTCGGCTGCATGCCGGCCTCGTGCATCCCGTACAGGACGCGGCGGTGGACCGGCTTCAGCCCGTCGCGCACGTCCGGGAGCGCGCGGGAGACGATGACGCTCATCGCGTAGTCGAGGAAGCTCGAGCGCAACTCCTGCTCGAGCTCGCGCGACTCGATCCGGCCGGCGCCGAGTGGCTCTAGGTTCGACATCTAGACGTCCAGGAACCTCACGTCACGCGCGTTCTGCTCGATGAACAGCCGCCGCGGCTCGACCTGATCGCCCATCAGCATCGCGAAGGCGAGATCGGCGGCGGCGGCGTCTTCGACGTCCACTCGGATCAGCATTCGATGCGCCGGATTCATCGTCGTCTCCCAGAGGTCCTCGGCATCCATCTCGCCAAGGCCCTTGAAGCGCCCAACCTCGATACCCTCCTTCGCGAGGTCGATCGCCTGGTGGCGCAGCTGTTCGAAGGTGTCTGCCTCACGCCGCTTCTTGCCGAGCGTGATGCGGAACGGTGGCCGGCCGACGATTTCCTGGAGCTTGGCGTAGCGCGCAGCAAGCTGGGCGTAGTGAGACGACGCCAGCAGCGCGGCTGGGATTGACACGTGCTTCGCTGCGCTCGTCTCCTTCTCGACGACGCGGACCCGGAAAGTCTCCTTGTCGTGCTCGACGAGGTCGAGCTCGTAGCCATCCTTGTCGAGGCCGGCCAGCGAGCGCTCGAAGTCGGCCCCGAGCCCTGCCAACTCGAGCAGTCGGTGCTCGACGAGGAAGTTCACGGTCTGCGCCCCGTAGTCGGCACGAAGCCTTGCCGCGTAGCCCTCGAACTCCACGAGGGGACCGACGATCCTGCGGTACCGGGCTTCGGTCAGCTTTTGAGTGTTCCCGTCGCGGTCGGTGACCTCCATGTCCTTGATCCGCTCGCGGACGAGCAAATCCTCGAACTGCGACTCCTTCTCGCAGTAGATCTCCTGGTTTCCGATCTTCACGCGGTAGAGGGGCGCAACGGCGATGTAGACGTGGCCACGCTCGACGAGCTCCGGCATCTGCCGGAAGAGGAAGGTAAGGATGAGCGTGCGGATGTGGGCGCCGTCGACGTCGGCATCCGTCATCACGATCACGCGGTGATAGCGGAGCTTCTCGACGTCGTACTCGTCGCCGATGCCCGTGCCGATCGCGGTGATCATCGCCTGGATCTCCGCGTTCGAAAGCACCTTGTTGATGCGGTTCTTCTCGGAGTTGATCACCTTGCCGCGAAGCGGCAGGATCGCCTGGTTGACGCGGTTCCGCGCTTCGACGGCCGAGCCGCCGGCCGAGTTGCCCTCGACGAGAAAGAGCTCCGCCGACTCGGGATCGTTGATCTGACAGTCGGCCAGCTTGCCGGGGAGTGACGAGCTCTCGAGCGCGCTCTTGCGCCGTGTTAGCTCTCGAGCCTTACGCGCCGCCTGGCGCGCATTCCGCGCTGCGACCGCCTTGTTGATGATCTGTTTTGCGTCGGTCGGGTTCTCCTCGAGGAACTCCGCCAAGCGCTGATTCACGGTCTGCTCGACCAGTCCGCGAACCCACGGGTTCCCGAGCTTGGCCTTGGTCTGGCCCTCGAACTGGGGATCGCGGAGCTTGACTGAGATCACCGCGGCGAGTCCCTCGCGGACGTCCTCGCCCTCGAGGTTGTCCTCCTTCTCCTTGAGCAGGCCCTTCTCGCGCGCGTACTTGTTCAGCGTCCCCGTCAATGCGGCCTTGAAGCCGGAGAGGTGGGTCCCGCCCTCGGCCGTGTTGATGTTGTTTGCGAACGAGAAGACCGAATCGACGTAGGAGGCATTCCACTGCATCGCCACGTCGACCGCGCCGTCCTCCATCTCTCCCTCGAAGTAGACGATCCGCTTGTGGATCGGCTCCTTCGCCGCGTTTACGTACGCGACGAAGTCTCTGATCCCGCCTTCGTAGTGAAACTCATGACGTGTTTCCGCCTCACGCTCGTCGGTGAGGACGATCCGCAGTCCACGGGTCAGAAACGCGGTTTCTCGCATTCGCTGGACAAGCGTCTCGATCGAATACTCGAACTCGTCCTCGTCGAAGATCTCGAGATCGGGCAGGAACGAGATCGTCGTGCCGGTGTCCTTCTTACCCTCGGTCTTGCCGACGACCTCGAGGTCGGTGACCGGCTCGCCCCGAGCAAACTCCTGGTTGTAGATCTTGCCGTCGCGGCGGATCTCCAGCTTCAGCCACTCGGAGAGCGCGTTCACGACCGAGACGCCGACTCCATGCAAGCCGCCGGAGACCTTGTACCCCTCGCCGCCGAACTTTCCGCCCGCGTGGAGCTTGGTCAGGACAACCGTGGCGGCAGGCAGTCCCTGCTCCGCCATGACGTCGACCGGGATCCCCGAGCCGTTGTCGGAGACCGTGACCGAGTTGTCGGGATGGAGGAAGACTTCGATGCGATCAGCCCGTCCTGCGAGGGCTTCGTCGACCGAGTTGTCGACCACCTCGTAGACGAGGTGATGGAGGCCCCGCGCGCCGGTCGAGCCGACGTACATGCCAGGGCGCAGGCGGACCGGCTCGAGCCCCTCGAGAACAGTGATGTCTTTTGCGGTGTACGCTGCCTCAGCCAAAGAAAAAAGCCCTGCATAATGGCGCTTTTAGGGCCACTCTTAGTCTATCAGACGCGGCGGTCGACCGGCAGCCCTCGCCAGGCTCGCCGCGGCCGCTTTCGCAACAACTTTGCGCAATTTTTCGTCCTCGATCGGCGCCGCCAGACGCTCCGCCTCTTGCTCCTCCTCCGGAGTCGGCTGCGGCGGCTGGAGGACGCTCTCGGCGGACGGTTGAGGCGCGGGTTCGGGCAGCCGCCCGGGAGCGAAGCGGAGGCGGGTCGGTGCGTCGGAGCCGAGGGCCATTTCGAGGTGGCCGCGGATGTCCGCTTCGAGCAGCCCGAGCTCGAACGCCCAGGCCGAAGAGCTCGCGGCCACGTGAAGGGTGCCGTCTCGGCTCATGCGCGCCGGCCAGGCGTTGCGTGCGATCGAATCTCCAACCGCTGCCGGCCAAGCCTTCA
>Ga0126312_10002554_pt1 | contig 12189 bp, 10 predicted proteins | sample Plot104A_FD_92537 | JGI IMG/M metagenome (GOLD analysis project Ga0126312, IMG submission 92537) | Serpentine soil microbial communities from UC McLaughlin Reserve, CA, USA - Plot104A | ecosystem: Environmental > Terrestrial > Soil > Grasslands | place: USA: UC McLaughlin Reserve, Lake County... | reverse complement strand
TCTCGGCGGTCACGTGGAGGCACGCGGCCACCTTCACGCCGTCGAGCGGCTGCTCCTCCCTGAAGCGCTCGCGGATCGAGCGGAGGACCGGCATCTGCCCCTCGGCCCACTCGATCCGCGCGAGCCCCTGGGGGGCTAGCGACGGCGTGGATATGTGGGAGCTCGGCCGGCGGGGCATCGGCGGGGGCCCGGGGGCGTCAGCCCCCGGATGCTAATACCGGTAGTGCTCGCTCTTGTACGGGCCCTCGACGGACACGCCGATGTAGGCGGCCTGCTCGGGCGTCAGCTCCGTGAGCCGCGCCCCGAGCGCGTCGAGGTGCAGGCGGGCGACCTTCTCGTCGAGGTGCTTGGGAAGGACGTACACCTGCTTCTCGTACTCGTCGTTCTTCGTGAACAGCTCGACCTGGGCGATCGTCTGGTTCGTGAACGAGTTCGACATCACGAAGCTCGGGTGGCCCGTGGCGTTGCCGAGGTTCAGCAGCCGGCCCTCGGACAGGACCAGGATCGAGTGGCCGTCCTCGAAGCGCCACTCGTCGACCTGCGGCTTGATGTTGTTGCGCTCGACGCCCGGGAGCCTCTGCAGGCCGGCCATGTCGATCTCGTTGTCGAAGTGGCCGATGTTGCCGACGATCGCCTGGTGCTTCATCCGGCTCATGTGCTCGGCCGTGATGATGTCCCGGTTGCCGGTGGCGGTCACGAAGATGTCGACGCTGTCGACCACGTCCTCGAGCCGGACGACCTGGTAGCCGTCCATGGCGGCCTGGAGGGCGCAGATCGGGTCGATCTCCGCGATCAGCACGCGCGCGCCCTGGCCGCGCAGCGACTGCGCGCAGCCCTTGCCGACGTCGCCGTAGCCGCAGATCAGCGCGGTCTTGCCGCCGATCATCACGTCGGTGGCGCGGTTGATTCCGTCGATCAGCGAGTGGCGGCAGCCGTAGAGGTTGTCGAACTTGGACTTCGTCACCGAGTCGTTCACGTTGATCGCCGGGAACAGGAGCGTGCCGGCCTCTTGCATCTCGTACAGGCGGTGGACGCCGGTCGTGGTCTCCTCGGTCACGCCCTTGACGCGCTCGCCGATTCGCGTCCACGTCTGCGGGTCCTCGGAGAGCGTGCGCTGGAGCAGCCGGAGCACGACCTGGAACTCCTCGGAGTCGGCTGACTCGGGATCCGGCACGGCGCCGGCCTTCTCGAACTCGACGCCCTTGTGGACGAGCAGCGTGGCGTCGCCGCCGTCGTCGAGGATCATGTTCGGGCCCTCGCCGTCCGGCCATGTGAGCGCCTGCTCGGTGCACCACCAGTACTCCTCGAGCGTCTCGCCCTTCCAGGCGAAGACCGGGATGCCGGCCTTGGCGATCGCGGCGGCGGCGTGGTCCTGCGTCGAGAAGATGTTGCAGGAGCACCAGCGGATCTCGGCGCCGAGAGCCACGAGCGTCTCGATCAGCACCGCGGTCTGCACGGTCATGTGGAGGGAGCCCATGACCTTGGCGCCCTTCAGCGGCTGCTGGGCGCCGTACTCCTCGCGCATGGCCATCAGGCCGGGCATCTCGTGCTCGGCCAGCGTGATCTCCTTGCGGCCGAACTCGGCGAGCGAGAGGTCCGCGACCTTGAAGTCCTGCGTGGTGGTCTCGGTGACTGTCATGCGGCGGTGGTCTCCGTGAGTCTCGGGGGCGGGTCCATCGCGAGGAGGCGCTGGTGCTTCTGCTGCTCCCAGGAGAGCCAGTCGCCCGAGGCGACGCCCTCCGGCAGCTCCGGCCGCTCCTCGAACCACTGCTCGAGCGCGGCGCGCAGCTCCGGGTCGGAGGCGTGGCGCTTGGCGAATGCGACGTCCGAGAGGGCGCAGTCGAACCGGGCGAGCAGCTCGCGCAGCGTGCGCAGACGCTGCAGCTCGCCCGGCCCGAAGATGCGATAGCCCTTCGGCGTGCGCGGAGGCTCGATCAGCCCGGCGCTCTCTATGTAGCGCAGCATTCGAGGCGACCAGCCGGTCGTCTCAGCGGCCTCGTTGATGGTGAGCCCCTCCATCGCGACCGCAAAGCTTAACACGATCGTGTCAAGGTTGCCCGTGGCGCGGGTACGAACTACGGGCCTTGAGGGGGGCGGGTCGGAATCGCGTTGAGGTTCGCCCCGTATATCGGGGGAAAGCTCAACCGCGTTGAGGTTGGGCATGTATTTCAGCCCTAAGCTCAACGCGAACCGCGGCGCGGCCTGACCCGACCCCTCAGAGCTGCTGTTTGAGCTGGGTCAGCGCCGGCGTCGGCGTCGGGTCCACGCCCGCCAGCACGGCCATGTAGACGCTCACGAGGTCGCCGAGCAGCACCGCCGACAGCACGCGCTCCAGGCGGCTGTCTCCGCGCGTCTGGACCTGGAGCGCCGGGGCGCCCACGCGCTCGAGCTCCTCCGTGGCGAGGTCCACGTGGCGCTTGACGCGCGGGTGCTGGTCGGGGTCGCAGAGGAAGACGCCCGACAGCGGCGCGAGCCCGCGGCCGCGCTCCCACCCGCAGATCTGGTTGTGGTTGCCCTCGGGCAGCTCCGTCCAGAAGGCGGGCGAGTCCGCGTTCTCGTTGATCTGAGTGCTCCAGCGCCGCGCCGGGGCAATCGTGGCCGAGGCCCCATGGATCACCGGCAAGGTGCCATGAAGCTGCGACGCAAGCGACTTGGCCACCGAATCCTCATCCGCCCCCGCGCCCCACTCCTCGACGAGTCGTTCAAGAAGCGAAGTGGCCATGTCGATCTCCGCATGCAACGCCGGCGCCGCGCCGCACAGGGCCGCGCACTCCAGCACGCCGACCGTCATGTAGATGACCGCGGCGCGCGGCTGCATCCCGGCCGGCACGCCGATGACGGGCACGTTCTCCTCGCGGGCCAGCTCCGCCAGCCTGCCCCCGGTGGTGAGCACCACCCGCTCGGCGCCGGCCGCGCCGGCCGCCTCGAAACAGGCGAGCGTCTCCTCGGTCTCCCCGGAGTAGCTCGCGCAGAGCACGAGCGACTCCGGCATCGTCCACGACTCGAGCGCGTAGCCGCGCACGACCGCGATCGGTCGCGTGGCGCGGTCACCGAGCGCGGCCGTCGCCAGGTCGCCGCCGATCGCAGAGCCGCCCATCCCGCACACCACGAGGCCGCCGGGGAGGTCGCGCACCCGGATCCCGGCCGACTGCGTGCGCCACAGAGCATCCCCGAGCTGGAGCGGCTGGGCGAGGACGTCCTCCAGCATCCCGCCGGGGTCGACGGCCTCAATGCTGTCGCTATCGAGTGAGTGCAACGGTCTCCCCGGGCTCCACGCGAGCGCCGGCCGGCAGCATCGTGTCAGGCGGGATCACGGCCCCCGCTCCCACCATCGCGTCCGGCCCCACGCGCGCCCGCTCGCCGACCCGGACCCGCTCCGCCAGCACCGCCTCAACCACCGCCGCGTCGGCCCCCACGTGCACCCGCTCGTGGAGCACCGAGCGCTCGACGCGCGCGTCGGTCCCGACCGAGCAGTGCCGCCCGAGCACGCTCTGCGGCCCCACGTGTGCGCCCGACACGAGGCAGTTCTCGTAGACGAGCGAGCCGGTCTCGTCGCGCGGCGGCAGGCTCGACGCGACGCGGCCGGCGAGCAGGTCCCAGGTCGCCTCGAGGTAGCGCTCGGGGGTCCCGATGTCGATCCAGTACCCGGGTGCGTCGAAGCCGTAGAGCCCCTCGCCGACCAGCGACGGAAACACCTCGCGCTCGAACGAGACGGCCCTGCCGGCCGGGATCGACTCGACCACCTCGCGCTCGATCACGTAGGCGCCGGCGTTGATCCGGTTCGTGGGGGCGTCGCCACCGCCCTTCTCGATGAACGCCTCGACCTGCCCGTCCTCCGCGGTCGGCACCACGCCGTAGCTCGAGGTGTCCTCGACCGGGTGGAGCGCCAGGGTCGCCCGCGCGCCGGTGCGCTCGTGCTGCTCGAGCTCGGCCGTGAGGTCGATGTCGGTGAGCACGTCGCCGTTCAGGACGAGCAGGCGCTCCTCGAGCACGTCCTCGTCATACGCGAGCCGCACCGGGCCCGCCGTGCCGAGCGGCTCCTCCTCGATCACGTAGCGCAGGCGCATCCCGTCGTAGATGTCGCCGAGCACGAGCTTCACGGCGTCCGACATGAAACCGCAGGAGAGGATCACCTCGTCCACCCCGTGCGAGCGCGCCCAGTCGAGCATGAACGACAGGAACGGCCGCCCCGCGAGCGGCATCACCGGCTTCGGCGTCGTGTAGGTGAGTGGCCGGAGGCGCGTGCCCTCCCCTCCCGCGAGCACGAGCGCCTGCACGCCTACCGGCCTATCCCCTCGTACGTGAAGCCGGCCGCCACGAGCTTGTCGCGGTCCAGGAAGTTGCGCCCGTCGACGACCAGCGGCACGCGCATGCGCTTCTTCACCTCGCCCGTCCAGTCGAGCTCGGCGAACTCCGGCCACTCGGTCACGAGGACGACGGCGTCCGCCCCGTCGACCGCCTCGAGGGCGGACTCGGCGATGCTGGCCCCCGCGAGCATGTCCTCGGCCTTCCTGCCGGCCACCGGGTCGTAGGCGCGGACGTTCGCGCCCTCGCCGGCCAGCCGTCCGGCGAGCACGAGGCTGGTAGCCTCGCGCACGTCGTCGGTGTTGGGCTTGAAGGCCACTCCGAGCAGCGCGATCTCCTTGCCCGGGAGCGGGCCGAGGTGCTTCTGGAGCTTGCCGATGGTGCGCCGCTTCTGGAGCTCGTTCACCTCCACCACCGCCGTGAGCAGCTGGAAGTGGTAGCCGCTGTTGCCCGCGAGCTGCTTGAGCGCCTGGACGTCCTTCGGGAAGCAGGACCCGCCGAAGCCGACGCCCGCCTGGAGGAACTTCGGGCCGATGCGGTCGTCCAGCCCCATGCCGCGCGCCACCTCGCGCACGTCGGCGCCGAGCTCCTCGGACACGTTCGCGATCTCGTTGATGAAGCTGATCTTGGTGGCGAGGAATGCGTTCGAGGCGAGCTTGATCATCTCGGCGCTGGCGACGTCGGTCCGCACGATCTCCGCGCCGAGCGGCGCGTACAGCGCCTCAACGTTGTCGGCGTACTCCTCCGACTCGTCGTTCGCGCCCACGACCACCCGGTCCGGCTTCATGAAGTCGCCGACCGCCGTGCCCTCCTTCAGGAACTCGGGATTCGCCACGTAGCCGACGCCGTCGCGGCGGCGCTGGATCGAGCGGCCGGTGCCCACGGGCACGGTGCTCTTCATGACGAGCGCGTGCTCGTTGGAGTCGCCCAGCTCGCCGAGCACCGCCTCGACGCGCGAGAGGTCGGCGTCGCCCGAGTACGTCGGCGGCGTGTCGACGCACACGAACAGGAGCCGCGTGCGCTCGAGCAGGTCGCCCATGTCGGTCGTGAAGTGCAGCCGCTCGGCGTTCTTCGCGACCAGCTCGGGCAGGCCCGGCTCGTGGATCGGGACCTCGCCGCGCGAGAGCGACTCGACCTTCTCGGGGACGATGTCGCGCGCCCAGACCTCGTGCCCGAGCTCGGCGAAGCAGGCAGCCGTGACAAGGCCGACCCAGCCGACGCCGACGACGCCTAGAGGTTCCCTCTCCATGACGGGCGCGGAGGCTATCTAGCAGCAGCGACGGGCCGAGCGCGCGATGACCATCATCTGCTTCTTCGTCAGCGTCTGGAGCAGCGTGTTCGAGATCCAGTACGCCGCCTTGCGCGTGCGCCAGGCGACCAGGCGGAGGCGGTCGCCCGCGAAGTGGAGCTCGTACTCGCGGCCGCCGATCGTCCGCTTCTCCGACGGGTCGTCGAGGATCGGCGGGTCCTTCCAGGTGGTGCCCTGGAGGCCGTAGTACTCGCCGATTGCGTTGGTCCGCCGGATGACCATCCGATACGCGCCGTACTTCCTCCCGTTCGGCGCGCGGAGCTTGTAGACGCGCGGGGGCGGTGAGAACTGCGAGGAGTTGAGGAGCAGCGTCGGGTAGTAGACCGGCAGCGACCCGCCCGCGCCGGCCTGCACGGTCTGGAGGCCCTGGTCCTCGCCCGTGCCCGTGGCGTCGTAGAGGTTGAGCGCCTGGGCGCCCCGCTTCTGCTTGCGCCTCGGCTTCCGGGCCGGGCGTTCACCGGGGGCGATCCCGCGCGGCCCGGGCGAGTCCTCCACGTTGAGGAACTGCTGCACGAGCTTCTTCACCTGGGCGTTGCTCGCCTCGACGAAGCTCGGGCCGATCTCGCCCTCGAAGTGGATCTCCTGGATCGGCTGGCTCGCCGAGTAGAGGGCGAGCTTCAGCAGGCGGAGGATCTCCTTCCGGCTGCGCAGCTTTGCGTCGGTCGCCGTGTTCCGACCGAAGATCTTCATCAGCCGGTCGCGGTTCGAGATCAAGTCGGTGTAGGTGACCTGCTGCTTCATCTGGCGCAGGAAGTCCTGCTGGCGCGCCGAGCGGACCAGGTCCGTGTCGAAGTGGCGGAAGCGCACGTACTGGAGCGCCTGGCGGGCGCACAGGCGCTGGTAGCCGGGGTCGATGTTGATGTATGCGAACTCACCGCTGTCGTTGAAGTAGTCGCGGTCGACGTCCGCGTAGACGCAGCCGATCGCGTTCACCGCGCGCCAGAACCCCTTGAACGTCACGTTGATGACGTGGTTGACCGGGAGCCCCGTGAGGTTCGTGACCGTCTTGAGCGTGAGCGCCGGCCCACCGAACTCGTAGGCGGCGTTGATCTTGTCGACGCCGTGGCCGGGGATGCGCACCTTGAGGTCGCGCGGCAGCGACATGATCGCCGTGGCCTCCTTGTGCGGGTTGAGCCGCACGAGCATGATCGTGTCGGAGCGGGCGCCGCTGGCGCCCTCGGCGTTCTGACTCGGCCGGCGGTCCGACCCGAGGATGAGCAGCGTCTGCGGCTCGCCCGGGTCCGAGATCGCGAGCACGTTCTTGCCGAGCTTCAGCTCGGGGTTCAGCTCGAGGGCGTCGACGACCTTGTCGATCTCGTGGAACGCCGCCACCGCCGTCGCGGCGGCGGCCGCGAACACGACCAGAAATCCGCCTATCAGCAGGCGCTTCCAGAGCCCCGGGCGGGGGATGTCCTGGAGCATCAGGCGATCCGCAGCCGGCGGTCGTCCTCGCCGCCGCCCGCGAGCCGGGCCGGGAGCAGGTTCACGAACTCCACGAGTGCGGCCCGATACTGCCCTAGCGACCGGATCGACACCCACTCCTCGGGCCCGTGGTGGCCGTCGCCGGAGGGCCCGCACTCCACCGCCGGCACGCCCGCCTCGAGGAAGGAGATCGCGTCCGAGGCGCCGTCGCGGCCGACGCCGAGGCGCTCGCTCGTGGGCTCCGCCACACGCCCGATCGCCTCGCCGAGCGCCTGCACGTAGGGGTCGTCGCGCCGGACGATCGCGGGGTGGCGGTGGAAGGTCTTGATCACGCGCACGTCGGGCAGCTCCTGGACCGACGCCCTGATCGCGTCGTGGTCCTGCCCGGGCAGGTAGCGAACGTCCACGTCGATCACGCAGAGGTCGGGCACCTTGTTCATGGCGTCGCCGCCCACGATCCGGCCGAGGTTGATGGACGGCCTGTCGAACAGGTCCGACGACTCGCGCGCGAACGGAAGGCTCTCGATCAGGCGGAAGGTGTCGATCGCCTTCAGCACCGCGTTGTCGCCGACCCAGGGGGTCGAGCCGTGGGCGGCCGTGCCGGCCACCTCGATGCGCATCGCGAGCACGCCCTTGGCCTGGATGCCGATGTGGAGGTCGGTCGGCTCGCCGGTGATTGCGAAGTCGCCCAGGTAGCCCTGCCGGACGAGATGGTCGGAGCCGCGGTCGTCGATCTCCTCGGACTCCTCGTCGGCCACGCAGACGAAGTGCACGCGCACGCCCTCCTGGGCGGCCACGTCGCGGAAGGCGCAGATCATCGCCGCGAGCCCGCCCTTCATGTCGTAGGCGCCGCGCCCGTAGAGGCGGTCGCCGTCGATCCGCGGCTCGAACTGCCGCTCGCGTCCCGGGACGACGTCGAGGTGGCCGTGGAGCACGATCGTCGGCCCGCTCTCGGGTCCGACCGTCGCGGTCAGCAGGGGCCGGCCGTTGTGCTGCATGCCCGTCACCTCGACATCCCGGGCCTCGAGCCAGCCCTTGACGAAGCCCGCCGCCGCCTGCATGCCCTCGAGGGTGGACGTGTCGTACGTGATCAGGCGCTCGGTGAGAGCGCGCTCATCCACCGGGCTGAGAATAGCCGGGCGCCGGCTCGCGGCGCGCGCGCTCCACCTCCGCCCGCACCCAGCAGCCCGCCAGGTGGTCGTTCACCAGGCCGCAGGCCTGCATCGTGGCGTAGGCGGTCGTCGGGCCCACGAAGCGGAAGCCGCGCTTCTTCAGCTCCTTCGCGAGCGCCGTCGACTCGGGTGTGAGCGTGGGCAGGTCGTCGAGGGATCGCGGAGCGCGGCGGCGGCCGGTCGGCGCGAACGACCAGATCAGCTCGCTCAGCGAGGTGTCGAGCGCCGCGGCGGCCCTGGCGTTCGCGATCGCCGCCTCGATCTTCCCGCGGTGGCGGACGATCCCGGCGTCGGCGAGCAGGCGGGCGACGTCGCGGTCGCCGAAGCCGGCCACAGCCTCGATCTCGAAGTTGGCGAACGCGGCGCGGAAGTTGTCGCGCTTCCGCAGGATCGTCAGCCACGAGAGCCCGGACTGGAAGCCCTCGAGCACCATCCGCTCGTACAGGCCGCGGTCGTCGCGCACCGGCATGCCCCACTCCTCGTCGTGGTAGCGCTCGTAGTCCGGCGACGAGCTGCCCCACCAGCAGCGCGGGCGGCCGTCAGAGCCCTTTGAAAGCGCAGGCGCCAAGCGGATGAAGCTATATGGTCACGCGCGTGCACATCTTGGTCTTGACGGATCGGGACTGGACGCACCCACAGGGAGGTGGGACCGGGACCAATCTCTACGGGCAGGTCTCGCGCTGGCTCGGCTGGGGCCACCAGGTGTCCGTGATCGCGTCCGGATATCCCGGCTGCGAGCCCCGGGAGCGCCACGGCGACCTCACGATCCACAGGGTCGGCGGCCGCTCGACCGTCTTCCCGCGCGCGATCTGGCGCCAGTGGCGCGGCCTCGTGCCGGACGCCGACGTGATGCTCGAGGTGGTCAACGGGATCACGTTCCTCACCCCGATCTGGTCGCGGACGCCGCGCGTGACGCTCGTGCACCACATCCATCGCGACCACTACGTGGGCGAGATGGGGAACGCCGGCCGGGTCGCCGCCTGGGTGCTCGAGACGGCCCCGCTGAAGCTGCTCTACGGCGACTCGCGCTTCCTGACGATCTCGAACGCCGCCGCCCACGACATCGCGGGCCACGGGATCCCGCGCGAGCGGATCGAGATGAACTACATCGGCGTCGAGCTCGACGCGTTCCGGCCCGGCGCCCGCTCCGAGCAGCCGATGCTCCTCTACCTCGGGCGGCTCAAGCGCTACAAGCGGATCGAGCTGCTCTTCGACGTGCTCGAGCAGATCCCCGAGGCGACGCTCGAGATGGCGGGCGAGGGCGACCACCGCGAGGTGCTCGAGCACGAGATCGCTCGCCGCGCGCTCGCCCCGCGCGTGCTCATGCACGGCCACGTGAGCGAGGAGAAGAAGCTCGAGCTGTACCAGCGCGCGTGGGTGAACATGACGGCGTCGTCAGCCGAGGGCTGGTGCCTTACCGTCATGGAGGCCGCTGCGTGCGCCACGCCCAGCGTCGCGATGGCCGTGGGCGGGCTGCCCGAGTCGATCGTCGACGGGGAGACCGGCCTGCTCGCGCAGACGCCTGACGAGCTGGTCGAGAAGACGCGCAGGATCGTCGAGGACGCCGAGCTTCGCGACCGGCTGGGCGAGGGCGCCCGCGAGCGTGTTCAGGAGTTCACCTGGGACCGGACCGCCGAGCGCAACCTGCAGGTGCTCGAGGAGCAGCGCACCGCGCAGGAGGCGCCCGCCTCCCTGGTGCGCGGGCTGGCTAGGACGGACACCGGCCGGGCGGCGGGCCTCGCACTGTCGGTGATCGCCGGCAACGTGATCGCGCTCGCGTTCACGATCGTCTTCGCGCGCCTGCTCGGCGCGAGCGACTACGGGTCGCTCGCCGCGCTCCTGTCGGCCTTCATCATCCTGATGGTCCCCGGCTCGGCGCTGCAGATCGCGGTCGCCCGCGAGGTGAGCACTGCGGTGGCGTCGGGCGACGAGCGCGCCGGAGCGGGCGTCCGAAGATGGATCGGACACCTGCTCATCGCGACCGCCGTGGTCGCGGCCGCCGCCATACCGCTGCGGCCGGTCCTCGCAGCGATCCTGAACGTCGACCAGGAGTGGGCCGCGGCGGCGGTCCCGGTCACGGCGATGCTGTGGATGGTCGTCTCGATCGAGCGCGGCACGCTCCAGGGGCTGCAGCGCTACAAGCTCGTCGGTTGGAGCATCGTGGGCGAGGCCGGCGCCCGGCTCGGCTTCGCGCTGCTGCTCGTGGGCATCGGCCTGGACGTGACGGGGGCCTTCCTCGGCACCGTCCTGTCGCTGGTGGCCATCGCCCTTGTCCTCGCGGGCCCGCTGTTCCGGCAGGTCCCGCACGGCGAGGGCACCGCGCTCAGCGACCTCCTGGCCGGCGCCTGGGCGCCCGTGATCGGGCTGATGCTCCTGTTCGCGCTCCAGGAGGTGCACGTGATCGTCGTCAAGCACGAGGCCGATGGCGACGCGGCGGGCTCGTACGCGGTCGCGGCCGTGGCGGCCAAGGCGATCATCTGGGTCGCCGTCGGGCTCGGCATGTACCTGCTGCCGGAGGTGGCGCGGCGGGTGCGCGGCGGCGAGGACGGACGCCCGATCCTGCTTCGCACGCTCGCGCTGATCGCCGCGGTCGCCGCGCCGATGGTGCTCGTGTACTCGGTGGCGGCGAAGCCACTCCTCGGCACCGTGTTCGGCGACGACCTGACCCAGGCAGCCGGAGCGCTTCCGTGGCTCGCGCTTGCGATGGCGCTGCTCGCGTGCGCCTACCTCGCCGTGCAGTATCTCCTGGCGATCGGGCGCATCGGCTTCATCGGCGTGCTCGCGCCGGCCGCGGCCGTGGAGGTGCTGCTGCTGCTCGCCGTGGGCGCGAACCTCACCGAGATCGGGGTCGCCCTGTTCGGCCTCCAGCTCGTCTGCGCGGTCATCGTGCTCGGGCTTTCGCTCCGCACGCCGATGAAGCCGCGCCTGCCCGCCCCCGCGTGAGGCGGTTCCTGCGGCTGTTCCGGCTCTGGCGCCGCGAGGCCGAGGATCCCGAGCCGTTCTACTCGCTGCTCGCCGCCGAGGCCGCCGACGACTTCGAGCGCCGCTACGGGCCACTGCGTGGCCAGCGCATCGTCGACCTCGGCTGCGGACCCGGCTTCTACACGCGCGCGCTGCGCGCGCGGGGAGCGGAGGTGGTGCCTGTCGACAACAACCTCGAGGAGCTCGCGCTGGCGGGCGAGCCACCGGAGGGCGCGGTGGTCGCCGACGCCACCGATCTTCCGTTCGAGGACGGCACGGTCGAGGGCGTCCTCTGCTCGAACATGCTGGAGCACACGCCCGACCCCGAGGCCGTCGTGGCCGAGATCGCGCGCGTGCTGCGGCCGGGTGGCTGGGCGTACGTCTCGTGGACGAACTGGTACTCGCCCTGGGGCGGGCACCTCATGGCGCCCTACCACTTCCTCGGCCCGCGGCTGGGTTCGCGCGTGTACGAGCGCCTTCACGGCAAGCCGCGCAAGCACGCCTACGGCGAGACGCTCTGGGCGGTCCACGTCGGACCGATGCTGCGCTTCGTGCGCGGGCTCCCGCGGGTGCGGATCGAGCGGGTGGAGCCGCGCTACTGGCCGCGGCTGGCGTTCATCGCGCGGATCCCACTCGTGCGCGAGGTGCTGATGTGGAACTGCGTGATCCGGATGCGGAAGCTCTCCTGAGGCGCGCCGCGAGCAGCACGCCGGCCACCAGCAGGCACAGCACGGCGAGGAGCGCCACCCAGTGGGCGCCGACCAGGTCATCGGGATAGCCGAACTCGTCGCCGCCGCGGTGCCGGGCGGGGAAGGCGAGGTAGATCACCGGCAGGGCGGCGATGCAGGCCGCGGCGAGGGCGAGCAGGCGGCGCGCGCCCACCCCCATTCGCAGAGCGAGCACCGTGAGCGGGGCGAGCACGGCGCCGGCGCGGAGGGCGAACAGGAAGCCGCCGGCGAGCCCGGCGGCGACCCCCGCCGCGAGCGCCCAGCGCCACGGGAGCCGCACGAGCGGGTCGGC
>Ga0126312_10002553_pt1 | contig 12194 bp, 8 predicted proteins | sample Plot104A_FD_92537 | JGI IMG/M metagenome (GOLD analysis project Ga0126312, IMG submission 92537) | Serpentine soil microbial communities from UC McLaughlin Reserve, CA, USA - Plot104A | ecosystem: Environmental > Terrestrial > Soil > Grasslands | place: USA: UC McLaughlin Reserve, Lake County... | reverse complement strand
GTCGCGGCGAGCAGCCCGACCGTGACCCCGAGCAGCGCCGAGTCGAGACCCTCGAGGGCCTCGACGGTGAGCACGGCGCTCAGCGACCACATGAACGCGGTCCCGAACGCGAAGATCGAGTCGCGCTCGATCCGGGCGCCTCCGCTGCCGCGGCTGGCAAGCAGCCACGCGCCCACCATGATCGGCGCAATGGCCGCGAGGGCGCCTGCGCTCGGCAGCTCGCCGCGCAGCAGCACCGCGAGCGCCGTGCCGAACAGCGGCGTGAGCGTGATCAGCGGCGCCGTGCGCGAGGCCCCGATGCGCGCCTGGCTCACGTTGAGCAGCAGCCAGCCGAGGACGAAGTGGACGATCCCGGCGAGCGCGAAGATGCCGATCGTGCCCGCGCTCGCGTCGCCGAGCTGGCCGAGGTCCCCCGAGACGAGGCTCGCCACGACCAGGATCGCGGTCGCGACGGCGAGCTGGAGGAACGTCGAGACGTAGGGGTCCTCGATGCCGCGGATCGCCCGCCTGTTCAGGCTCTGGAAGACCCCGAAACCGAGTCCGGAGACGGTCGCCCACATTACGCCGCTCACGCGCGCGCGACGGTCCCACCGAAGTAGAGCGCGGACATCTCCGGGTTCTTCAGGACGGAGTTGGCGTCGCCGGTCAGGAGCACGCGGCCGCTCTCCATCACGACACCCTGCTTCGCCAGCCTGAGCCCGAAGCGGACGTTCTGCTCCACGAGCAGGATCGTCTTCCCGGCGCGGATCATCACCTGGATCGAATCCCACACGTGCCTGAGCGCCTTCGGATCGAGACCGAGCGACGGCTCGTCGAGGAGCACGAGCTTCGGCTCGAGCATCAGCGAGCGGCCGAACTCGACCATCCTGCGCTGCCCGCCCGAGAGGTTCCCCGCGCGGTCGTCCGCGCGCTCGCCGATCACGGGGAAGAGCTCGGCGACTGCGTCGTAGCGCTTCTCGAGGAGCTTCTTGTCGCGGCGCTGGATGTATGCGCCCATCAGCACGTTCTCCCTGACGGTCAGCCCCGGAAACAGCGCGTTCGACTGCGGGACCTGCGAGACGCCCATGGAGAGGATCTCCGAGGGGTGGAGCCCGCACAGCGATTTCCCCTCGAGCCGCACGTCTCCCTTTCTCGGCCGCAGCAGCCCGCTGACCGCCCGCAGGACCGTCGACTTGCCCGCGCCGTTCGGTCCGACGATGCAGCAGACCGATCCGTCGGGCACCTCGAGCTCGACGCCCTGGAGCACGTCGCCCCCGCCGTAGCCCGCGTACACGTCGGTCAGACTCAGCATGTCACGCCCCCACCGGCTGCTCGACGCTGAAGTCTTCGCCCAGGTAGGCGTCGAGGACCTCCGGGTCGCGCTGGATCTCGTCCGGTGCGCCGCGCGCGATCGTCTGCCCGCGCGCGAGCACGAGGACCGGGTTGCAGAGGCCGAGCACGAACGGCATGTTGTGCTCGACGATCAGGAAGGTCTTGCCGCTGGCATTCAGCTCGCGGATCATGTCCCCGATCCGGTCGATCAGCGTCGGATTGATGCCGCCCGCCGGCTCGTCGAGCATGATCAGCTTCGGGTCGAGCATCAGGATCTGGGCGAGCTCGACGAGCTTCTGCTGGCCATAGGACAACGCGGCGGCTCGGACGTCCCGGTACTTGCGCATCCCGGCAAACTCGAGCAGCTCTTCGGCACGCTCGGCCTCGCGGCCGGAGACGGCGTTCGCGCCGAGCAGCCCGAGGTGGAAGCCGCGCAGCGGCGCGACGACGTTCTCGAGCACGGTCATCTCGGGGAACAGCCGGGTGATCTGGAACGTCCTGCCCAGGCCGAGATGCGCCCGCTGCCAGGGGGGCTTGCCGTCGATCCGCTGCCCGTCGAACCACACCTCGCCGGCGTCGAGCGACATCGTGCCGCCGATCAGGTTGAACACCGTCGTCTTGCCCGAGCCGTTCGGCCCGATCAGCGCCGTGATCGATCCTTCCGGGACGGCGAACGACGCCCCGTCGACCGCGCGGACCCCGCCGAAGCGCTTCTCGAGGCCCTTCACCTCGAGCAGCGGTGTATCCGAGAGAGCGCGCGCCCGCGGCTGCGGCGCGGACCGTTCCTGAAGATCGATGCCCGTGAGCCGCTCACCCGCGAGGCCGGCCTTGCCGCGCGTCCGCCAGCGCTCGATCCAGTGGCTGCCCGTCGGAATGATCCCGTGCGGCAGGAACAGCACGGTGAGCGCGAGCAGCCCCCCGAAGATCAGTAGCCGGGCATTGCCGCCGCTGAACTCGTTGTTGCTCGTCTCGTTGAGCCACTCGATGATGAACGCGCCGAGGACCGGCCCCCAGAGAGTCGCTCGCCCGCCGAGCAGAAGCGACAGGATGATCTGGACGCTCAGGAGGATGTTGAACATCCCCAGGGGGTCGACGAAGCTGATGTAGTACCCGTAGACGCCGCCCGCCATCCCGACGAACGCGGCGCTGCAGGCGAACGCGAGGATCTTGTACGTGGGCGTGCTGACCCCCACCGTCGCGGCCTTGTCCTCGTCTTCGCGAATCGCGATCAGGCCCATGCCGAACTTGTTGCGCCTGATCCACCAGGACAGGACGAGCGACAGCGCGAGCAGGCCCATCAGCGCGTAGTAGAAGGGCCAGTATTGGTAGTCGACGCTCCAGGTGGGAATCGGCAGCGTGATCCCGCCGGTGCCGTTCGTCAGACCGTCCCAGTTCGTCGCGAGCAGCTGGAGCAGGAACAGGAACGCGATCGTCAGGATCACGAAGGCGTGCCCCCGCGCGCGCATGGCGACCACTCCGAGGAGAGCCGCGACCAGACCGCCGAGGACGCCGGCAACAGGCACCCAGACCCACGGCGACCCGCCGATCTTCGTGACGCCGATGCCCACGGCGTACGCGCCGAGCCCTATGAACGCTCCCTGTCCGAGCGAGACGTAGCCCGCGTAGCCGGTGATGATGTTGAGCCCCACCGCCCCGATGGCGAAGACCATCGCGAGGATGAACATGTTCTGGTAGTAGAGGTCATCGGAGAGGACCGGGAACAGCGCGACGAGCAGGGTCGCCAGCGCGATTACTGCGGTCCAGGGTGAGCGCAGCGCGCTCGAGGGCGCTCGCGACGGCGGCGCGCCGCCGCCCTTGAGCGTTCCCTCGTCAATCGCAGTCGCCCCGGCGTCTATCATGCCGTCGCCACGTCCTCACGCAGGCGTGTCCCGAGGATGCCCTGCGGCCGCAGGAGCAGCACAACGAACACGAACACGTACGGCACGCCCGTGGCCCACTCGGGACCGATGTACGTGACCGTCATGAGCTCCGCGACGCCCAGGCAGAGGGCTCCGATGACGGCGCCGGGCAGGCTTCCCATGCCGCCGAGTACGATGATGCCGAGCAGCCTCGCGATCCACTGGTAGTGGGAGCCCGGCAGGAACGGGTAGAGCACGCTCGCGATCGCGCCGCCCGCTCCCGCGCTCCCCACCCCGACCGCGAACGTGAGCGCGGCCACCGACGCGACGTTCACGCCGACGAGCTCAGCGCCCTGCGGGTTCACCGCACTGGCGCGGATCGCACGCCCCAGCCAGCTCCGCGTGAGGACCAGGTAGAGCGAGACGAGCACGACGATCGCGACGAGGCCGCCGAAGACCTGGTCCTTCGGCAGGAAGAGCTCGCCGATCCTAAAGCTGTCGTTGGCGTACGGCGGGCGGACCGAGTGCGACGTGTTGCCCCAGATCACGCCCATGATTCCCTCGAGGAACAGCGCCAGCCCGAACGTGAGGAGGACCGACGCCGCCGGCGGCGCTCTGCGTATCGGCCGGATCGTCAGGTTGTAGAGCAGCCAGCCGAACGCGAACATGAGCGGCGTCAGCACGACGATCGCGGCGAGCGGGTCGAGGCCGGTGGCGCGCCACAGCGCCCAGGTGACGAACGCGGCGAGGATCAGGAACGCCCCGTGCGCGATGTTGATCACGTTCATCACGCCGAAGATCAGCGTGAGGCCGGACGCGAGCAGGGCATAGACGCCGCCGATCAGGAGGCCGAGGATGAGCGCCTGGAGGAACTCGGTCACTGTTCGCGTCTACCCGGGCGTCCCGCGCGGAACCGATCGGACGGCCCCGCGCGGTTCTGAACTCCCCGTCCTGTTTACCCGGCGCCTTCCGGCTGCCACCCCGGGATGATCTTGTCGCTCGTGGCCGCCTCCTTCGGCAGGACGATCTCCGGCACGCCGCTTTGCCACTGGCCGACGAGGAACTCGCCCTCCGGGCGGCCGACGTCGTCCCAGCTGAGCGGCCCGAGGATCGTGTCGACCTGGTTGTCGCGCAGCCAGTCCGCCAGCTCGAGCTGACGCTTCTTGTCGATCGTCCCGACCCCCTTTACAGCGGCCTGGAGCACCTCCGCGGTCGCGTACGCGTCGGCCGCGTCTTCCGGCACCTCGGTGCCGCCGAACATCTCCTGGTACTTCTTCACGAACTCCGGGTTGCCCGGAGTCTTGGCCTTCTTCGAGTGGCTTACCGCGTAGAAGATCCCCTCGGTGGTGCCCTTGCCGATCGCCTTCGCGTACTGGTCGCCCAGCGAGGGCGCGGTCGTCTGGTAGAAGATCTTCGGCGTGAAGCCGGCCTTCCGGAGCGCACGCACCATGCCGACGCCGTCCTCGAAGGTCGCACCGTTCACGACCACGTCCGGCTTCCGCGCCTTCAGCGCGCTCGCGATGCCGTCGAGGTTCGGGTTGTCGATCGTGTACGTCTCGCGGTAGACGGTCTTGATCCCGGCCGCCTTGAAGATCTTCTCGATCCCCTCGGAGGTCGGCTGCGCGAACGGGTCGTCCAGAGTCGGGTAGGCCGCCGTCTTCGGGCGCTGGTCCGCGGGCAGGTCCTTGATGTAGTTCGCCCACACCTCGCCCTGCTTGTCCGCGGTCGCCTGCTGAGCGAAGAACAGCATCCGGAAGTCGCGGTCGAAGAGCTCCGGCGCGCCGCCGGCCGGCTCGACGTAGAGCATGCGGTTCCGCTCCGCCACGGAGGAGGCAGGCAGGTTGAGCAGCGACGAGAACGTCCCGAGGAGAAGGTCGACCTTGTCGCGGCTGATCAGCGCGTTGTAGTCGGCGACGATCGTGTTCTGGTTCGACTGGTCGTCCTTGATGACCATCTTCACCGGACGCCCGTCGATGAGGCCGCCGCTGTCGTTGACCATCGCCTGCCAGACCTCGTAGCCCTGCTTCGCGGCCTTGCCGGGCTCCGAGAACTCGCCCGTCAGCGGGAGCGACGCGCCGATCTTGATCGGCTCTCCGCTCGCCTTTCCGCCACCACCGCCGCCGTCATCGTCGTCGCCGCCGCAGCCGGCCGCGGCTAGCGCCGCGATCGCGAGCAGTGCGAGAACGAGCCAACGCAGCTTCTGCATGTGACTTCCCCGCTTCTGCATGTGACTTTCCCCTCCGCCTGTCCGGACGCTTTGCAAACGTTTGCTGCAATCGTGTGCAGCCTATCGGCCTGCAGAAGATTGTCAAGAACGAAGCGTTAAAGCTGCGTTTAGGCCGCGCGCGGGGCCGCCGTCGAGCCGCGGACGACGAGGCTGGGCTCAAGCCGGACGTCCCTCGGTGCGGAATCGCCGTCCTGGAGACGCTCGAGCATCAGCTCGCCCGCGGCCGTGCCGAGCTCGTAATGAGGGATGTGGATCGTCGTGAGCGGCGGCTGGAAGCGTGCCGCGAACGGCATGTCGTTGAACCCGACGACCGAGACCTCGGTCGGGCAGATGATGCCCCGCTCCGCGAACACGTCGTAGCAGCCGAGCGCCAGCAGGTCGTTGGCGGCGGCGACCGCGGTGAAGTCGTGGCCACCGGCCACGAGCTGCTCGCAGAGGCGGGCGCCCTCCGACTCGGTGAAGGCCTCGGACACGAGCACCAGCTCCGGATCGGGTTCCGTGCCGCCCGCACGCATCGTCTCGTGGAAGCCCTCGTACCGATCCAGGCCGGTGGAGTAGTCGAGCGGGCCGGCCAGATGCGCGATGCGCGTGTGACCCAGCGAGAGCAGATGCTCGACCGACAGGCGCATCCCCAGGCGGTCGTCGGCCGTCGCCGAGCTCACGGGGAGCTCCTCCTGGCGCCGGTTCACCAGGACGAGCTCGATGCCCGCCTCGAGCAGCGCGTCGTGGAGGCGGTGATCGCGGCGCGCCGTGGCGGCGATGATCCCGTCGACCTGGCGGGCTCGCATCGTCTGCGAGTCGAGCAGCTCGCGCTCGGGATCGTTGTCCGTGTTCGCGGTAAGCGGCGTGTAGCCCGCCGTCTCGAGCCGGTCCTCGATTCCGCGCAGAATCGGCGGGAACAGCGGGTTGGTCAGATCCGGAATCAGCACCCCGATCGTGTACGACCGATTGGTCTTGAGGCCGCGGGCGATCGGGTTCGGCCGATAGCCGAGCTGCTCCGCCGCCTTCAGCACGCGCCGCGCCGTCTCCGCGTTGACAAGCGCCCGGGTCTCCTCGTTGAGCGCCCTGGATACCGTGGCGGGATGGACACCGGCCACGCGCGCGACGTCCCGCAAGGTCACTGCGGTGCCCGCTCGCGAGTTCGACGTGGCCATCGACGAGCATTATGCACTCGTTTGCAGCGCACCCTGAACCGTTGACGGAAGCCGCCCTATCACAGAGCCAGGCCATGACGGCCGACGAGTCGGCCCTCGCGCCGCTCCGGCGGGGCGGCTTTCGCGCAGCCTGGACCGCGCTCGCCGGCTCGCAGCTCGTCATCTGGATGAACACGGTCGGAGCGGTCACCGTCATCGCGGCGCGCTCGGACTCCCCGACGCTGATCGCCCTCGTGCAGACTGCGAACAGCGTGCCCGCCGTGCTGCTAGCGCTCGTCATGGGGTCGGTGGCGGACATCGTGGACCGGAGGCGCTTCGCCGTCGCGTCTCAGGGCTGGATGCTGATCTCGGTGAGCGCGCTGGCCGCGTGCACGCTGGCCGACGTGATCACGCCGGGGCTCGCGCTGGGGCTGACGTTCGCGCTGGGGGCCGGCATGGCGACGACCTTCGTGATCTACCAAGCGCTCACCCAGGACTTCGTGCCGCGCACCGAGCTTCCGGCTGCCGTCGCGCTGAACGGCGTGGCGATCAACCTCGCGCGCGCGGTCGGCCCGGCGCTCGCGGGCGTGATCGTGGCGGTGCTCAGCGCGGGCGCGCTGTTCGCGGTCGAAGCCGGGCTGCTCGTGTGCATCGTCGGGCTGGTGCTCGTGCGAGTGCGGCCGCCGGGCCCCGCCCGCGCCTCCGGCGAGCGCTTCGCGCCGGCCGTGCGAGCCGGCGTCCGCTTCGTGCGCTTCTCGCCGCCGGTGCGGACGGTGCTCCTCCGCGGAGCGGCCTTCTCGATCTCGGCCAGCGCCCTCTGGGCGCTTCTCCCCATCGCGGCGCTCGGCCGGCTCGGGCTGTCCGAGAGCAGCTTCGGACTGCTGATGGGATGCGTCGGCGCCGGCGCGATCCTCGGCGCGACCATGCTGCCCCGCCTGCGCCGCCGCCTCGCCTTCGACCGCATGATCGCGCTCGCGAGCCTGGGCCTGGCCGGCGGCCTGGTCGCGCTGGCCTACGTCCCGTGGGCCGAGCTCGTGGCTGTCACGCTGCTGTTCACGGGCGCGTGCTGGCTGATGGTGCTCTCGTCGCTCAACACTTCCGCTCAGCGCGTCGCCCCGGGCTGGGTGCGAGCGCGGACGCTCGCCGTCTTCCAGCTCGTGATGCAGGGCGGGCTCGCGATCGGCAGCTTGACGTGGGGCCTCGTGACCGGTGCCGCCGACGTCGAGACCGCGCTCACGATCGCCGCAGGCGGCCTCGTGCTGGGCGTGGCGCTCGCGCGGCGCTGGCCGCTCGCCGGGTCCGAGGGGAGCGACCTGACGCCGGCGGGGGTGTGGTCCGACCCGAACGTGCACGTCGAGCCGCAGCCGGACGACGGCCCGGTCCTCGTCACCGTCGAGTACGACGTCGACCCGGCGGACGCGGAGCCCTTCATGGAGGCGATGCAGGAGCTCCGCCGCATCCGCCGCCGCGACGGCGCGTTCCGCTGGGAGCTGTACGAGGACCTCGAGCGGCCCGGGTGCTACCTCGAGACGTTCGTCGTCGACTCGTGGTCGGAGCATCTGCGCCAGCACGGCCGCCTCACCGTGGCGGACCTCGAGGTCACGAAGCTGACGAGGTCCTTCCACCGCGGCGACGGGCCACCCCAGGTGCGCCACATGCTTTGGGCTTCCGCGACGCGCGAGGACTAGTCGCGGACGACCAGCAGCGTGCCCGCCGCGAGCAGCGCGATTCCAAGCAGCTTCTGCCAGGTGATGGCACGCTCCTCGAGCCCGAGCACGCCGAGCCGGTCGAGCACGACCGACAGCGTCAGCTGGCCGGCGATCAGGGCCACCGTCACGCCGCCCGCCCCGAGCTCGCGGACCGTCACGAGGGTGGTCACCACGATCACGACCCCCGCGAAGCCTCCGAACACCCAGTAGTACCAGGCCGGCGACTCCGCGCCCTCCTCGCCGCTCATCCCGCCGGCGAAGGCGAACGTGATGACGAGGACCATCGCCGTGCCGACCAGGAAGTTCACGCTGCCCGCCCCGAACGTCCCGACCTTGTGCGACAGCACGTTGTTGGCCGGCGCCTGCGCGGCCACGACTCCGCCCGCCGCGACGGTCAGCAGGACCGCGAGCTCCTTGCTCACTTGGCCTCCAGCCAGTTCTGCCCCGAGCCCACGTCGACCCCGAGCGGCGGATCCATCTCGAAGGCCGCGGCCATCTCGCGCTCGATGATCTGGCACGCCGCGGCGACCTCCTCGGACGGCCCCTCGAAGAGCAGCTCGTCGTGGATCTGGAGGACCACCTTGGTGGTGAGGCCCGCGTCGCGCAGCTCGTTGCGCGTGCGGACCATCGCGAGCTTCATGATGTCCGCGGCGGTGCCCTGGATGACCATGTTCACGGCCAGCCGCTCGCCTAGCGACCGTGTCTGGAACTGGCGCGAGCGGAGCTCCGGCACGCGCCGGATCCGGCCGAACAGGGTCGTCACGTGCCCCGCCTCCCGGGCGCGCTCGATCGTCTCGTCGATGAACGCCTTCACGCGCGGGAAGCGCTCGAGGTAGGCGTCGATGAACACCTGCGCCTCCTCCTTCTCAATCTGGAGCCGGTCGGCGAGCCCGAAGGCCGACAGCCCGTAGACGATCCCGTAGTTGACCATCTTCGCCTTCGAGCGCGTGCCGGGGTCGGACTTGCCGCCGAGGATCGCCTCGGCGGTGGCGGTGTGCACGTCCTCGCCGCGGCGGAAGATCTCCTTCAGCACCGGCTCATCGGCGATGTGGGCGAGCAGCCGCAGCTCAACCTGCGAGTAGTCCGCCGAGATCAGCCGGTCGCCGGGCTCGGCCACGAAGCAGGCGCGGATCTCGCGACCCTGCTCGGTCCGGATCGGGATGTTCTGGAGGTTGGGGTCGGTGCTCGAGAGGCGGCCGGTGGCCGTGGCGGTCTGGTTGAAGGTCGTGTGGAGGCGGCCGTCGTCGCCGATCAGCTCGGGGAACGCGTCGAGATAGGTGGACTTGAGCTTCGTCACCTCGCGCCACTCCTCGATCGCCGGGATGATCTCGTGCTCGTCGCGGATCGCCTGGAGCACGCGCGCGTCTGTGGAGAAACCGGTCTTGCCGCGGCGCTTGCGCGACAGGCCCAGCTTCTCGAACAGGATCTGCCCGAGCTGCTGCGGCGAGCCGATCGTGAACTGCTCGCCGGCGAGGTCCCACACGCGCTGCTCGAGCTCGACCGCGCGCGTGCCGAAGCGATCGCTGATCCCGCGCAGGCGCTCCACGTCGAGCCGCACGCCTGCCCGCTCCATCTCCACGAGCACGTCCACGAGCGGCAGCTCGACCTCGTGGAAGAGGCGAGTGAGGCCGTCCTCCTCGAGCCGGGCTCGCTGGCGCTCGGCCAGCACGCGCGTCACCACGGCGCGCTCGGCGATCCCGTTCGCGCCCTCCACGGCCGCCGCGATGCCGGCCTCGGCTGTGAGCTCATCGAGCGGATAGCCGCGCCGCGCCGGGTCGATCAGATAGGCGGCGATCATGGTGTCGTGCTCGAGCGCCACGGCGGGCGCGGCCTCCTCGCTCACGGCCGTGGTCTTCCAGTCGTGGTACACGACGGGGCGCTCGCCGCGCGCCATCGTCAGGGCGGCGAGGGTCTCGCACTCGGCCACGAGGACCTCCCCGCCGCCGTACGCCGCGACCTTCATCGGGCCGAGGGGCGGCCCGCCAACGTCGAGCGTCTCCTGGCCGTCCTGCTCGCCGGCGGGGCGCGGGCGCTCCGCCGCGACGGCCACGAGCTCGCCGTCGAACGAGCCGAGCTCGGCCAGCGCCACCTCGCGCGCCTTCGTGTGCACGACCTCCTCGGCCCGCTCCGCGGGCGCGGCCGCCTCCCCCTCCCCGAGCGCCTCCTCGAGCCGCTCGAGCGGTGCGCGCAGCTCGAACTCCCGGAAGGTCTCGCGCAGCCGCGAGCGGTCGGGCTCGCGCGCGGCGATGTGGTCGAGGTCGATCTCGCCGAGCTCGATGTCGCGGATCGCGGTGGCGAGCGTCTTCGAGATCCGCGCGTCCTCGGCATGGTTCGTGAGGTTCTCCTTGCGCTTGGCGCCGGAGATCTTGTCGATGTTCGCGAGCACGCCCTCGAGCGAGCCGTGCTCCTGGAGCAGCTGCGAGGCGGTCTTGTCGCCGATCCCCGGGACGCCCGGGATGTTGTCCGAGGTGTCCCCCTTCAGCCCGACGAAGTCCGGGATCAGCTCCGGCGCGATGCCGTAGCGGTCGATCACGGCCTCACGGTCGTACAGCTTCGTCTCCGTGATCCCGCGGCTGGTCGCCATCACGCGAACGCCAGGCTCGATCAGCTGGAACAGGTCGCGGTCGCCGGTCACGACCATGACCTCGTAGCCCTTCTCGCGCGCGCGCTGCGCGACCGTGGCGATCACATCGTCGGCCTCGTAGCCCTCAACACGCACGTTCTCGTAGCCGAACGCGTCCACGAGCGGGTGCATGTGCGGCCACTGCTCGGCGAGCAGGTCGGGCTTCGAGTCGCGCTGAGACTTGTACTCGTCGTACACCTCCTTGCGGCCCGACATCCCCGCGTCCCACACCACGAGCGTGGGCTTGACCCCGTAGTCGGTGATGATCTTCACCAGCATCGAGGCGAACCCGAAGATCGCGTTGGTGGGCTGCCCCTTGGAGGTCGCGATCGACTCGGGAAGGGCGAAAAAAGCGCGGTAAACGAGGCTGTTCCCATCGATGAGGAACAGCTCCTTCTGCGGCTCGTCGGGCACAAACCAACCCTATCGACGCCCCCGGCCGCGCCCCCCAACGGGGGCGGTGAGGGTGAACGGGTCCAACGATCCTGGTTAGACCACCCATACGGTGGTCAGGACAGGATCGTTGGCTTCCTCAATGCTGTCGCTGGTTGGCGGAGAGGGGGCCACCCTATGATCAGCCCCGTGGCTACCCCCTCCGCACAGTTCTCCCTAACCCTCCGCGTCGCCCTCCCCTCGCGGCCCGGCGGGGTGCTCGGGAAGGTCACGGCCGCCATCACGCGGGCCGGCGGGTCGATCGTGGCGGTGGACACGGTCGCGGCCAAGGGCGATCGCACGATCCGCGAGATCACCGTCGAGTGCGGTAGCACCGATCACCGCGGCCAGGTCATCTCCGCCGTGCAGGCCGTCAAGACGGCCGAGGTCGTCGAGGTCACCGACCGCACCTTCGAGGTCCACCGGCGCGGCAAGATCCACACCGGGCTCAACATCCCGCTGAAGTCGCGCGACGACCTGTCGATGGCCTACACGCCCGGGGTCGCGCGCGTGTGCACGGCGATCGCCGAGAACCGCCAGAAGGCCTTCAAGTACACGATCAAGGCGAACACCGTCGCGGTGGTCTCCGACGGCACGGCCGTGCTCGGCCTCGGCGACATCGGCCCCGAGGCGGCCATGCCCGTGATGGAGGGCAAGGCGATGCTCTTCAAGGAGTTCGCGGACGTGGACGCCTTCCCGATCTGCCTCTCCACCAAGGACGTCGACGAGATCGTCGAGACCGTGATCCGCATCGCCCCCACCTTCGGCGGCATCAACCTCGAGGACATCTCCTCCCCGCGCTGCTTCGAGATCGAGCAGCGCCTGAAGGAGGCGCTCGACATCCCCGTCTTCCACGACGACCAGCACGGCACGGCGATCGTCACACTCGCCGCCCTCATC
>Ga0126312_10002550_pt1 | contig 12209 bp, 12 predicted proteins | sample Plot104A_FD_92537 | JGI IMG/M metagenome (GOLD analysis project Ga0126312, IMG submission 92537) | Serpentine soil microbial communities from UC McLaughlin Reserve, CA, USA - Plot104A | ecosystem: Environmental > Terrestrial > Soil > Grasslands | place: USA: UC McLaughlin Reserve, Lake County... | reverse complement strand
GAGCGTGGTTCCGCCGGGCACGCGCCATCCGAGCCGCCGCAGCGCCGATTCGAGCTCGCGCAACTGGGCCTCGGCGGCCTCCTCCGGCGTCGTGGGACGCCGCCGCCCCAGCTGCCGGAGCGCGAGCCAGCCGCCGACCGCCAGGGCCCCGAGGCAGAGGGCCACGGGCAGGACCCACAAGCCGGGCGTCCCCCCTCCGCCGCTGCTGGCTCCTCCGCCTGCCTCTACGCCGCGCGCCGGGCCGGAGTCGTTGCCGCCCCTGCTGCTCACGTCGCCGGCCTCGCGACTCGCCTTGCCCAGCGCCTCGAGACCGCTGGACTGCGTCTGCGCCGGCGCGGCGGGCGGCGTCGGGTCGAAGGTGACCCAACCGATGCCGGTCACGAACACCTCGACCCAGGAGTGGGCGTCCAGGTCTCGGACCCTGAACTCGCCCGTGTCGCTGTTGTACGAGCCCGGCGTAAAGCCGGCGGCGACGCGGGTCGGGATTCCGACCATCCGCAACATCAGCGCCATCGCGCCGGAGAACTGCTGGCAGTAGCCGACCCGGTCACGCAGCAGGAAGGCAGCCAACGGCAGCCGGCTACGGGGCGGGCTCTCGTCGTAGGTGTAGCGCCGCTGCAGGTAGCGCTCCACGCGCGCCACGGCGTCGTACGCCGTGGCCGAGCCCGCGCTGATGCGGCGAGCGAGGTCGTAGACCCGGCCGTAGGACGACTGCTCGAGGGAGCGGGCGGCACCCGGCGTCCCGAAGAAGGTGTCACCACGCAGTGGCATCGTGAGCTCGCGCCCGTTTGGCAGGGTCAGCTCGGTGTAGCGCGACATCTGCGCCGGATAGCCGGACGGCGCCCCGCGCATCTGGGCGGCCGTCGGCTTGGGGGCGTAGGCCGCCACGGTGTATCCGTCGCCCTTCTCGAGCGGCTTGTCCAGATTGAACGTCGTGCCGTCATCGGCCGTGACCGTGGCGCCGGCGCCGCCGACCTCGTAGATCGTGCCCGGGCCGATCACGAGGTCGCTGCGCAGCGAGCGGACCGTGACTCGTATGTGGCGGTCCCAACGTGGGTTGTACTCGAAGTAGTTCCAGTGCGGCCCCTGCCGCCTGAAGCGCGTGGGCAGGTCGGCCACCGCGGTGCCGTGACCCTCCCGGATCCGCAGCCAACGGACGCCGTCGAAGCGGTCGAGCGCCTCGGTCTTCCAGTAGAGGGGCTGCGAGGCCTTGACGTTCAGGAGTGTCGTCCCGTCGCGCGGCCAGTTGAGCGGGCCGTAGGAGTGGTTCCAGTCGTAGACGATGCTCTTGCCGCTGCCGAACCAGTCGAAGGAGCGGTAATCCCACCAGGGCTGATCGCCGTCGAGCGCGGCCGCGACGGGCAGCGCCGCGATCCCGGCGGCCACCGTGGCGGCCCCGGCCACCAGCGCGTCGCGCCGGCCGAGGCGCGGCAGCCACAGCCACGCGGCCACGAGCAGCAGCAGGACGAAACCCCGGGTCAGGGGCGAGCCGGGATCGTGGTTGGTCACGGCCACGCCGTAGAGGACCAGCAGCGAGACGAGCGCCTCGGCGCGCCAGAAGCGGTGGTATCGACGGGCCGGCCAGAAGGCGAGGGCAGCCGCGGCGGTCAGCAGCAGCGGGGCGCCGAGCAGGATCGTCAGCCGCACCCAGCTGTCGGGGCCGTCGTAGGGCCAGTCGACGGTGCGGATTCCGGAGAGGCCGCGGTCGATCCCGTCGGCCAGATCGCTCCAGTGGTTCGGCAACAGAATCGCCGGCGAGAGCCCGGCCGCCGCCAGGCCGCCGAGCAGCATCGCAACGGTGATAGCCGTCGCGAGCGCAGTCGTCAGCGGGTGTGGCACGGCGAGCCGCGGGAGCAGTGCGAGCAGGCCCGCCCCCGCGGTGGCCACGGCCACCATCGCGACGGCCCGGCCTCCAGGGGCGCCAACGACCATGCCCCACCAGTGCCCGACCCCGAAGGCCGCCAGGCCGACGAAGGCCACCAGCCGCAGCGCGGCCGAGTCGCGTTCCTCCATGACGACCGGAGCGGTCACCGCTCCGGGCGGTGCCGCCAGCCGGGCAGCAGCGCCGCTCACGCCGCCCGCCCCATCGGCCGGGTCGGCCGGGTGGGCCGCCGCGCACGGTCGACGCGAACGCCGGTGCAGCCGGAGACCGTGAACGCCGGCGCCAACCCGTCCGGCACTTCCGGGGCCACGAGCCAGCGCGAGCCGGCCACGACGCGCTCGAGCGCCACCGGGCCGCGGCGCCACGCCCGGGCGCTGACCCAGATCACCGCTCCGCTGCGGCCACCGTGGACCGGCGCGGGCGGCTCGTGCACGGGCTCCACCAGCGCCAGCCTCACGTGCACGGAGGGCCAAGCGCCGAGATCTTGGGCAACCTCGACCGCTCGACGGTCGCCCGGAAGGAGGATGGAGCAGCCGCCGGCGCGAGCGAGATGCCTGCAGAGCGAGCCGGCTGCCCTGACCGCGGCGTCGAGCGCGTCCTCGCTGGCCGGCCGCGCGGCATCGAGCACCACGAGCGGGGCGGCGTCCAGCCCCGCGACCAGGCGACGCTCGATCATCTCGCCGGACCGCGCGACCGCCGGCCAGTGGATGCGCGACGCCGGGGCCCCATCGCGATACGGGCGCAGGCCGTCGATCTCGAGCTCGGCGGTCGAGCGGTCGAGCCGACGCGTGGGAAGGAACTGCTCGCCCTTGTCCTCGGGAGCACCCGAGCCTCCGCCGCCGCCGACCGGCTCGACGGGGTCGATCCGGGGAAGCACGAGCAGCTCCTGACCCTCCCCGCCGGCCACCTCGACCCTGTCGAGGCCGAGGGGGTCGCGGACCACGGCCACGACCGGATCCAGCCGCCGACGCCCGCGGCGGGAGAAGCGGACGTTGATTCGGATGCGACGCGACCAGCGGCCCGCCACCGGAACCGGCCATCCGAGCAGCGGCTCGAGCAGCTCGCCGCCGGGCGGTGGCAGGATCCCGGTGCGCAGCTCGAGCCGCAGTGGCCATGGGTCGTCCTCGACGACCGTGTGCGGGCCGGGCGCCCGACCGACGCTGGCGCCGCGAGCGGCAAGCCGGACCCACGCGAGCGCAGCGAGGGGAATGATCATCAGCGCCACGCCGGGGACGTAGAGCGACGTCGTGTCGAACGTCGCGGCCGCCAGGCACAAGGCAAGCCCGAAGGCCGCCGTGCCGAAGGCCCGGATCACAGCGCGGGGACCCGGTCCAGAGCGTCGCGGATTACGCCGGGGCGCTCGTCGCGGGCCACGTCCGGGGCCAGCAGGAGCCGGTGCGTGAGGACCGACGGCGCCAGCCCCTGGACGTCGTCCGGGAGCGCGTGGTCGCGTCCCTCGAGCGCCGCCAGCGCCTTGGCGGCGCGGAACAGCATCAACCCGGAGCGCGGGCTCGCCCCGAGCTCGACCCGTGGGTCGGCGCGCGTCGCGTCGAGCACCGCGACGATGTAACGGCGGAGGGCTTCGCTTCCGTACACGCGGCCGGCCGCCGCCTGGGCCGCGAGGACCTCGCCAACCTCGCAGACGGCTACCAGGTCGAGCACGCGATCGCGCTCGGCGTGGTCGGCCAGCATGTCGGTCTCGTCGTCGGTGGACGGATAGCCGAGCGAGACCCGGACCATGAAGCGGTCGAGCTGGGCCTCGGGGAGCGGGTAGGTGCCCTCGTACTCGATCGGGTTCTGGGTGGCGAGCACCATGAATGGGCGGGCCAGCTCGTGCGTGTGCTTGTCGACCGACACGTGCCGCTCCTGCATGCACTCGAGCAGCCCCGACTGGGTCTTGGGCGAGGCGCGATTCACCTCGTCCACGAGCACCACGTTCGCGAAGACCGGACCGGGCCGGAACTCGAAGCGGTTCTCACGCTGGTTGAAGACATTGGTGCCGACCACGTCCGCGGGAAGCAGGTCGGCGGTGCACTGGATGCGCGCGTACTCAGCGTCGATCGAGCGGGCCAGGGCACGCGCGAGGGCAGTCTTGCCAACGCCCGGGTAGTCCTCGATCAGCACGTGCCCTTCCGCCAGCAGCGCGATGAGGACGTCGCGAACCGCGTGGTCGGGAGCCTTGATCGCGCGCGCGAGGTTGGCCCTCAGGCGCGCTCCCAGCTCCTGGACGGCGGGCGGGTCTAGGTCCGGCAGCGTGGCCACGGTCTCCCATGGTAGGGGGGCTGCATGGCTTGATACGGCGATCGCCCGTGCTGACCATGCCAGGCGACGACGAGAGAACGCAAACGCCTCACGCATCGTCATCCCCGGGAGCCCCGAGTGCGTCGGGAGCGTCAGCGTGCAGGGCGGCTAGGGTCTGACGGGCCGGGGCCGGTAGCTCAGCGGTCAGAGCAGCGGGCTCATAACCCGTAGGTCGGAGGTTCGAATCCTCCCCGGCCCATCCTTGGCCGATCCCGATCGCATCGACGCCTTCGTCTGGCGCGTCAGCGGCGTCGTGATCATCGGGTCGATCATGTCGATCCTCGATACGACGATCGTGAACGTGGCGCTGCAGACGCTCAGTCGCGAGCTCCATAGCCCGGTCGGGGACATCCAGTGGGTGGTCACCGGCTACCTGCTGGCGCTGGCGGCCGTGATTCCGGTGAGCGGCTGGGCGGCACGCCGCTTCGGACCGAAACAGGTCTACCTGACCTCCCTGGTCCGTTCACGGCGGGCTCGGCGCTCTGCGGCCAAGCGGAGTCGACCACCGAGCTCGTGATCTTTCGGGTGGTGCAGGGCGCCGGGGGCGGAATGCTCCTGCCGATCGGCCAGCTGATGATGGCGGACGCGGCGGGGCCCAAGCGGATGGGCCGCGTGATGAGCATCGTCGCGGTCCCGGCGATGCTGGCGCCGATCCTCGGCCCGGCGGTCGGAGGCTTCATCGTCGACAACGCCAGCTGGCGTTGGATCTTCTACGTCAACGTGCCCATCGGCGCGATCGCGATCGTCGCCGCGCTCCGGATCCTGCCGCGCGTCGCACCCGGCGAGGCCGAGCGGCTGGACTTTCGCGGCCTCCTCCTGCTGGCCACCGGCGTGCCTCTGCTGACCTACGGCCTGGCCGAGGTGGGCATCAGCGGCAGCTTCACCGGCGCCCGGGTCGTCCTCCCCTGCGTCGCCGGCCTCGCCCTGATCGCGCTGTTCGCGCGCCACGCCCTCCGAGTTCCGCGGCCGCTGCTCAACCTGCGGCCGTACCGACGTGCGACCTTCGCCTCAGCCTCGTTCGCGATGTTCTGCCTGGGCGCCGCGCTGTTCGGCTCGATGATCCTCCTGCCGCTGTACTGGCAGGGCGTCCGCCACGAGAGCGTCGTCGACACCGGCCTCCTCACGGCGCCGCAGGGCGTGGGCATGGCACTGGTCCTGCCGATCGCGGGTCGACTCGCCGATCGGCTCGGCGGCGGCCCGGTCGCCCTCTTCGGCGTCTGCGTCACGACGATCGCCACGATCCCATTCGCCCTGATCGGCCCGGCCACTCCGATCGGCTCGCTCTCCGCGGCCATGGTGGTGAGGGGCATGGGCATCGGCTTCTCGTTCATGCCCGCGATGACCGCCGCGTTCTGCGCCCTCGAGCGCTCGGAGCTCGCCGACGCGACTCCTCAGATGAACGTCCTGCAGCGGGTCGGGGGCTCGATCGGGACCGCCGTGCTCGCGGTGGTCCTCCAGCGCGCGCTGAGCGACGCCAACAGCCTCGAGGCCGCCGCCGACGCCTACGGGACCGCGTTCTGGGGAGCCGCCGCGCTGACGGCGCTCGCGATCGTGCCCTGCGTGATCCTGACCCGGGCAGAACGAGCGGCGCGACCCACGCCGGAGGAGAGGGACGCCCAGAGCGACTCGGTGGTCCAGGCGATAGCCGCCTAGACCTGCGTCGGCTCCTCCGAGCGGGTGAGCTCGCGGACGGCGGCCTCGGGGTCGGGCGCGCGCATCAGCACCTCGCCCACCAGCACGGCGTCCACCCCGGCCTGCTCCAGCTCCTCGATCTGCTCGCGGGTCGTGATGCCCGACTCGGAGACGACGATCTTGCCCGCCGGGACGTCGGCCAGGAGGTCGAAGGTGCGCTGCGTGTCGACGGTGAAGTCGGTGAGATCGCGGTTGTTGATCCCGATCACGTCGGCGTCGAGCTCGAGCGCCGCCTCGAGCTCCTGAGCGCTCGAGACCTCCACCAGGGCGTCCAGGTCGAGGTCGCCCGCAAGCCCGTGGAGGACGCCGAGGTCGCGATCGTCCATCGCGCCCACCACGAGCAGTACCGCGTCCGCCCCGGCCGCCTTGGCCTCGTAGAGCTGGTACGGGTCGACCGTGAAGTCCTTGCGCAGAAGCGGCAGCCCCGTGGCCGCGCGAGCGTCGTCCAGATCGGCCAGCGAGCCGCCGAAGTGCTGCTCCTCGGTCAGCACCGACACGGCCGCGGCCCCACCACGCTCGTAGGCCAGCACCAGGTCGGCGCAGCTACCGCCCTCGCGAATCGCGCCGGCGGACGGCGAGCGGCGCTTGTGCTCGGCGATCACCGACGTCCCGGGCCGCGCCAGCGCCTCCGCGAAGGGCCGGCCCTCGGGGCGCGTGTGGGCCTCGCCCTCGAGCTCCGCGAGCGGCCGATCGCGCTTGCGCCGCTCGAGCGCCTCCCACGTGGAGTGGACGAGGCTCTCCAGCCGGGCGCTCACGCCAGCTTCCGGCTCCGCTCGACGTAGCGCTCCATCACCTCGCGGGCTGCGCCGGAGTCGACGGACTCCTCGGCGCCGCGCACGCCGGCCTCGATCGATTCCGCGGCGCCGCCGACGTAGACCGCTGCCCCCGCATTGAGGAGCGCGAGCCCGCGCTCGACGCCGGGCTCGCCGTCCAGCACCTGACGCAGCACCTGTGCGTTCTGGTCCGGCGTGCCGGCGCCCACGGCGCCGTCTGACGCGCGCTCGAGGCCGACCTCCTCCGGGGTCAGCTCGAAGTCTCTGAGCTCCCCACTTCTCAACTCCACGACGTTGGTCGCCCCCGAGACGCTGAACTCGTCGAGGCCATCCGCGCTCGACACTACCAAGGCCATCTCGGTGCCGAGCTCACCCAGGGCGGCGGCGATCGTCCGCAGGTAACGGGCGTCGGATACGCCGATCACCTGCCGTCGCGCGCCGGCCGGATTGGTGAGCGGGCCGAGGAAGTTGAAGATCGTGCGGACGCCCAGCTCCTTGCGCACGGGCACGACGTGGCGCATGGCCTGATGGTGGCGCGGGGCGAACATGAAGCCGAAGCCGACGGCCTCGATGCAGTCCCCCACCGCGGCGGGCTCGAGCTCGATGTTGGCGCCGAGGGCCTCCAGCACGTCGGCCGAGCCGCACTGGCTCGTGGCCGAGCGGTTGCCGTGCTTGGCCATCCGGCAGCCTGCTCCCGCAGCGATGAAGGCCGCGGTCGTGGAGACGTTGAAGGTGGGCCTGCCGCCGCCCGTGCCGGCGGTGTCGACCAGGTCGCCCGAGGCCTCGACCTTGGCCGCCAGGTCCCTCATCGTGCGCGCGAGGCCGGCGATCTCCGCCACGGTCTCTCCCTTGGTCCTCAGGGCGATCAGGAAGGCGGCGATCTCCGCCTCCGAGGCGTTGCCGGACATGACCTCGCGGAGGACCGCGGACGCCTCGTCGGCGGACAGGTCGTTACCTCCCGCGAGGCGGTCGATCGCTTGCGTAACGACGTCGTTAGGCATCCAAGAAGTTGCGCAGAAGCGCCTTACCCTCGCCCGTGAGAACCGACTCCGGGTGGAACTGGACGCCCTCGGCCGGCAGCTCGCGGTGACGCAGGCCCATCACTGTGTCGCTGGAACGGGCCGAGACCTCGAGCTCTGGGGGCACGTCCGGATCGACCACGAGCGAGTGGTAGCGGCCGGCCACGACCGGGGATTCGAGTCCTTCGAAGATCGTCCTGCCGTCGTGCTCCACCTCGGCGGTCTTGCCGTGCACGGGCTCGCCGCGGACGACCGTGCCGCCGAAGGCCACCGCCAGCGCCTGGTGGCCCAGGCACACCCCGAGGACCGGCGTCCTCTGCTCCGCGAAGCGGCTGACGGCGTCGGTCGAGATGCCGGCCTCCGCCGGCGTGCAGGGCCCCGGCGAGACGATCAGTCGCTCGTGCCCGCTCGCGAGCAGCTCGTCGACCGTCGCCTCGTCGTTGCGCACGACCTCTATCTGGGCGCCGAGCTCCCCCAGGTACTGCACGAGGTTGTAGGTGAACGAGTCGTAGTTGTCGATCACGAGAGTTCGTGCTCCGGTGCTCGGCCGACCGGCGCTCGGCCTGTGCTCCTCGCGTGCTCCGGTGCTCGGCCGACCGGCGCTCGGCCTGTGCTCCTCGCTGCTCATGCCCAATCTCCCTGCGAGCAGGCCAGGCGCACGGCCTCGAAGACGGCGCCCGCCTTGGCCTCCGTCTCCCGCACCTCGTAGTCGGGGTCGGAGTCGGCCACGATGCCGCCACCGGCCTGGACGTGCATGCGGCCGTCCTTGAACAGGGCCGACCGGATGTAGATGCAGGTGTCGAGGTCACCCGTGTAGGAGAGGTAGCCGACGGCGCCGCCGTACGGCCCCCGGCGGCTTGGCTCGAGCTCGTCGATGATCTGCATGGCGCGGACCTTGGGCGCGCCCGAGAGCGTGCCCGCCGGAAGCGAGGCGCGGAGCGCGTCGAGCGGGGTGACCTCCGGGCGGAGCGTCCCGGACACCGAGCTGACGATGTGCATGACATGCGAGTAGGTCTCGACGACCATGAGCTCGTCGACCGTGACGCTGCCGTATTCGCAGACGCGGCCCAGGTCGTTGCGCCCGAGGTCCACGAGCATCACGTGCTCGGCGCGCTCCTTCTCGTCCTCGAGGAGCCCCTTGGCGCGCTCGATGTCCTCCTCGGTCGTGGCGGCGCGTGGCCGCGTGCCGGCGATCGGCCGCTGCTCGGCGCGCCGGCCCGTGACCTTGACGAGCGACTCCGGCGACGCCCCCGCCAAGGCGAAGTCCTCGAAGTCGATGAAGTACATGTAGGGGCTCGGATTGACGGTGCGCAGGCCGCGATAGACCGAGAAGGCGTCGACCGGCGCCTCGGCGCTCCAGCGCTGGCTCGGCACCACCTGGTAGACGTCGCCCGCGCGGATGTACTCCTTGGCGCGCTCCACCGCGGCGGCGTACCCCTCCGAGCCGATGTTGGACTCGAACTCGGGCACCTCCCGCCGACCTGCGCGGACCCGCGGCACGGGGGCCGCCAGCCGCTCCCGCACGTCCGCGATCGCGGCCGCCGCGGCGCCGTACGCCCGCTCGATGTCGTCCTCGACGAACACGTTCGCCAGCACGGTCACCTCGTGTCTCAGGTGGTCGAAGGCCAGCATGAGGTCCGAGACCATCAGCGCCAGGTCGGGCATCCCCACCTCGTCGGGATTGCCTTCACCGACGGTGGGCTCCGCGCTCCGGACGAGGTCGTAGCCGAACAGCCCTACCGCCCCGCCGGCGAAAGGCGGGAGGCCCTCCAGAGCGGCGATCCGGTAGCGGCCGAGCTCGGAGTCCACGAGGCCGTAGGGATCACCGGCGTCGCCCCGGCTCCAGCGGATGACGGTGCGCGGCTGGAGGCCCAGGAACGACCAGCGACCGAAGCGCTGACCCTGCTCGGCCGACTCGAGCAGGAACGACGGGCCGTCGCCGCGCAGCTTGAGGTAGGCGGAGACCGGCGTCTCGGTGTCCGCGACGAAGGTGTGGCGCAGCGGCACGAGGGTGTGCTCGCGCGCCAGCCGCCGGACCTCGTCGAGGCTCGGGAAGAGGTCGAGCTCGGCCTGGTCAGCGGCGACGGCCATTGAGCTCCTCGAGGGCGTCCTCCAGCCTGAGGCCGCGCGAGGCCAGCAGCACGGTCAGGTGGTAGAGCACGTCCGCCGCCTCCTCGGCGACACGCGAGTCGTCCTCCTCGCGGGCGGCCCGGGCCACCTCCTCGGCCTCCTCCCGCACCTTCTCCCCTATTCGAGGCGGGTCGGCCAGGAGTTCGGCCGTGTAGCTGCCCTCGGGGGCGCGGTCCCTGCGCTCGGCGACCACCCGCTCGAGGGCGGGCAGCGCCTCGCCGGGCAGGGGCTCGAGGTCGCCGTTGTGGAAGCAGGTCCGCTCGCCGGTGTGGCAGGCCGGGCCGGCAGGATCGACGAGCGCGAGCACCGCGTCGAGGTCGCAATCGAAGCGGAGCTCGCGCACGCGCAGGACGTTCCCCGAGGTCCCGCCCTTGTGCCACAGCTCCTGGCGGGAGCGGCTCCAGAACCAGACCTCGCCGCTCTCGCGCGTCCGCCGCAGCGATTCCTCGTTCATGTACGCGAGCGTGAGGACCTCACCCGTCCGCGCGTCTTGAACGATGCACGGGGCGAGGCCGTCAGCGCCGAATTCCACCTGGGTGTTCACTCGATCATTGTCGCAACGCGGGCGAGGAGCGCAGGCGGGGGGCCGCCCCGGCGAGCACCGCAGCCATACCTACACGCCGGCGGCGCGCTCCGCCTCGGCTCTCGTGTCGAACATCTCCACCCGCGCCACCTTGCCGTCGCGGAAGGTCGTGACGCCGTGGAGAACGCCGCTCACAGGGACGCCCCTCTCGCGTCCCCGCGCCTCGTAGTGCATGGAGGCGACGACCCGGTCGCCGCGCTCGACGATGCCCTCCGGCACCCACTCGCCCTCCAGAAACTCCTCCTGGTAATCCCCGCCAGAACCTGCGGACCTCCGCGCGGCCGTGCGGCGTATCCTCGAACATGAAGCTCGAGCTCGTGACCCACTCGGCGTCCGGCAGGTAGCGCTCGAGCGCGCCGTCGATGTCGCCGCGGTTGCGAGCCTCGATCATGGCCTCAAGCCGGGCGGTGAGGCTCATTCGATCCCCAGCCGGTCGAGCAGGCCCTCGTCGCGGCGCCAACCCTTGCGCACGCGCACGCTCAGGTCGAGGTGCGCCCGCCGGCCGGTAGCCGCCTCCATCTCGCGCCGGGCCGCGCTGCCGATCGCCTTGACCATGCGCCCGCCGGCGCCGATCAGGATCCCCTTCTGGGAGTCGGTCTCCGCCCAGAGTCTGGCGTGGACCAGCAGCGAGCCGTCGGGGCGCTCCTCGAGCTCGTCGATCTCCACCTCCAGGGCGTGGGGCACCTCCTCGCGCGTGCGCAGGAGCGCCTGCTCGCGGATCAGCTCGGCGAGCCGGACGCGCTCGGGCAGATCGCTGCGCTCCTCGGGCGGGTATAGGAAGGGGCCCTCGGGAAGCAGCGAGATCAGGTAGTCGACGAGCTCCGGCACGCCGTCGCCTCGCCTGGCGCTGACGGGGAACACCTCGGCCTCGAGGTCGAGCCCGGCGGTGGCCGCGAGCGCCTCGACCGTCCGCGGCCTGTCGAGCAGGTCGACCTTGTTCAGGGCGATCGCCGCGGGAAGGCCAACCTTCCGGATCGCGCCGGCGATGAAGCGGTCCCCGGCGCCCACCTGCTGGTCGCCCGGCAGGACGAAGAGCGCGGCGTCGGCGTCGGCCAGGCCGCGCTCGACCTGGCGCTGCATCCGCTCGGTGAGCGGGTCGCGAGGTCGCTGGACGCCGGGGAGGTCGACGAGGACGAGCTGCCAGTCCTCGCCGGTGGCGATGCCGCGGATCTCGCGGCGGGTTGTCTGCGGCTTGTCGGAGACGATCGCCACCTTGCCGCCCACGATCGCGTTGACGAGCGTCGACTTGCCGGCGTTGGGACGGCCGGCGAGCGCCACGAAGCCGGAGCGCGTCACAGCCGCTCGAGCACCTGGCGCTGTAGCTCGAGCATCTCCCCGGCGTCCGTCTCGTGGTCGTAGCCGCACAGGTGGAGGACGCCGTGGACGACGGCCTCGGGCAGGTTCTCGGTATGCGCGGGACAGATGACCACGTCGCCGAGCTCCGGCGGGCCCGCGTCCACCGGGAAGGAGAGCACGTCGGTGACCTCGTCACGTTCGCGGTGGCGACGGTTGAGCTCCCGGATGCGCTCGGCGCCCACGAGCTCGATCGCCAGGTGGCCCTCGTCCACCCCGGCCGCCTCGAGCGCGGCCAGCGCAGCCGCGCGCAGGTCCTCCGGCGCCTGGATGAGCTCGAGCTCGATCAGCCCTGCTGCCGCCGCGCGGCGTGCTCGCGTAGCCCCGGCGCCTGCTTCTCGGCGTACTCGTTGTAGGCGGCGACGATCCGCTGCACGAGCTTGTGGCGCACGACGTCCTCGCTCCCGAAGCGCACGAACTCGATGTCGTCGACCTCCTTGAGGATGTCGCCGATGATCACGAGACCGGAACGCTGG
>Ga0126312_10002549_pt1 | contig 12211 bp, 10 predicted proteins | sample Plot104A_FD_92537 | JGI IMG/M metagenome (GOLD analysis project Ga0126312, IMG submission 92537) | Serpentine soil microbial communities from UC McLaughlin Reserve, CA, USA - Plot104A | ecosystem: Environmental > Terrestrial > Soil > Grasslands | place: USA: UC McLaughlin Reserve, Lake County... | reverse complement strand
CCGGACCGGCGAGAACTGACGGATTAGGTAAGGAGGAAGCATGTTCGGACGGCGGAGGAAAGGGTTCTTCGGACCCGGGTGGGGGCACGGCTTCGACCCGCGGCGGGGACGCGTGTTCGAGAAGGGCGACCTGAAGTATGTGATCCTGGACCTGCTCAAGGACGAACCCTCCCACGGTTACGAGGTGATACGGGCTCTCGAAGGGCGCTTCCGCGGGTTCTATTCCCCGAGCCCCGGCTCGGTCTACCCTACGCTACAGCTGCTCGAGGACCTAGGCTACGTGAGTTCCACGCAGCAGGACGGCAAGAAGGTCTACCAGATAACCGACGAGGGACGGAAGTTCCTCGAGGAGAACAAGCGGTCCGTCGAGGACATCTGGGGGCGGGTCGGCGGGGGCTGGGACCCCGAGATCGCCGCCGAGCTGCACGAGATGCGGCATGATCTGGCGGGCCTGGGCAGGCTCTTCGGACGCGAGATGCACGCGGGACGGTTGAACCGGGAGAAGCTGCGCAGGATCCGGGAGGTCATCGCCGGCGCCGCGCGGGAGATCGAGGACATCCTCGAAGAGCGGGGAGGCAGCACCCACGTCTAGGAGCTAGAAGGTGACTACCTGGTAACCCTCGGAGATCAGGCGCCGCAGGCTCTGGTGGCCCCTGTACTCCGCCAGCAGCGGTACGCCGCAGGCCTTGCAAGCTCCGACGACCTCCTCCTCGACCAGACGAAAGGCCCTGTTTAACGGATGATCCGGTTCGGGCAGCTCGCCCACCCGCTTGGTCCCGGCTCCGGTGAAGACGAGCGTCACCTCCTCTCCGGCCTCCTTGAACTCGTAGGCGGTCGTCAGGGCGTTGGCCACCCTCGCGCTGTCCGCGCCCGTCTCGGTGTCCGCTAGGATCACGATAGCCACCTTCGCCACGGCTTTACCCCCTTTCCCATCGCTCTCATGCGCCATCTATCCGTTATGGGTGGATGGGAAAGGGGGCGCTTGCACGCAGTACCGGCTGCGAGCACACCCTCACAGGTAGAGTGGGCATGTGGAGGTGTTGCCGAAGTAGTCGTGGGAGTAGGCTGCGCCGGGTGAGCCGAGATGGACTATCGGATCGTCGGGTAGCCGGTGGGGGTTCACGACTGAAGTCGCAACTGACGGCGAAGTGAGGTTGTACCATGAATCGTTCAGAGTAGCTGATGTCTTGGGGTATGAACTCGGAGGAGCGTGGAAGCGGGATGGGGCGGTCTCTCCACGCGCATACGAACCCGGGGATGAGAGGGTGAGACGACCGGTTCTCTTGCTTGCGGTGGTCGTGGGGCCCCTGATCGCGGCGGCGATGTTGCTGGTCGGCGGGGGGAAGCCGACCGCCACCGTCGAGGGCGATGGCGGGAACAACCGGCTCACCGGCACTCCGGGCCCCGACGCCATGTACGGCTTCGACGCCGGGACACCATGTTCGGGGACGGTGGCCGCGACACGATGAACGGCGGCCCCGACGCCGACCATGTGTTCGGCGGTCCTGGCATCGATCTGGTTTGGGGGACGGATGGAGATGACCGGCTATACGGCGGTGAAGATTCCGACGCCCTGCTCGACGGCTATGGCGACGACTACCTGAAAACCGGCGGCGTCGGGGGCACTGCGATCGGCGGTCCTGGCAGCGACGAGATGGTCGGTGGCTACGGGATGGATCGGCTGGACGGCGGCCCTGGGGACGACCAGATCTCCGGCGCCTCGGGTAACGACCGGCTGGAGGGTGGCGGGGAGAACGACCGCTTGAGTGGCGAGGAAGGCAACGATTCGATCTTCGGTGAGTCGGGTCATGACACCATGCTCGGCGGCGATGGCGACGACTTCATCGAAGCGGTCGACGACGTGCCGAACGAGACCGTCGATTGCGGTCCGGGGGCCAACGACATGGCCTCCGTAGATACAGGCGACGACGTGGTGGACTGTGAAAACTTTTAGCGCTTGACAATGCTCCGGTCGATGGTGAACGAGCATGTTCTGGTCATGAGCTAGCTCTGTCCGGCCGCCATCGTGTATTCTGATACAAGGATTGGAGCAGGGAGATTATGACCGCCGTAGAGAGTTCCGTGTAGTTATCCTTCTCGCGACGCTTTTTGCGGTCGTCAAAGATGGGAGCCCAGATAGAGCCGAACTTGACCGAAGCTATCCCTGCGGGACAAGCGGACGCGGTGAGGACCTCCGGTACGAGCCCTCGTGCCGTCGCGCGACTGGCCTGGTCCCTGTGGGCGCTCTGCGCGGCGCTGGTCGCGTCAAGCCTGTTATTCGACTTCCTCACCCCCGACGTCTTGATTCCCCCGGAGAGACCAGCCCCGGTCCTCCTCGTGAGCTCAGATCTGTTGTCTCTCGTATGCCCGGCGATCGGTGTGCTCATCATCTCGCGCTTTCCCAGGAATACCGTAGCCTGGATCTTCTGCGGCATTGGCTTGCTCTACGGGCTGCGACTCCTCGCTATGGCGTACGCAGATTACGCGCTACTCGCACAACCCTGGTTGCCCAGGGGAGAACATGCCGCCTGGATCTCGACGTGGCTCAGGTTCTCGGGGCTGATCCCGTTGGGAATCTTCCTGGTGCTGTTGTTCCCTACGGGGCGACTGCCATCACCTCGCTGGCGGATCGTGGCGTGGGCGGCGATCGGCGGAGCAATGCTGGTCGCCTTCGGGGACGCGCTCCGATTTGGTCCCTTGCCCACCTACTACTACGTTTACAACCCGTTCGGGATCTCAGCCGCGTCCCGGCTCTCCGAGGCGTCGAGCGTCATCGGCGGGGCGCTGCTCTCGGCCAGTTCCCTCGCCTCCCTCATCTCGCTGATTCTTCGTTGGCGCAGGGCGAGGCGAGACGAGCGCCGGCAACTCAGGTGGTTCGCGTACGCCGCCATCCCGGCGCTTGCTGGCTCGGTCGTGATCTTGTTGGACTGGACCGTCGAAAGATTCGCGTTGCTCTTCCTGGACCAAAGAACAGTCTGGCCGGTGCTGCAGGTGGCCGAGAAACTCGGGCTGTTTGCCAGAGACGGCGGGACGCCGGGCCGCCTGGTGGAATTGCGGCTGGATGCGACCCTCGAGTCCCTGACCGTGTTTGCTCTTCTCGTCGTTCCGATCTTTACGGTCGTCGCTATCGTCAGATATCGCCTGTATGACTCAGACACCCCAGCCGACGATGCCATGAGCAGGCTGACGACCGTGGCCTCCACCCTGCGCTGGCGGCGGATCCTGCCCGCGGGCGCGGTGGTCGGATTCCTGCCTTTCGTGTTCATATACCTCGCGATCTACGCTTTTGTCATCTTCTACCCCGTCTTCGGACAGGGCGACGTGGTGGACCAAGAACAGCTCGATGAGGTGGCCGCTTTCGTGAGCGGCTGGGGAGTGCGCGTTTTCTTCCTGGCGACCACGCTCCTGGTGGCCTCTTGGGTGGCGCGCAGGGTAGGAGAGAAGGCCACCCTGCACGGGATGCTGGTGGGCCTGGTAGCGGTGATCACTAACCAGGTGATCATGTCCTTCTTCGACCTGCTGATAACGCTCGACGAACTGCCGATCTACCTGGCTCTGGGGGTAGCAGGAGGCTACCTGGGAGGCCTCGGAGGCCGCACCAACCTGGCTGGTGAGGTCTATAGGGCTAGCCGGCGGATCGGTAGGGCGGAAGATCCGGCCGCCATCGCCACTGCCATCGGCGAGCATCTGGGCGGACCGGGGACGCACGGCGTCGCCCTGTGGCAGGCCACTTCCGAAAACAAGTCCGGAGCCACAGCCGGGAACAAGCCCGCGCAGAAGTTCGTGCTCTGGGGTTCGTGGACATCAGGCGGGGAAGGGGACTGGCCCTCCGGTACTCGCCTCAGCGAGGCCCAGATACCGGCCGTGGCTCGTCTCGAGGAGCGACCGTCGGTGCTGGTGCGGAGCGCGGGCTTGCCCGCCGGCGAGCGTGCGGCCTGGGAACGCCGGGGCATCCGCTCGGCGCTCTTGCTGCCTCTGTACGCTCCCGGCGAGACGTGGACGGGTCTGCTGGTGGCGACGTTCCGAAAGAGGCGTCGCCTGTCGCGGAGCGTCGTACGCGCTTACCTGACCCTCGGCACCCAGGCGGCGCTGGCGCTCGAGAACCTGCGGCTGGTCGAGGAGGCCCGCCGGGCAGGCGTCCTCGTCGAGCGCCAGCGGCTGGCGCGCGAGATCCACGACACCCTGGCCCAAGGCTTTACCAGCATCATCATGAGCCTCACGGCGGCGGAGATGGCCCAGCACCCGTTCACCGCGGGCGCAGTCCCGGCCCGGCACCTCGAAGAGGCACGTCGCACGGCGCGCGCGAGCCTGGCAGAGGCGCGGCGGCTGGTGTGGGCCCTGCGGCCGGAGGCGCTGGATCGCCACTCACTGCCCGAGGCTCTGGAGAGGCTGGCCGGAGAGTGGTCCGGGGAGACGGGCGTCCGGGCCCGCGCCACCACGACCGGCGCTCCTCGCCCGCTCCTTCCGGAGATCGAGGTCGCGCTGCTCAGAACCGCTCAGGAGGCGCTCACCAACATCCGCAAGCACGCCCAGGCCGCAAAGGTCAACATCACGCTCTCCTACATGAACGACCGCGTCTTCCTCGACGTGCTCGACGACGGCGTGGGGTTCGATCCCGCCCGGCTAAAAAGCTCGGTGGAGGCTCACGACGCGGGCGGCTTCGGTCTCATGGCCATGCACGAGCGGGTCGAGCAGCTGGGCGGCGCGCTGCGCATCGAGAGCGCGCCCGGCGAAGGAACGACGCTCGCGGTCGAGCTGCCGGTCGCCGCGAACGAGCTAAAAACTCCAAAGACCGAGGCCCTGAAGGAAGATCGATGACGGAGCGCTCCATCAGGCTCCTGGTCTGCGACGACCACCCCGTGGTCCGCTCGGGCCTGCGGGGCATACTCAGAAGCCAGCCGGACTTCGAGGTCGTCGCCGAGGCCTCAAACGGTACCCAGGCTGTCGATCTCGCGCGCAGGTTCAGGCCCGACGTGGTGCTCATGGACCTCAGGATGCCCAGGATGGACGGCGTCACGGCGACTGGGAAGATCAAAGCCGAGTACCCGGAGGTCCAGGTCCTGGTTCTCACCACCTACGAGACCGATGCCGACATCCTCCACGCCGTGGAGAAGGGTGCGATCGGTTTCCTGTTGAAGGACACCTCGGAGGAGAATCTCTTCGACGCGATCCGGCAAGCTGCGCGGGGCACCTCGCCCCTGGCACCCTCGGTCGCGGTGCGCCTGGTGGAGAGGATGCGTGGCAGCGGCGAGCAAAGATTGAGCGAGCGGGAGATCGAGATCCTGCAGCTCGTGGCGGGAGGCATGAACAACAAGGACATCGCGAGGGAGCTCTTGATCAGCGAATCCACCGTCAAGGCGCACATGCTCCACATCTTCGCCAAGCTCGACGTCACCGACCGCACCGCGGCCGTCACCACCGCCCTCAGACGCGGCATCATCCGCCTGGAGCCGTAACGGTTCCCGGGAATTCTGCGCTAGAGGCGGAGAACCTTCCGGGCGATTCCTGGGACCAGTAGACCGCCGATCACCAGCAGGACGCCGAGTGTCAGGGGCGAGGAGCCACCCGTGTCAGGGAGCTCCGTAATGGCGGGGCCGTCTTCGCCGAGGTTCTCAGCCTCAACTGCTTCGCTTTCTGCAGACGCGGTCTCGGGCTCGCTTACCGGGGCCGTCGTAACCTCGGCGGCGAAAGCGGCGCCTTCCTCGGTGTCGTCCGCGGGTGCATTGAAGGCCTCGGAAGCCTTGACGGCGTCGTCCGAGGCCCTGTGGCCGACGCCAGAGTTTCCATACTGATCGCTGGCCGCGGAGCTTTCGTACTGATCGCTGGCCGTGGAGCCTTGGGCCTGCGCTAGCGCCGGGACCGAGATGAAAGTCCCCAGCGCTATCGCCAGCGTGACCAGCAACACCTTCATCAACCTGCCACTTCTTCCAGCCATGATCTTTACCTTCATCCTAACACCCACCCCCAGAAGGGCACCAAACGCCTGTTCCGCCGGAGACTACGTCGCGGCAATTACCCCGCGGTCGTATTCCTCCTGCCCGGTTCGAGACGTATGAGAACAGACGGCGATGAATCGCGGATGAATCGGCGCCAGAATGAGCCGAACCTGTGGTCCTCAAGGGAACCTCCCTCACGGGATCTTCTCGACGAACCACGCGCTTCTCGCCTCGGCTCCTTCAGTGTTCGACAAAATCGTCATCAAGATCGCTTGTCTTATTTTCCTCCGCTGATCGACGCTAGCTCGTCTCCGCGGCACGGCATTGCTCTCCGACACAATTGCGCAAGACGGCCAGCTGTGACTCCAACTGCCCGATGAGAACGGGGTCAGCCGTGTTGTGGCGACTGCGAAGCTGATAGGGGTCCTCAGAGAGGTCGTAGAGCTCTTTCGCTCCTCCAGACCACTCCACGTAGGTGTACTTGTTCGTCCTGAGAGCCTGGTAGGTTGGGGTAACGTGCTCGACCAGGAAGCCCGTCCGCCACTCCCCCAAGCCCGGCTTCTCGATACCCAAGAGCGGTGCGAATGATTTACCGTCCACGAAGCTCGGTGGCGCCACCCCGGCCAGCTCTGCCACGGTGGGGGCGAAGTCGTTGTTGATCACCAGATGGTTGGTCTTCTGGGTCGCTACACCCGGCCCCCTAACGATAAAGGGGATCCTTATGGACTCTTCGTAGGCTAAGCTCTTTTCCACCCGGCGGTGCTCGCCGAAGAGGTAGCCGTTGTCGGAGGCGAACATGACATAGGTCTCGTCTAGCTGGCCGGTATCTCGCAAGGCACTCACCACATCATTGACCATGCCATCCACCGACTGCAGGGCAGCCAGGCGCTTGCGGTAAAGATTCCCAAGATCTTTGATCTCTTTGTGGCTCAGCTTGGGTCTGCGCACTATTTCGGGTTTGTCGGAGATGTCCTCCTCGTTGAAAGCAGGCGGACGCGGGAGCGGCCGGTCCGAGAACATCCCTTCATGCCGCTTTGCGACGTAGGCAGGAGTGTGGGGGGCATTCGGAGCTAGGTACATGAAGAAAGGACCCTCGGCCCTGTGGCCCTTGATGAAGTTGACCGCCTTCTCCTTTAGGAGGTCTGTGTCGTGGATTTGGTCGAGGTCGTAGCTTTTTATGCGGCCGTTCTCGTTGAGGCGGTACTCGCCTCCAGGGCTGTGGTAGTGTCCGAGCCAGCCGAACCACCTGTCCCAGCCGGGAGGGATGTAGTGGGTGCCGGAGCCGTAGCCGTTCATATACTTGCCGAGGTAGATGGTGTCGTAGCCTGCGTCGTCAAGCCAGGTGGCCACCGTCGAGCGGTCGAGTCCCAGCCTCTGGAACTTCGCGTGACCCCCATCCGGCGGGGAGTTGCCCGCTATCTTGGTGTTGTGGGAGTACTGGCCGCGCAGGAACGTCGCACGACTAGGGCAGCACAAGGGATCGGTGACGAAGGCGTTGTTGAAGGTGGTGCCCTCCTCGATCAGCAGGGACTCGAGCTTGGGCATCACGGAGACCGACCCGGTGTCCAGGTCGTCAGTGAAGATGAAGACTATGTTGGGGCGCTGTTGCTGGACGCTGATTTCTTGAGCTAAGCTTCTCTCCACCTGAGCCGGTGGCAGGCTCAAACCGACGACCAGAACCAGGACAACACCCACAATACCTCTATAGATCTTCGTCATATTCCGCCTGGATCCTTTTTCTTCAGCGGGATGCTAGGCCCTTGTTACCGACATGCCTCAATATGCCGGTCGTCGCGGGATCAGCACATCGGACGAACGGTCATTCTTCCATCGGCCAAGTAGTCATTTCTCTGTTGACCAGGTGGTCATCGTCTGACCTGCAGAACGCCGTGGTGACCATCCATTGCAATGTGGGTTCATCTCACAAGCGAGAAGGCAACATCCGGTGCGCCAACCCTGAGACGCTCGATGTGGTAGCGGAGACCCAGCTCGTTGAGCTCTCCTACGTGGGCGTACGCCTTTCTAGACCATCGCGGCCTTCGGTTCTATCTGAGTTTCCAACCAGATCAAAGGCACGGTCTACCTCATCCACCCGGAGTCAAACGAGGTCATCGAGACGATCCCGGGGGTTCCCTCCTCGGGCGGCCTGGCGGAAGGGAAAACGAGATCTGGCGCTTCGTCGTGCGGTAGGACCCGGCTTGTTCCCCGAACCGCCTAGAAGAAGCTGTTTGTAAAAAGGAATAGATGCCACCTCGACCGTCTGGCTAGAAGCCTCGAATAAATAACCAACTGGTGGATGCATCATTGTCCGTTCGGTCGATGCGCCGCCGGTCGGCTTTGGATCATTATGCAGTGTGGCTTGGAAGCGACGCGGCGAGATCCGTCCGAGGCAAGGAGTGCACAGGAGATGCGACTACGTGATGGTGGACGCAGCGTTGACAGCCCCTTGCTTACTGGCCTCGTCGTGGCTGGCGAGGCCAGTGGATGCGGCTTTCCCGGCATAAACGGCAAGATAGCCTTCGTCAGCAAACGCGACGGCGACTACGACATATACACGATGAATGACGATGGTTCCGAGGTGACCCAACTCACCAACAACCCGGCCCGCGACTGAGAACCATACGGGGGTGCGCCGATGGACGGTGAGAACAGAACAAGCAGAGAGGAGAAGACGCGGATGGGGCAAGAGAGACAGTGCTTGGGAGGCACATCCTCACGGATCGTCGTGGCTGATGACCATCGCCTCTTTCGCTCCGCCCTCAGACGGCTGCTCGACCTGCAGCCCGACCTGGAGGTGGTCGGCGAAGCGGCCGACGGCCAAGAAGCCGTGGAGCTCTGCCGCCGCTTGCGCCCGCAGCTTATGTTGATGGACTGGAGGATGCCAAGGATGGACGGCCTTGAGGCTGCCCGTCAGATAAAAGTGGAGTTCCCTCGCACCATCGTGCTGGTGTTGACCGCCTTTGAGGAGCCGAGCCACCTCTCGGATGCGCTAAAGGCGGGCGCCGCGGGCTACGTGCTCAAGAGCGCGCCCATCGCGGGGATCATCGACGCAGTCCGCAAGGCGCTCGCCGGCGAGTCCCCCCTCGACGGGGAGGTGGCGGCGCGCTTGCTCTTGCGGCTCGTGGAGGAGATGCCGAAGGACGAAGCGCCGGAGAGAGAGGAGGCGCTCGTGTTGAGAGCCCTGTCGCCGCGGGAGACCGAGGTGCTGCGGCTCGTGGCGCGGGGGTTCACCAACCAGCAGATCTCGCGCAGCCTCTTCATCAGCGTGAGCACCGTGAAGAAACACGTGCGGAACGTCATCTCGAAGCTCGGAGTGTCGGACCGCACCCAGGCGGCCGTCAGGGCGGTCGAGCTCGGCATGCTTGCCGAGCGTAACGCGGCGGAGTGACTACGAAAGAGTGTCCCTTCAAACATCGCCGGGACCATGAGGGAGGTGGCCAAAAGGACCATAAGGAATGTCCGGTGGGCCCATGTGCAGGTCCGGGTTCATCCCTCACACTGGATCTCGTCGCGACGTCCGGGGTGAGTCCCTTGCCTGACGAGGTAGGGGCCTCGCCTCACCGCGAGAGGGGAACACTGGACAGTATGCGGGACGTATGGCGCGACCGCCACGTGGCAGGGGACGCAGAAGAAGAGCCGATCGTCCCCACGAGGAACGCGATGAATGCTCGGAAAGGAGCGGGACGGAATGACGAACACTACATCGGGGGCGTTGAGAGTATCCAGACGCGCGGCGATGATCGCGCTGGCTCTCGCCCTGGCGGTGGTCCTGGCCGGTTTCGCCACACGACCGGCCGCCGCAGAACCGACCGCCGCAAAGACGGTCTACACGGTGACGGACCTCGGTACGCTCGGGGGTACAAGCGTCGCTCGCGACATCAATGACTCCGGGCAGGTGGCGGGGCAGTCGCAGAACACTTCAGGTCAGCTCCGGGCCTTCCTCTGGGAGAACGGCCACATGACGGACCTCGGCACGCTCGGGGGTACAACCAGCGCTGCCCGCGGCATCGACGACTCCGGTCGGGTGGTCGGGTTCTCGCGCATCTCCAGCACCAACAATCAGATGCGGGCCTTCCTCGCCGAGAAGGGCCAGATGACGAACCTCGGCACCCTCACCGGCTTCTCCTCCAGCGAAGCCTGGCACATCAACGACTCCGGTGTGGCGGTCGGCAGGTCGTACAACTCCGGCAGCCAGGGCCGGGCGGTCTTGTGGGAGAACGGCCAGATCAAGGACCTCGGCGTGTTCCTCAAGACTCCTTACAGCGAGGCCTGGGGTATCAACAACCGCGGCCAGGTGGTCGGGGAGTCGGGGAGCGTCGACCAGCAGGCTCAAGCCTTCCTCTACGACAACGACACCGGCGAGGTGACGGACCTCGGCGCCTTGCTCGACCGTTCCGTCTTCCCGTACAGCGAGGCCATGGGGATCAACGATGACGGCCAGGTGGTCGGGTGGTCGTACAGAACCACTATCAACGTTCCACCCAGCACCCCTCCCGGTCCCGAGGGCAAGGCCTTCCTCTACGAGAAGGGCACGGATGGCACGGCGACGGTTCTACCCCTCAACCCTCTGGGCGGAGATCTCTACAGCAGAGCCCGTGACATCGACGAGTCCGGCCGGGCGGTGGGATGGTCGCGAGGCACCACCGGAAACGATGCCGCGCAGTTCTCGGCCGCCCTCTGGGAGGACGAAAAGGTAACGGATCTGAACGGCCTGATCTCCGCCAGCTCGAATTGGAAGCTCACCGATGCCTACGCGATCAACGAGTCCGGCCAGATCGTCGGTGCGGGCTTCAAGGTCGACGACAATGAGAGCCAGCTTCGGGCCTTCCTCCTGACGCCTGACACCACCGGGCCGAAGATCGAGTGCGGCACCGCCGACGATCTCTGGCACCAAGAGGACGTGAGCATCTCTTGCACAGCGAGCGACGACGAGACGGGCCTCGCCGATCCCGCCACCGATGCCAGCTTCACCCTGTCCACGAACGTTCCGGCCAGGACCGAGACCGCTGACGCCCGGACCGATAGCCGCGAGGTGTGCGACGCGGCCGGCAACTGCGCGACGGCGGGGCCGATCGCTGGCAACAAGGTCGACAAGAAAGCCCCCGACATCACGATCAACACGCCCCCGGACGGAGCCGAGTACAAGCTCGGAGAGGCCGTCGCGGCCAGCTACGGCTGTACCGACGCTGGATCCGGCGTGGCCTCCTGCTCCGGCCCGGTGGCCAGCGGCAGCAACCTCGATACCGCCTCGGTAGGGCAGAAGACCTTCACCGTGGAGGCGAGCGACAAAGTCGGCAACGTCGGCTCGGAGTCCTTCGTCTACCACATAGTCTACGACTTCGGCGGCTTCTATAGCCCCGTGGACAACCTCCCAACGCTCAATATCGTAAACGCCGGACGGGGTGTCCCTGTGAAGTTCGGTCTGTCGGGTGACCAGGGTCTCGACATCTTCGCCGAGGGTTACCCGGCGTCCCAGAGGATCGCTTGCGACTCGACGGCCCCGGTCGACGGCGTCGAAGAGACCGTCGCCGCCGACGCCAGCGGGCTCACCTACGACCTCAGCTCCGACCAGTACGACTACGTCTGGAAGACCCAGAAGGCGTGGGACGGCACCTGCCGGCAACTGGTGATCAAGCTGAAGGACGGCACCTTCCACCGGGCAAACTTCAAGCTCGGGTAAGGTCCGCCGCTCGGGCCGGGGCCTCGTCCCCGGCCTTTTTCTTCGGGCAGGTCCCGATGCCGAGGACCGCCCCGTTCCAGGCATTGTTGCCACAAGCGCTGCGCGACCACGATAATACGCTCCGGGGTTGACAGAACCTCTCGACCTAGGAGGACGTTGCGCGTCTATAGCGACCCCGCCTCGGAGCGGCACGTCAACCGCCTTGCCGGCGTGGAAGCACCCCAGCGGTTCCCGGCGGCGCTCGCCGGAGCCGAGGCGGCACAGCGGAGCGGCGTGCCGGTGGAGTGGTGCTCCTGTAGCCCCGCTGACGAAGACGTACTCGCGAGGGTTCACTCCCGCGCGTATCTGGACCACCTGAGAGAGCTCTCCGCTCGGGGAGAGGGCTATCTCAGCCTGGACACGGCGCTCAACTCGCATTCCTGGGAGGTGGCCTCTCTGGCGAGCGGGGCCGCCATCGCGGCGGTCGAGAGCGCCCTTTCGGGCGAGGCGGCCTTCGCGATCTCACGCCCCCCGGGCCACCACGCCGGGAGGATGACCGGGATGGGGTTCTGTCTGCTCAACCACGTCGCGGTGGCCGCCGAGCACGCCCGTTCGG
>Ga0126312_10002547_pt1 | contig 12211 bp, 8 predicted proteins | sample Plot104A_FD_92537 | JGI IMG/M metagenome (GOLD analysis project Ga0126312, IMG submission 92537) | Serpentine soil microbial communities from UC McLaughlin Reserve, CA, USA - Plot104A | ecosystem: Environmental > Terrestrial > Soil > Grasslands | place: USA: UC McLaughlin Reserve, Lake County... | reverse complement strand
GCCGACCGCGAGCACGGGCACGAACGCGGCGAACGGCCAGAGCGTGCTCACGTGCTTGAAGTCCATCGCGCTCGAGGGGCTCACGAACGCGAGGAACAGCGCTGCGTTCGCCGCTGTGAGCCAGACGAACACGAGCACCATGGCCCGGCCGTCGCCGGGGCGTGCGTCCTTCTCGCCGCGGCGCGGCTGGCCGGGAGCGAGCGCGAGCGCAGTCGCCGCGACGACCAGGGCGGTCCCGAGGAGGGCCAGCGACCCCTGCGCCGCGCCGGGTGGGAGCACGAACTCGGCGAGCGTGCGAGCGACCAGCTCGACGCGCCCGTGGAGCCGGTCGAGCGACGGCTCGGTGGCCTGGGCGCGCCCCCGGGCGAGCGCGTCGGTGAACCCCGGGTGGAGCAGCGCGAACGCTCCGTAGCCCGCGGCCACGGCGGCGAGCGCACCCGCGGCCACCCCGCGCCGCCCGCGCCACCTGCGCACGAGGACGAGCGCGAGCCCCGCCACCGCGACCATCCCGAACAGGAACTGCGACAGCGCGCCGGCCGCGGTTATCGCGGCGAGCGCGAGGAGATCGCGAGCCCGCGGGCGCGTCGCCGGGTCCGCGACGCGCACGCACTGCCACACGAACAGCGTGGCGAGCAGCGCGAGCAGCTCGTACTGGCGCGCCTCCGCGAACACGCGGATCGCCGCGGGGCTGAACGACCACACGAAGGCGACTCCCGCCGCGCGCAGCGGATCGCCGAGCACGCGCCGGGCGAGCCCGAACAGGGCGATCGTGGCCAGCGCCGCGAGCCCGATGTTGAGCGAGACGCCGGTCCACAGCCCGACGCCGAACACGAGGCCCCACCCGTGCAGGAGCCAGAAATAGAGCGGGGGATGGATGTCCTCCCGCGCGAGGTCGCGCGCGATCGTGCCGAGGCACAGCGCCCGCTCGGGGGTCAGGAAGACCTTCCACTCCGAAGCGGGCACCCAACGCCCCACCGGCCGCCGCCCCTCGAGGGTCAGGCGCGCGTAGTCGCCCTGGTGGCACGCGGCCGCCAGGTAGGAGATCGCCTCGTCGTGGGTGAGGCCGCGCTTGTCGGCGCCGGCGGCCACGCGGACGCCCGTCGCCGCCACGAGCGTGCAGGCGAGCAGGACGAGGGCGACCCGGCGGCGAGGCATCTCCGCCGCGCGATCAGCCGTCGGCGCGGTCGTGCCCGCCCGCCGCGCGCCGCCCCCGCGCCGCCCGGATCTCCTCGAGGCGCTCGGCGAACGCGCGCTCCTCACCGCGGTCGGTGAGCGACAAGAAGCGTTCTCCCGCGGCCTCCGGCGGCATGACGTCCTGTTCCGAGAGGGCGTCCGGGCGGTCGTGGGGGTAGTCGTAGCCGACGCCGTGGCCGAGCGCCCGCTCGCCCGGGTGGCCCGCGCTCCGCAGGTGGCCGGGGATGTCCGGCGCGCCGTGCTCGCGCACCCATGCCCGCGCCGCCGCTAGCGCGCGATAGGAGGCGTTCGACTTCGGCGCGAGCGCGAGGTAGACCGACGCCTGCGCCAGGTTGTGGGCGCACTCCGGGAGGCCGACGTACTCGACCGCGTGCGCCGCCGCCACCGCGACCTGCAAGGCCCGCGGGTCGGCGTTGCCCACGTCCTCGCTCGCCAGGACGACCATGCGCCGCGCGATGAAGCGCGGGTCCTCGCCTCCCTCGAGCATGGCCGCGAGGTAGAGGAGGGACGCGTCGGGGTCCGATCCGCGCGTCGCCTTGATCCACGCGGAGATCGTGTCGTAGTGACGGTCGCCGCCCTTGTCGTACAGGACGGCCTTGCGCTGCATCGCGTCCTCGGCGTCGGCGAGCTCGACGCGCCCGCTCGAGCCCTGCGCCGGGGCGTGCCACGCGACGGTCGCGCACGCGAGCTCGAGCGCGGCGAGCGCCGCGCGCGCGTCGCCGCCCGCGCGGGCGGCGAGGAAGTCGAGCGCCTCCTCGTCGACCGGCGGGGCATCGCGGATCCCCCGGTCGGGGTCGGACAGCGCGCGCTCGAGCAGGGCGCGCACGTCGGCGTCGGCGAGCCCGCGCAGCTCGTACACCTGCGTGCGCGAGAGGAGCGCCGAGTTGACCTCGAAGTACGGGTTCTCGGTGGTGGCCCCGACGAGCGTGACGAGCCCCTCCTCGACCGCGGGCAGGAGCGTGTCCTGCTGCGCCTTGTTGAAGCGGTGGATCTCGTCGAGGAAGAAGATCGTCGCGCGGTCGCCGGCGCGCCTGCGCTCCCCCGCGCGCTCGAGCATCGCGCGGACCTCCGCGCGGCCGGCCTCGACGGCCGAGGCCTCCTCGAAGGCGGCGTCGGAGTGGACGGCGAGCAGGCGCGCGATCGTCGTCTTGCCCGAGCCGGGCGGTCCGTACAGGACCATCGAGTGCGGCCGGCCCTCCTCGATCGCGCGCCGCAGGGCCGAGCCCTCGCCGAGCACGTGCTCCTGGCCGACCACCTCGTCGAGCGAGGCGGGGCGCATGCGCACGGCGAGCGGGCGCTCGGGCGCGGGGACGGGCGTGCGCCCGCGCACGGCCTCGCGGGCGCCCTCGTCGGTGCGGAAGAGCTGCTCCAAGACGGCCCTCAGCGGGCGCGGACCGAGCGGCCGCGCGTCGACTGCGTGCGAAGCCTACCGCGGCGAGCCTGCCGCCCGGGCCCGTCACCGCGACCGCCATATACTCGCGACGTGCCCGAGCCGGCGGATCTCGAGCGGCGCGCGACCGAGCTGCTCCAGCGCCTGATCCGCTTCAAGACGGTCAATCCGCCGGGCGACGAGGAGCCCGCCCAGCTCCACCTCAAGGAGCAGCTCGAGGGGGCCGGCTTCGAGTGCGAGCTGCTGTACGCCGTCGAGAGGCGCCCGAACCTCGTGGCCCGCCTGCGGGGGGACTCCGACGGGCCGCGGCTCGCCCTGCTCGCGCACGTCGACACCGTGCTCGCCGACCCCTCCGCGTGGAGCGTCGATCCGTGGGCGGGCGAGCTTCGTGACGGCTGCGTGTGGGGCCGCGGGGCGCTCGACATGAAGAGCCAGCTCGCCGCCGAGGTCGCGGCGGCGACCGCGCTCGCCGAGCAGGGCTGGCGCCCGCAGAGCGGCGAGCTGCTGCTCGTGGTGACCTGCGACGAGGAGACGGGCGCCAACCACGGCGCGCGCTGGCTGTGCGAGCAGCAGCCGGACAAGGTCGCCTGCGACCTCGTGGTCAACGAGGGCGCCGGCCAGGTGCTCGAGTTCGACGGCCGGCGGGTGTACGGCGTGTGCGTCGCCGAGAAGGGCGTGTTCCGCTTCCGCCTGTCGACCGACGGCCGGGCCGGACACGCGTCGATCCCCCGCATCGGCGACAACGCACTGACCAAGCTCGCGCCGCTGGTGGCCCGGCTGGGCGAGCGGCGCGCCTCCTACCGGCTGAGCCCCGAGCCGGAGGCGCTCCTGCACGCGCTCGGTGTCGACCCCCCGGACGGCTCGGACGCGGCGATCGCCGAGGCGATCGAGGAAGTCGAGCAGATCGACCCGCGGGTCGGGGTGATCCTCGAGCCGCTCCTGTCGGTCACGCTCACGCCGACGATGATCCAGGCCTCGGAGAAGATCAACGTGATCCCCTCGCGCGCCGAGGTCGGCGTCGACTGCCGCGTGCCCCCCGGACTGGGCGAGGAGGACGCGCGCGCGGCGATCGGCGAGGTGCTCGGCGACGGCGACTACCGGATCGAGTTCCGCGACACCGTGGTCGGCAACCGCTCGCCGATCGACACCGGGCTCATGGAGCACATCCGCGAGTTCATCGCCGCCGAGGATCCCGGGGCAGAGCCCGCGGCCGTCGCGCTGCCCGGCTTCAGCGACTCGCGATGGTTCCGCGAGGCGTTTCCCGAGTGCGTCGCCTACGGCTTCTTCCCCCAGAAGGCGATGGACCTGTTCGAGGCGGCACCGCTCGTGCACGGCGCCGACGAGCGCGTGCCGGTCGAGGATCTGGCGCTCGCCGCGCGCTTCTACGCGGGCCTAATCGAGAAGACGCTCGCCTGAACGCACCGCGGGCGTGCTCGCTTGGAGCGCTTTCCGCGCTCGCGCCGCCCACCGGAGTAGGTTGGCGGGGTGCGGCGCACGAAGATCATCGCCACGATCGGGCCCGCCTCGCGCGACCCCGAGCAGCTCGCGCGCCTCGTCGAGGCCGGCATGGACGTGGCCCGGCTCAACTTCGCGCACGGCACGCGCGACGACCATGCCGAGATCGCGGAGCGCGTGCGCGCCGCCGCCGGGCGCGCCGGACGCCAGGTGGCGATCCTCCAGGACCTTCCGGGCCCCAAGCTCCGCATCGGCGAGCTCGAGGGCGACCTCGCGGAGCTCCGGCACGGCAACGAGCTAACGCTCGTCGCCGACTCCGACGCGCGCGGCGATGCCCGGCGGATGTCGGTCTCGTGGCCCGGGCTCGCCGGGGCGCTCTACCCCGACGAGATCATCTACCTGTCCGACGGCTCGGTCCGCCTGCGCGTCGAGTCGATCCGCTCCGAGGCCGGGGAGATCGACACGCGGGTCGAGATCGGCGGCACCGTCGCCTCGCGGCAGGGCCTCAACGTCCCGGGCGAGCTCGCCGACCTGCCGGCGGTGCCCCAGGGGGACCTCGACCAGCTCGAGTTCGGCGAGCGTCTGGGCGTCGACCTGGTGGCGCTGTCGTTCGTGCGCCGTCCCGAGGACGTGGAGCAGGTCCGCGAGCACACGCGCCTGCCGCTGATCGCCAAGATCGAGAAGCCACAGGCCGTGGAGTCGATCCAGGCGATCTGCCGCGCCGCCGACTGCGTGATGGTCGCGCGCGGCGACCTCGGCATCGAGCTCCCGATCGAGGAGGTCCCGATCGTCCAGAAGCGGGTGATCGCCTGCGCCGGGGAGCTCGCGCGACCGGTCATCACCGCGACGCAGATGCTCGACTCGATGGTCACCTCCTCGCGGCCCACTCGGGCCGAGGTGGCCGACGTGGCGAACGCCATCCTCGACGGAAGCGACGCGGTCATGCTCTCCCAGGAGACTGCGGTCGGCGAGTACCCGGTCGAGGCGGTCGAGCTCATGGCGAGGATCGCCGAGCGCGCCGAGGGCGTGGCCCCGTACGAGCGCTGGAACGAGTACCGCGTCCACCGCGACGAGCGCGATCCCGCGTACACCGTGGCGTACAACGCCTCGCGTGCCGTGCGCGACCTCAAGCTGTCGGCGCTGATCGTCCCGACGCTGTCCGGGCGCTCGGCCCGGCTCGTCTCCGCGCACCGCCCCGAGGTGCCGATCTACGCGCTGTCGCCCGGGCGCGAGACCGTGCGCCGCTGCTCCCTCATGTGGGGCGTGCAGGCGGCCTCGATGCGACGCCACGAGGTGACCGAGGAGCTGATCGCCGACGCCGCGCGGCGCGTGGTCGAGCTCGGCTGGGGCCGGCCGGGGCAGCGCGTGGCGATCACCGCCGGCCTGCCGAGCGGGCGGCCGGGCACGACGAGCCTGCTTCAGGTCCAGGCGCTGCCGTCTGTCAAGGTTTCGGGGCGATGAGGCCGACGCCCCCGGAGAAGCTCCGCCTCGGCGGCATGGCGCTCGGCAACGGGCTGCTCGTGCACGGGCCGACGCACTGGGCCGCGGCGGTCCGCGACCCCGGGGGCGAGCTCCGGGTCGCCTCGGGGCCGAAGCCGCACTTCGGCACGGAGGCGGCCGAGCGGGTGCCGGGGGTGCGGGGCGTGCTGCGCCTGGCCGAGGCGCTCGCCGTCATCCCGCTCGTCAAGCGCGCGCTGCCCGACGCGCGGCTCCCGATGCAGGAGCCGCGCACGATCGGCGCGGTGACGGCCGCGGCGCTGGCCGGCCAGGCCGTGCGTCGCTCCGGTGAGGCGAGCCGGACACTCGGCCGCGAGGCGGCGATCGCGGGCATCGGCGTCCTGCCCGCGCTGCTCGCCCTGCGCGGCGGCGAGCTGGCCGCGTACCACGGCGTGGAGCACAAGGCGATCGGGGCCTACGAGAACGGCGACGAGCGCGCCGCCGACGCCACCAAGGAGCACGACCGCTGCGGTTCGAACCTCGTCGCCCCCCTGCTCGCCAGCGCGACCGCGGGCAACGTCGCCGTCCGCCGCGCCGGCCTCCGCGGGCCGCTCGCCGACGCGGCGGTCGGGCTCGGGAGCATCGCGTTCGCGGTCGAGGTGTTCGCGCTGGCCGAGCGGCACCCCGACACCGCGATGGCGCGCGCCCTGCGGCGCCCGGGCTACGAGATCCAGCGCGCGCTCGGGACGCGCGAGCCGACCGAGGAGCAGCTCGCGGTCGGCGAGGCCGCGCTCGCCGAGATCCTGCGCGTCGAGGGCGTCGAGGCGGGCGCGGCGGGGAGCGGCTCGCGCTGACGAGACTCGGGTTCGGCGCCGAGGCGGCCGGTCAGGCGGCGACCGGCCGCTCGGCCGGGCTCTTCGGGTCGATGAGGATCTTCGCGTGGACCTCCGGGTCGCCCAAGGCGTCGAACGCGCTCTCGACTCCCAGGAGCCCGACGGTGCCGGTCACGAGCGGCGTCGGGTCGACCTCGCCGTCCGCGAGCATGTGCAGAGCGTCGCGGTACTCGAGCGGCGTGTAGCCGAGCACGAAGCGCAGCTCGACCTCCTTGTTGATCCCCAGCGCGGGGCGAATCCGGTCGGCGCCCATGCACACGCCCACGACGACGACGCGCGAGAACATCGGCGCGCCGGCGACGATCCCGTCGATCATCCCCGGCACGCCGACGCACTCGAAGACCACCGGCGCCTTGGGCCCCGCCCCGAGCGCCTCGGCGGCGCGCCACACGGGCTCCCAGGGGACGGGCAGGCGCCGCAGCCGCTCGGTGACGCCGATCGCGGTCTCGAAGGCCGCCGGGGCGGTCATCAGATGACCGGCGTCCGGGCAGCCGGCGTACGGCGAGTCGGTGGCGGGGTCGACCACCACGTCGGCGCCGCAGCGCTCGGCGAGGGCGCGCCGGCCCGGCGAGAGGTCGCTCGCGACGACGTGGCGGACGCCGCGCGCCTTGAGCATGAGGATCATCCCCAGTCCGATCGGTCCGCAGCCGATGACGATCGCCACCGTGCGCTTGCCGACCTCGCCCCGGCGGACGGCATGCAGGCCGACCGCCAGCGGCTCGGTGAGGGCCGCCCGGTCCGGCGCCAGGCCGTTGGGGACGGCGAAGGCGAGCGACTCCTCGACCACGAGCTGCTCGGCGTAGCCGCCGGGAGCCGCGGCCGAGAGCCCGATCGGGTGCACCACCCCGTCGCCGCGCAAGAGGGGCAGAGCCACCACCGGCGTCCCCGCGGGCACCGACTTCCGGCTGCCCGGCCCGTGCTCGTCGATCTCGCCGCAGAGCTCGTGCCCGAGCACGACCTCCTGATCGGAGCGCATCGCGCCGTCGTAGCCGGCCTCCGACGCGACCTCGGCCAGCTCGTCGGCGTGATGGCGGGCGTGGAGGTCGGAGCCGCAGATGCCGCAGCGAAGGACCTCGACGAGGACCTGGCCGCGCCCGGGCTCGGGCGAGGGTCGCTCGGCGAGGTCGAGCGTCGCCTCTCGGCAGACCACCGCCCTCACGCCGGCGCCAGCCGCTCGAAGCGGTAGTCGTCGAGGTCGAACCGGGCGCTCCGCCAGGCGACCTCGAGCGTCGGACTGGCCCGGAACGGGACGTCGCCGTGGCGGTCGAAGTAGTAGCTGTTGGCGTTAGCGCATGTGCCCTGGAAGAACACCTGGTTGTGCCGGCGGCCGAGCATCTTGCGGAAGTAGCGGTCGTTGGCCTCACGGCTCACCTCGACCCGGGTCGCGGACCGCCGCCGAGCACGCTTCAGGCAGCGGACGATGTGGCGCATCTGCGACTCGATCAGGTTGAAGTACGACGAGCCGTTGAACCCGTACGGCCCGAGGATCGCGAAGTAGTTGGGAAAGCCCGGTACGCTCACGCCCTCGTAGGCCTGGTAGCGACTGTCCTCCCAGAAGCGCTCGAGGTCGACGCCGCCGCTGCCGCGGATCGGGAACGGCGGCATGTTCCCCGGGTCGAAGACCTTGAAGCCGGTCGCGAGGACGAGCACGTCCACGGAGTGCTCGGCGCCATCGGCGGTCCGTACGCCACCGGGCGTGATCGTCTCGATCGCCGCCGTCTCGAGCGTGACGTTCTCGCGGTTGAAGGTGGGCAGGTACTCGTTCGAGTAGCTCGGTCGCTTGCAGCCGAGGCCGTAGCGCGGCGTCAGCTTGTCCCGGACCTCGGGGTCGTGCACCTGCTCGCGCAGGTGCTTCAGCCCCACCGCCTCGCCGCGCTTGATCAGCGGCAGGACGCCGGCGAAGTGCGCGGGCAGCGGGAACGTGAGCTCGACGAAGGCCTCGCTCACCGCCCGGGCCAGGCGCTGTGCGCCCGGGAGGCGGCGCAGCGCCATGCGAAGCCCCCGGGGCAGCGCCCGGTCGGGCTTCGGCAGGCACCAGATCGGCGTCCGCTGGAACACCGTCAGGTGCTTGGCTTCCCGCGCTATCGCCGGGATCACCTGGATCGCCGACGCGCCGGTGCCGATCACGGCCACCCGCTTGCCGCCGAGCTCTTGGTCGTGGTCCCACCGGGCCGTGTGCATCACAGCGCCCTCGAACTGGTCGACGCCCGGGATGTCGGGCGGCTTCGGCTGCGAGAAGATGCCGGCCGCGCCGACCACGAACCGGGCGGTGATCGTCTCGCCGGCGGCCGTGTCGAGCCTCCACACGTGCGCCGAGTCGTCGAACGTCGCGGCGACGACCTTCGTCCGCAGCCGGATCCGCGACCGCAGCCCGTAGCGTTCGACGCAGTCCTCGGCATAGCCCTTGAGCTCGTGGCCGGGCGCGTAGACACGCGACCAGTCGGGGCGCTTCTCGAACGAGAACTGGTAGCTGAAGGATGGGATGTCGACCGCCACCCCGGGGTAGGTGTTCCAGTGCCAGGCGCCCCCGACGCCGTCGGCCTCCTCGAGGACGACGAAGTCGGAGAAGCCCGCTTGGTCGAGCTTGATCGCCGCGCCTATCCCCGAGAAGCCGGCTCCGACCACGGCGACCTCGACCTGGGGGCGAGCGGTGCTCAGGGCGACCCCCCGCGCAGGAACTCAACCAACAGGTCGTTAACGCGCTCCGGCGCGTCATTCTGGACCCAGTGGCTAGCGTCGGGCAGGCGCTCGACGCCGACGAGGTTGGGCACCCAGCGGCGGTCGGGCTCCGCGAGCTCCGATCCCAGGGCCGTGTCCTGCTCGCCCCAGACCACGAGCGTCGGCGCGCTCACGACGCGCGCGCCGGGGGGACCGTCGCCCCGGCCGAGCAGCGCGCTCAGGGCCGCCGAGCTTCGAAACGCCGCGCGGTAGTAGTCGAGCATCGCCCCGACGGCCCCCGGCTGCGACCACGCCTCGACAAAGCGCTCGATGTCCTCCTCGCTGAAGGCCTCCCGACGGACGGGATCCTCGCGCAGCACCTTGCGTCCCCACGCGAAATCGTTCCTCCGGAACGCGGCCTCGGGCACGCCCGGAAGCTGGAAGAAGAACATGTACCAGCTCTTGCGGAGCTGGCGGAGGGTGCGCAGGCCCTCGAGGAAGCGCGCCGGATGCGGGACGTTGAGGATGGCGAGGCGCTCGACGACGTCCCCGTGCCGCATGGCGGTCTCCCACGCGACCTGCGCGCCCCAGTCGTGCCCCACCAAGTGAGCGCGCTCCTCACCGAGGGCGTCTACGAGGGCGCGGACGTCGCCCGCCAGCGCCTCGCCCGAGTACGCCTCGAGGCCGCGCGGCTTGTCGGAGAGGTTGTACCCGCGCATGTCGGGGGCGACGACGCGAAAGCCGGCGTCGGCGAGGGCGGGGATCTGATGGCGCCACGAGTACCAGAACTCGGGAAAGCCATGGAGGAGCACGACGAGCGGTCCGCTCCCCGCCTCGACCAGGTGGAGGCGGACGGCGCCGAGGTCCAGCGTGCGGTCCTCGAGGTCGGCGGCGGTGGTCATCGTCTCGTCGTGCCGGGTGGTTCGCCTCAGGTCGCCTCGACCCCGGGGATCATCCCGTTGCGGAAGGCGTCGACGAACAGCCGGTGGTCCTCGCGCGCGCGCTCGCCGTAGGCGGCGCCGAAGCGGCACAGGTGGTCGACGAAGCCGTCCTCGTCGTCGCCGACCGCGTCGAGGATCGCGCTCTCGGTCTCGAAGTCGACGAGCGTCTGGTCGCTCGAGGCGTCGGAGGCGCAGTGGACCTTGGCGGTCGCGCGCCCGAGGCCGCCGAGCAGCGCCAGCACCTCGTCGGGCTCGGCCACCGCGTCCCAGTCGAGGTCGCTCGCGTAGGGCGACAGCTCCTGCACGACCTGGCCGTGGCCGTCGAGCTCGCACCACCCGAGCCACGGGTCGGCGTGAGCCTGGAGCGCCCGCTGGGATACCGCGGTGCGGTGGCCCTGATGCTCGAAGTACTCGCGGATGCGCTCGTCGCGCACGACGCGGCTCAGCGCCGGCTCGTTCGCGCGCTTGATCGAGAGGATCACGTCGTTCTCGAGCGCCTGCGTTCGCCCCTCGACGAGCAGCGAGTAGACGGGCAGGCCCGCGCTCCCGATTCCCACGCCGGTCAGGGTGACGGCATCCTTCACGCGATAGGAGATGCTCTCCTGGCGCTTCTGCTCGGGAATCGTCTCGAGGTACGACTCGAAGGCGTTCATAACCCGCGCCTGCTCGGCGAACTCGAGCTTCCGCTCCCCAGCGGAGTCTTTGAACCTGCGCTCCCCGTCCCCGATGACGGTCAGCGAGTCGAGCAGCCCGACGCGCGTTCCCGCGCGCGCCTGCACGAGCACGTCGTGCACCGCGCCCTCGGTGTTGTCGAGCGTGAGGCGGAACTCCTCGTCGCGCTCGATCCCCGCGAAGACTCCCACCTGGTCGAGATAGGCGCGTGCGTACGTATCGACCATCTCGGCGATCTTCCGGTCAGGGAAGGCCTTCGAGAAGCCGAGCAGCGCGAGGCTCGCGGCCATGCGCTCGAGGTCCCAGGTGAAGTGCCCGAGGTACGCCTCGTCGAAGTCGTTGACGTCGAAGACCAGTACGCCCTCGGCGTCCATGTACGTCCCGTAGTTCTCGGCGTGGAGGTCGCCCTGGATCCATACGCGGCTCGTGCGCCCGTCGGCGAACGGGTCGTCGAGGCGGTCGACGTCGTGGTAGAAGAGCGGCGCGCTGCCGCGGTAGAAGTCGAACGGCTCGGAGGCCATCTTGCGGAACTTCCGCCGGAAGGCCTTCGGGTTGATCTCGATCAGGTCGGAGAACGCGTCGGCGAGCACCTCGACGATCTCCCGCTGGCGCTCCTCGGGCGAAGTGTTGAGCTCGTCGAGCGAGGCCACGAGGCGGAACAATAGGCACTCCGCCCGGGCGTCGCTCATGCCGCGTGGCCGGGCGGCCGATAGGAAACGGAATGCCCGCCCTCGCCCTCCTCGCCATCGCCTTCGCGGACGTCCAGGACTTCGCGCTGACCTGGCTGCCGATCCTGTTCATGGGGCTGATCGTCGTCCTGATCGCGATGACGATGCGCTACATGCCGCGCAAGAAGCCCCAGGAGATCAAGCCGCAGTCGTCGGACTCGATCGAGTGGGCCGACGTGGGCGGCGTCGACGAGGCCAAGGCCGAGCTGCGCGAGGTCGTCGAGTTATGCGCGACCCGAAGCGCTTCAAGCGGCTCGGCGCGCGGGTGCCGAAGGGCGTGCTCCCCCACGGACCGCCGGGGACGGGGCAGACGCTGCTCGCCAAGGCGGTCGCGCACGAGTCGAACGCCAAGTTCTTCGCGCAGTCGGCGTCGTCGTTCGTCGAGATGTTCGCCGGGCTCGGGGCGGCGCGCATCCGCCGCCTGTTTCGCGCGGCGCGCAAGCAGGCGCCGGCGATCGTGTTCATCGACGAGCTCGACGCCGTCGGGGCGACGCGCGGCAAGAACATCTCGGGCGAGAAGGACCAGACGCTCAACCAGCTCCTGGTGGAGATGGACGGCTTCTCGAGCGCCGACAACATCGTGGTTATCTCCGCGTCGAACCTGCTCGACAAGCTCGACTCCGCGCTGTTGCGGTATCTCAAGTCGAAGGAAGAGCTGATCGAGCACATGGTCGTGCTGCTCGCCGGGCGGGTGTCGGAGCACGGGGTGTTCGGCGCGATCACCACCGGCGCCTCCGACGACCTAAAGCGCGTGTACGAGCTGAGCCGCGCGATGATCTCCGAGTACGGGATGGGCACCGAGCTCATGTCGCGCCAGCTCCCGCCCGACGACTACTCGGTGTC
>Ga0126312_10002546_pt1 | contig 12212 bp, 11 predicted proteins | sample Plot104A_FD_92537 | JGI IMG/M metagenome (GOLD analysis project Ga0126312, IMG submission 92537) | Serpentine soil microbial communities from UC McLaughlin Reserve, CA, USA - Plot104A | ecosystem: Environmental > Terrestrial > Soil > Grasslands | place: USA: UC McLaughlin Reserve, Lake County... | reverse complement strand
TGGTCGGCCTCAGCCAGGCCATGCACAAGGAGCTGGCCGCCGACGGGGTCAAGGTCACCGCGCTATGCCCCGGGTTCGTCGACACGCCGATGACCGACTGGGTTCAGGAGCAGGTATCCAAGGGCGAGATGATCCAGCCCTCCGACATCGCGGAGGCCGTCCGCTACCTGCTGCACACCTCGCCGGCGTGCATCGTGCCCGAGATCCAGTTCGTGCGGCCCGGCGACCAGATGTAGTGCCCGGCGGGGATTCCCTGCCCGCGGCCCTAGACGAGCTCGCGCTCGCGCTCGCCGGCCTCGGCGACTTCAGCGGCCTCGGCGGCCTGGAGCTCGGCCACCGCGCGCTCGTACTCGTCCAGGCGGCGGAAGGGCCGTAGCCAGGACCAGCCGCCCTCGCGCTTGAGCTCCTTGGAGCGGTCGCGCTCCCCGGTGTCTCGTCTGGGCTTGGCCTCGGCCTCCGGTTCGGGGCGCTCCTGGAAGCCGCGCGACATCCGGTACTCGGCAATCGCCCGGCCCAGCTCGGTCTGGTTGGCGCCGGCCTCGATGGCGATGCTGGCCTCGAGCATCGTGCGCAGGGTGCGCAACTCACGGTCGCTGGCCGGGCGCGGGCCGTTGCCGGCGCCCGTGTAGCGGTCCCACCCGCGGGCGAAGCTGGCCAGCGCCGTGCGGCCCCCGTGGCGATGGGCGGCGAGCATCGGGCACACTCCGCCCTGGCGGTCGGTGTAAGCGCCCACGATGATGCGGTTGTGGTCCATGCCGTCGAGCATGGCCCGCCGGGTCTCCAGGGGCAGGCAGTCGATGGCGGTGCGCAGTTGTCGGGCGGGGCGGCGACGCGTTCTCATAGGATCCTCGGCGCTCGGCCGGGATCGTAAGAGGCTAAATGCGCCCGTCGGAGACTTCAAGGAGTCCCCTGCGCCACGAAAGGAGAATTGCATTGCGACTGGGCCTGCACGTCGGCTACTGGGGCCTGGGTCTCACTTCCGAGCAGCAGCTCTCGCTCGTGAAGGAGGCCGAGACCGCTGGCTTCGACTCGGTGTGGGCAGCAGAGGCCTACGGGTCGGACACCGCCACCGTGCTCGCCTGGATTGCGGGACAGACGGAGCGGATCCGCCTCGGCTCGGCGATCTTCCAGATGCCCGGTCGCACGCCCGCCATGACCGCGATGACAGCGGCGACGCTCGATCAGCTCTCGGGCGGCCGCATGATCCTGGGCATCGGCTCGTCGGGTCCGCAGGTGGCCGAGGGCTGGCACGGGCAGCCGTTCGCCCGACAGCTCAAGCGCACTCGTGAATACGTGGAGATCCTGCGCATGGCGCTCGCTCGGGAGAAGGTCGAGTACCAGGGCGACACCTACCTCCTCCCCATCCCCGACGGGCCGGGCAAGGCGCTCCATCTGATGATCAGCACCGTTCAAGAGCGAATGCCCATCTACATCGCCGCCATCGGGCCCAAGAACACGACGCTCACGGGCGAGATCGCCGACGGCTGGATCCCCACCTTCTTCTCTCCCGAGCACGTGGGCGACGCCAGGAAGCTGCTGGAGGAAGGCGCCCACAAGGCGGGCAAGTCGCTGGACGGATTCGACATCGCGCCGATGGTCAGCGTGGCCATCGACGACGACTTGGACCGCGCCCGTGACGTGATGCGTCCCATACTCGCCCTCTACATCGGCGGAATGGGCTCCAGAGATAAGAACTTTTACAACGCCCTTGTCCGCCGGTATGGGTTCGAGGAGGCCGCGGATGAGGTACAGAACCTCTATCTGGAGGGCAAGAAAGACCAGGCCGCGGCCGCCCTGCCGCCAGAGCTGATCGACATGACGTCGATCTGCGGCCCCCGCGACCGCGTCAAGGAGCGCATCGAGATCTACCGCGACGCGGGCGTCGGGACGCTGATGGTCTCCCCCATGGCCTTCGAGGGCGAGGAGCGCATCCGCATCGTCCGCGAGCTTGCGGAGCTGGTCTGAACGAGGCCCGGGAGCGGCGCCGCTTCCTCCTCGCCGCCTTCGGCGACCCCGGCCACGTCTTCCCGGCCATCGCGCTGGGGGGCGAGCTGGCGCGCCGGGGCCACGCGGTCTGCCTGCAGAGCTGGGAGCGCTGGCACGAGCCAGCCGAGGCCGAGGGCATGCGCTTCGAGCCGACACCGGAGTACAAGGTCTTCCCGCAGCTCGGCGAGCGGCCGCTCAAGCCCTACCAGGCGGCGGTCGCGGGCGCGATCGCCACACAGCCGCTCATCGATGAGCTGGACCCCGACGCTGTGGTGGTGGACATCCTCACCGTCGCCGCGTCGCTGGCCGCCCAGCGCTCGGGCCGGCGCTGGGTGACGCTCGTTCCTCACGTGCTCCCCGTGCACGAGCGGGGGCGTCCGCCCTACTCGACCGGGGCGCGGCTGCCGCGCACGCCGATCGGCGCGCGGCTGTGGGAGCTCGCCACCCCGCTGCTGCGCCGCGGCGAGGAGCGGGGCCGCCGCGAGCTGAACGGCGCGCGCGAGCGCGCCGGCCTGGAGCCGCTCGCCTACACCCACGGCGGCATCTCGCACCAGCTGACCCTGATCGCCACCTTCCCCCAGCTCGAGTACCCGCGCAGCGGCTGGGAGCCCTACATGCGCGTTACCGGGCCGCTGCTCTGGGAGCAGCCCTACGAAGAGGTCGAGCTGCCGCCGGGCGACGGACCGCTGGTGCTGGTCGCGCCGTCCACCTCTCAGGACCCCGACGGGCGGGTGCTGCGCGCTGCGCTGGAGGGCCTGGCCGACGAGCCGGTCCGCGTCATCGCCACCACCAACCACCGTGGCGGCGGCGAGCGGCCCGCCGTGCCGCCCAACGCCCGCCTGGTCGACTGGCTCTCCTACGCGCGCACGATGCCCCGCTGCGACCTCGTGGTCTGCCACGCCGGCCACGGGACGGTGTGCCGGGCTCTGGCCAGCGGCGTGCCGCTGGTGGCCTGCCCCGCCGAGGGGGACATGGCCGAGAACGCCGCCCGCGTGGCCTGGGCGGGCGCGGGCGTCTCGCTGCCCCGCCGCCTGGCGACGGCGCGAGGCATCCGGCTGGCGACCCGCAGGGTGCTGGCCGACCCGTCGTACGCCGAGCGGGCGCGCGACCTCGCCGAGTGGGCCGAGCGCTTCGACGGCCGGTCGCTGGCGGCGGACCAGCTGGAGCGCTTCGTGGCCGCCTGAGGAGCTCCGGGGGTGGGGCTCGAACCCACAACCTATCGGTTAACAGCCGATCGCTCTGCCGATTGAGCTACCCCGGACCGCGGGATGCAAAGGTAGCGCCGACGGCACTAGGTCTCGTCGTGCGTGGTCCCCTCGAGGCGCTCGGCGTTGCCGGAGTGCTTGAGCATCGCCAGGGTCTTGGCCTCGATCTGGCGTACCCGCTCGCGGGTCACGCCGACCTCACGGCCGATGTCCTCGAGGGTGCGCGGGTCCTCCCCGGCCAGTCCGTAGCGCAGCTCCAGCACCCGGCGCTCGCGCCAGGGCAGCTGGTCGAGGATGTGCTCGAGATCTACGTCGCGGATCGCCTTGGACACCTGCTCGTGAGGCCGGTCTATCGCTTCATCCTCGATGAAGTCGCCGAAGCTCGCGTCACCCTCGGCGGCGCCGACCGGGGCCTCGAGCGAGATCGGCTCCTGGCCCAGCTTGAGGATCTGCTCGACCTTGGCGGCGGTCATCTCGACGATCTCGCCGATCTCCTCGGGCGTGGGCTCGCGCCCGAGCTTCTGGCTCAGCGACCGGCGCGCCCGAGCCACCTTGTTCATCCGCTCGACCATGTGGACGGGGATGCGGATGGTCCGCGACTGGTCCGCGAGCGCGCGCGTGATCGCCTGACGGATCCACCAGGTGGCGTACGTCGAGAACTTGAATCCGCGGCGCCAGTCGAACTTCTCGACGGCCCGGATCAGGCCCATGTTTCCCTCCTGGATCAGGTCCAGCAGGGTCAGCCCGCGGTTGGAGTAGCGCTTGGCGATCGAGACGACCAGGCGCAGGTTGGCCTCGATCATCGCGTTCTTGGCCGTCATGTCGTTCTGCTCGACCCGGCGGGCGAGGCGGACCTCGTCCTCGCGCGTGAGGAGGCGGACCTGGCCGATGTTCTTGAGGTACAGCCGGACGGCGTCCTCCGAGCCCTGCTCTGGCGGCGGCGCGGGAATGCCCGCCGTGACGATCCCGCCCTCGTTGAAGATGTCGTAGGCGTCGCGGCCGCCGGGCCCTGCCTGGTGGGCGGCCTCCTCGCCCTCGGGTGCCGCCAACTCCGCCTCGTCCTGCGGGACGTCGTCGTGGGCGGGGCCCTCGCGGCTCACGATGCCTCCCCCGCGACCGAGTCGAGCTCCTGGCGCAGCGCGTGCTTGGCCCGCGCGAGCTCGCCCTCGCGCACGCGGTCGCGGCCCAGACGCGCCTGTCGGATCTCCCGCTCGAGGCGGCGCTGCTCGAGATCGAGCAGGTCGCGGTACAGGCCGGACTCCGGGTACTCCCCCACGGCATCGGCTGCCATGTAGACCCGGGTCACCAGGGCCTTGAGCTCGGGGTCGTCGTCGGACAGCCCGTTGAGCGGATCGTCGAAGTGGGCGAGCAGGTGATCGCGCCCGCGGCGGGCGACCTCGGAGGTGAGGTGCTCGTCCTTCAGCCGCTCGAGGTAGGGCCTGCCCACGGCCTTGGCCACCAGGCAATGCGTGAGGAAGGCCCGCTCGTTGACAGGCGCGAGCTCGCTCGGCGCGCGGGCAGGAGCGGGACTCGGGGCCGAGCGGCTGGTTGTGGGTGGGACTGTCAGCTGGGCCGTCACGTACTGCACGGGAACGTCGAGGCGATCGGACACGTATCTGACGAGATGATCGCGGGTCTTGCTCTGCCCCGGCGTGGCCGCAACCAGCGGACGGACTAGTTCAAGAGCGCGATCTACCCCGGCCGGCGTCCCGAGCCGTTGCGTCGAGATTACCCGCCGCACTTCGAACTCAAGCGCAGGGATCGTGTCCTCGAAGCGCGCGGTCAGCGCCTCCGGCCCCTCCTGCTCGAGGAGGTCTGCCGGGTCGCGCCCCTGCGGCAGCTCGACCACCCTCAACGAGACGTCGGACTTCTCGGCCTCCTGAGCCGCGCGCGACATGGCCGCCTGCCCCGAGCTGTCTGCGTCCAGGGCCACCACGACCGTGTGAGCGGTACGCCCGAAGGCCTGCAGCTGCTCGGCGGTCAGCGCGGTGCCCATGATCGCCACCGTCTCGGGAATGCCGGCTTGATGCAAGGCCAGGACGTCGGTGTAGCCCTCTACCACGACCAGCCTGCCCGAGCGCGCGGCCGGCTTGCGCGCGAGGTCGAGCCGAAACAGCTGCTCGCCCTTGTGAAAGACCTCCCCCTCGGCCGAGTTCAGGTACTTGGGCCGCTGCTCGTCGGTGGTCGCCCGGGCCCCGAAGCCCGAGACGCGCCCGCGCGTGTTGGTCAACGGGAAGGTGATGCGTCCGCGGAAGCGGTCGATCAGCCCGTTGCCCTCGCGCCGTTGCTGCGAAAGGCCGGTCGCCAGCAGCTCGTCGTCGGTGAAGCCATCGCGCTTGGCCGCGGATGTCAGGCGGTCCCAGCCGCCGGGCGCATAGCCGACCCCGAACTCGCGCAACGTCTCCTCGCGCAGGCCGCGGCCGAGCAGGTACTCGCGCGAGACCGCCGCCTCGTCGGCCTTCCAGAGGTAGGAGGCGTAGAACTTCGACGCCCGCTCCAGCAGAGCCAGCAGCCGCTCCCGGCGGCGGCGGCGGCGCTCGGCGTCGGGGTCCTCGCTCTCGCGCTGCAGCTCCACGCCATAGCGATCGGCCAGCAGCTCGAGCGCGCCGGTGAAGTCGAGCGCCTCGGTCTCCATCACGAAGCCGATCGCGTCACCCGAGGACTCGCAGCCGAAGCAGTAGTAGACCTTCTTCTCGGCGTTGATCGAGAACGAGGGCGTGCGCTCCTCGTGGAAGGGACAGAGGCCGACCAGGTTCACGCCGGCGCGGCGGAGCTCCGTCTTCGCGCCCACCAGGTCCGCCATGTCCACGGCGTCCTTGACCCTCTCGACGCTGTCGCGCGTGTACACGGTCAGAACCCCTGCGGCACCGAGAGCTCGGAGAAGGTGCGCACGGCGTAGCGGTCGGTCATCCCGGCCAGCCAGTCGATCACATCCTGGGGATCTTCGGCGGTCTCGGCGTAGTGCGTGAACAGGGCGCGCAGCATGCGCTCCACTCTGTCCTTCTCGCGCTGGGCGTCGGGGCCGAGGTAGACCCGCTCGAACATGAACTCGCGCAGGCGCAGCATTGCCCCGCCTACGTCGTCGCCCTGCACGATGTCGCCGGCGTCGGCGGAGCGCTCCAGCAGGTCGAGCACCAGCGTCTCGATCCGCTCGGAGCCGGTGCTGCCCAGCACGGCCACCTCCTCGCGCGGGAGGTCCTCGAAGGCGAGCACGCCGGCGCGCAGCGCGTCGTCGATGTCGTGGTTGATGTACGCGATGCGGTCCACCACCCGCACGACCCGCCCCTCGGGCGTGGCCGGGGGCTCGGGACCCGTGTGGCGCAGGATCCCGCCGCGGACCTGCTCGGTCAGGTTGAGGTCCTCGAGCACGTCGACCACCCGCAGGGAGTGCTCGTTGTGCTTGAAGCGGCGGCCGTAGCGCTCCTGCACGCACTCGTCCAGGACGTTCTCCCCGATGTGACCGAAGGGAGGGTGGCCGAGGTCGTGCCCGAGGGAGATCGCCTCGGTCAGGTCCTCGTCGAGCTCGAGCGCCCGCGCCACGTTGCGGGCGATGCCGCAGGCCTCGAGCGTGTGGGTCAGGCGCGTCCGGTAGTGGTCGCCCTCCGGGGCGATGAACACCTGCGTCTTGTGCTTGAGGCGCCGGAAGGCCTTGGAGTGGACGATCCGATCGCGGTCGCGGACGAAGGGGGGCCGGTGCGGCGACTCGGTCTCCTCGCGGGCTCGCCTCGGCTCGTAGATGGTGTTCACCGGTGCCACTCGTGAATCTTTTCAGGCCTCGGAAGAGTCCCCGGAGCCGGAAACCGCGCGTATTGCGGCCTGAGCTGCCGCCACCCGGGCGATGGGAACCCGATAGGGCGAACAGCTGACGTAGTCGACCCCGGCGAGGTCGAAGAAGGCGACGGAGTCGGGGTCGCCGCCGTGCTCGCCGCAGACGCCGAGCTTGAGGCCCGGCTTGCTCTCGCGCCCCGTCCACGCGGCCAGCCGTACCAGCCAGCCGACGCCCGCGGTGTCGAGCGTCTCGAAGGGCGAGCGGTCGACGATGCCGCGGTCGATGTACTTGGCCAGGAACCTGCCCTCCACGTCGTCGCGGGAGAAGCCCAGCGCGGTCTGCGTCAGGTCGTTGGTCCCGAAGGAGAAGAAGTCGGCCTGATCGGCGATGCGGTCGGCGACGAAGCACGCGCGCGGGAGCTCGATCATCGTGCCGACGCTCATCCCCTCCCCCACCTCCTCCTCGATCAACGCGCGAAGCAGCTTCAGCTCCGCCTCGTAGGCAACCAGCGGAACCATCACCTCGACGTGCGCGTCAACCGATCGCGCGGCCCTGGCGATCGCCCGCACCTGCATGCGCGGGATCTCGGGGTAGAGGATGTGCAGCCGGCAGCCCCGGGTGCCGAGCATCGGGTTGGTCTCGCGCAGGGCCTCCGCGCGCTCGCGCTCGGCGCCCTCCAGCTCCTCGGGGTGGGGCAGGAACTCGTGCAGGGGCGGGTCGAGCAGGCGGATGCAGACCGGCAGCCCGGCCATCTCCTCGAACAGGCCCTCGAAGTCGGCCTGCTGGAGGGGCAGGAGCTCGTCCAGCGCCCGCCGCCGCTCCTCCTCGCCGTCGGCCATGATCATCGCCCGCATCAGCGGCTGGCGGTCGGCCGCCATGAACATGTGCTCCGTGCGGCACAGGCCGATGCCCTCCGCCCCCAGCTCGCGCGCCTTGCGGGCCTCCTCGGGGGTGTCGGCGTTGGCGCGCACGCCGAGGCGGCGCAGCTCGTCGCTCCAGGCGAGCACCTGCTGGAAGCTCTCGTCGACCTCAGGGTCGATCAGGGACACGTCGTCGGTGGTCACGATCCCTGAAGTGCCGTCGAGGGCGATCAAGTCCCCCTCGCGTAGCACCGTGCCGTTCACGCGCATCTCCTTGGCCGCCAGGTCGACCTCCAGGTCCGACGCCCCGCAGACGCACGGACGGCCCATTCCCCGCGCGACCAGGGCCGCGTGGCTGGCCTTGCCGCCCTCGCTGGTCAGGATGCCGCGCGCCGCGTCGAAGCCGGCGATGTCCTCGGCCTCGGTGAACGGCCTGACCAGGACCACGTCGCCTTCGCTCTCGACGGCGGCGCTGGCCGTGAAGACGATCGCGCCCTTCGCGGCGCCGGGCGACGCGTTCACCCCGCGCACCAGCACGTCGAAGTCGGCCTCGGGGCTGAAGGTGGGATGCAGCAGGGCCTCCAGCGCGCCGGCGTCGACGGAGAGCAGCGCCTCCTCGCGGGTGAGGAGGCCCTCCGCGACGGCGTCCACGGCAAAGCGCACCGCCGCCTGCGCGGGACGCTTGGCGTTGCGCGTCTGGAGCATGAAGAGGCGGCCCTCCTCCACGGTGAACTCGGTGTCCTGCATGTCCCCGTAGTGGCGCTCGAGCTCGCTCAGGATTCCCCGCAGCTCGGCGTGGGCCTCGGGCATGAGCTGCTTCATCTCGGAGAGGTCGTGCGGGGTGCGCACGCCTGACACGACGTCCTCGCCCTGGGCGTTGACCAGGAAGTCGCCCGAAGGCTCGGGCGCGCCCGTCAGCTCGTCTCGCGAGAAGGCCACCCCCGAGCACGAGGTCTCGCCCCGGTTGCCGAAGACCATCTGCTGCACGTTGACCGCGGTGCCCCAGGTGTCGGGGATGCGGTTCAGCCGCCGGTAGGCCACCGCGCGCTCGCCCTTCCAGGAGTCGAAGACAGCGCGCACCGCGGCGTCGAGCTGCTCGAGCGGGTCGTCCGGGAACTCGTAGAGCCCCTTCAGTTCGGCTGTGAGCAGCTGCAGCTCGGCCACACGCAGCTCGCTGTCGAGCTTGACCCCGGCCGCGCGCTTGTGCTCGGCGATCAGCTCCTCGATCCGCTCGCCGGGGACGTCCTTGGCCACGTTGCCGAACATCTGCACGAAGCGCCGGTAGGAGTCCCAGGCAGAGCGCTCGTTGCCGGTGGCGCGGGCCAGGCGCTCGACGGTCTCGTCGTTGAGCCCCAGGTTGAGGATCGTGTCGAGCATCCCGGGCATGGACTCCCTCGCCCCCGACCGGACGGAGACGAGCAGGTCCCCGAGCCTCTTGCCCGCCTTGCCCTCCAGCCGGGCGAGCGGCTCGGCGAGGTCCGGGACCTCGCCCCGCGTCAGGTAGATGACGCAGGCCTCGGTGGTGATCGTGAAGCCGGCCGGCACCCGGTCCGCGCCCAGCACGCGGGTCATCTCGGCCACGTTCGCGCCCTTGCCTCCGAGGAGCTCGCGCATCTCGCGCGACCCCTCCTCGAAGTCGTAGACGAGTTTGGCCGCCAAGGCTCGAGTCTAGGCCTAGAGCCTCCGCAGGCTTACGTGGGCGTGGTGCTCGGCGGTCTCGGCCAGGGCACGGTCGGCCTGCCCCAGCGCGCGGTCGGGAGCATCGGGAGCCTCGGCCAACGGCCGGGCCAGCGCCGCGGCCAGGAAGCGGTGGGCCGCCTCCTCGAAGGGAAACGCCCCCGCTTCGCAGCCCGAGCAGACCACCCCACCCGCGCTGGGCGAGAAGCCCCCGAGGTCCTCGCGCTCGCCGCAGGAGGCACAGCCCGCCAGCTCGGGCGCGAAGCCCGCCGCCAGCAGCAGCTTGGCGCGGAAGGCCAGCGCGTGGGCGCGGGTGGCCGCCCCGGGGTCGGAGTCGAGCAGGGAGAGCTGGTTGGCCAACAGGTTGAAGGCGGGCCGGTTGGCCTCGCTCGAGTCGAGCAGCCGCAGCACGGACTCGCACGCCTGCGTGGCGCGCTCCAGCGAGCCGCGGCGCTCGCGAAGGGCAGGGTGAGCGTGCACGGTGTCGGCGGCGCTGACCGTGCACAGGTCCCGCCGCCCCTCGTGCAGCACCAAGTTCACGCGCGCGAGAGGCTCGAGCCGGCCGCCCAGGCGGGACTTGACCCGTCGCACGCCCTTGGCCACCGCGCCCACCCGCCCGCGGTCCGGGCTGTAGAGGTGCAGGACGCGATCCGCCTCGCCGAAGCGGATCGAGCGCAACACCACGGCTTCGGTCTTGAAGGTTCCAGGCACTTCGTACATAGACTTTGAGGCTCGTGGCGGACGAGAGCCGGGTAACCCTCTACACCACCGAGCCATGCGGCTTCTGCCGCCAGGCGAAGGGGCTCCTGGAGTCGCGGGGCATCACCTTCGACGAGGTAAACCTCGCCAAGGACCCCCAGGGCCGCGCCGACCTCGTCGCCATCACCGGCCAGATGACCTTCCCCCAGATCCTGATCGGCCGGCGCTCGATCGGTGGCTTTCGCGAGCTGGTCGAGGCGGACCGCGACGGCATGCTCGGCGACCTGTTGGCCGCCTAGCCCTCAGCCGGCTTGCCGGCGCCGCCGCGCCGCCGGGGAGCCGCGCCGCCGGGCACCTGCATCGGTCTCAGTGCGCTCGTCAGGCTCGGGGCGACCGGGCGCGGGGCGCCCGCTGGCAGCGCGGACACACGTAGGTGCCCCGGCCGGCCGCGCGCAGCTTCTTGATGGTCGTGCCGCAGCGCAGGCAGGGCTCGCCCTCCCGCAGATGGACCATGAAGCGGTCCTGGAACGAGCCGCGGGCGCCATCGGAGTGGCGGAAGTCGTCGATCGTCGCGCCACGGGCGTCGATGCCCGCCTCGAGCGATGCGACCACGGCGTCGCGCAGGCCCGCGATCTGGGGCCGGCGCAGAGTCCCCACCGGGCGCAGCGGGTGGATGCGGGCGCGGTAGAGCGCCTCGTCGGCGTAGATGTTGCCGACGCCCGCGATGCGCTCCTGGCTGAGCAGGAACGTCTTGACCGGCGCGCGCCGGTTGTGCGCCAGCGCCCGGAGGGCGTCGGCGGTGAAGTCGGGGCCGAGCGGCTCGACCCCGAGGCGGGAGGCGAAGTACTCGTCGCGGGCCTCGTCGCCGAGCAGCACCACGCCGGTCCCGAACCGGCGCACGTCGACGAACAGCAGGCGCTCCTCGCCGATCTCGAAACGCACGCGGAGGTGGAGCCGGGCCGGGTCGTCATCGGCCGGCCCGACGAGCAGGAGGTTGCCCGTCATGCGCAGGTGCATGACCACGTGGACCTCATCGCTGAGCTCGAGCGTCAGATACTTGCCCCGCCGCCTCACCGCCTCGACGGTCCGGCCCGCCGTAGCCGCCGCCAGCTCCTCCGGGGGCGCGGGCTCGCACCAGCGCGGGTCGAGCACCTCGAGGCGGTGCAGCAGCTTGCCCTCCAGAGCAGGCGCCAGCTGGCGCCTGATCGTCTCGACCTCGGGCAGCTCGGGCATCAGGCCCGGACGCGGCCCGTGAGCCGCACCGTGCGCAGCATCGGGCCGAACACTGCGCGGTCCACCTTGCCGAAGTCCTTGCGCGTCGCGATGAGCTCGAAGACGTACTCCGCGCTGCCCTTGAACAGGTGGACGCTGCGAGTCTCGAGACGGCCCGCGCCGGACAGGGACTGCGTGCCGATGACCTCGACCCCGGGCACGCCCCCGACGCGAACCACGCGCGAAGAGCGGAGATCGAACCGTGGGTCGCGGCGCCGGGTGGCCTTCAGCAGCCGCAGGCGGGCGTCGTCCAGCTCAGGTCGTGTGCGCGGCAGAGGCTCGCTGCGCCGGTAGGCCAGGGCGGTGACCTGGGCGCCCGACGGCATCGTCAAGCGGAACACCTCGGGCGCCGAGCGGCGGTTGACCCGCAGCGGTCGGCGCAGCTCCAAGCTCATCCCCTCGCGCGGGAAGGTCAGCTTCTGGATCGCCCCAGTGGGAGCGGCGTTGGGATCCGGCAGGACGGTCTGCTCGGCGCCGCAGGCGGCGAGCAGGCAGGCCAGGGACACGGCGGTGACCGCGAGGGCGCGGGCGAGCACCCGCTCTCTTCTATCAGCCGGTCGCCCTGGGGTGAGCCTTGAAGTAGACGTCCTTCAACCGCGAGCTGGAGAGATGGGTGTAGAGCTGGGTGGTGGCCACGTCGGCGTGGCCGAGCATCTCCTGGACCGAGCGCAGGTCGCAGCCCCCCGCCAGCAGGTGGGTGGCGAAGGTGTGGCGCAGCGTGTGCGGGCTCATGCGGTCGGCCAG
>Ga0126312_10002545_pt1 | contig 12213 bp, 10 predicted proteins | sample Plot104A_FD_92537 | JGI IMG/M metagenome (GOLD analysis project Ga0126312, IMG submission 92537) | Serpentine soil microbial communities from UC McLaughlin Reserve, CA, USA - Plot104A | ecosystem: Environmental > Terrestrial > Soil > Grasslands | place: USA: UC McLaughlin Reserve, Lake County... | reverse complement strand
GCCGGTACGTCGGGGTCTGACCCCAATCCCCTCGCTACTGCTCGGTCGCAGCGTCCGGCGGGCCGTTCTCGCGATCGCGCTCGCGCAGGAAGCGCGTGAGCTCGGCGGCGAGCGCCTCGCCCGAGGGCAGGTCCGACTCGTCGAGCTCGTCCGCGCGCGATTCCAGCTCGTCCACGTAGGCCTGGGTGTCCGCGTCGGTTGCAACGGCGCGGCTGACCTGCTCGACGTAGCCGTCGGCCGCCTCCTTCAGCTCGGCCACGTCGATGTGGGCGTCGAGCAGCGACCCGAGCCGTTCGCAAAGCGCGAGCGCGGCCCGTGGGCTCGGCGTCAGCGAGACGTAGTGCGGAACGGCCGCCCAAAGGCTGACCGACGGCAGGTTCTCCCGGCGACAAGCGTCGTGGAGGACGCCAACGATTCCGGTCGGCCCTTCGTATCGAGAGGCCTGCAAGCCGAGCCGCTCGACGAGCTCCGGATCGCTCGCGCTTCCCGTCACCGGACACGGCCTCGTATGGGGGACGTCCGCGAGGAGCGAGCCCAGCGTGACGACGAGCTCGACGCCGAGCTCGGCCACGTAATCGACGACCAGCCGCGTGAACGCCTGCCAGCGGAGGTTCGGCTCGGCACCCAGCAGCAGCACGACGTCGCGGTCGAAACCTCCCGGCCGGGCGCGGTAGAAGGACGTCTCGGGCCAGTCGATGTGCCTCGTGATCCCATCCACGAGCTTGACGTGGGGTCGAGTCGACTGGAAGTCGAAGAACTCCTCGGGATCGAGGTCCGCAATCAGCTCTGCATCCCAGAGCCGCGCGAGGTAGCCGGCCGCGAGCGACGCACCCTGGCCGCCGTCGTTCCAACCGCGAAATGCCGCAATCAGGATCGGTCGTTCGAGCTCGGGGCGCTCGTGGATGCGAAGCTCGTTGGCCACGGGTCCAGATTACGCCAGAGCATGGTGGCGAGCGCTACGGTCAGGCTCCAGACCGCCGCCGCAAGCGCGACGTGGAGGGCGACGATCCCCCACGGGAGCTCCAACCGCCACTGCAGCTCGCCCACCGCCATCTGAAGCAGCAGGACGCCGAGGAGCGCCAGCGCGAAGCGGAACAGCCGCGGCGCGAGGCTGCTGCGAGCAGCGAGCAGGCCCAGCACGAACAGGAAAAGAGCGCCGAAGACGGCCGTGACTCGCACGTGCAGGTACACGGCGTCGTCCAGGTGCCACAGGCGTTCGACGACGTCTGCGTCGCCTGAGTGAGGACCTGCGGCCGTCGAGAAGGTGCCGGTCACGACCAGCGCGAGGCACGCGGCCGCCAGCCCGGCGCCCGCCCACCGGAGCTCACTGGGGAACGAGACTTCGGCGCCGCCTCTCTTCTCTCTCACGGCTTCGAGCGCGACGACGATCGCACCGCCGAGCGCGAGCAGCGCCAGGAGAAAGTGGACGATCACCATGCCGGCCGGCAGGTCGTAGCGGATCGTGGCGAGCCCGAGCGGAGCCTCGGCGACCGTCAACACCGCCACTGCGAGCGCGGTCCCGAAGACCCAGCGGGCTCGCCTTCGTGCGAACACCGCCGTGAGGATCGAAAGCGTGATCGGGAAGACGCCGAAGACGCGGTTTCCGAACTCGACGAACGCATGGTAGTCCGCCTCCGGGAAGAACGCTCCCTCCTCGCAGCCCGGCCAGCCCTCGCAGCCGAGGCCGGATCCGGTCAGTCGCACGAGCGACCCCGTGATCACGATCACATAGAGGGAGACCGCGGTCGCGACCGCGAGCCGGCGGAAGTTCGTGGCGCTCAGGCCGCCTCCGACCGAGCGAGGAAGTCGGACAGGACGGCGCGGAAACGCTCGGGCTCCTCGAGGAAGGCTGTGTGCGAGCTTTCCTCGAACAGCACCCACTCCGACCCATGGATGCCACGCTGCGCCTCCTCGGCGAGCCTCGGTGTGCAGCAGTCGTACCGGCCGGAGGTGATCAGCGTCGGCGTGTCGATCTCGGCCAAGCGGTGGCGCACGTCCCAGTCGCGGAGGCGCCCAGTCGGGTTCCACTCCTGGGGTCCCCACATCACCTCGTAGACCTGCTTGTTCCTGGCGGCGCGCCCCCGCAGGACGCAGTCGGGCCAGGGATCGAGCCGGCAGACGTGGCGCTGCCAGAACTGCGTCTCCGCGACGGCCTCGTCCTCTGCGAGCGGCGCGCGGAGGCGTGCAGACTCGGCGGCCCACGTCTCCGCGGCCGTCGGCGGTGCATTCAGCGTGAGGCTGACCAGCCCGCTGGCTTTTCCCAGCACGTACTCGAGCGCGAGCATCGCGCCCCACGAAGTGCCGAGCAGGTGGGTCTGTTCGAGCCCCAGCTCGTCGCGGACGGTTTGCAGCTCGTCGAGGAAGAGGTCGAGCGTCCAGAGCTCCGGATCGTCGGGGCGGTCCGAGTTGCCGCAGCCAAGCTGGTCGTAGAAGACCACCCGTCGATTGGCGTCCGCCAGTCGCTCGAGCGGCTCGAAGTAGTTGTGCGTCGAGCCCGGCCCGCCGTGGAGGCAGAGCAGAGGCACTCCGTTTTCCGGGCCGACGTCGCGGTACCAGGTCTCGAACCCGCGGAAGGAGATCCGTCCCTCGATCGCTCTCACAGGACGAGGGGGTCGAGCACTGCGGGGTACCCGTCGGCACCCGCGAACGGCGTCGGCCGCGATCCTAGGAAGAGCGGCCGGTCGGCGGCGTTCAAGAGCAGCGGCATGAGATCGGGGCCCCGGAGCTGCCCGAGGATCCCACGCGAGCACTCGAGCTCGCCGAACGCGTCGACGGGATCGGCGCGGACGCCCGGGCCGGCGACGACGAGCGGAACGGGATCGCCGGAGTGGATCACGTCGGGGTAGGCGGGAGTCGCGTGGTCGCCCGTCAGGCAGACGATCGCTCGGTCTGCGGGCAGATCGCCGAGCTCGGAGTCGAGGAGCTCGATCGTCCGCTGCTTGACGGCCGGGTCCTTCGTATGCCCCGCGGCGTCGGTCGACTTCAGATGCGAGAAGACGAAGGTGTCTCCGGCGGCGAGTCGCTCATGGATCAGCTCCACGCGGACGCGAAGATCGCCTGCAGGGTCACCCGTCTCGGGAGCCCGCAGCGGCTCGAGGCCGACGGCCCGCGCGAGGCCGTGCAGGAAGCGCGAGTCGGCGATGAACGCTCCGGTGACCCCGTGGCGCTCGAGAAAGCTCGGAACCGCATTCGCCTTCCCCCACCACTTGAGCGTGATCACGTTGAATCGCTCGCCAGCGAGCCGCTCGATCACGATCCGCGTCCACTCCTCGGCGGCGCGGGCTGTCCGCTCGGCGTCGAGATGGGCGGCCTGGGGGCGCAGGACTGGGTGGCGGTCACGGAAGAACGCGTCCGAGTCGGAGACGCGGTCGTCGGCGCCGCCGCCGACCCGTAGGACTGCCTCCCCTCGCCGCAGGTGCGAGAGCGTAAAGCGAAGGCCGTCTACCTCGATCTCCGCGCAGCGCTCCACAAGCGATCGCGCTTCCTCGTCATCCTCGCCGTAGCGCGGCCGGCCGGTCAGCCACAGCTCTCCGTTCCTCCGCTCGGCCGGCCGCAGGGCCGCGAAGGCGAACACGTCCTCCGGGCTCACCTCTTGCTCGGCTCCCAGGGCCTCGAACACGGCCCGGTTCGGGAACTCCTCCGGCAGGTAGCCGAGCAGCGACCAGTGCGCCACCTCGCTCGAGGGCGCTCGGCCCGGCCCGATCGCGTAGAGCACACCGGTCGAGCCGCGTGCGGCGAGCGCGTCGAGGTTCGGCGTCCGCGCGGCCTCGTTGGCCGTCCGGCCGCCGAGGCTTCGGTGCGCGCGGTCCCCGAGCCCGTCGAGGAGCAGGACGACGATCGGATGCACGGGAGGAAACTAGACGGGAACGCGCTCGAGCTCGCGGATCACCCGTGCAACGCCGGGCGGGACGAACGACTCCCAGTCGCCGCCCTCGCGCAGCGCAGCACGGACTTCGGCCCCCGAGATCTCCTTCTCGGCTCCCTCGTCGAGCACGACGATTTCGTAGCCCGCTTCTCGCAGCCGCTCCAGCTTCGTCCCACCCCACTCGCTGAACAGCCGCAGGTACTGGGTCAAGCCGTCCGGAACGTACGCCGGCCAGAGCTCCGGCTCGTTGACCGGAAACGGGATCACGTGGACCCGGTCGGCACCCAACCCGAGGTCGGCCGCGGCGGCCTTCACCATCAGCAGCCGTTCGGCGTAGGTCCAGGGATTCGACTCGGGCAGATGGCGCGCGGGATCGCTCGGCTCCGGCCGGATCCGGGTTGGATCAGGATTCGTGATCCCGACGAAGACCTCGTCGGAACGCTCGGCCGCGCCGCGCAGGTACTCCAGATGTCCTAGATGAAACGGCTGGAAGCGCCCGTGGATCATCCCGCGCTCGCCGCGGGTCATTGCACGACGACTCCGCCGCCCTCCTCGACGCGCCCGATCCGGCGCAGGAACAGCCGCTGCGCAGAAAACTCAGCGTCGATCGTGGCGCTGCGCTCGGCGGGCAAAGAGACGAGCAGGCCGCCGGCCGTCTGCGGGTCGTAGCCGAGCACGTCCAGCGTCTCGGGGACCCCATCGAGCTCCACATGCGGGCCTGCAAACTCGCGGTTACGCGGATCGCCGCTCGTCCGTACGCCGGAACGGGCGAGATCGAGGGCGCCGTCGATTGCCGGGAAGCGCTCCGACTCGAGCCGGATCCGCACGCCGCTTCGCTCTGCGACCTCGTGGGCGTGGCCGAAGAGGCCGAAGCCGGTGACGTCCGTGACCGCGTTCGGCTCGAGCGGCCGAAGCACATCGGCCGCGTGCTTGTTGAGCGTCCGCATCCAACGAACCGCGCGCTGCAGCTGCTGGCTGCCGGCCGCGCCGCGGTTGTACCCCGTCATGATTAATCCGGTTCCGAGCGGCTTCGTGACGAACAGTGCGTCTCCGGGCCGCGCCCCGTTCTTCGGCCAGACGCCGTCGGGCCTAACGGTCCCGATCACGGCAAGCCCGTACTTCGGCTCCTCGTCGCGAATCGTGTGGCCGCCCGCGAGCAGTCCGCCGGAGGCCCGCACCTGCTCGTCTGCCGCGGCGAAGATCGCCGCCAGCATCTCCGTGGGCAGCGATTCTGGGAAGGCGGCGATCGAGAGCGCCAGCAGCGGCGAGCCGCCCATCGCGAAGACGTCGTTGAGGGCGTTCGTGGCTGCGATCGCGCCGTAGTCGGCAGGGTCGTCGACCACGGGCGGAAAGAAGTCGAGGGTGAAGATCAGCGCGCGCTCGTCGTCCAGCCGGTAGACCGCTGCGTCGTCGGCCGGCGCGAGCCCGACCAGGAGATCTTCAGCGTCGGCGGGGACGAAGCCGCGCAGGAGCTCCTCGAGCCGCGCCGCTGAATACTTCGCGGCGCAGCCGCCACAGGACGCAAGGTCGGTCAGCTTTACGGTTGAAGAGCCGAGATTCATGGCAGAGCGGCGGCCTCCTGCTCGGGAATCCGGAATGGTGCCTGGGTCGCTGCCTAAGCGCAACGCACGACATTGCGAGGGCATTCCCAACAGGTCTCCCCATCAGCGGAGCTTTTCGATTCAGCCCGCGGCTGAACGAGCTTGGCTCGTTTAGCACACGAACGCAGCGGATTCACCGCGATGAACTCCGCCGAGCAAGTCGCCAGACTTACGAGGAGATAACGCCGGCTCCCCCCGGAACCAAATCCTCCTTTGCGCGTCTCTCCTGGGTCGTCCTCGACATTCCCGCTGACCAAACCTCTGGGAAAGCCTCCGCGATCTTCCCGGGAACTGCCGCGCCGGCGGCAGCTTCCAACGATCAGCTGGCGCTTAGTGCCAGCAGAAAAGGCCGTCGAAGAAGCCACCACCGCTCACAGAAGCAACGACGGTGAGGGCGACGAGGGCGAGCAACTTGATGCGAGTGGCGTATAGATACAGAACGATCACCCCCTTTCGTTAGAACCTGAAGTCCTGGAGCGCCTCTGCGGCGCGCCGGTAGAGCTGCGCGGCTACCTGGTCTTGCCCGCGCCGCGTCGCCAGATCGCCCTTGGCGATCCACGCAGACGCGCGATGACTGAGGGAGGAAAACTGGTCGAAGTTCGATTCGGCAGCGTCGAAGGCCTCTGCAGCCTCTTCTAGCCGGCCCTGCTCGAGGAGCGAGCGTCCGAGCACGAGCTGAGCATTGCCGATCTCATCAACGACGTCTTCGCGCTGGCCGAGCAGCTTCAGCGCCTGGCGCGCCTGCTGCTCCGCGGCCTCGATCTGGCCCGTTCGGAGGTGAACCTGCGCGAGTGAGGAGACGGCGCGAGCGGCGTCCGCTTCGCTGCCGTGCTCGAGCTGCACCTTGAACGACTCGGTCAGCTGCTCGACCGCGTCTTCAGGCTTGCCGAGGAGAAAGTTGAGGCCGCCGAGGTTGTTCAGGATCTTGCCGACGGTCGCCCGCTCGGCCAGCTCCTCGAACTGCGACTTCGCCTGCTCGGCGTACTTGCGCGCGAGGACCCATTGTCCCTGCCGCTCAGCAGTCACCGAGGCCTGGAAGTACACGTGTCCGAGGGCACGCGAGTCGTCGAGGCCTTGCGAGAGCTCGAGTGCGAGCTCGAGATCCTCAAGTGCGGCCCCGTAGTCCCGCTGGCGCCGGTAGCAGCGCGCGCGCCTGTGCAGGATGTCGGCGCGAAGGCGGTCACACGGAAGCTCCGACCGCTCGGCGAGCGTCAAGGCCTCGTTGAAGAGGCCGATTGCGGTCTGGATGCTGGAGAGCTCGAGGCGGCAGGCGCCGAGGCGATAGAGCAGGTCGGCGCGATCGACGTCCGAGAACATCGCGTCCTCGGTCATCACGCGCGCGCAGTTCAGAAGTTCAATCGCCTGCTTCACCTCGCCGGTGCGCATCAGCGCCCAAGCCTCGCCGGCGAGGGCTCGAACCTCGAGCTCGGGCGACGCGATCCCGAGGACGGCCGGCCGAATCTTCTGGAACTGCTCGAGCGAGTCCGCGTAGTCGTGGCTCTCGCTCAGCGCCTCCGCCCGGGCGAGTGTGGTCTCGATGCGCCCGCGCTCGTCGGCTGAGACGCCGCTCGCGAGAAAGCCGGGATCAACGCCCAGCTTCTGTGCAAGCCACTCGATCGTCTCCTGAGTCGGACGCGTCTTGCCGCGTTCGATCTGGCTGACGTACTCCTTCGAGAAGCGCTCGCCCGCGACGTCGGTCTGCGTCAGACCCGCGTTGACGCGCAGCGTCCGCAGGCGCTCGCCGAGACCTCCATTGGGAAGTCGGCCGAGGCGCGGTGTCTTTGCGGTGTGAGTCGCTCGTGTCAAGTCGGGAGTCCTTGGGCGGCGCTGCGCGACAACTTGACCATACTCCTCCTCAACACCTCGCGGAATCCCCCAAAAGGGTCACGGCTCCTGGGAAAACGGGTCAACCAAGCCTATCGCAAAATCACTTGACCGGGGTACTTGACTTCGTCCGGGACCGGCCCTATAGTCCGTCCACCGAGCAGCAAGATCCACCATAAAGGGATTGAGCTGCAAGGAAGGCGCGCCACATTGGTGACGAGCCCCGGAGGTATTGGCTGGGCCGCAGAGTCAAGGCCTCCGGGTAGTCACCGCGGGAGGTGGGCTCGCCGCAAAGAAATGGCGAACCCCCGGGGGCCGCAGCCCGGGGGTTCGCTTTTTGTTTGCCCGAGCTCCCACGGCTTCGAGCCAAATGACGTGCCGAGAAGCAGGGCTTTGTGCTCCTCACTCAGAGGAGTGATCGGCGGGACGGGAAACAGCGCGTCCGGTTCAGTGAATTACTTCACTCGGCGCTGCCGGTCATCCAGATCAGACGGGAACGGAAAATCTTCGGAAAGTCCTCGTCGACGAGGCCGCCGAGGCGCTTGCTGACCGTTCCGAGCAGCCCGACGGCGATGAAGATCCAGGCTTCCGCGTCGGGGTCACGCTCGGGAATGACGCCGCCGGCCTTCTGGGCCTGCCGGATCACGCCGGCGACGAACTGGTGGACCTCGCGCATGTGCCGCCGGATGAAGCGACGAATCTCGGGGTCTTCGCTCGCCTCGGTCAGCGCCTGCACCCACAAGTTGGCGATGTAGCCGCGCTTGTCTTTCGCGGCGAGGTAACTCCGGCCCATCGCCCCGATCCAGAGCCCGGGATCGGGCTCGTCGGCGATGGTGGCCTCCCACATCGCCCGGCACTCGACCCACGCCTCGCTGAGGCAGGCGAGGTACAGCTCCCGCTTCGAGGAGAAATGCCGGTACAGAATCGGCTCGGATACTCCCGAGGCGCGTGCGATCTCAGCCGTCGTCGCCCCCTGGTAGCCGGCCTTCGAGAAGATCTGGCAGGCGGTGTCGAGGACGTCGGCGCGCCGCTCCTCAGCGCTCAGCCGCCCTTTTGTCGTGCTCATGCCGCGATCTCGGGGACGCCCTCGGGAGTCGGCTCGCGGTCGTGCGCTCTCACGAGCACGAACGAGACGACTGCACCGAGCACGGCGATCAGCCCTGCAACGGTCAGCGCCGTCGAGAACCCGTCGACGAAGAGCTGCTTGTCGCGGAAGAGCGCCGGCCCTTCCACTCCGCCGACGCGGTGCGCCATGATCGCGCCCATCAGGGCGATACCCATCGATCCGCCGACCTGACGGAACGCGTTGAGCACGGCTGAGCCAACACCGGACTTGTCGACGGGCAACGCGCGCACCGCCGCTGCCGCACTAGGCGTCATCACGAGCGACATGCCGAAGCCGCCAAGGATCATCGCGGGCAGCAGACTCCAGTAGCTCTCGTCGACGCCTAGGCGGGAGAAGTAGAAGAGCTGGATTGCGATCAGGACCATCCCGCTCGTCATCAGCCAACGCGATCCAAAGCGGTCCGAGCTCTTCCCGGCGACTGGAGCGACGAGCACGATCAGGACCGTCATCGGCAGGAAAGCGGCTCCGGTCTTGACGGCCGAGTAGCCGAGCACTCCCTGCATGTAGAGCGAGACGAAGAAGAAGACGCCGAACATCGCCAGCGCCACGAGCAGGACCGCGAGGTTCGCACCGGCGAAGGTCCCGCTGCGGAAAAGGCTGAGGTCAAGCATGGGAATCCGCTGGCGCAACTCAAGCAGGACGAACGCAAGAAGCATCGTCACAGCCACGGCAAAGGCACCGACGATGCGTCCAGAGGTCCAGCCGTACGTATTCGCCTCGATCAGCCCGTAGGTGAGGGCGAAGAGACCGACACCCGACGTCAGAAGTCCGGGCATGTCGAGGCGCTGCTCAGCGGACTCGTCCTTCGACTCGGGAATGAGCAGCAAGCTGGCGGCGATCGCGATCACGCCGATCGGGACGTTGACGAAGAAGATCCAGCTCCAGCTGATGTGCTCGGTGAGCAGGCCGCCGACGAGCGGCCCGATCGCCAGTGCGAGGGCAGAGACACCGGCCCAGATCCCAATCGCCATGCCGCGCTGGCGCGGCGGGAACGTTGCGGCGATGATCGAGAGCGTGGCCGGGTTCATCAGCGCCGCGCCGGCGCCCTGCACGACCCGCGCGCCGATCAACAGCTCGCCGCTCCCCGCGAGCCCGCAGACGAGCGAGGAGACGGTGAAGATCGCGAGGCCGACGATGAAGATCCGCCGGCGCCCGAGCAGGTCGGCGAGCTTTCCGCCTGTCAGCATGAGCGAAGCGAACGTGAGCGCGTACCCGGTTACGATCCACTCGAGCTCGGAGAGGCCGATCTGGAGATCGGCGGCGATCGACGGCAGCGCCACATTCACCACCGTGTTGTCGAGCATGATCATGAAGAGCCCGAACGCGACGGCCGCGAGGGTCCACCACTTGCGTGCCTCTTCTGGGATCAGTTGGAGCGCCACAGTTAGTGCCTACTATGTTAGCGACCACTAATATCCTGGGTCAATGACGCGGCGATTCGCAACGGCTGCAGCGCGACATCCATGGCGCGCGGTCGGTGCCTGGATCGCGGCCGTCGTCGTCTCGTTCGGCCTGATCGTGTTCTTCCTCGGCGACGCCTTGACGGGCGAAGCCGAGCAGCTGAACAACCCCGAGTCCGAGCGGGCGTACGACCTGCTCGCCGAGCGTGTGCCGCCCTCCCCGCAGGAGTTCACGACTGACGTGATCCTCATTCGCTCCGAGACGGTCACCACCGATCAGCCGCGCTTCCGGGCGGCGGTCGACGAGGTCGTGGGTCGGCTGAGACCGATCCCCGGCGTCGTGAACGTCGTCGAGGAACCCGTCGTGCGCAGGCGGAACGCCGTCCTCCTCGAGGTCGGGCTCGCCGACGAGGACGCCGCGGCGAACGTCGCCGACGATGTTCTCGACTCCGGCGAGTTCGAGCCACTCGAGCTCTACGCGACCGGCGAGTGGATGGTCGAGCGCGACTTCCAGAAGCTGTCACAGGACGACCTGAAGAAGGGCGAGCTCCAGGTCGGCCTGCCCGCTGCCCTGATCGTGTTGCTGCTCGTGTTCGGTTCCGTCGTCGCCGGGGTGGTCCCGGTCGTCCTTGCCCTCGTCGCGATCTTGGCGGCGCTCGGGTTGACCGCCTTCCTCGGGATCTTCTTCGAACTCTCGATCTTCACGGTCAACATGCTGAGCGGCATGGGCCTCGCGCTCGGGATCGACTATTCGCTCTTCGTCGTCTCCCGGTTTCGCGAGGAGCGAGCGAACGGCCGCGAGAAGCTCGACGCCATCGGGGCAACAGGAGCGACGGCAAGTCGGGCAGTGCTCTTCAGCGGCTTCGCCTTCGTAATCGCGATGTTCGGGCTGCTGATCATCCCGAACACGATCTTCCGGAGCCTCGCCGCCGGCGCGATACTCGTCGGGATCACCTCCGTCTTGGCCGCCCTGACGCTGCTGCCTGCCGTGCTGAGCCTGCTCGGCGATCGGGTCAACTCGCTGCGAATTCCGGTGATTGGACGGGGCGCAGAGCGAGGCACCGGCGCCGAAGGCCGCTTCTGGGCCGGGGTCGTCCGGACGGTCATGCGGCGCCCCGCGATCAGCCTGGCGCTCAGCACGGCCGTGCTGGTCGCTCTTGCCCTGCCGGTTTTCGACTACACGACAGGCGAAGCCGGCATCCGCACGCTGCCCGACCGCTTTCCCTCCAAGCAAGGGTTCAACGCGCTCGAAGATGAGCTCGGCATCGGGACAACTGACGACCTTCAGGTGGTCATCGACGGTCAAGCGAGGCAGCCAGACGTCCAGAGCCTGGTCCGAAGGATGCGGAACAACCCCGCCCTCAGAAATGTCGAGGTGGACTACTACGGCGATCGATTCGCCGTGATCGAAGCGGTCCCGGCGGGCGACAGCCGTGACGAGCGCGCGCTCCAGACCGCCCGGGAGCTACGTGCGGAGGAGATCCCAGGCGCGCGCGTACTCGTGACGGGCGAAACGGCGGAAAGCCTCGATTACCGCGAACTGACCAACCTCTGGCTGCCGATCCTGATCGTGTTTGTGCTCACGCTCTCGTTCATCCTGCTCACCGTGGCCTTCCGCTCGATCGTCGTCGCGGCGAAGGCGATCGTGCTCAACCTCCTCTCTGTCGGCGCGGCCTACGGCGTGCTGGTCCTGGTCTTCCAGAAGGGCGTCGGGAACGAGCTCTTCGGCTTCCAGCAGGTTGACTTCATCGAGGCCTGGGTTCCGTTGTTTCTTTTTGCCGTGCTCTTCGGGCTCTCGATGGACTACCACGTCTTCCTGCTCAGCCGGATCCGTGAGCGCTACCTCCAGACTGGCGACAGCGATCTTGCGGTCGCATACGGCATCGGCTCGACAGCGCGGGTGATCACCGGCGCCGCGCTCATCATCATCGCGGTCTTCGGCGGATTCGCCGTAGGCGACCTTGTCATGTTCCAGCAGATGGGGTTCGGCGTCGCCGTGTCGTTGCTGATCGATGCAACGCTGATCAGGTCGGTACTGCTGCCGGCGGCGATGAAGCTGCTGGGCGAGTGGAACTGGTACCTGCCGAGCTGGCTCCGCTGGCTGCCGGACTTCCACGTCGAAGGGACCAAATGATCTGGACCCCGAGCGAGGAAATCCTCGCGCGGGCTAACGTCGTGCGGCTGATGCAGCGCCACGGGCTCGACGACTACTGGGAGCTCGTGCGGCGCTCGCAGGAAGACCCGGAGTGGTTCTGGCCCGCGGTGATCGAGGACATGGGCCTCGAGTTCTCGCAGCCCTGGAGCGAGGTCGTCGACGTCTCGCGCGGGCCGGAGTGGTCGACGTGGTTCGTAGGCGGAAAGGTGAACATCGCCTGGAACTGCGTGCACCGCTGGGCG
>Ga0126312_10002544_pt1 | contig 12214 bp, 16 predicted proteins | sample Plot104A_FD_92537 | JGI IMG/M metagenome (GOLD analysis project Ga0126312, IMG submission 92537) | Serpentine soil microbial communities from UC McLaughlin Reserve, CA, USA - Plot104A | ecosystem: Environmental > Terrestrial > Soil > Grasslands | place: USA: UC McLaughlin Reserve, Lake County... | reverse complement strand
TGCTCGGCGAGCGGCTCTCGGCCGACGAGGCCCGCGAGGCCGGCATCGTCAACAAGGTCGTGCCGGCGGACGAGTTCGACGAGGCCGTGGCCGACTGGGCGGGCAAGCTCGCTTCCAAGTCGCCGGTCCTCACCAAGCTCGGCAAGGACGCGGTCTATCGGCAGATGGACATGCCGTTCGACGAGGCGCTCGACTTCCTGCGCTCGCAGCTGTCGATCGCATTCACCACGGAGGACGTCCAGGAGGGCGTGCGCGCGTTCTTCGAGAAGAGGGAGCCCGAGTGGAAGGGTCGGTGAGTCTCGTGGGCCTGCTCTGCCGGACGTCCGACCGGAGCGCCGGCGGCGCGCGCGGCGTACAGGACCTGGCGCCGCGGCTCGGCGAGCGCCTCGGCGTCGAGCCGAGGCTGATCGGCTCCCCTGGCGATGCGCGCCCGGCCCCGTTCGAGTACGACATGCGCGATAGCCGCGGCTGCCTGCTCGAGGCCGGCGGCCAGGTTGACGACGCGCTGTCCGGCGGCAACGTTCCGGTGCTCCTGGCGGGCGACTGCTCCATCTGCCTGACGACGCTTTCGACCGCGCTGCGCCACTGCCCCGAGGCGCGCGTCCTGTGGCTCGACGCGCACGGCGACTTCAACACCCCCGAGACCACGCCCAGCCGCTTCCTCGGCGGCATGTCGCTGGCCGGCGCCTGCCGGCTGTGGGACCCCGGCATCGGCGCGGGGATCCCCGCCGACCGGGTCGTACTCGCGGGGGTACGCGAGCTCGATCCCGCGGAGCGCGACCTGCTCGAGCGCTCGGAGGCGACCGTGATCGGCGCCAGCACGGTGGAGACGCTCGTCGCCGTAAAGAACGCGCTCGACGGCGCTCCCGTCTACGTGCACCTCGACGTGGACGTGCTCGACCCGGAGGCCCTCCGCGTCCAGGACCCGGTTGCCGGCGGCTTGTCTGCGGACAAGCTCTACGACCTGCTGGAGGCGGTCGTGGAGGACAGCGAGCTGATTGGCGTAGAGGTGACGGCCTTCGGCGGCGAGGACGAAGGCGGGGTCCTGATGCGGGTGCTCGAGCCGCTGCTCTCGGCGATCCCGGAGGGGGCGCATGTCGACGGCTGAGCGTGCCTCGGCCGAGGAGCTGGTCGCCCGGCCGCCGCTGCGCTCGCTAGTCGACGACCTGCACCAGCGCCGTGACGAGGCCCGGCTCGGCGGGGGCGAGGAGAAGATCGCCCGCCAGCACGAGCAGGACAAGCTGACCGCGCGCGAGCGGCTCGACCTGCTGATCGACGAGGGCACCTTCATCGAGCTGGGCATCCACGGCCGACCGCACTTCTCGCAGCGGGCGATGGAGGGCAAGGAGGCGCCGGCGGACGGCGTCGTCACCGGGTACGGGAAGGTCGAGGGTCGGCTCGTGGCGGTGGCCGCCTACGACTTCACGGTGATGGCGGGCTCGATGGGGATGACGGGCGAGATGAAGATGGCGCGGCTGCGGGAGCTGGCGCTCACGAAGCGGATCCCGCTGATCTGGCTGCTCGACTCGGCCGGCGCGCGCATCCAGGAGGCAGCCGGCTCGCTGTTCGCCGGCTCGGGCCACCTCTTCCGCGAGGAGGTCGTGATGAGCGGCGTGATCCCTCAGATCGCCGCGCTGATGGGGCCGTGCGCGGCCGGCACGGCCTACATCCCGGGCCTCGCCGACTTCGTCCCCATGGTCAAGGGCCGCGGCTCCATGGCCCTGGCCGGGCCGCATCTGACCAAGGCCGTCACGGGGGAGGACGTGACCCAGGAGGAGCTCGGCGGCTCCAAGGTGCACACGCGGATCTCCGGCGTCGGCGACCTCGAGGTGGGCTCCGACGAGGAGTGCATTCAGGCGATCAAGGACTACCTCTCGTTTTTCCCGCAGAACTGTGAGGAGCCGCCACCTCGGCGCGAGGTCTCTGACCCAGTCGAGCGCATGGACGAGGAGCTGCTCGACGTCCTCCCCGACTCGCCCCGCAAGCCCTACGACATGTACGACGTGATCCGGCGGATCGTCGACGACGGCTTCGTCTTCGACATCAAGCCGCGCTTCGCGCGGACGATAATCACCTGCCTGGCGCGAATGGGCGGCCGGCCCGTCGGGATCGTGGCCAACCAGCCCAAGCAGCTCGGCGGGATCCTCGAGAACGACTCCGCCGACAAGGCGGCGCGCTTCATCAACCTCTGCGACGCCTACGGCATCCCGCTGCTCTTCCTCCAGGACGTGCCGGGCTTCATGGTCGGCACCAAGGTCGAGAAGGCGGGCATCATCCGCCACGGCGCCAAGATGCTGTACGCGGTCTCGCGGGCGACGGTGCCGAAGATCACCGTCGTGGTGCGCAAGGCCTACGGCGCCGGCTACTACGTGATGTGCGGCAAGGCCTATGAGCCGGACCTGATCGTCGCCTGGCCCTCCGCGGAGATCTCCGTCATGGGCCCGGAGGGAGCCGTGAACATCATCTTCCGCAAGCAGATCGAGGCCGCCGACGACCCCGACGCGACGCGTGCCGAGATGATCGAGGGGATCCGCAAGACGATCGACCCCTACGTCGCGGCGGGCAACGCGCTGATCGACGACGTCATCGACCCGCGCGAGACGCGGCCCACCGTGATCAAGGCGCTCGAGATGGCCGAGGCGAAGCGGGTCCAGCGGCCCTGGAAGCGGCACGGGGTGATGCCGGTCTGAGCGAGCAGGTCGAGCTGGTCGAGCGCTTCCTCGCGGCGTTCGAGGCGGGGGACGAGGATGGCCAGCGCGCCCTCATGCATCCGGACGTCGAGCTCGTCGAGTGGCCGGAGGCTCCCGACTCGCACCAAGTCCGAGGCATCGACGAGGCGATCGAGATCCGGGACTCGTGGTTCGAGGCGTGGGAGTCCCTCACCTTCGACGTCGACGAGTTCCTGGAGTCCGGCGACCGCGTCGTGACATGCGGCAGGGCGCATGCGAGGGGCAAGGGCAGCGCCGTCGCGGTCGACTTCGACAGCTACTCGGTCTTCACCGTGCGCGACGGCAAGGTCGCCCGCATGGAGTTCTTCATCGAGAGGGAGTCCGCCCTGGCGGCGGCTGGGCTGACCGAGACCCAGGAGGTTGAGTGAGCCGCTTCGAGGACCCCGCCATCCTCACCTGCAGCATCAGCGGCGCGGTCGCCAACCGCGACCAGTGCCCGGCGATTCCGTATACGCCCGAGGAGTACGGCGAGGAGGCCAAGCGCGCGGTCGACGAGGGCGCGACGATGGTCCACATCCACGCCCGGACGCCGGACGGCGTGCCCTCCTACGAGATCGAGGACTTCCGCGCCATCACGGAAGCGATCCTCGGGACGGTCGGCGACGTGGTCATCAACTACTCGACCGGCGCCATCGGGATCCCCAACGAGAAGCGGATCGCCTACCTGCGCGAGCTCAAGCCCGACGTCGCCGCTCTGAACATGAGCTCGATGAACTACGCCAAGTACTCGAAGAAGCGCAAGGACTTCGTCTTCAAGGCGGTGTTCGAGAACTCGTTCGACACGATCATCGAGTTCCTCACCGCCATGAACGACCTCGGCATCAGGCCCGAGCATGAGTGCTTCGACGCGGGGCACGTGGCGAACCTCGACCCGCTGATCGACATGGGACTGCTCGAGGAGCCGCTTCAGATCGAGGCCGTCATGGGGGTGAATGGCGGCATCCGGCCGACGCCCAAGAACCTGGCCCACATGGCCGACCAGATCCCCGGCGGCGCGGAGGGCCGCAACAACTGGGGCGTGATCGGAATCAGCCGCGACCAGTGGAGGCTGGTGGCAGCGGCGGCGTCGCTCGGCGGCAACGTGCGGGTGGGCCTCGAGGACAACTTCTACCTGCCCGACGGGGAGATGGCCCGCTCCAACGGCGACCTGATCGCCAAGGCGCGGGAGATCGTCGAGTCGATGGGCCGGCGCGTCGCCAGCGTCGAGGAGGCGCGGGAGCTGCTCGGGGTCGCGGGTCGCAGGTCGCAGGTGGCAGGGGCCCAGGCATGAACGGGGCCCTCGAGGGCATCCGCGTCCTCGATCTCTCCCGCCTCCTGCCGGGCGGGTTCTGCTCCCTGCTCCTGGCCGATTTCGGGGCGGACGTGCTCAAGGTCGAGGACACCGGGATGGGTGACTACGTCCGCTGGGGCCCGCCCTACTACGACGGGGCCGAGGAGTCGGCGCGCTCGGCGCTCTTCCTCGCCCTAAACCGCGGCAAGCGCTCGATCCGGCTCGACCTCAAGAACGAGAAAGGCAAGGAGGTCCTGCGCAGGCTGGTGCGTGACTACGACGTCCTCCTCGAGTCGTTCCGTCCCGGCGTGCTCGACCGCCTCGGCGTCGGCTATGAGCGGCTCAAGCAGGAGAACCCCGGACTGGTGTACTGCGCGATCACGGGCTACGGCCAGGACGGTCCCTACACCGGCCGCTCCGGCCACGACATGAACTACCTCGGGCTGGGCGGCCTGCTGGCATTGACCGGGGAGAAGGACGGGCCGCCGATCCAGTCGTCGGGGCAGATCGCAGACATCGGCGGGGGCGCACTGATGGCGGCGGTCGGGATCCTCGTGGCCCTCAAGGAGCGCGAGCGCTCCGGTGAGGGCCAGGTCGTGGACGTCTCGATGTTCGACGGAGCCCTCTCCTGGCTGGCGCTCGTCGCCGCCAAGTACCTCGCCGACGACGAGACCCCGCGACGCGGCGACCTCGAGCTCGCCGGCGGGCTCATCTGCTACCGGCCCTACGCCTGCAGGGACGGCTGGGTCACGCTCGGGGCCCTCGAGCCGAAGTTCTGGCAGGGGTGGTGCCGCGGCGTCGGCCGCGAGGACCTGATTCCCAAGCAGTTCGAGAAGCCGGGGTCCGAAGCGCACGCGGAGACCGAGCGGATCTTCTTGGAGCGCACGCGTGAGGAGTGGCGCCGGTTCGCCTCGGAGCACGACTGCTGCCTCGAGCCGCTGCTCGAGCTGGACGAGGCCCTCGACTCGGAGCTCGTGCGCGCGCGGAAGATGATCACGGAACTCGACCAGCCGGGAACCGATGGGGTCAAGCAGCTGGGCGTGCCGGTGAAGCTGTCGCGCACTCCCGGAGGCCCGCAGGGCCCGGGGCCCGTGCTGGGCGAGCACACTGGGCAGGTGCTCGCCGATCTGGGCTACTCGGCGGAGGAGATCGAGGCGCTGGAGGGGGACGGCGCCGTCGGCGGCCCGGTGGGCGGCGCCCAGGGGACGTTCATGTCGTCGTGAACGAGAACGAGGACCGCAGCCGGGGCGATGGCCAGGCGAGGACCGCAGTTACCGATCTCGGCCTCCTCAAGATGAAGGAGCTCGCCGAGGCCAGCGGCGTCAGCGCCGGCACGATCAAGCACTACCTGCGCGAGGGCCTCCTGCCGGAGCCGGTCAAGACGTCGCGGAACATGGCCTACTACCCGCCGGAGTTCGTCGAGCGGATCAAGCTCATCCGCCAGCTCCAGGCGGAGCGCTTCATGCCCCTCAAGCACATCAAGTCGGTCCTCGACGACGACCCGGAGCGCGCCCGCGCGATGGTCGAGCTGGAGGACCGGATCCTCGAGCGCGCCCTGGCCGGTGAGCAGACCCGCGTGAGCGCGGCCGAGCTGCGCAAGCGCTACCACCTTCCAGAGGAGGTCCTCGACCGGCTCGCCGAGCTGGAGGTGCTAACGCCCAACAGCCGCGGTTATTCACAACGCGACGTCGAGATAGTCGAGGCGATCTCGCGCTTTCGCGCCGGCGGCTACGAGGAGAGCATCGGCTTCACGGTCTACGACACGCTCCGCTACAAGCGCGCGCTCGAGGAGCTCGTGAAGGAGGAGGTCCAGGTGCTGATGGACCGCCTGGCGGGCGAGATGGAGACGAATCGCGCCGTGGAGCTGATCGAGGCCGGAACGGAGCCGCTACGCGACCTGATCGCGGCGCTCCACGACAAGCTGCTCGTGGCCGAGCTCAGGCGACAGCGCGCCGCCCGCGGCTAGCCCAGAGGACCCCCCCCGAGATCACCACCGGCAGCGCGAGGCCGACAAGGCTCTGCACGTTGTCGCTCGTCGAGTAGTGGTCGGTCGTCGTCAGATGGTAGATCAGGTGGGGGACCGAGGCGACGAGGAACACGATCGCCGCCGCCTGGACCAGGCGGCGCTCGCGCCACCAGATCGCTGCCAGGACGGCCAGGACCGTCAGGCCGAGGCTGGCGGCCCCGAAGTCCCGCTCCAGGTGCTCGTTGTAGGGCGGCAGGCCGTCGACCCAGTGCCCGGAGCCGGTGGGGAAGTTGTCATAGAAGTTCTTCGGCGCGATCAGGATCCAGATCGCCACGTAGGCGCTCGTCACAGCCAGGTACCAGAGCCCGAACCGGATCAGCCTGCTGCGCGTGTCACCAGAGGACATCGTGTTCCTCCATCACACCGTATCCCTTCGTCAGACGCACGCCGTCGGGGAGCTCGCCCCGGAACTCCCCGAACGGCTGGCGGTAGCTCGAGCGCAGAAGGAGCAGGTTCATCCGCTCCTCGCGCGTCGACCACTCGGTGAAGGTAAGGGCGCCGCCCTCCGCGAACTCCACCGACGAGAGGTCGTCCGCGAACCTGACAGCCCCGAGCTCGCGCGGCTCGCCGTCCAGCCACAGGGTTCGCTCGCTGTCGCGCTCGGAGTCGTGCACTCCGGTCACGAGGTTCCAGGCCACCTGCGCGCCGCTTTCGGTCGTGCCCACGCCCGCGGACCAGTTCCAGACCGTGTGTCGCGGGTAGTAGCCGGCGCTCTCGTCGACGAAGGCCACGCCGTCGACTCGATACTCGCGGTCCGCCACGACGATCGATCCGCGAACCCGGGCATCGCCCTGCTTGCGGGTCCAGATGTAATTGCCGCGGTCGCCGACGGGTGTGACGACCTCGACTCCGGCGGATTCCTCGAGCTCGAGACCGACCTCGACGTCCTCGAACAGAACGCCCACGCGCGACCCCCTCATCCGGAGCCCCGCCGAGCCCAGCGAGCTCTTCTGCCTGATAGTCCCCCCGGGCTCCGCGATCGCCCACCAGCGCTGCGGGAGAGGCCCGACGCGCGCGTCACCCACGCACAGCATGACCTCCTCCGAGTAGTAGCCTACGTAGCGCCAACGCTTCAGGAGGCGCGCCCGGCGCCACATCGGAATGGGCTGCGGGGGGAGCGCCAGCGGGAGCTCGCGGACGCGGGCTCCGCGGGCGGGAAGCTGGGTCACGCGAGTGACCCTAGAGGCCGAGCGCCTTGAGCTGCGCGGCCAGCCCGGCGACCTTCGTGTCCTCGGTGGTGCGTACATCAGAATCGGCACCGGCCCATGCCGAGGCGATCGCCGCCGGAGGCTGGCGTCGCGCGCCCCGGTACACTCCAGATTGACTAGTCAGTCAATTGCGCTTGCGAGGGGGAATGGTGCGCGCCGCGGCCGTTCAGCTCAACTCGACGGAGGACAAGGAGAGGAACCTCGCCACGGCCGACCGGCTCACCCGGGCGGCCGCCGGGGACGGGGCCGACCTGATCGTCCTTCCGGAGAAGTTCAACGTACTTGGCACGCCCGACCACTATCGGGAGGGTGCCGAGACACTGGAAGGGCCCACGATCGGATGGGCGCGGGAGACCGCGGCGGAGCTGGCCGTCCACCTCGTGGCCGGCTCCATCGTGGAACGCCGCGAGGGCAGGGACAAGCTGTCCAACACGTCCGTGCACGTCGGCGCCGACGGCCAGATCAAGGCCGTCTATCGGAAGATCCACATGTTCGACGTGGAGGTCGCCGGGCAGGTCTACCGGGAGTCCGACTCCGAGGAGCCGGGTGACGACATCGTCGTCAGCGACGTCGGCGGCCTCCCGCTCGGATTGACCGTCTGCTACGACCTCCGCTTTCCCGAGCTCTACCGCATCCTCGCCGTCAGGGGCGCGCGCGTCGTCACGATCCCCGCCGCGTTCACCAAGGTCACCGGGGAGGCGCACTGGGAGCTCCTGATCCGGGCGCGGGCGATCGAGAACCAGGCCTTCGTGGTCGCCGCCGACCAGATCGGCGTCCACCCGGAGGAGAAGGAGAGCTATGGCGGCTCGATGATCGTGGATCCGTGGGGCGAGGTGCTGGCCCGCGCTCCCGACGAGGAGACTCTCGTCGCGGCCGACCTCGACCTCGACCGCCAGGACGAGGTGCGCGACAAGCTGCCCAGCCTGGCCAATCGCGTGCCCGGCGCCTACCGCTGGTCCGAGGGCGTGATCGCCTGATGGCGAACGCGCGCAAGGGGGCCGACAAGCGTCGCCTGATCCTCGAGGCCGCTATCCGCGTCTTCGCGCGCCGTGGCTTTCACCACTGCCGGGTGTCGGACGTGGCGGATGAGGCCGGGGTGGCTTACGGACTCGTCTACCACTACTTCGAGTCGAAGGAGGAGATCCTCAACACGCTCTTCGTAGAGCGCTGGCAGATCATGCTGGACGCGATCGCCGAGATCGACGCCAAGCCGCTGACGGCGCGCGAGAAGCTCTACCAGGTGGCGGGCTTCATCATCGACTCCTACCACTACGACCCCGACCTGATGAAGGTCATCATCGTCGAGGTGACGCGGTCGGCCCACTCCTTCGGGGCCGTGCACCTGGAAACGATCCAAGAGGCGTACGGCCGGATCGCCCAGATCGTGGAGCGGGGGCGGGAGGAGGGCTCGTTCAAGTCGGACATTCCGGCGGAGTTCGCGGCGATGTGCTTCTACGGAGCGATCGAGCAGCTCCTCTCCGGCTGGATCTTCGGCCTGGTCCCCGACAAGCAGGAGGAGTTCGAGCGCGCCAAGGGTCTCGTGGTCGAGGCAATCTGCGGCGGGCTCGAGGCGGCGCCGACCCGAGCAGCCGTGTCTGGTTGAATCCGGCCGCATGGACAACGAGCTCGTCAAGCGGCTCATGTGGGGCGGCCTGCTCGCCGGGGTGGGCGCGCTCAGCACGATCGTCGCGAACCGCATAGCTACCGAGATCTGGGTAAGGGTGTTCAAGGAAGACCCACCCGTCGATTGATGGCAGAGCAGGACACCCCATCCTCAGGCACGCCGGTCGTCGAGCCGGAGGCCTCCTCGGGCAGCCCGAACGGTGATCCCTTCGCCGAGCGGCCCGAGCTGTTCGTGGGCGCCGCGTTCGTGGGCGGGCTGGTGCTCGCCCAGATCCTGAAGAGGCTCGGCCGATGAACGACGGCGTGCGTCCGCAGGAGGCCGCCGACAAGTCGCTTGGCGACATCGTCGGCGACGTCTCCGAGAAGGCGTCGCTCCTCGTCCGCGAGGAGATCGACCTCGCCAAGGCGGAGGTCAAGGAAAAGGTCTCGAGCCTGGGGCGCGCCGCCGGTGTGGGGGCTGCGGCGGGCGTATTCCTGATCTTCGCTCTGGTGATGTTCCTCGAGGCCCTGGCCTGGTTCATCGACGACCTGCTCGACGTCCAGACGGCCATCTGGGCCGGCTTCGCGATCGTCATGGGCCTGCTCCTGGTCATGGCCGCCATCGCCGGCCTTCTGGCCGTCCGCTGGCTCAAGCGCGGCGCGCCGCCCACGCCCGACCTGGCGATCGAGGAGGCCAAGCGCACCCGCGAGGAGCTCGAGAAGCAGTCCATCGAGCGCGACCAGCTGCAGCGAAGCCTCGAGAAGGGCACCGCCTGATGTCGGCCGAGGCGCGCAGCCCCGCGGAGATCCGCACCCAGATCGAGGAGACCCGGCGCGAGCTGGCTTTCTCCGTCAACGACCTGCGCTCCAAGGTGACCGAGCTGACCAACTGGCGCGGCCAGCTCGCTCGCAACCGCCAGACGGCGCTGGTCGGCGCCGCCGTCGCGGGCTTCGTGATCGGCGGTGGCGTGGCCGCGACGGTCTCTTTGCTTCGCCGCCGGCGCCGCTAATAGCGGCCCAGCCTCAGGCGCAGGCGGAGCTTCTTCCGGCCCCGCACCGCCAAGACGACGACCTGCTGTCCGGGCCGCCGGTCGGAGACGGCCCGCTGCGCGTCGCGCGGCTCGCGGACGGCCTTGCCGTCGACTGCGGTCACGACGTCGCCCGCCGGGCGGCCGCGGCGGGCGCCCCGGAGTCCCGCTCTGTCGGCCGGCCCGCCCGGCGCCACCGACCGAACGAGGAGCCCGTGCTCGACGTCCAGGCCGAGGAGCTCGGCCAGCCCCGGGGTGAGCGTGGCCGTGGCCATGCCGAGGTAGGGCACGCGCAGATCGCCGTTCGTCTCGATCCTCTCGGCCACGTCGCGCACCGTGTCCGCCGGTACCGCAAAGCCGGTCGAGCGGCGGCCGCGAAGGTTGAGCCCCACGACGTCGCCGCTGCCCGCAACCAGCGGGCCACCGGCGTTGCCGGCTCCCGTCTCGGCGTCCGTGGCGATCACGCCGTCGATCGCTCCCACCTTCTGGTCGAGAGCCGACACCACCCCGGCGGTGATCATTCCGCCGAGCCCGAAGGGCGTGCCGACCGCCACGACCGCCTCTCCTAGGCGCGCATCGTTCCCCTCGGAGGCGAGCCTGAGCGGCTGCAGCGCGCGCGCGTCGTCACGCGGGATCTTGAGGACGGCGATGTCCGTGGACGGGTCGGACCCCACGAGCTCGGCACGGATGGGCCCGCTGGCGCCCTCGGCGCGCACGCTGATAGCACCAGCCTCACGGACCAGGTGGCGGGCGGTGAGGATGAAGCCGGCGGTGTCGATCATGAAGCCCGATCCGGAGCCGCCGCGCGACGCCGTTACGAGCGCCATCCCTCCGCGGACGCGGTCGACGGCCCTGCCGCTGACCGCGCCGCCCTGCGCCGACGCTCCCGGAGGGGGCGGGGACCCGTTCTCGTCCAGCGCCCCGGCCAGGGCCAGCGCGGCGGCGACGACGAGTGCGATGCCGGCGGCGACGGCCGCGGTGGCAAGCAGCGATCGGGGCACGACGCCGCATCGTGGCAGACGGCCGGAGGCCGACCCTGCTCCGGTGCTCGCCCGCCGGGTGGCGCCGGCTGCCTCCTCGCTAGGCGACGGCGCCGGCGGCGGCCTCGGGTGGCGGCGGCCCGGCTTCCGCGGAGGTCTCCTCGGCGCGGCGGTAGTCCCACCACTCGCGCAGCACGATCTGGATGGACGCCGCGACCGGGATCGCCACGAGGGCGCCGACTATGCCCAGCAGCGTCGCGCCGCAGAGCACGGAGACCAAGACGATGAAGGGGTGCACCTGAACCGTGCGCTGCTGGATGCGCGGCTGGATGACCGTGTTCTCGACCTGTTGGTAGACGATCGACCAGATCACCCAGACGATCGTGACCGTGGGGAAGTCGTTGAAGACGGTGACGATTCCGACGAGCACGGCGGCGATCGTCGCGCCCACCAGCGGGATCAGGTCGAAGAGGAACACCAGTACCGCGAGCGGCGCGCGGAAGGGGACACCGAGGATCGAGAGGACGACGTAGGTGAGGATCCCGGCGATCGTCGCTTGGAGCAGCACTCCGGCGACGTAGCCGCCCACCGCGCGGGCCATGTGCTGGAGCGCCCGCCGCATTCGCTCGCGGCGATTGGGCGGCTGTAGCTGGAGTAAGGCCTCGACCCAGCCCGGCCCGCTACCCAGCAGGAAGGCCGTGAGGATCAGGATCGTGACCAGTGCAAAGACCGAGTTGACGATGCCTACGCCGACGTCCCGAAGCGTCTTGGCGGCTCCACCGAGCTTGCTCGGCAGCTTGCCCGCCTCCTTTTGCAGCTTGTCGGTGATGTCGTAGTCGTTGTTGAGCTTGCGCAGGGTCCTGTTCTTCTGCACGTACTCGGTCACGTCGTCCGCGTACCTGGGGGCGTCGTGGGCGGCGTTGTTGCCCTCGCGCACGAACGGGGGGACGATCAGCGCGCCAAGGATGATCGGGATCGCCAGCAGCCCGAGGTAGACGAGGGCGATCGCGAAGCCGCGTCGCATCCGGCGCTCGAGGAAGTTCACCGGGCCGGCCAGCGCGACGGCGAGGAACACCGCGATGCAGACCCAGCCGATCGGCCTGCGCAGCAGGTAGATCAGGTAGAGCACGAGGACGATCGCGACGACGATCAGCACGACGCGCGCGATCGACCTGGCCGGAGCCTCGGTCACGGCGCCGAGTGTGGTGGCCCTGCCGGACGCCTAGGAAAGGAACCGCTGGGGAATCGAGCCGACGCCCAGCAGCCCGGGGCCCGTGTGCGCCGAGAGCACGGGGCCGATCTCGCTCACCAGCACGGGGTCGCTGCCGAAGACCTCGCGGCAGCGCTCGACGAGGCGGGCGCACTGCTCGG
>Ga0126312_10002542_pt1 | contig 12216 bp, 13 predicted proteins | sample Plot104A_FD_92537 | JGI IMG/M metagenome (GOLD analysis project Ga0126312, IMG submission 92537) | Serpentine soil microbial communities from UC McLaughlin Reserve, CA, USA - Plot104A | ecosystem: Environmental > Terrestrial > Soil > Grasslands | place: USA: UC McLaughlin Reserve, Lake County... | reverse complement strand
GCCTTAGTAGTCTAAAACAGACGTGGGATGAGGGGACAGCCGCCGGCTGGACGGGAGGACCATGAGCAATAGGACGGGTTGGGTAGCGCCGTTTGTCGGACTGGTCTTCGTTGCCGCCTACGTCGCCGTTGCGATCCTCCTTGGGGAGGGCCAGGATGCGACCAGGAAGTCGGCCGATGAGCTGGTCAAGTACTACGGGGGCCACGACACCGAGCAAACCATCGGCGCGCTGCTGATTGGGGTTGCCGCGATCACGCTGCTGTTCTGGGCCGAGCAGCTGCGCAGGGTGTTGCGGGATGCCGAGGGCCCAACGGGCATCCTCTCGGCCGTGGCGTTCGCGGGCGCGATCGTCTTCGTGGGCGGCGCAATCGTCGGCGCCACGATCCACTTTGCGCTCGCCGACTACTCCGACAACACCGATGTCGTCGATCCCCTGGTGTTCCAGGCGCTCAACGCCTTCGATTGGTCGAACTTCCTGTTCTTCCCGGTCGGGCTTGGGACGATGCTCCTGGCGAGCGGGATCTGTGCCATTCGTCACGGCGCGCTTCCCAAGTGGCTGGGATGGGTGGCGATCGTGCTCGGGATCGCCTTCCTGACGCCGGCCTTCCCGGTCGGCCTTTTCGGCACCGCCGCCTGGGTGCTCGTGGTGAGCATCGTCTGGCTCATGCAAGCGAGAACACCGCAAGCCGCGACGCCGAGCTAGACCGCTGCTTTGGAGTCGACGCGGGTCAGCAATGCCGAGTCGCTACTGCAACGGACGAGCACTGGGCGCGTCGGCACCCGCACCGCGACGCACCTCGTCCTGGAGGTAGGCGTCGTACTCGTCTTCGGTCAGGTCGACGACGAGGGTGCCAGCGGGTGTCTCGTCAACAGTCACGGCTTCATTCATTGAGCGTTCCGGCGATCCGCCGCCCGCTCGGAGCGACGGCGTGCACCGGCCCCGCCGCGGCGCACCGCCTGGTCGCTTCCCGGGCGCCCACTCATTGCTCGCGTCCGAACTCGAACCAGGCGCGGGTGCCCGACGCGGTCGGCGTGACCGTTACCGCTCAACGCACGGGCGGAACAGCCTGTTCACCCGAGCGTGATGATTCCCTGGCTATCCCTCGCTGGAGCTACGCTGAGGTCGGCACTTGACTCCGCGCGCTCGGTAGAGAACCTGCGAACCCCTGCGTGCCGAGGACACCGAGGCCACCGGCCGGTGGCGTCATCCGACCGCGGCGACCTCACAGCGGGTGGCCCAGGCGGTCATGCCGAGCTCGCGGTACATTTCCGCAGCTCGCTCAAGCAGACGGTCTGAGGCACCCCCGTCCCCCTCGGTCCGCAGCATTCGGCCGTGGTCGAGCCGGGCGTGCGCGGCCCACGGCAGCGCACCGGCGCGTTCGTTGTCGAGGGCGGCGCGCTCGAACCAGCGTGCGGCCTCCTCCGTGCGCCCAAGCGTCGCGGCCAACTTGCCGAGCGGACGTGCCGCCGAGCCGAGAGCCACCTCGATTGGACCCGCCAGGACGCGGTGCCCATATCGCCCCAGCTGTTCGTAGAGAACCGCAGCTCGCTCGCTGTCGTCGAGGAAGGCACAGGCGTCGGCGAGCAGCCCCATGGTCAAGAGCCACTCATCATCGAGCGGCACCGCCGCGAAATCGTCCCCGGCAAGCACCTCGAAGGCGGCGCGAGCGTCCGCGGCACCGCCGAGGTCCGCGTACAGGCTGGCGAGCGCCGCCTGAATCACCGGATAGGACGGGTTCTCCAGCGCGCTCAGGCGCAGGTCCTCCTCGATCTCCCCCAGACGACCCTCGAGCCCGCGCAGCACGAAACGCTGGAGCAGTGAGGAGATGCGGGCATTCCACGGGGCCGCCTCGCGCCCCAGCTCGAACGCCTCGTCGATGAGGCGCTCCGCCTCGCCGACCCGGCCCAAGAGCAGAGCGTGCATGGGCGCCATGACCGCCACCAGCCATTGCTGTCCCGGCTGGCGCAGCTCACCTGCCGCCTGCGCCGCGCGCGCATACTCGGCTTCGAATCGGTTCAGCTCGAAGCGCGCGACTAGCTTGATCAGCGTGCAGATGTGCGCATCCACAAGCTGCTCGGGGTCTCCGGCGTCCTCCGCAAGCTCGCGCAACTCGTCCATCACCGCCCAGTGTTCCTCGAGCGTGTCAGGGCCCCATATCGCCACCTTGCGGCCGTCCAGGGTCCAGGCCAGCACGGCCGGATCGCCAAGCCGCCTGGCCATCTCGACGGCCTCGGCGCTCAGCTCGAAGCGGCGCGGACGACTTGCGTCACCTTTGCCCTTCAACGGCCCGGCGGCAAGGCGCGCGAGCAACCGGGCTCGCAGGCCGCTGTCCTCGCTCGGTAGCGCGCTGATGGCCTCCTCGAGCAGCGGGATGATGTGGGGATCGTCCCGCAGCACCGTCCATACCCAGCGCCCGCCGTACCCGAGGGCCGCGCGACCGAGCGACTCCGCCATCCCAGCGCGCCGGGCGACGTCGGCCGCTCGCAGGAAGGTCCTCTTCGCACTGGCCTCGTCACCGGCGCGTGCCTGGGCATCGCCCAAGCCCAGCAGCAGGCCACAGAGGAGGCTCTCATCGCCTCCGCCCCGCTCGAGCGCCCGCAGTGCGAGGCGGTAGAGCCGTGCGGCCTCCTCGTAGGCCAGCTGCGAGGCGGCCCGTTCGGCTCCGAGCCTGGCGTACTCGACGGTCTCCTCCGTTGCCGCCGCCTCGAAGAAGTGCTGGGCGAGCTTGGCGAGGTGCGGCCCGGGCTCCGCCCTGTGGCGGTGCTCCAGCTCCGCCCCCACACGCCGGTGCAGCTCGCGCCGCTGGCGCGCGGGGATCGCGCCGTAGAGCGCGTCCCGCACGAGAGCGTGCGAGAAGCGCAACAGTCCGGGCGCTCCCGGAGACGCCGTGACCAGCCTCGCCGCGATCGCCTGGTCCAGGGCGCCCGCCGCGTCGTCCTCAGGGCGGAGGCGCTCGAGCACTTCCGGATCGAACTCGCGTCCGAGCACCGAAGCGATCGTGAGCGCCTCGCGCGATGCCTCCGAAAGCCGCTCCAAGCGGAGGGCGATCGCCTCGCCCACGCCGGCCGGCACCACCGTCCCCGCGTCGGCCCGCTCCAGCCGACCCTCCGCAGCGAGGAGTCGCACGGTCTCCACGACGAACAGGGGGTTTCCCGCGGTCCTCCCGTGAATGGCCTCGACCACCGGCTCCGCCGCCCGCCGGCCGGCGCTCAGCTCGACGTACTCTCCGACCTCCACGCGCCCGAGCCCGGCCAGCGAGATCCGCCCGACGACCGGCTCTCTGACTAGGTCGCCGATCAGCCGGTGGAGCGGGTGACCAGGGTCCGTCTCGGTGTCGCGGTACGCGCCGAGCACCGCGATGCGGGCGTCCTCGACCGTGCCCGCAAGGAACTCCAGCAGCAACAGCGACGGCTCGTCGGCCGCGTGGAGGTCGTCGAGCACGACCAGCAGAGCCCGCTCCTTGGCGGCGGCGCGAAGAAAGCCGGCGAACGCGTCGAACAGCCGGAACCGCAGTGCCTCCGGGTCGCGTACCGCCAGCCCCGGTATATCGCCGAGGAGCTCGCGCAACTCCGGAACCAGGTCCGCGAGCTCTGGCGCGCCTGGCCCGAGCAGCCCGCGCAGCTCCTCCGGCTCGGCCCCGCGCACGTACGCGCGCAGGACCTGAACCCACGGCCAGTAGCCGGGGGCGCCCCCCGCCTCCCAGCAGCGGCCCCGCAGCACGCGCACCCCGCGATCGCGCGCATGCGCCGCCACCTCGTCCGCCAGCCGACTCTTCCCGATCCCCGGTTCGCCCGAGAGCAGGAAGACGCTGCCGCTCCCCGCCTGCGCCTCGCCCAGGGCAGCGACCAGCGCCGCAAGCTCGGCCCCACGCCCGACGAAGGCGCCCGCCGCGCGCGGCGGCGGTCGGGCGCCTGGACGCTCGAGCGAACGGTCGTGGGCAAGGATGGCGCGCTCGAGGTCTTGGAGCTCCCGGCTCGGCTCGATGCCTAGTTCCTCCACCAACGTCGTGCGCGTGTCCCGGTACACGTCCAATGCCTCCGCCTGGCGTCCCGAGCGATATAGCGCCAGCATCAGTTGTCCGCGCAGCTGCTCCCTAAGCGGATGACGGGCCGCGAGAGCCTGCAGCTCCCCCACCAGGTCCGTCGCCCGACCGCAGCGCAGGTCCGCCTCGATTCGATCCTCGACCGCCGCCAGGCGCAGCTCCTCGAGTCGCGCCGCCTCCGCCTGCGCGAACGGCTCGTATGCAAAGTCCGACAGCGGCGCGCCGCGCCAGAGCGACAGCGCCTCGTCCAGCCTCTTGCCCGCCGTCGCCGCATCCCCCGCCGCCAGCGCCCGCCGGCCCTCCTCGGCCAGCCGCTCGAATCGGTGCAGGTCGATCCGTTCGGGCTTCACCCGCAGCAGATAGCCCGGCGTGCGGGTGACGACCGTCTCCGCGCCCAACAGCTTCCGCAACCGGGACACATAGACCTGCACCGTCTTCACCCCCGCCGTCGGCGGATCCTCCCCCCACAGCTCCTCCACCAGCCGGTCCGTCGACACCAGCTGGTTCGCGTTCAGCAGGAGGACAGCGAGCAGCGAGCGCTGTCGCACGCCGCCGAGGGCAACCGCGACACCATCGTCTCGCGCTTCCAACGGCCCGAGGATCGCGAATTCCACCGCAAGTCTCCACGGCGACCGTAGCACCCGTTGGCGGCGGCGTTTACCGAGCGTTTGCCGACCCAGCGGAGGCTCCCCCCGTGCCCCGACCAGACGAGACCTTCATCGTCCGGGTGCGCCACCAAGAGCGCGACGCCGTGATCGAGCAGCCGCGCCTGTCGCGTCGCCGCCGAGTCCGTGACGTCTCCCAGGTCAGCGCGTTGATCCTCCGCTGGCTCGGGTGGGACGCCCAGCCGGCGCGACCGCGACGACAGCTCGACGCCACAGAACGACGACATCCCGAAGAGGAGGAGAGCACATGAGTAGGAAGCTCCACACCGTCGCCGCACTCGCCCTGCTGCTTGTCGCGGCCGCGGTCATGGCGGCAGGCGCCGCGTCGGAGACGAGTTCGCATGACGACGGGGGCGGTCAGGTCATCCCCCTGACCACGAAGCAGGTGCACCAGGGCTTCGTCGACCACGGGACGCCCGGCTTCAGCGTCGACGACGAGTTCGTGTTCAGCAACGACCTCTACCGGAACGGAGAGAAGGTCGGCGAAGACGGCGGCACCTGCACCGTCACACGGATCGCGTCCGGCGGCGCCGCCACGCTGCACTGCCTCGGGACGAACTCGCTCCCGGGCGGCCAGATCTCGGTCCAAGGCCTTACCGCCCCGGGCGAGCCCTTCGAGCTCGCGATCACCGGAGGCACGGGGCGCTACCGCAAAGCCCGCGGACAGGTGATCGGCGAGAACACCAGCCCGACGGAGATGAGTATCAAGCTCGTCCTCCGCTGACCGGTTGTGTGGGTGGCGCCGCGCCCGCGGGGCCACCCACCGACGTCCACGCGAGGACCCGCAAGCTGCTCCGACCGGAGCCGAGATCGCTTCGCAGGGCTCCGCCCCGTAAACGGCAGGCGGGTGTCTGATCTGAGTAACCCTGAGATGCCTGCTTCGCCAGCCGAGCGGCGGCCCGGCTACGTCCGGGAAGTGTCCCTTTCGGACCTATCTGGAGGAGCGGCGGCCTTCGCTGCTGAGATGCATGGAAAGCGCAACCTTTCGCGAGATACTGCGCGGTCAGTGTCAGGCTCGGCGATCACGGGCCGGTTGTGTCCGACCCGGCCGGTAGGTCCCCCGGGACGGCGGCGGGCTGACTCGGATACTGGCTGTCGTCTTGGGACTGACCTGCATCGCGTTGTGTCGCCCGCTGCCGCCCGAGGATCGCCGGCGTGACTTGATAGGAGCGTGGCTCCGCCCCCACTGAGGTGTGTCCACCGGCGGTCCGTTCGTCAGGTGGTCACCAACGAAAGGGACGGGACACATGATCGTGATCGGAGCGGACCCACACAAGCTCAGCCACACCGCCGCCGCTGTCGAGCGGGCGACCGGCGAGCTGCGCAGCAGCGAGACGGTCGCAGCCAGGGACTCGGGCCACGCCCAGCTGCTCGACTGGGCCCGCGCGCTCGACGACCAGCGCGTCTGGGCGATCGAGGACTGCCGCCACGTCTCGGGCGGGCTGGAGCGCTTCCTGGTCGACCGCGGCGAGCACGTCGTGCGCGTCCCGCCGAAGCAGATGGCCGGCGCTCGCAAGTCAGCGCGCAAGCGCGGCAAGTCGGACACGATCGACGCCGTCGCGGTGGCCCGTGCCGCCATCAGGGAGGGGATCGAGACGCTGCCCGCGGCATTCCTCGACGAAGAGGCGCTCGCGATCAAGCTGCTGCTCGACCACCGCGAGGATCTGGTCGGCGAGTCGACGCGGGCCCAGAACCGGCTGCGCTGGCACCTGCACGACATCGACCCCGAGCTCGCACCGCCCGAGCGCTCGTTGCGCCACCTGCACGTGCTGCGCTCGCTCGGAGCGCGCCTTTCCCGGCGTGAGCAGACCGTGCGGGTGCGGCTCGCGCGCGAGCTGGTGCGTCGCTGCGCGGCGCTCAGGCGCGAGCTGGAGGCGCTCGAGCGCGAACTCCAGACCCGCGTCCGCGAGCAGGCGCCCGAGCTGCTCGAGCTGCCCGGCTGCGGACCGCTCACGGCCGCCAAGCTGATCGCCGAGATCGCCGGCGCCGCGCGCTTCCCGACCGATGCCAAGCTCGCGCGTCACGCGGGCATCGCGCCCTTGCCCGCATCGTCGGGAGCGCGCCACAGGCACCGCTTCGACCGGCGCGGCAACCGCCAGCTGAACTGCGCCTTCCACCGGATCGCGATCACCCAGGCGCGCATCCATCCCAAGGCGCGCGCCTTCCTCGAGCGCAAGCGCTCCGAAGGCAAGTCCAACCGCGAGGCGCTGCGCAGCCTCAAGCGCCACCTCGTGCGGCGCGTCCACCGCTTGCTCGCACCGCCATCAGTCAGTCCCCCGCTGCCCATGTCATCGTCCCCGATCAGGGCAAGCTCGGCTCCCGCCGTGATGCCCTGCTTGACATAGGAGCAACGCGATGTCGAAGCAGAACGTGGAAGTCGCGCGGGCCTATTACGCCGACATCGACCGGACCCTGAAGGCCTATTGGGCAAGTTCTGAGGTCGCACTCAGCGCGTCGGCGGAGACGCAGGCGATCATCGAGCGGCTTCATCCGGAGGTGGTCTGGAAGCCCCCGTTTCGTTCCGCAGACGAGGGTTATCGCGGACCTGAGGGCATTAGACGCGCGCTCGATGAGCTGGTGGAAGCCATCGAGGACTGGCGGATAACGGTCGAGGATGTTTTCGAGGCGGGCGAGGGGCGCGTGCTGGTGACCGGCTCCTCCCACGTTCGCGGCAAGGGGAGCGGTGTGACCTTCGACCAGCGTGTCTTCAGCGTGATCACGTTTCGCGACGGGAAGATCGCCCAAGTGGAGGACTTCACCGAGCGCAGCGAAGCCCTCGAAGCCGCCGGGCTGTCGGAGTAGCGCTTTGGCGAAAGCGGCAACCACGTGAAGGTCCGCGGAGGCTTCTACACCTCGTCCACCTCGACAGTCTCGATAGCGCCGAGTTGGTCCTGTGAGACGACCGCATTCGGATCGCTCCGCGCCGTCCCCTCAGAGCTGCGTGCTCCGCTCCCGGTAGTAATCGATGGCGCCGGTCTGCTCGAGGTCGTCGAGGAGGATCGCCTCGACGTCGAGGGTGGGCTCGATCTCGTTGCTCGCGACGACGCCGCCGCCGGGTAGCTCGTCCTGCCAGGAGACGCCGAAGTCGTGGCGGTTGATCCTGGCAGTGGCCTCGAAGCCGATCCGGCGCATCTCGCCCTTGTTCTCGTCTCCCTCCCACCAGGGGCGTCTTCCACTCGCCGAGGTAGGCGATGTCGACCGGGACCGCGCGGGTCACGCCGCGAATCGTCAGGTCGACCTCGCCCTTGAACGCGCTGTCGGCGGTGCGCTCGGTGAAGCGGCCGCTGAAGCTGATCTTGGGGTGGTTCTCGACGTCGAGGAAGGCGGCGCTGCGCAGGTGGGCGTCGCGGGCGGGCTCGCCGGTCCAGATCCCAGTGGCGTCGATCTCGCCCTCGAAGGTCGCGCCGAGGCAACGCTCCCAGTCGAGCTCGAGCCGTCCGTGGATGTTCTTGAACAGGCCGTGCACGCAGGTGACCATCATGTGCCGGGCGCGGAATTCAGCCTCGGTGTGCCCCGGTTCGAAGATCCAGGTGGACATCACGGGCGACCACGAAGGCGACCTCGTCGACGTAGCACCAGCTCCAGTCCTCGCCGGGCTCCGCGGAATGAGCGATTGGATGCCCGCTGGCGGAGGCGTGCTCGCTCGCGTGCCGGTTCGGCGAGCTATCGCAGCAGCCGATATGACCGCACGTCTGGCACCTGCGCAGGTGCAGCCATCGGCCGCCGCTCGCGAGGCAGTCCCCGCATCCCGCGATCGATTGCGGGAGCTCGGTGAGCTCGATGCTGTCTAGGTGTGTGCACGTTGCGGCCATCTCACGCCGCCTTGAGCGGTTCGAGTTCGCGCAGCGTGGGCGCGACGCGGTCGCCGATCGCCTCGATGGCTCGCATGAGCTTGGCCTGCGGCAAGGAGGCCGGGTTCATCTGGAAGCTGACGCGGGAGATGCCGCCCAGCGCTTCGCTGTGGCGCGCGACCTTCTCGGCTACCTCGTCGGGGCTGCCGACGAGCAGCGCTCCGTCGGGCCCTCGTTGGGCGTCGAAGTCGGCGCGTGTGACGGGCGGCCAGCCGCGCTCCTTCGCCACCGAGGCGATGGCGCTGGCCCAGCCCGGATAGAAGTCGTCGGCGGCCCCCCGCGTCGTGGGCGCGACGTAGCCCGGCATGTGTACGCCGACCTTCAGTCGCTCGGGCGGATAGCCGGCCTGCCTGCCCGTCTCCCGGTAGAGGTCGACGAGCGGCCGGAAGCGCTCCACCTCGCCGCCGATGATCGCGACCATAAGGGGTAGCCCGAGCGCGCCGGCACGAGCGAACGACTTCGGGGTCCCGCCGACGCCGAGCCGGATCGGCAGGGGATTCTGCACCGGTCTCGGGTAGACGCCCTCGCCCGTCAAAGATGGCCGGTGCTTGCCGGACCAGTGCACGTGCTCGTTCTCACGGATCTCGAGCAGCAGGTCGAGCTTTTCCGCGAACAGCGAGTCGTAGTCCTCTAGCCGCAGACCGAACAGCGGGAACGCCTCGATGAATGATCCCCGCCCCACGACCATCTCCGCGCGCCCCTGCGAGAGGAGATCCAGAGTGGCGAAGCTCTGGAACACCCGCACCGGGTCGGCCGCGCTGAGGACTGTCACCGCGCTGGTGAGCCGTATGTTTCGCGTGCGCGCCGCTGCCGCTCCGAGAATGACGGGAGGAGCGGAGTCGAGGTAGTCCTGGCGGTGGTGCTCGCCGATCCCGAACACGTCGAGCCCGACCTGGTCGGCGTGCTCGATCTGTTCGATCAAGTCGCGGAGGCGATCCGCTGGGCTGACCGCGAGGCTGGCCTCGGTGTAGGCCGCCGCGAAGGTGTCGATCCCGACCTGCATCTACGCCGCCACCGCTGCGCCCTGGAGCTCGCCCAGAAGCACTCCGACCGCGTCGCGCAGACCTTCCTTCTGCGCCGGGTCCGTGAGATGGCCGCCCGCGTCGAGGTGCTCGTGGGCATGGCCCACCGCCAGCTCGACCTCCGCTACGCGCGCGCCGGTCGCTCCCAGGACCTTTCGCAGCTCGGCCTGGGCCCACACGGCGCCGAACATTCCGGTGCTCGCCCCGATCACCGCGACCGGCTTGTTGCGGAGCGGGCCCGCGCCCGCCGGCCGCGAGGCCCAGTCGACGGCGTTCTTCAGCACGCCGGGGATCGACGAGTTGTACTCGGGGGTCGCGAACAGCAGTGCGTCGGCATCAGCGATCGCCCGTCGGAAGCGGGCGGCGGGGGCCGGTCCGGCTCCGACGTCGTCGTCCTCGTCGTAGGGCGGGATCTCCTTGAGGCCGTCGAAGACCTCGAACTCGTAGCCCTCCTCCTCGACGAGCTCGCCCGCGGCGCGCAGCAGCGCGCTGTTGTGCGAGGCACGGCGCAGGCTGCCGCTGATGCCGAGCACCCGCACCTAGGACTCCTTGGCCAGCTGCAGGTCGACGATGATCGTGACGTCGTCGGCCAGCGCCGGATCGCCGCTGGGGAGCGGGTTGTTCCAGTTGAGGCCGAACCTCGTCCGGTCGACCGTCGCCTCGAGCTGGACGCCGAAGCGCTCACCGCCGTACGGGTCGGGGGCCGGCTCTGAGATGTGCCCCGTGATCTCGACGGGCTCGGTGTGCCCCTTCAGCGTCAGTTCACCGGCGATCGTGAGCTCGTCGCGGGAACGGCTGACGTCCTTCGCCTCGAAGCTGAGCTGTGGATAGCGCTCCGCGTCGAAGAACTCCGGGCTCTGCAGATGCGTCTCCAGGTTGGGGTCCTTCACCTGAACGCTGGCGACCTCGGCCGTACCGCCCAATACGCGGTCGCTGAGACGGGCTTCGAAATCCGAGAACGTGCCCTGGAAGGTTCCCGCCATGTATGCGACCGCGAAGCCAACGGTGGAGTGGACCTTGTCGACGCTCCAGGTACCGGTGGGCAGCCCCTGCTGTGTGGTCTGAGTGGTCATCTCGTGTCCTCTCATTAGGTAAAAGCTTGCGTGCTCAAGCACTTTAGGGAGAGAAGCTTGCGATGTCAACTATCGACCTCGCAACTAACGAGGATGAGAGTCCCTAGGCATGCTCGGCCCTGCCTACAGCGAGTGCGGGCCGAAGCGTTCGATCGCCACGAACAGCGCGAGGGCGCCGATGGTCATGCTCACGGGCAGCATCTTCGCCTCGCCGCGTCGCAGGTGGGTCGCGCCGGCGCCGAGCATCAGCAAGACCACGCCTGATGCTGCGAGCGCGGTGAGCGCCGGCACGAGGTCGAGCGCGGCCGGCAGGATGAGGCCGACCCCCGCGAGAACCTCGAGCGTGCCGATGCCCTTGACCTGCCGAGCTTCGAAGTCCTCCACCCACGCCTGGCCCGAGTCGGCGAGCCGCTCCTTGGGCTGGCGAGCTTCATCGGCCCGGCCATGAGGAACACGGCGGCCAGCAGGCCGTGAGCGATCCAGATCACGGTTTCCATGGATCCCGTCCTCCCGTGGGTAAAGGGAAACTTGCGTCCGCAAGTACCGTAGGAGAAAGCTTGAGCCCTCAACTACCAACCCTCGCAACTACCGAGGCCTAGGTACCGCGGGAGGACTTCCGCTTAGGAGTCGGGGGCGCAGCCGTCGTCCGCCGGATCGACGCCCGGTAGCCGATCGAGCAGTGACGCGAGCTGTGCGAGCTCGTCTTCGTCGAAGCGCTCGCCGAAGAGCTCTCGGATCTGCCTGGTGTGAGACTTCGACGCCTCACGGAGCTTGTCGCGGCCCGCCTTGGTCAGGACGGCGTAGCTGACGCGCCGGTCGCTTTCGCACTGCTCACGTCCCACGAGGCCGTCGCGCTCGAGCCCGTCCAGGAGCCTCGTCACTCCGCTCGCGGTCAGCAGCAGGCTGTTGGCCAGGTCGACGCGGCGCATTCGCGACTCCGGTGCCCTGGCAAGCTGCAGCAGCGCCTCGTAGGCATTGATCGTGAGCCCGTGGTCGGCGTTCAGCTGAGCGCTCAGCTGACCGGTCGCGGCGATACTCGTGCGCACCAGGCGCACGAACGCATCGATCGCGACGGACGTGTCGGGGGCTGTCTCTGCACGCGTGGCCATCGGATTACTTGTGCCCTCAAGTATACGGCCGATCGGGGACAGAGCAAGGGAGCACCCAACGCGGGCGGGGCCGGCAAGCAAGATGCTCGCTTGTCGCCAAAGCAGGCGTGAAGGCCGAGGTGCCTGCCTTGGACGACATGCACTCGTCCGCCTAGCCTCGAACTCGCGCCCGCTTTCCCGCGATGGGAGCACTGTCGCGCGCGACTCCTTTGGCCGCATTCCAGTTGCGACCCTGCGCAACACGGCAGTGATCGAAGTTCCGCTTACGCAGGATCGATGCGGGCTGCCCCCGCCGGCCGGGGGCAATGGGCAAACAGTCTTCTTGGCCGATCACTTACGAGGCGCTGGACGCCGCCCGGAGATAGACGATCACCGCGAGAACGCGGCGGTGAGCGTCCTCGCCGCCTGGGAGGTCGAGCTTCATGAGGACGCTCCGAACGTGGCCCTCGACCG
>Ga0126312_10002540_pt1 | contig 12218 bp, 9 predicted proteins | sample Plot104A_FD_92537 | JGI IMG/M metagenome (GOLD analysis project Ga0126312, IMG submission 92537) | Serpentine soil microbial communities from UC McLaughlin Reserve, CA, USA - Plot104A | ecosystem: Environmental > Terrestrial > Soil > Grasslands | place: USA: UC McLaughlin Reserve, Lake County... | reverse complement strand
GTCGGGGATGCGCCAGCCGTCGTCGCGGTCGACGAGACCCATCACTACCTCCTCTGGTCGCTGGTCAGACGGCCGGCCGACCAGAGGATTCGACGTGGGCTACATAACTCCTACCGAGATACGGCCTTAGTCGAGCCGTGCGGGCGAGCATCAATCCCTCATCGCTCTTGTTCACGGACGACTGGCAGGCTTACAAGCCGCTCCGGTACGACGGCTTCCTCGGCCACCGGATCATCAACCACTCGGCCGGCGTCTACGTCATGGGCGACGTTCACACGAACACCATCGAGGGGTTCTTCGGGAACCTCAAGACCGGGATGCGGGGCGCGTACAAGCACGTCTCGCTGCGCTACTTGCAGTCCTACTTGGATGAGTACGCCTTTCGCTACAACCACCGCCGCGACGGTGGGATGTTCGACGCCCTACTTGCTCGCGCGTCGACGCGGGGGTGATTCCTCAGCCCGCTTGAGCAGCTTGTCGAAGTCGCTGCGCTTCGGCACGGGAATCTCGACGGGCTTGCCCTTCTTGGGATGTGTCTTCTGCTTGCGCTGCTGCTGCTTGCCGGGATCGGCCATCTCATGGTGAGGTTAGTGCGTGGCCCAGACCTCAGCCGAACGCAAGTTCATGAGGGGCGTAGAACAGGTCAAGCGATTGAGCGGGGAAGCCGACGCCTTCGAGAACCGAGACGCCTACGTGTTCCGCGTAGAGGTCGAATCGAGATCGCCGCGCAAGATCAAATATCGCGGCCTCGCAGTCGAGCGGGAGGCGCCATCGGATGAATGGCCGCTGCTCGCGGGCGAGGCCATCCAGAACCTCCGCTCCGCGCTCGATCACATCGTCTGGGCCTCGATCAAACGACCGAGCAGCCGAACAGGGTTTCCGATCTTTACCGACCCCTGCGAGTTCCAGGTCTTGGGCGGCAGGATGCTCCAAGGGGTTCCCGAGCCGATAAGGGCAACCATCGAGAAGGCGCAGCCCTATCGCACATCCCCTAACGCTCCCGCCCAAGCCATGCTCGAACAACTCCGGGTGCTCTCGAACCGCGACAAGCATCGGGAACTCGCCACCGTTGCGAGCGCCGTCCAGCATGAGGGCGTCGGCATACCCGAGGGCGTGACCATCAATTGGCAGAAGGCGGGAACCAACCAACCGCTCGGCAGCGGTGAGACACACGTCTCGACGTTCACGGCCAGCTCCGAATCGGAACTCGCGGAGATGGACGTGCAGCCAATATTCGCCTATGAGGTACGAATCGAGGGACGACCACTCGGTCTCTTGGTCGGCATCGTCCGCGAGGCCTATCGAGTCCTCGTCGAATGCGAGACCGGCAAGCCGCTTTCGCCATTCGCGCCGTATCCGCTCTAGGCGCGCTGGTACGCCCGCTCGCCATGCGGCCCTAGAGTCTACATACCTTGACGACATAAGTGTGACGAGCATCACACTTCGCGCGAGCCGATCGGTGTAGTCAAGGGACATGGCGCTCCCGCCGGGGCCCCGGATGCCCACCTTCCTCCAGGGGATGGCCTGGTGGCATCGGCCGACGGCCTTCATGGAGCGCTGCCGCGCCCGCTACGGAAAGCGCTTCACCATCCGGCTTCCGGCCCAGCCGCCGTTCGTGATGATCTCCGAGCCCGAGCAGCTGCGCGAGCTGTTCCGGGCGCCCCCCGACGTGCTCCATCCCGGCGAGGGGGCGCGCATCCTCGAACCGGTGGTGGGGAGCTACTCCGTGATCCTGCTGGACGAGGCGCCCCACCTCGAGCAGCGAAAGCTCCTGCTGCCCGCCTTCCACGGCGACAAGATGCAGAAGCTCACCGGCCTGATGGAGGAGCTCGCCGAGGACGAGGTGGCGCGCTGGCCGACCGGCCGGCCCGTCGAGCTCCACCCGCGCTTCCAGGCGCTGACGCTCGAGATCATCCTGCGCGCGGTCTTCGGTCTCGACTCCGGCGAGCGTCTCGACGCTCTGCGCGAGCGGATCACCGCAATCCTCGACTTCGGCACCTCGCCGGTGTCCGTGAACCAGCACCTGTGGCGGAGCTTCGGCGGGGTGGGCCCGTACGCGCGCTTCCTCCGCGCGCGCGAGGAGACGGACCCGCTCGTCTACGAGCAGATCGACGAGCGCCGCAACTCGGACGAGGGCCGCGACGATGTCCTCTCGATGCTCCTCGAGGCGCGCCACGAGGACGGCTCCGAGATGTCCCCCAAGGAGATCCGCGACGAGCTGATGACCTCCCTCGTGGCCGGTCACGAGACCACCGCCTCGGAGCTGGCCTGGGCCTTCGAGCGGCTGGCCCGCGAGCCGCGGGTCCTGGCCCGACTGCACGAGGAGCTCGACTCGGGGAACGGCGACGCCTACCTGACCGCCACGATCCAGGAGACGCTCCGCCGCCGCCCAGTGCTGCCCCAGGCCGAGCCGCGGCTCGTGAAGCAGCCGGTCCGGATCGGCGACTGGAGCTACGAGCCCGGTGTGGTGCTGGCCGCCAGCGCCTGGCTCGTCCACCACGACCCCGGCGTCTACCCGGACCCGTTCGCCTTCCGCCCCGAGCGCTTCCTCGAGGAGCCGCCCGGCACCTACACGTGGATCCCGTTCGGGGGCGGCCGCCGCCGCTGCCTCGGGGCGAGCTTCGCCATGCTCGAGATGAAGGTGGCGCTGCGAGCGGCGCTGCGCCGCTACACGCTCGAGCCGGCCAACGACGTCGACCGCACCCGGCGCAGGGCGATCACGATCAGCCCGCGCAGCGGGGCGCGAACGGTGCTGCGGGCGCGGAGCGCGACGGCCCCGCCGAGCGCCGTCGGGGCCCGCGAGCCCGCGACTGCGCCCTCCTGACGGCGGCGGCGGGCGCGGCGCTCAGCCGCTCATGGCCTCCGCCGCCCGCTTCTCCATCTCGTCGGGCGGCACGTCCTCCACGTGGGTGGCGACGCTCCAGCGGTGCCCGAAGGGATCCTCGAACTGGCCGGTGCGGTCCCCGTAGAACTGGTTCTCGACCGGCCGCAGTGAGGTCGCGCCCGCCTCCAGCGCGGCGTCGAAGACGGCGTCCGAGTCGTCGACGTAGACGCTGATCATGACGGGTGTGCCGCCCACGGCCTTCGGCCCGCGCACGCCCCCCTCGGGGAACTCGTCCGAGAGCATGATGAGCGAGTCGCCGAGCTGGAGCTCGGCGTGGCCGATCTTGCCGTCGGGACCCGGCATGTGCATCCGCTCCTTGGCGCCGAGGACCCTCTCGTAGAACTCGATCGCGGCCTTCGCGCCGTCCACGCACAGGTACGGCGTGACCTGCGGATAGCCCTCGGGAATCGGCTTGACGTCGGCCATGCGTTCATCCTCCATCTGGTCGGGATGTTCAAGCGATCTTCCGCCCGCAGGCTAGCGCCGGGCGTCCGCCCAGTCCCCGCCGCCGCGCGGGCGCGGGGTTGCCAGCACCACGGGCGGATTGCGAGCCTCGCCCCGCCCATGCGACCGTCGCCCCGAGGACCTTGAGCCTGCGCCGAGTCGCCGGGGCGGTTCTGCCTGCTGCGCGAGCGGGAGCGCCCGGGCGCGCCGTGGAGCGTCGCCGTGCTCGTGGCGCTCGTGGGCGCCGGGCTCAGCGGCGCAGCCGCGCCTTCACGGTCACGGCCAGGGCCTGCGCACCCGCCCGAGCGGCCACTCCCCTCAACCTCAGCCCCACCCGGCGGTGCTGGCGGAGGCCGCTGAGGACTCGCCGCGCGATCCTCCGTGACAGCCGGAGGCGCAGCCGCGTGTCCTTACCGGCGGCCAGGCTGTAGGACTTCCGCCGCAGCTTGAGGCGCTTGGCGGCCGCCTGCCGCCGGGTCAGCCCGGCGCGTCGGCGCGCGCGGGAGAGCTTGATCTTGCCGGAGAGGGTGAGCTCGCACGCCGCGCTGCACCGGGCCACGACGGTCACCCGCCGGCTGCGCTTACGGAAGCGCTGGCGGCGACGGGCGTGAAGCGAGAACGCCAGGCTGGGGGCCGGCGGCGTCGCCGCCGGAGAGGTCCCCCCGGGAGAGCCGACCGCCGGCGCGCTCACGACCGTCCACGCGCGGGTGGCGGGAGAGGCGTCGGTGTTGCCGGCGGCGTCGATCGCGCGAACGGCGAAGCTGTGCGAGTCGAGGGCGAGGCCGGTGTAGGCCCGCGGCGAGGAGCAGGGCGCGAAGGAGGCCCCGTCGCGACGACACTGGAACTTCGAGCCGGCCTCCGATGAGGTGAACGCGAACGCCGCCGTCGTCGAGCTGGTGGTGCCAGAGGGCCCGGAGACGAGCTGGGTGCTCGGGGCGGTGGTGTCCACGCGGAAGGTCCGCGGAGCGCTCGTGCCGGTGTTCCCGGCGGCGTCGGCCTGCTCGGCGCGGGCGGTGTAGGTGCCATCGGCGAGCGCGCTCGGCTCGACCGACCAGGAGCCGCCGATCCGGGTTGGCGACAGTGTCTGCAGCGGCGAGCCCGAGATGGTCGAGCCCGCGTAGAGCTTGACGGTAACGGTCGTGGAGTCCCCCGCCTCGGCGCCCGCGCTTCCCTTCAGCGTGGGTGTCGGGTCGTTCGCCGGGACGCCGAGCGGCGGGGCGGTGAGCGTGACCAGCGGCGCCGACGCGTCCACCGTGAAGGTGCGCGGAGGGCTGTAGGCCGTGTTGGCGGCGTTGTCGTCCTGGCTGGCGTAGGCGAGGTAGGTGCCATCGGCCAAAGCCGGCGAGGCGGAGACCGACCACGAGCCGTCGCCCGCGGCGCGAGTCGTGGCGAGGGTCTCGACGAGCGTGTCGGGGCCGTTCGCGACCGGCCGGTAGACCTCGACGGTCACGGTGCTCGCGTCCCCGGCCTGGGTGCTGGCATGACCGCTGAAGAGGGGCGTCGAGTCGTTCGTCAGCGCGTCGTCCGGGGGTGTCTCGAGCGTGACCGCCGGCGCGCTCGAGTCCACTACCCAGGTCCTCGACGCGGGCGTCGGATCGGTGTTCCCGGCGGGATCGATGGCCCGGACCTCGAATGTGTGGACGTCGTTGCTCAGGCCGGCGTAAGGGGCCGGGGAGGTGCAGCTCTGCCACGCGGCGCCGTCGAGGCGGCATTCGAAAGTCGAGCTCGGCTCGGAGGAGCCGAAGCGGAAGCTCGCCGTCGCCGCCGAGGTCGTTCCCTGGGGGCCGCTCGTGATCAGCGTGTGCGGAGGCGAGGTGTCGACCGTGAACGAGTGCACCGCGCTGACCGCTGTGCCGCCGGCCTGGACCTGTTGGGCGTAGGCGTAGTAGTCGCCCTCGTCGAGCTCCGGGGACGCGGACACCGACCACGCGCCGTCGAGGACGGAGCGGGTGGCGCTGAGCGTCCGCACCAGCGTGGCGGGACCGCCGGTGCCGGGGCGGTAGATCTTGACGGTCACCGTGGCTGCGTCGCCTGGCCCCGTGCCTGCGTGGCCGCTGAAGGCCGGCGTCCCGTCGCTCGTTCGCGCGCCGTCCGCGGGCTGCTCGAGCGTCAGCGGCGAGAGCGTCGTGTCGACGGTCCAGGTGACGCTCGCCGGCGAGCCATCGGTGTTGCCGGCGCTGTCGGTGGCGCGCACCTGGAAGGTGTGCGGGCCGTCGGAGAGCCCGGAGCGCGTCGCCGGCGACGAGCAACCGCCCCACGCTCCACCGTCGAGGCGGCACTCGAAGCTCGAGCCCTCCTCCGTGGCGTCGAACCCGAAGCTCGCAGCGGTCGAGCCCGTCGTGCCGACCGGGGCCAGCGTGAAGTAGGTGTTCGGGGCGCTCGTGTCGACCCGGAAGCTGTGCGGGACGCTCGTGCCGAGGTTTCCGACGCCGTCGCGCTGCTCCGCCCGGGCGACGTAGCCGCCCTCGGGCAGCGCCGGGCTCGCGTCCACCGACCAGGAGCCGTCGCCGGCGCGCGCTGCGGCGCGGGTCTCGACGAGCTCGTCGGGCGCCCCGGCCACCGGCCGGTAGACGCGCACGGTCACCGTCGAGCTGTCGCCGGCCCGCGTGCCGGCGCTGCCGTCGAACGTCGGTGTGGTGTCCCTCGTCGCGGCGCCGTCGGCGGGATTGACGAGTGTGACCTCCGGCAGGGTCGTGTCGACGGTCCAGGTGCGGCTCGCCGGGGTGGGGTCCTCGTTGCCGGCCGCGTCGATGGATCGCGCCTCGAAGGTGTGCGCGCCGTCGGCCAGCCCGGAGTAGGCCTTGGGCGAGCTGCAGCTCCCCCAGTCCTGATCGTCGAGGCGGCACTCGAGCTGCGCGTCCGACTCCGTGCTTGCGAAGTGGAAGCTCGCGCTGGTCGATGCCGTCGCGTCGGCCGGGCCGGCGGTTATGGAGGTATCGGGCGGGGCCGTGTCGATGCGGAAGGAGCGCGCTCGGCTCAGGCCGAGGTTGCCCGCGTCGTCGACCTGCTCCGCGCGCGCGGTGTAGGGACCGTCGGGCAGCGCCGGCGTGGCCTCGGCGGCCCAGCTTCCGTCCTCCTCGATCTGGGCCGTTGCCGTCCGCGTCGGCGACCCCGACGCGCTCGAGCCGCTGTAGACCTTGACCGTCACATCACCGGCGTCGCCGGTGGCGTTGCCCGCCGTGCCGCCGAGCTCGGGAGTCGCGTCGCTCGTGACGCTGCCGGCGTGGGGCTCGACCAGCGCGACGGCGGGAGCCGTGCCGTCGACCCTGAAGGCGTGCTCGGCGCTGAAGCCGACGTTGGCGGCGCCGTCGCTCTGCTCGGCGTGCACCTTGTAGGGGCCCTCGGGCAGCGCCACTGTGGGAGTGACGGACCACGTGCCGCCGACGCGCGTCGTGGTCAGGGTCTGGACGAGCTCGTCCGGGCCTCCCTGCACGGGCCGAACCACCTTGACCGTGACGGTCGCGAAGTCGTCCACCTCGGTGCCGGCGGTGCCGCTGAAGGTGGGCGTCGCGTCGCTCGTGGCGCTTCCGTCGGGCGGAGCCGTGACGGTGACCGCGGGCAGCGTCGTGTCGATCGTCCACGTGAAGCTGGCGGGCGTCGGATCGCTGTTGCCGGCGGCGTCGAGCGCCCTCACCTGGAAGTCGTGGGAGGCCTCCGACAGTCCGGCGTAGTGCTTCGGAGACGAGCAGCTCTGCCAGGCTCCGCCGTCGAGCCGGCACTCGAACGAGGACGCGGCCTCGCTCGCGGTGAACGTGAAGTCCGCGTTCGTGAAGCTCGTGGGCCCCGCCGGTCCCGAGGTCAGCGCGGTGTCCGGCGGGGTGGCGTCGACCTTGAAGGCCGGAAGGGTGACGAAGTGGGTGCCGTCCTTCTGCAGGCGCAGCTTCCAGGCGCCGTCGTTTGCCGGGCCGAAGTCGGGACAGGCGCCGTCGTAATTCGACTCGAGGTTCCAAGCGGCGCTCGGCCCCGACGGGTTGGGCCGGTACTTGAGCGGGCTTCCATTCGGCAGCAGCCCGCCCGCGTCGGCGTCCGGCCGGTCGCCTCCGCCCGTGTTCGCGCAGGCGATGGCCGCGGACGGGAGGATCCAGGTGGTCCGCCAGTCGTTCTGCGCCGTGTTGGTCGGGGTGGTCTTGACCCTGCCCGCGCCGGCGACCTTGACGTAGGCGCTGGTCCCCGCCGCGAACGTGGACCTCGGGGTGCCGAGCCCGCTATCGGCGAACGAGCTCGCGCGGGCGAGGTCGAAGTAGAGGCTGTGCGTCTTGGCGGCCCCGCCGCTGCAGGTCGCGTTGCTCCACTCCTCGAGCCGGAGCCGCCACGCGGTCGTGGTGGTGACCGGATCGGTGGGCTTGATCGGGTAGCTGTAGCTCGCCCCCTTCCTGAAGAAGGCCTGGATGCAGCTCGACGACGCCTGCACGCCGCCACCGGGGTCGAGCACGCTGAACCGGTAGTACGTGCCGGGTTCCACCGTGGCCTGGCCGAAGACGACGTTGCCGTCCGTGTAGATGTAGTTCTCGGCCGCCGAGGAGCTCCCCATCCGAAGCTTCGACACCCCGAACGGGGCGGCGTGCGCGCTGCCTGGCCCGATCGTCAAGGCGATCAGGAGGGCCACAACGGCGAGCAACGAACGGCTCAGAAGCCTGTGCGATAGAGGGCGAGGTCTCACGAGGTCGGCGCCGGGGGTCCGCTCCGGCACTGGGCCCTCTATCGGCCGCCCCGGCGCGCGACATTAGGCGCGCGTTGGCGTAGCTGTCTCCGTCCCTCGCTTCTCGGCGCGGGCGGCGAGCCCGCGCCGGGGCCTCAGCGGGACGCCCTCTGGATAACCCGCCACACGCGCCGCTACCGCCCTTCCCACCGGCGCGTCGCCACCAGCGTCACGGCGGACAGCGCCACGAACGCGGCGCACGTGGCCCATGCGCCCGTGAAGAGGTCGTGCTCCGCGAGCAGCCCCACGAGCAGGGGGCCGGCCACCGCGCCGGTGAACAGGCCGGTCATGAGTACGCCCACAGCCCAGGCCGGCGCGCCGGGGCTCCGCTGCACCACGGCCAGGGTGAGTCCTCCGGGCCAGGCCCAGCCAAGGGCGCCGGCGAGCAGCGCGCCGGCCGCGATCACCGCGGGCTCCCCGGCGATCAGAAGCAGGTAGCCCGCCACGCTCGCCGCGAGCATCGCGGCCACGGGGCGCAGCGGCTCCTGCCCGGCGCGGTCCGCGAGCACGCCCACGCCGATTCGGCTCAGCGTGGCCATCAGGCTCACCCCACCGAGCAGCAGGCCGGCCGTTGCCTCGCTCATGCCGCTGTCCACCGAGTAGGTGACGAGGAAGGAGACGAAGCCCACGCCGGCGGCGCTCGCCAGCACGGCCGCCAGCCCGAGCGCGTGCACGGAGCCAAGGCCGGGCGGGCGCGGCGCACCGGCCGTGGCGGCTGCCGGCGCACCGCCGCGCGGAGCGCCCGTCGCGGCCACGAGCGTCAGCAGGACCGTCCCCACGAACGCCCAGCGCCAGCCGAGCGGAATGGCCACCGCGGGCAGCGCGAGCCCGGCGAGGAGAGCGCCGAGCGGGGCACCGGACTGCTGGACGCCGAATGCGAGCCCCTGCCGCTCGACCGCGATCTCCCGTCTGAGCAGCTTGCTGACGGTGGGCCCGCCCAGCGCGTTGCCCGCTCCTCCGAGCACGAGGAGCGCGGTGAGGCTCGCGGCCGACTGCGCGAGCGCGGCCACCCCCAAGCAGCAGGCGCCGGTGGCCACCGCCGCCATCGCCGTGCCGCGGCCCGCGCCGACCCTGTCGATGAGCCGCCCGGCCGGCGTCGAGCCGACGGCCGATACGACGTAGAAGAGCGCGACCGCGATCCCGAGGGCCGAGTCCCCGAAGGCGAAGTCACCCCGGATCCGCGGCGCCAGGCTCGCGGTCAGGAAGCCGGGCATGACGGTGGCGACGATCATCGCCGTGCCCGTCACCAGCGAGCGCCGGCCTCGCGGGCCGAGGCCCCGAGCCGAGGCGGGCTGGGTTTCGACTGCAGCGGCGATTACGGCTAAATGAGTACCCGGCGGGGGAAGAAGTAAGGCGGTGAGCGAGCGAACACAGGTCGGCATCGTCGGAGCGGGCCCCGCGGGCCTCGTGCTCGGCCACCTTCTGCACCTGCGGGGAATCGACTCGGTGATCCTCGAGGACCGCGACCGCGACTACGTCGAGAAGCGCGTCCGCGCCGGGGTCCTCGAGCAGGGCACCGTGGACCTGCTGACGGAGATGGGCGTGGGCGGCCGCCTCCAGCGCGAGGGGCTCGTGCACCACGGCGTCGAGCTGCGCTTCGACCGCAGGGGCCACCGCATTCCCTTCGACGAGCTCACCGGCGGGTGCGGCATCACGATCTACGGCCAGCAGGAGGTGGTCAAGGACCTGATCGCAGCGCGCCTCGAGACCGGCCGCCCCCTCCTGTTCGAGGTCGACGACGTCCGCCCGGAGGGGCTCGACACGGACCGCCCCACGCTCCGCTTCCGCCACGGGGGCGACGAGAGGGAGCTGCGCTGCGACTTCATCGCGGGCTGCGACGGCTTCCACGGCGTCTGCCGCGACGCGGTGCCCGACGGTGTGCTCACCCGCCACGAGCGGGCCTACCCCTTCGGCTGGCTGGGCATCCTGGCGGAGGTGGCCCCGTCGAGCGAGGAGCTCATCTACTGCCACCACGACCGCGGCTTCGCGCTCCACAGCATGCGCTCGCCCGAGCTCACCCGCCTGTACCTCCAGTGCGAGCCGGATGAGCCGATCGAGAGCTGGCCCGACGAGCGCATCTGGGAGGAGCTGCACGCGCGCTTCGAGAGCGAGGGCTGGGCGCTGAAGGAGGGCCCGATCGTCGAGAAGGGCGTGACGCCGATGCGCAGCTTCGTGGCGGAGCCGATGCAGCACGGGCGCCTCTTCCTGGCAGGCGACGCGGTGCACATCGTGCCCGCCACGGGGGCCAAGGGGCTGAACCTGGCGGTCGCCGACGTTCGCGTGCTGGCGGATGGGCTCTCACGCTGGTTCTCGAACCAGGACGACACGCTGCTCAGGTCGTACTCCGAGCAGTGCCTCGGCCGGGTATGGCACGCGCAGTACTTCGCCTGGTGGATGACGCAGCTGCTCCACCGCATGCCCGACGACGGGGACGGCTTCCAGACGAAGCTCCAGAGAGCCCAGCTGAGCCACGTGGTCTCCTCCCGGGCGGCCGCCACGGCGCTGGCGGAGAACTACGTCGGTCTCCGCAGATGAGCGGAGGCCCGCACCTGGTCCCACTCACCGTCGCCGTCAACGACTACGACCACGTGCGCGACCTGGCCTCCGGCGCCGTGACCGTCGAGGGCGCGCGACTCACCTGCGTGCACCACCCCGTCGAGGAGATCTTCTTCCGCTTCACCCGCCACCGCGAATGGGAGGCCTCCGAGCTGTCGCTCGCCAAGTACAGCTCCCTGCGGGCGGCCGGAGACGACTCGCTCGTCGCGATCCCGGTGTTCACCTCGCGCGCCTTCCGCCACTCCGCGATCTTCGTCCGCGCGGACGGGCCCGTCGGCGACCCGCGCGCGCTCGCAGGCGGGCGAGTGGGCGTGCCGGAGTGGACCCAGACGGCCACGGTCTACGCGCGGGGCCTGCTGGAGGAAGAGTTCGGCGTTCGGCTGACCGACGTCGAGTGGGTGCAGGCCGGCACCAACGAGCCGGGCCGCACCGAGGGAGTGGAGCTGCGGCTGCCGGACGGGTTGTCGCTCACGGGGCTGGCCGACCGGACCCTCAACGACATGCTGCTGGCCGGCGAGCTCGATGCGGTCATCGCCGCGCATCCCCCGGCCGAGTTCGAGGCCCGGACCGGCCGGATCACGAGGCTCTTTTCCAACTACCGCGAGCTGGAGGAGGCTTCCTATCGCCGCACCGGCGTCTTCCCGATCATGCACGTGGTGGTCCTGCGGGCCGATGTCTACGCGGCCCGGCCGTGGCTCGCCATGAACCTCTTCACCGCCTTCGAGGAGGCCAAGCGGCGCAGCCAGGAGAGGGCCGCCGACATGAACGCCCCGCGCTTCCCGGTGCCGTGGGCCCCGGCCAACGCCGAGCGCGCGGAAGGGCTCTTCGGCCGGGACTTCTGGCCCTACGGCGTCGAGCCGAACCGCGCCACCCTCGACTGGTTCCTCGAGCGGGCCTTCGCGCAAGGCGTCTGCGGCCGCCGGCTCGCCCCCGACGAGCTCTTCGCGGAGGAGACCGGTGAGCGCTTCCGGATTTAGGTCATATTTTTTGTCGTACTGGGTATGGCCCCTTCCAGAGCGATGAGGAGGAACCATGCCTGAGGGAATCCGGAGCCATGCGCGGGCCGCCATGGCGATGACCCTGGCGCTCGTCTGCGCCCTGTTCGTGGCGGCCTGCGGCGGGGACTCGAACGGAGGCGGCGGCGGCGAGGGCGAGCCCGCGACGCTGAAGGTGGGGGTGATCCCGATCGCGGACGTCGCGCCCCTGTACCTGGGGATCGAGAAGGGCTTCTTCAAGCAGGAGAAGCTCACGATCAAGCCCAAGCCCGCCGAGGGCGGGGCGGCGATCGTGGCCTCGGTCGTGAGCGGCGAGGACCAGATCGGCTTCTCCAACACCACCTCGCTCCTGATCGCCAACTCCAAGAACGTGCCGGTCAAGCTCATCGCCCAGGGCGTGGTCGGCGCCCCCAAGCTGGCCCAGGCGTGGGACGCCGTGCTCGTGAAGAAGGACAGCCCGATCAAGTCCCCCAAGGACCTCGAGGGCAAGACCGTGGCGGTCAACACGCTCCAGAACGTCGGTCCGCTGACCATCAACACCGCGCTCAAGGCGGAGGGCGTCGACTACACGAAGGTGAAGTACGCCGAGGTGCCCTTCCCCGACGCGCTCGCGGCGCTCGACTCCGGCCGGGTCGACGCC
>Ga0126312_10002539_pt1 | contig 12219 bp, 12 predicted proteins | sample Plot104A_FD_92537 | JGI IMG/M metagenome (GOLD analysis project Ga0126312, IMG submission 92537) | Serpentine soil microbial communities from UC McLaughlin Reserve, CA, USA - Plot104A | ecosystem: Environmental > Terrestrial > Soil > Grasslands | place: USA: UC McLaughlin Reserve, Lake County... | reverse complement strand
TGTCCGTCGCGTCGGGTGACTTCTTCGCCGACCCGCTCCCGAAGGCCGACGTCATCACGATGGGCCTGATCCTCCACGACTTGAACCTCGACGGAAAGCTTCAGCTGATCGGCGCGGCGTACGACGCCCTTCCCGAGGGCGGCGCCTTCATCGTGGTCGAGAACCTGATCGACGATGAGCGTCGGGAGAACGTCTTCGGCTTGATGATGTCGCTCAACATGCTCATCGAGTTCGGCGACGCATTCGACTACACGGGCGCCGACTTCCGCGATTGGTGCACCGAGGCGGGGTTCCGATCGGTCGAGATCCTTCCGCTGGCCGGCCCTGCGAGTGCGGGCATCGCCTACAAGTAGTGGGCACGGCGGCCGTCGAGTCCTCGTGTGTCACGGGGTCACCACCTGGATCACCGGCTTCAGGTCCACCACCGGCGTGCCGTCGAGGGCCTCCAGGTCGCTCACGTGGACGCGGTTGCCCTCCACCGCCAGCACCTCCACCTCGTGAAGCCCGATTGGGTTGGGTCGGTCCGCTGAGCGGGTGCCGAAGACGCCCCGGAGCGGATTGCTCGCGTCGTCGCGCGGGTGCACCTTGAGCGTGTTCCTGTCGGCGCGGTCGAGCCACGTGAGCACGATCACGCGATCGCCCTGCTGGAGCCCGGCGAGCGCATCCAGCACCCGGGGCTCGAATACGAGCCAGGCGTCGGGCCCGCCCTCGAAGCCCTGCTTGGGGGCCTCGGCGGCGTCGGTGAGCCGCGACTCGACGCGGCCGATCGGGACCAGTGAGATGGCTGGCGAGTCGGTCATACCGCCTCACCCTGCCAGCTCGGCCAGGCGGCGCTCGAGAAAGCGGCGCTCGCGGTCGGACCGCACCAGCTCGAGCGCGCGGCCGTATGCGGCGCGTGCGTCGTCGATCCGGTCGAGCCGGCGGAGCAGCTCCGCCCTCGTGGCGTGCAAATAGTGGTAGCCGTCCAGATCGAGCTCGTCGACCTGCGCCAGCGCCGCCTCGACGTCACCCGCCTCGGCGACCGCGGCCGCCCGGTTCAGCTCCACCACCGGTGATCCGGTCACCCGCGCCAGCTCTCCGTAGAGCGCTGCGATCTGCGGCCAGTCCTGCGGGTCGTCCGTGTGCAGGGAGGCGATCGCTGCCTGGATCACGTACGGGCCGCGCCCACGCAGCGCGAGCGCGCGGTCGAGCTCGGCCCGCCCCTGCTCGATCTGCCGGTGGTCCCAGAGCGAGCGGTCCTGGTCGCGCAAGAGCACGACGGTGTCGTCGGCGAAGCGCGCCTCGCGGCGAGCGTCGTTCAGCAACGTGAGCGCCAGCAGCCCGCGCACCTCTGGCTCGTCCGGGATCAGCTCCGCGAGCGCTCGGCCCAGCCGGATCGCCTCGGCGGCGAGCTCGCCGCGCCCGCCGTAGCCCTCGTTGAAGATCAGATAGACCACGGCCAGCACGGCGGCGAGCCGGTCGGGCAGCAGATGCGGCGGCGGCACGCGGAACGGGATGCCCGCGTCGCGGATCTTGTGCTTCGCGCGCACGAGCCGCTTCGCCATCGTCGCCTCCGGCATGAGGAACGCGCTCGCGATCTCGTCCGTCGTCAGTCCGCCCAGCGTTCGCAGCGTGAGCGCGACCTGGGCATCGAGCGCAAGGGCCGGGTGGCAGCAGGTGAAGATGAGCTCAAGGCGCTCGTCGGGGATCGTCGCGTCGCCCACGGTGTCCTCCACGGCGTCAGGAACCTCGAGCAACCGGGTCTTCTCCGCGAGCGTGCGATCGCGCCGGATACGGTCGATCGCCCGATTCCGCGCGGTGGTGACGAGCCACGCGCGCGGGTTGTCGGGCCTGCCGTCGCGCGGCCACCGCTCGGCGGCCGCCGCGAACGCCTCCTGGACGGCTTCCTCGGCGAGCTCGAAGTCGCCAAGGAAGCCGATCAGGGTCGCGAGGACTCGTCCCCACTCGTCGCGGAAGACCTGGTCGAGGATCGCTAGTCCCCCGCGATCGGGCGCACCTCGATCGCGCCGCCCAGGCGAGCGGCGGGGATGCGCGCCGCGAGCTCGATGGCGGCGTCGAGATCGTCCGCCTCGTATACGAGCCAGCCGGCCAGCGCCTCCTTGACGGTCACGAACGGCCCGTCGGTCGTGAGCGTCTGGCCGTCCTCGACCCGGACCGTGGTGGCCGCCTCGGGGCCCTGCATCTGGAGCCCCGGCGTGACGCCGGGGGTCTGGTTGAGCGCCTGGTAGTCGGCGAACACCTGGTTCTGCTCCTCCTCGGAAAGCTTCGCCCAGGCCTCCGGGTCGCGCGGTGTCGGCGCGTCGCCCTGGTGGATCAGCAACAGGTACTTCATTTGGCTTCCTCCTTGATGGATGGTCGCCCATGAGACGAACGGCGTACCGGGAAATGGACATCGACTCTGCAACCATTCGCCGCGTGCCACAGGAGACCACACTGGGCGCCGACTTCGCTCGCGCCTTCGCCGGCAAGAACGCCGACAGGATGCGGGAGCTCCTTCACCCGGAAGTCGACTTTCGCGGCCTCACGCCCAGCCGCTTCTGGGAGGCGGAGGGCACGGACGCGGTCGTCGAGGTTCTGTTCGGCAACTGGCTCGAGGAGACGGATCAGGTGGACGGGATCGTGGGCATCGACGGCGACACCGTTGCCGACCGCGAGCGCGTGGGCTACCGCTTCAGCGTGAGCAATCCCGACGGGCGCTTCCTCGTCGAGCAGCAGGCCTACCTCTCGACACGCAACGGCCAGATCGACTGGATCCGGGTCGTCTGCTCCGGATTCCGCCCCGCCGAGTAAGCCTCGCTAGCCGGCCGAGCCGAGCGCCTTCTCCCTGAGGCGGGTCTGGGCGCGGGCCGAGCGCACCGCCGCGCTGAGCGTGTCCACGTCGTAGGCGCCCCGGTGCCGTCGCCCGTTGATGAAGAAGCTGGGCGTGCCGGCCACGCCACTCGCGTCGGCGCTGGCGACGTCCTCCCCCACCCGCTCTGCGTACCTGCGGTGGCGCAGGTCTTCCCAGAAGGGCTCCACATCGAGGCCGAGCTCCTCCGCCGTCCGGCGCAGGTCCTCGGGGTCGAGCGCCTCCTGTGCCTCCAGGAGCCGGTCGTGCATCCGCCAGAACTCTCCCTGGGCACCCGCCGCCTCCGTTGCCTCCGCCGCCATCTGGGCGTGCGTGTGCACGTCGTTGAGCGGCAGGTGGCGCCACACGTAGCGCAGCTCGTCGCCGAACTCGTCGAGCAGCTCGCGGATCACCACCTCCGCCTGGCCGCAGTAGGGACACTCGTAGTCCCCGTACTCCACGAGCGTGACCGGGGCGGACTCCGGGCCGCGGATGTGATCCCGCTCCGGATCCACGTCGTCCGAGAGGTCGATGAGTTCCTCCGCCGTCCTGGCCAGCTGGCGCGCGCGCCGCCCCGCCGGCATACGCTCGATCAGCTTGAAGACGAGCCAGCTCGCGACGGCCGCGAGGATCGCGGCGGCCAGCACGCCGATCTTCGCCTCCTCGAGCCTCCGCCCGTCGAAGGCGATGTCGGCGATCAGAAGCGAGACGGTGAAGCCGATCCCCGCCGCCGTCGCGCTGCCGGCGATCATCAGCCAGCTGACCGTCGGCCGCAGGCCGGTCGCCCACCGCTGCGTCGCCAGCCACGTGCCGCCCACGATCCCGATCGGCTTTCCGAGCAGGTATCCCGCAACGATCCCGAGCGTGATCGGTGAGCCGATCGCGTCGGCGAGCAGGTCGCCGTTCACGTGGATGCCTGCATTCGAGAGCGCGAACAGCGGGGCGATCGCGAAGCTGGTCCAGGGATGAAGCCGGTACTGGAGCCGCTCGTTGATGGAGATGGCCGACGTGACCCCGAGCGCGGCGGAGCGCGCGAGCTCGGGAGTGGGCTGCTCGCGGAAGGAGCGCGTCAGCTCGGTGACTCGCTCGAGCTCCGAGCGGCCCGGCGGGTAGGCGCTGATGGCGAGCCCGATCGCCAGGCCCGAGATGAGGGGATCCACGCCGGACTCGTAGAGCGCAACCCACAGCGCCAGCGCGAGGAGCACGGCCGGGGGCGTGCGCCACTCCACCGGGAGGTAGCGCACCGCGTACAGCAGTCCGAACAGCCCGGCGGAGACCGCGAGCGCCACCACGTCGACATGCTCGGTGTAGACGGTGGCGATCACGAGCAGCGCCACGAGGTCGTCGATGACGACCAGTGTCAGGAGGCGCACCCGAAGGCGCGTGGCGCCAGGAGCCACCAGCGACAGCACCCCGAGGGCAAACGCGGTGTCCGTGGACATCGCGACTCCCCAGCCGTGAGCCCCGCCGGCACCCGCGTTGAGGGCGAGGTAGATCAGCACCGCCACCGACATGCCGCCGATCGCCCCGAGCACCGGAAGCGCGATCCGGCGCCGCTCCCGGAACACGCCCGTGTCGAACTCACGCCTCGCCTCCAGGCCGACGACCAGGAAGAAGAGCGTCATCAGGCCCTGGCTGATCCACTCGCGCACGGGGAGCGAGATGCCGTGGTCGCCCACCATGATCGACAGGTCGGTGGTCCAGCAGGACTCGTACGAATCCGACCACGGCGAGTTCGACCACGCCAGCGCGGCGAGCGCCGCCGCGAGCAGGGCGAGCGCGCCGGAGGACTCCGTGTTCAGGAAGTCGCGGACGGGCGCGGCGAGGTTGCGCGCCCATGCGGTGCGTTCGGTGAAGGCCCGCGCCATCGCGTCCCTTAGTTAAGGCGGTTCAGCTTGTCGACGACCTCGAAGAGTTCGCCGCGCAGATAGAAGTTGACCGAGACCAGGTTGGTGAGGTGATGGCGGGCCCGCTCGCACGCCCGCGCCCGCGCCCGCAGCGGGTCGTAGCCGTTCACCTTCGAGGCGTTCGACGGCAGCGGCACGGGGTCGGTCGTGATCCAGTGGTTCACGAGGAAGATCGGCGCGCCCTCGGGCCCACGGTTCGGCTCGCAACTCCTGGCCAGCTCGTCCGGGTTCGTGAGCTGCGGGACCTTCTTGAACGCGTACGGCGTCTCCTCGGTGATGCTCTCGTAGGCGGGGTGATACCAGGGCGCGCCGCTCGCCTTGTTCTCCGCCATCAGAACAAGCCGCTCGTTCGAGTCGACCATCTCGCGCAGGGTGTCCCACCTGCCCCCCACGGGGCCCTTGTAGACGAGCTCCTCGAGGCCGGCGTCCCTGACCGCCTGGACGAAGTCCTCCGGCTTCACGTAGTCCTGGTTGATGACCACCACCACCGCGCCGGGGTTGGCCACGAGGAAGGCCTGCAGGTCGTCCAGCACGGAGTCGAGCCGCGTCGCCCCGAGCTCGCAGAACGAGTGGCAGAGGTACATGTCGCGCTTGCCCTCGCCGCTGAATCCGAGCCGCTCGCGGATGCGCAGCGCCGCGTCGATCGCCTCGGGGCTCACGCCGTCCACCTTCGCGCGCTTCTCGAGCTCCGCATGGCTCCCGAAGTAGGTCCGCACCTTGCCGCTCGGCAACATGTCGCCGTAGTGCGTGTCGATCATGAGGCCCCGGATGCCGTCGTCGAGCTGGCCGGCGATCGGCTTCTCCTGCATCGACGAGAACCAGCCCGGCAGCGGCACCGACATCGAGTTGTGCGTCATTGCGATCGCCACGCGGTTGAATGGGCGGTCGCACAGCTCCTCGTGGCCATTGCAGCCACCGGCGGCCGGGGCCGCCGTGGTGGTCCCACCCGTGCCGAGGAAGCCCGCGACGACGGCGATGACCACGACCGCCGGCACGACGCCGATCGCGAGGCGGCGCGCGTCGAAGCGCCTCAGCGGCCCGGGTGCCGCCCGGCGCCCGGCGTGCTCCTCAGCCCTGTAGACCAGCCGCAGGGCCGCTCCCACGCCCTCGTAGATCAGGTAGATGCCGAACAGGTTCAGTAGCAGGGCGAGCACGGCGTTCCGGCTCACCAGCACGAGGACGCCCGCCGCGACGAAGCCGAGCCCGCGGAGCGCTCGTCCCGTACGGCTCTGGGGCTCCCGGCCGAGCCACTCGATCACGACCTTGACCGGATCGCCGAAGGGCAGTGGCTTGATGAGCGACGACGCGGCTGCGGCGAGCACGGCTCCCGCGCCGGCGAGTATCCAGGCCGAGCTACGGAGATCGCCGAGAAACGCGTCCGAGACTGCCCGCGCCGCCGCCTGCTCCTCGGGCGTGTCGAGCCGGTTCGACACCGCGGAGCGAGCGATCGCGTACGCGACGATGAGCACTCCGCCCGCGGCCGCGGCGCCCAGGCCAAGCTCGATGACCGTGTCCCGACGGTCCGGCGAGACGATCAGCGCGCCGGCCACGAGTCCCAGCGACAGAAGGATCAGCAGGATCGCAAGGATCTGGACCCGCTCGGCGATGTCCGCGAGCGTGGCACTCAGACTGCCGATGTTCTTCCGCACCACCTCCACCCGCTCCGTCGACTGAACCTCGTTGGCGAGTGCCGGCCGCACCTCCTGGAGCGCCGCGGCCAGTACCGTGCCGACGTCCGCGATCGTGAGCGTGACGGTGTTCTGGTCGCGCTTGAACAGGGCGCGGTGCACGTCGCGAATGGCCGTCCGGAAGAGGCCCCTGAAGGCGCGCCCGCCTACGATCTCCGAGGCGACCGACTCGATGATCGGGCGGGCGGCGACGAGATCGGCCTTGTTCTTCAGCACGACCTCGTCGGTGACCTTCTGCGCGATCAGGGAACGGACGCTCTGGTCCTGGAGAGCGGCAGTCGCCCGGTTGGCGAACTGGTCCGAGTCGACCGTCGTCTGCCGCGCGTATGCGGCGACCAGGGCGAGGAGCATCGCAATCGAGGCGAGGCCCACCAAGGCCCGCGACGCGATCCGGCGCCACCGGTCACCGTCCGAGTCCGGCCGGTCCACGGCCGGACCCTACCTGCCCTGGCCGTCCCAGCCGTGCGCTGAGGCGACCAACCCGGCTAGCGCGACGACTCGGCGATCCGCTTCGCGTCCTTCACGTCCCGGTTCATCTGCTCCACCAACTCCTCGACGCTCTCGAAGCGCTTCTCGCCGCGGAGACGGTCCAGGAATGCGATGCGGAGCGTCTCGCCGTAGAGGTCACCCTCGAAGCCGATCAGGTGGGCCTCCACCAGCAGACCGCGGCCGGTCTCGAAAGTGGGGCGCACGCCGACGTTCACAGCGGCGGGGTGGCCGTGAGCCCAGGCGGCGTAGACGCCGTGGCCGGGCACGACGAAGCGCTCGTCGGGAACGAGGTTGGCGGTCGGCACGCCCAGCTCGCGGCCGCGCCGGTCGCCCGCTACCACCTCACCCTCGAACAGGAACGGGCCGCCGAGGAACTCGGCCGCCGGGCCCACCTCGCCGGCCGCCACGAGCCCGCGGATGTGGCTCGACGAGATCGCCTCGCCGGCGGCCTCGACGAGCGGCACGACACGCGTTCCGAAGTCGTCCTGCTCGCGCAGGAACTCAGGCGTGCCCTTCGCACCCTTCCCGAAGCGGAAGTTCTCCCCCACCGAGACCTGCTCGGCGCCGAGCCGTTCGATCAGGACGTCGGTCACGAACTCCTCGGCCGTCTGGGACGAGAAGCCCTTGTCGAATGGGATCACGACCAGCTCGTCGACTCCGAGGCCGGCGATCAGGTCGCGCTTGACGCCCGACGTGCTGATCAGCTTGGGCGTCGCCTCGGGATGGATGACCGAGAGCGGGTGCGGGTCGAAGGTGAGAACCGTGTCCGCCCCACGGATCACCTCGCGGTGTCCGAGATGGACGCCGTCGAATGTGCCGATGGCGACCATGCGCGGACCGCGACCGGGCTCGACGTCCGGGAGGGAGCTGACCTTCATGCGGGCGCGAACACTACGACGGGTCGCAATTCACCCTCGGCCGGCTCGCCGATCGCCAGGATCTCCCCGTCGTGCGTCAGTCGCAGGTACTGCGCTCCGCTCTGCCGGTCGGGAACGCGACGGCCGTGCCTCACCGCCGCGGCCTCCTCGGAGGACAGGACGCGCTCCGGCAGGAACGCGAGCGCCTCACGCAGCGGCACGAGCTCATCCGCCGCCTCCTCCAGCCGGAAGGGGCCGATGACCGTTCGCTCGAGCTGCTCGCAGTAGGCATCGCCCAGGTCTGTGACCAGCGAGCGCACGTATGTGCCGGAGGAGCACTCGATCTCGAATGCGGCCCGGTCGCCCTCGTGCCACAGCAGGTCGGCGCGGTGAACGGTGACCGGACGGGCGGTCAGCTCGGGCACCTCCCCGGCTCGCGCGAGGTCGTAGGCCCGTCGCCCTCCCACCTTCACGGCCGAGTAGGCCGGCGGCGTCTGCATCTGCGCGCCGACCGGGATCTCGAGCACCTCCGGGATCCGCCCCGTCTCGACGAGCTCGCCGTCGCGGTCGCCGGTCGTGGAAGTCCAGCCCAGGCGCGCCACCGCGCGGTAGGTCTTCGGCAGCTCCATGAGGAAGCGCTGTGCGCGCGTGGCGCGGCCGACGAGGATCAGCAGGAGGCCGGTCGCGAACGGGTCGAGCGTGCCCGCATGCCCCACCTTCGTCCGCCTCGGCAGCGAGCGCCGCACCTCCGCCACGACGTCGTGCGACGTCACTCCCGCCGGCTTCGCGCGGAGCAGTACGCCGTCCACGGAGAAGCTACGGAGTCGCGAGTTGCTCGCGCACGTGCCCGCGCAGCTGGTCGACCAGCTCCGGGTAGGGCACGGCGGTCGAGAAGCCGGCCGCCTGGGGGTGCCCGCCACCGCCGAAGGCGCGCGCTACGCGCGACACGTCGACCGAGCCGTCGGTGGCCCTCAGCGAGACCTTGCGCATCCCGTCGCGGTCGTCCGCGAGCAGCTCGCGCACCAGCACCGCGACCCGTGTGCCCTCGACGGCGCGCATGTGGTCCACGACGCCCTCGGAGTCGGTCTCGAGCGCGCCGGTCTCCTCGTAGTCGGGCTTCGTGAGGTGGGCGATCGTCATCGCGCCGTCGTCGTGGCGCTCGACCGACGCGAGCGCGCGCTGGAGGAGCTGGAGCCGCCGGAAGGGCAGGTCCTCGTAGAGCGCGCGGTAGACCGTGTGCGGCTCGACGCCCGCCTCGATCAGCTCCGCGGCCATCCGGTGAGCCGCAGCGGTCGTGTTCTCGTACATGAACCGGCCCGTGTCGGTGACGAGCCCGACGTACAGCGCGTCGGCGATCTTCGGCGTGATCTGGACGTCGAGCTCCTTGGCGATCCGCCACACCATCTCGGCGGTGGAGGACGCGACCGAGCAGACGAGGTTGACGGTTCCGAAGCGAGTGTTGTCGTGGTGGTGGTCGATGTTGAGCATGTGCAGCCCGTCGGCCTGGAGGAAATCGACCGGCATGCGGTCGATGTTGCCGCAGTCGAGGAAGACGATCGTGCGCTCGGCCACGTCGTGCGGCGGCGTCATGACGAGCCCCTCGTCGAGCGGCAGCCAGCGGTACTCCCACGGCAGCGGGAACTCGTCGGGCGACATGTACATGACGGAGTCCTTGCCGAGCTGCTCGAGGATGCCGTGCATCGCGAGCAGCGAGCCGAGGGCGTCGCCGTCCGGGTTCTCGTGGGTGGTCAGGAGGAGCTTGTCCGCTGCGCGCAGCTCGCTCACCACCTGTTCCTGTTCGGTGGTGACGCTCACTCCTCGTCCTCCAGCAGCTCCGAAATGCGCATCCCACGTTCAATCGACTCATCGAACACGAACTGAAGCGTAGGCGTGTGCTTCATCCTCAATTCGCGCGCGACGGATTGCTGCAGAACGCCGTGCGCGGACTCGAGCCCGGCCATGGTCTCGGCGCGCTGTTCGTCGTCGCCGAGCACAGACACGTACACACGTGCTTGTCTCAGGTCGGGGCTGGTGTCCACAGAAGTCACTGTCACAAATCCTATGCGGGGGTCTCTGAGACCCTCGGCGAGTCGAGCCGAGACGACCTCGCGGACGGCCTCGTTCACCCGGCGCATGCGATCGGCCATCCTAGAGAAGGTCTTCCCTGGACACCAAATGCCTTTCCACATGCGCGCTCTCAGGAAACAACGAGATCACGAACCGTTCCAGAGCCGCGGCCCTATTACCTAAACCGGTAATGTCGCGCCCGACCAGGGCGGCTGTCAATTCGGCGCGCTGCCAGAGGTCGTGATGGTCGGTCTCCGCGACGGCCGCGCCGAAGCGTCGCTGGAGCTGTGCCTTCAGCGAGCTCAGCTCCCTGCGCTTGCCCTTGAGGCTTCCGTTGTCGGGGAAGTGGAGCTGGATCTCGAGGATGCAGACGTAGCTCAACCGAGCGTCTGCTCCACCTTCTTGATCTCGTAGGCCTCGATCACGTCCCCTTCCTTCGGGTCCGGGTAGTTCTCGAGCACGATCCCGCACTCCATGCCGGCAGCCACCTCGCGGACGTCGTCCTTGAAGCGCCGCAGCGATCCCACGCGGCCGTCGTAGACGACTGTCCCGTCGCGCACGAGCCGGCACTGCACGCCGCGCCGGATGACCCCGTCGGTCACGTAGCAGCCGGCGATCGTTCCGACGCGCGAGGCCTTGAAGGTCGCGCGCACCTCCGCGGTGCCGACGGACTCCTCGACCTCCTTCGCGTCCAGCAGACCCTCCATCGCGTCGCGGAGGTCCCCGACGATGTTGTAGATGACCGAATAGGTGCGGATCTCGACGCCCTCACGGTCGGCGACCTGGCCGGCGTTCCCGACCGGCCGCACGTTGAAGCCGATGATGATGCCGTCGGAGGCCGCCGCGAGCATCACGTCGGATTCCGCGATACCGCCGACGCCCTCGCGGATGATGTTCACCTGGACCTGCTCCTGCGGGAGCCGGACGATCTCGTCGGCGAGCGCCTCGAGCGAGCCGGCCACATCGGCCTTCAGCACGAGGTTGAGCTCCTTCTCGCCGCGCTCGGCGCGGGCGAGGACGTCCTCGAGCGAGACGCGACGGCCGCCCTGGCGCGCGAGCGCCTCCTGCTTGATGCGGATGGAGCGCTCGTTGGCGAGCCGCTTGGCCTCGCGGTCGCTCTCGACCACGCGGAAGTTCTCGCCGGCGTCGGGGACACCGTCGAAGCCGAGGATCTCGACCGGCATACCGGGAGTGGCGTCCACCACGGCCTCGCCGCGGTAGTCGTGCATCGCTCGCACGCGGCCCCAGTGCTCGCCGGCCATGACGGAGTCGCCGACCTTCATGCGGCCGCGATGGATCAGCAGCGTGACGACCGGACCGCGGCCCGGATCGAGGCGCGACTCGATCACGAACCCGCTCGCGTCGGCATCCGGGTTGGCGCGCAGCTCCTGGATGTCGGCGAGCGTCACGAGCGTCTCGAGCAGGTCCTCGAGGTTCTGCCGGGTCTTGGCGGACACGTCGACGAACTCCGTGTCGCCGCCCCAGTCGGCCGGCGTGAGGCCCTGCTGCGCGAGTTCGCCGCGCACCCGGTTCGGGTCCGCGCCCTCCTTGTCGATCTTGTTGACGGCGACCATCACCGGCACCTCGGCGGCCTTCGCGTGGTCGATCGCCTCGACGGTCTGCGGCATGACGCCGTCGTCGGCCGCGACCACGATCACGGCGATGTCCGTGACCTTGGCGCCGCGGGCCCGCATGGCGGTGAAGGCCTCGTGGCCCGGCGTGTCGAGGAAGGTGATCGTGTGACCGTCGTGATGGACCTGGTAGGCGCCGATGTGCTGCGTGATGCCGCCCGCCTCACCGGCGGCCACCTCGGTCTCCCGGATGGCGTCGAGCAGCGACGTCTTACCGTGGTCGACGTGACCCATGATCGTGATGACCGGCGGGCGCTCGATGAGCTCGTCCTCGGTGTCCTCGTAGGTCGGCTCCTCCTCGACGTCGTCCGCGGCGGAGTGGATCGTCACCCTCTTGTCGAGAGCCTCGGCCAAGACCTCCACGGCCTCGTCCGAGAGCGTCTGGGTGAGCGTTGCCATCTCACCCAGCTCCATGAGCTTCTTGATCACCTCGGGTGCCGACAGCTTGAGCGACTCCGCGATCTCCTTGACCGTCGAGCCAGAGCGGACGGGAACCGGCGGGTCCTCCTGCGCCGCGGCCTCGGCGGCGGCCGCCGCCTGGGCCTCGAGATCGGGCTCCACCCACTGGGGACGACGCCTGCGGCCGCGCCCCCGACGGGCCGGCTGCTGCGGAGGCGGCGGGGTGCGGTCGCGCCTCGCCGCCTGAGAGTCGATTACGACGCGCCTGCGCCGGCCACCGCCGCCACCGCCGCCACCTTCGCCGGCGCGGCCACCGCGGGTCGGACGTGCGCCGCCGCCACGCGGCGGGCCGCT
>Ga0126312_10002538_pt1 | contig 12219 bp, 12 predicted proteins | sample Plot104A_FD_92537 | JGI IMG/M metagenome (GOLD analysis project Ga0126312, IMG submission 92537) | Serpentine soil microbial communities from UC McLaughlin Reserve, CA, USA - Plot104A | ecosystem: Environmental > Terrestrial > Soil > Grasslands | place: USA: UC McLaughlin Reserve, Lake County... | reverse complement strand
GCCGATCGGGCTGCCCAGATTTGAACTGGGGACCTCTCCGACCCGAACGGAGCGCGCTACCAGACTGCGCCACAGCCCGTGGAACGACCTAGGGTACCGGTGCCGCGGTGCTCGCCGGGCCGGCGCCCCGGCTGCGCTCCTCGCTACGCCGCTACAGCGTTGTAATAGCGCACGGCGAGGCCGGTGAGGAGCGTCTCGAAGCACTGCTCCACGGTCAGGGAGTGCCCGTCCGCATAGGCGCGAAGGCCCGCGCGCTCGATCTCCTCGCTCTGGGCGATGACCTCCTCGACGAGGTCCGGGTGCTGATCGGAGAAGTACGCGCCCATCGAATACAGGCTCGTCTCCATCAGCGACTCGACGAACGAGTCGCTGTCGACTGCGGTCCGTTGGCTCTCGCTGTCCCCGGCCATGCGGCGGCAGGTTAACGGCGGAAGCCCGGCGGGCTCGGACAGCCGTTTCCCAGCAGTCCTCACCTCCGAGATGACGCACCGAATTCGGACCGTGAGCCCGCAAACTGCGGAAATCCGGTTGCGCCGTCGGGTCAGCGCGGTACATTCCATGTCCGACGCCGCAAGCGACGAGGAGGAGCAGTTCATGGCGATCCACCTGACGCCCACCGAGCTCGGACGAGAGGCAGGGATGCACCGGCGCGAAGTCATCCGCAAGTGCATGGAGCTCGGGGTGCCGATCTTCCAGGGGCGGATCGACAAGTCGCTGTTCACCATCAGCCTGCAGGAAGCTCAGAAGAAACAGCAGCTCGCCAAGGCGTAGCAGCACGCGGTCCTCCCCTTAAACTCCCCGTCCTAACCGGACCAGGGGGAAGCCTCACATGGAATTGAAGACCGCGGCCGCTCAGGCGACCGGCTCGAAGACGATCGCCGACATGCTGCCGTTGGCCGTGGAGCGCTTCGGCGACCAGCCCGCGCAGCGGTTCAAGCTGGGCGAGGACTGGAACGAGATCCCCTATTCCGAGCTCGGTGCGATCGTCCGTGAGATCGCGCTCGGCCTGGTTGACCTCGGTCTGAAAGCGGGCGACAAGGTGTCGATCCTCGCCCATACGCGGCCGGAGTGGACGCAGGCGTCATTCGGCGTGTTCACCGCGGGCTGCACCCTCGTCACCATCTACCAGACGAACTCCCCGGAGGAGTGCCAGTACGTGGCGGGCCACTCCGAGTCGCGCGCGGTCTTCGTCGAGGACGCCGAGCAGCTGGAGAAGATCCGAGCGGTTCGCGACGAGCTGCCGCACCTCGACTTCGTGATCGTGATGGACCCAGACGGCGTCGACGTCGGCGATGACGCCATCACGCTCGAGCAGCTCCGCGCGCGCGGCCGCGCCGGCAGCGAAGACGAGTACGAGACGCGCTACTCGAGCGTCTCACCCGACGACTACTGCCTCTACATCTACACCTCCGGGACCACAGGCCCGCCCAAGGGCTGCTTGCTGACGCACGCCAACTACAGGGCGATCACCGACGCGGTCGTCAACCAGGGCGTCATCCAGCCCGGCGACAGCACCTACCTGTTCCTGCCGCTGGCCCACGCCTTCGCGATCCTGATCCAGCTGGCCACGCTCGACCTCGGCGCGACCATCGCCTACTGGTGCAAGGACCCCCAGCAGATCATCCCGGAGCTCACGCAGGTCAACCCCACCTACTTCCCGTCGGTCCCGCGGATGTTCGAGAAGATCTACACGCTCGCGACATCGGCCGCGGACGACCCGGAGAAGCTGCGCAAGGGCGTGGAGCTCGGCGTCAAGGTGCGTCAGATGCGCGAGCGGGGCGAGGCGGTCCCGGCGGAGCTCCAGGAGGCCTTCGACCAGGCCGAGGAGAGCCTCTACAAGAACGTGCGCGCCCTGTTCGGCACCAATATGCGCGAGTGCGTCACTGGCGCCGCACCGATCGCCGGGGAGATCCTCGAGTTCTTCTACGCCTGCGGCGTCCCGGTGATGGAGGGCTACGGCATGACCGAGACGGCGACGGCGGCGACCGGCAACCGCCCGGAGGACTTCCGCTTCGGCTCGGTCGGCAAGCCATTCGAGGGCGTCGAGGTCAGGATCGCAGACGACGCCGAGGTGCTCCTCAAGGGGCCCAACATCTTCAAGGGGTACTACAAGAACGAGGAGGCCACGAACGAGGCGCTCGAGGACGGCTGGCTGCACACGGGCGACCTTGGGCGTCTCGACGAGGACGGCTTCCTCTACATCACCGGCCGCAAGAAGGACATCATCATCACCGCGGGCGGCAAGAACATCACCCCCGCCAACCTGGAGAACGGGCTCAAGCAGAACCGGTGGGTCTCACAGGCGGTCGTGGTCGGCGATCAGCGCCCCTACCTCGTGGCCCTGATCACGCTCGACCCCGAGGAGCTGCCGACGTTCGCCGAGCAGCACGGCCTCGAGGCCGACAAGGTCCACGAGTCCGAGGAAATGACCGCGGAGATCCAGAGGACGGTCGACGAGCTCAACTCCCACGTCGGGCCGGTGGAGCAGGTAAAGCGCTTCGAGATACTGCCGAACGACCTCTCGCAGGAGACCGGCGAGCTCACCCCCACGCTGAAGGTCAAGCGCAACGTGGTGCACGAGAAGTTCGCCGGCGTGATCGAGTCGATCTACGAGCGGCCGCGCTAGGGCCGGCTGTCGGCCGCCCGCCGCGGTAGCGGCCGCTAGCGCCAACGCCTGCTCGCCCGAGGACCGCAGCGCTTGGCGTCAGCCGCGCCCGCTCGGCGGTGAGGGTCGCCGAGTGGCCATTTATGGCCGCTATAGGGACGCTAATTGGTCAGTCGGCGAGGAGCCACGCCGGCGGCAGGAAGCTCGGCGCGACCGCGGATCGGCGCGGGAATCCGGCGCTTCGGCCGGGGGGCCGCCCCTACACTTGGCCCCTGGTCATGGCGAGCAACGACCCCACGGACACCGGCGGGCTGTTCATCGGTCGGCGGCCGGGCACGGCGCCGATCCGCCTGCGCTCCCGCCCGGAACGGACCGGCGCCCCCCGCCAGCGCGCCGACAGCCTCCTGGCCGCCGGCATCCTGGCGCTGGAGACCCTGCTCTGCCTGACGCTGTTCGGTCCCCAGCCCGCGGGCTGGCTGTGGGTCGGTTCCCAGGTCCAGTACCTGACGGGCCTCGTGACCGCGGGGATCGCCACGATCATGCTCGGCTGCTGCGCCTCGCTGTTCCTGACGATGGCGCTCTGCAAGCGCCTCGACCATGCCTGGAAGCTGGTCCGGCGCGCGGCCGGGCACAAGCAGGAGCGCGGCGCGCTCGAGCGGATCTTCGTGCTCAGTGTCGGGATCGCCGCGGTCGCCTTCTGCATCTGGTTCTTCCTGATACACGGTCCCGGGTCCTCGCTCGTGCCAGAGAACCCGGCCTGATGGGCCTCCTCGACCACTACCGACAGTTCGAGGACGTGGACGAAGAGGAGCTCAACCGGGTGAGGCGTGAGCGGCGCCGGCGTGAGAAGGAGCTCGCGCTCCAGGAGATCCCGGAGCTGGACTTGTCAGGCACGGAGTGGCCGGACCTGCCCAACTCCGAGGTCGTGAACGCGTCGATATTCACGGCCCGCGGACGCGTCAACGGCTATCCGGACCGCCACGCGGCAGGCGTACGCGGGGTCCTGGGCGAGCGGCACGACGTAGAGCCGGAGCAGATCGTGCTGGGCAACGGGGCGGCGGAGCTGCTCCAGGCGGCGGCGCTCGCACTTCTCTCCGAGGGGGACGAGCTCCTGATGCCGTGGCCGTCCTATCCCCTCTATCCCCTGATGGCCACGCGCGCCGGCGCCAAGCCCGTCGCCGTGGAACACCTCGAGGACCTGGGCCGCTCGGTCACCGATCGGACCCGGGCGCTCGTGATCTGCAACCCCAACGACCCCACCGGGGCTTACCTGCCGGCCGAGCGTGTGGGCGCGCTGGCCTCGGCGCTCCCCAGTGAGGTCCACATGCTCGTCGACGAGGCGCTCGTCCATTTCCAGGACGTCGAGCCGATGGACTCCGTGCTTCGCCTCACCGACGCCTTCCCCAACCTGCTCGTGTTCCGGACCTTCTCCAAGGTGTACGGCCTCTCCGGCCTGCGCGCCGGCTACGCCGTCGGCTCGACGTCGGCGACCCGCACCCTCGACGCCATCGCCCCGGTCCTCGGCGTCAACGCGCTCACGCAGGCAGCCATCGTGCAGACGCTCAAGATCGGCGGCCCCGAGGTGGAGCGTCGGCGCGCCAGCGTGGTCAAGGAGCGAGCCCGCCTGCTGGAGGCGCTCGCGGAGCTTCCGGTGGACGTGAGCGAGAGCCAGGCGAACTTCGTCTGGCTCGCGGCTCGCGACATGTCCGGCCAGGAGCTGACGGCCCGGCTCGCCGACCGGGGGGTGCTCGTCGCGCCCGGCGGCCCGCTCGGCGCGGACGACCACATCCGGGCGGGCATCCGCAACAGCGGCGCGACCCACCGGCTGCTGAACGCGCTGGAGCAGGCCCTGGGCTGAGTGGCGTGGCCGGACGGGTCGAGCAGATCACGATCTCGCCCCAGCCGCACCATCTACCGTCGCCGGTAGAAGAGGTGGAGGTCGTGGCCGGGCAGGGGCCGCGCGGTGACCGGAAGTTCGCCCCCAAGCCGATGCGGCGCAGGGGCAAGGACCTCACGCTGATCGAGGCCGAGGCGCTCGAGGGCCTGCGGACGGACAGCGGCATCGAGCTCAGCCACGAGGAGTCGAGGCGCAACCTGCTCACCCGCGGGGTCCGCCTCAACGACCTGGTGGGCCGGCGCTTCCGGGTCGGCGAGGTGGAGTGCGAGGGCGTCATGCTGAACGAGCCGTGCAGCCACCTCGAGAGCCTCACCTATGCCGGCGTTCAGGATGGCCTCGAGAATCGAGGCGGCCTGCGGGCCAACGTGCTCAGCGGCGGGACGATCAGGGTCGGCGACGAGGTCGCCGAGCTACCCGCCTGAGAGCCTCCCTGCGGGCGGTCAGGCCTCTTCGGATTGCCTGAGCAGCGCGCCGGTCGTCTGCTCGAGTATGCGGCGCCAGGCCGCGGTCTTCTCGCGCTCCTCGGCGAACTTGCGTACGACCTTGCGCACTCGAGTGGCCGAGATGTCGATCCCGTGCTTGGCGCAGAGCGCCTTGAGCCGGTCGTAGTCCTCGGCGAGCTTGAGCGTGACCGACTCGAACCCGTGCCGGGCGATCTCCACACGGCGCGTGAAGTTCAGGATGTTCGTCTCGAACATCAGCTCGTCGTTGGGATCGGGCTCGATCAGGATGATGTCGACGCCGGGGTACTTCTCCGACCAGTGGGTCACCGCCTCGTGCAGGCGCTGGTGGGCTAGCAGCTTGAACGCCTGGTAGCCGATCTGCGGGAAGCCCATGTCGGCGACGCGCCGTACGCGGCTGCCCCACATCGTCGGGATGACCTTCTGGAAGTCGTTGACGTACGGGACGAGCGGGTTGACCACGATCACGAACTTGGCGCCGTGCTCCACGGCGAGGTCCACGTTGGTGGTCGAGCGGATACCGCCGTCCACCAGGTGGCGGCCCTTGATCTCCACGGGCTTGTAGACCATCGGCAGAGCCGTGGACGCCGCCACGGCCTGTGAGATCGGGACGTCGTCCCAGTCGCCGGCGCCCAGCACGATGCGCTCGCAGGTGTCGAGGTCCGTCGCCGTCAGGTAGAGCTCGTTCTCGAGCAGCCGGAAGTCGTTGTGGCGGTCGGGGTCTCCCAGGACCTGCTCGAGGTAGTGCTCGATGGCGCTGCCGTCGTAGACACCGGATGGCAAGGCCTCGGCGAGGCCGACCGCCAGGTCGACCACCGAGGTCGATCGGATCTGCGAGACGACGTTCCGCGCCAGGCCCAGCATCCGCAGCGGGAACAGGGCGGTGGCCTGGACGAACTCGAGGTAGTTCGGCCGCATCAGCGTGCTCCGGTCCACGTCCCGGAAGGGGGTGGGCACCTGCTGGTTGACCACCCTCATCATCTCCTCGGGAGTCACGCCGTTGGCGGCCAGGCTGGCGACGAAGGAGCCGGCGCTGGTGCCCACGTAGACGTCGAACTGGTTGACGGTGCGGTTGACCGCCAGGAGATCGAGGGCGCGAAGCGCGCCGATCTCATATACGCCGCCGGTGAAGCCGCCACCTCCCAGGACCAGCGCGGTGCGGGAGCGGCGCCGGCGTCTGCCGGTCTTGGCCGGGGCCTTCCCGCGACCGGTCGAGGGCTTCTCGAGCTTGACTACCTCGCCCATCCGGGCCCAATTATCCCCTAAGAGGCGGTCCGGCAACCGCACCCGTCCGTCGGCTGGTGTGTTTCGAGCCTCGATGCCCTCGCCCAGGACCGCCCCGAAGGCGGCCGTGCTCGCGGCCGCCGCGATCGTGCTCATCGCTCCCACGGCCGCGCACGGCTCGCTGCGGAGCCGCCTGGCCAGCAAGATGCGGCCGGCCGGGCCCGCCTCGGGGGCGTACGTCTACAACGCGACGAAGGGCCGGGCGGTGTTCCGCTGGCGCGAGAAGCGGGCTCGCATCCTTGCCTCCAACACCAAGCTGTTCACCACGGCCGCCGCGCTCGCCCGTTACGGACCACAGGGCACGCTTGGCACCGAGGTGCTCGGCAACGGCGTGCGTGCCCCAGACGGCGTGTACAACGGCAGCCTCTACCTGCGCGGCGGCGGCGATCCGACGTTCGGCAGCCGCCGCTTCGTCCGCGGCAACTACGGCAGCGGCGCCACCGTCGAGACCCTGGCCGCCCGCATTCAGCAGGCGGGGATCACCAGCGTCACCGGACGCATCTACGGCGACGAGTCGCGCTTCGACTCCCTGCGCGGCGGTCCGGACTCGGGCTACGGCACCTCGATCTGGGTCGGTCCGCTCAGCGCGCTCTCCTTCAACCGGGGCCTGGCCAACTCGAGCGGCTCGGCCTTCCAGACAAAGCCTGCGCTCACGGCCGCCAAGCGGCTGCAGGCGGCCCTGGGGCGGCGCGGCGTCATCGTCGGGCAGTCAGCCCGCCGCGGCCGCACGCCGGCGGGCGCGACCGTGATCGCCCGCGTCGACTCGCCGCCGATGTCGCGCCTGATCCGGCTGACCAACAAGCCCTCGGACAACTTCTTCGCCGAGATGCTCCTGAAGGACCTGGCCCTCCAGGCGACCGGCAGGGGGACCACGCCGCGCGGCGCCCGCATCGCGGCCCGCTTCGCGCGCGGCCTCGGATCGCGGGTCCGGATGGTCGACGGCTCCGGCCTCTCCCGCGCCGACAGGGCGTCCCCGTACCGGGTCGCGCGCCTGCTGCTCGCGATGCTCGGGCGCCAGGACCTGGCGGACTACTACGCCTCGCTGTCCCGGGCCGGCCGCGAAGGCACGCTCGTCCGCCGCATGCGCCGCGGTCCCGCACGGGGGAACTGCCGAGGCAAGACCGGAACGCTCACCGGGGTCAGCGCCCTATCCGGCTACTGCCGCGCCCGCTCGGGTGACATGTACGCCTTCTCGATCCTGATGAACCGGGTGAGCGTATCGGCGGCACGCCGCCTCCAGGACGGGATCGCCCAGGCGATCGCGGGCGTGCGGGGCTAGCCGGCGTAGTCGAACGTCGAGCTGTACCCGCACACGCCGCGATAGCTGAACGCGAGCTTCTCGTCATCGACCACGAGCTCGTCCGCGACGAGCTCCTCCCCCGCTCTCTCATGCCCGGGAATCACGCACGTGACCGTTTCGGGCCCCTCGTAGCGATCGCGGATACGGACGCTCACCCGGGCGCGTATCCGCAGCCACTGGCGACGCCGCGCGTGATCGACCTCGATCTCCACCGGTCGCACCGCCGCGAGATCGCTGGGCTTCCACGCCCAGGGAAAGTGCCCGTTGGCGTCCCCTCCGAACCGGCCGCTGAAGATCCCCTCGAGCGCTGCGCGCTGCTCGCCCGAGGCGCCCGCATCGAGGTATAGGACCCAGGTCCATGGCGACCCCGCCTCGTCGTCGCTGTAGCGGCAGGCCAGCGCGACGGGTAGCCCTGAGAGGTCGGTGTGGTCCACGTTGCCCCGATCGATGAGCCACGACAGGAGTCCCAAGCACTCGCCGTGCGTCGAGCGGCCACCCGGGTGGCCGTCGATTCGGCGGCAGGGACAGATGGCGTCGCAGTTGCACGACTCGAAGTAGGTGCCGCGGATACGCCAGCTCATCGCGAGCCACCGATCAGCTCCAGCAGCGCATCCTCGTCGAGGATCTCCGTGCCGAACTGCTGGGCCTTGGTCCACTTGGTGCCGCCCGGATCGGCGCCGGCCACCACGTAGTCGGTCTTCCCCGACACCGAGCCGGTCACCTTGCCGCCCGCGCGCTCGATCCGCTCGGCGGCCTCCTCCCGGGACATCCCGGGGAGCGTGCCGGTGATGACGAGCGTCTTGCCCGAGAGCGGGCCTTCCGGCTCCTCGGCCTCGCCGCCGACCGTCTCCAAGCTCAGCCCGTGGCCGCGCAGTCGCTCGATCAGCTCCTTCGTCCGGTCCTCCGCGAGCGTCTTGCAGATCGTGTCGGCCAGGATCGGGCCGATGCCGGGGGTCCGCTCGACGATGTCCGCGCTCGACGCGGCCATCAGGTCGTCGACCGAGCGGAACACCTGGGCCAGCGCCCGCGCGTTCACGTAGCCGATGCCGGGAATCCCCAGCGCGTAGAGCACGCGGAAGTAGGGGGTCTGCTTCGAGGCCTCGATCGACTCGAGCAGGTTCCGCGCCGAGATCTCGCCGAAGCCGTCGAGCGCGGTGAGCCGCTCCTCGTCGAGCTCGTAGATGTCCGGGATGCTGCGGATGAGCTCCTCGGCAAGGAAGCGGCGGACGTTCTCCTCGCCGAGCCCCTCGATGTCCATGGCGCCCTTGCTCACGAAGTGCTTGACCGCCTGGAAGAGCTGGCCGGGACAGGAGGCGCGGTTGGGGCAGATCGTCCAGACGCCGTCGTCCGGCTTGATCGTCGGCGTTCCACACGAGGGGCACTCCGCGGGCGGCTGCGGCGGCTCCGACCGGTTCTTCCGCTTCTGTGCCTTGGCGGTCGGCGAGACCACCTGCGGGATCACATCGCCGGCCCGGAGCACGATCACCTCGTCTCCTTCGCGCACCTCCTTGCGGCGCAGATCCTCCTCGTTGTGGAGGGTTGCGAGCTTCACGGTCACGCCGGACACCTGGACCGGCTCGAGCATCGCGAACGGGACCATGTGGCCCGTACGGCCGACATTCCAGGCGATCCTCTTCAGCATCGTGGTGGCCGTGCTCGGCGCGAACTTCCAGGCGACCGCGCTGCGCGGCTCGCGCCCGACCACGCCGAGCCGGCGCTGGAGCTCGAGGTCGTCGACCTTGACCACCACCCCGTCGATCTCGAAGTCGAGGCGATCGCGGCGGTCCTCCCAGGCCCGGCACTCCGCCAGCGTCGAGTCGACCGTGTCGTGCACCTGGATGTCCGGGTTCACCCTGAATCCGTGTGCGCGGAGCCACCCGAGCGCGTCGTATTGGGACGTGAAATCGACCCCCTCGACCGCGCCGACGCTGTAACACCAGATCGACAGCGGCCGCGAGGCCGCGAGCTGAGGGTCGAGCTGGCGGATCGACCCGGCGGCCGTGTTGCGCGGGTTCGCGTAGGTGGGCTCGCCCGCCGCCGCTCGCTGCTCGTTCAGACGGGTGAACGCCTCGAGCGGCAGGTAGACCTCGCCGCGCACCTCGAGCAGCGGGGGCGCGTCGTCGATCCGCAGGGGGATCGCCTTGATCGTGCGCAGGTTCTGGGTCACGTCCTCGCCGATCTCGCCGTCGCCTCGGGTGGCTCCACGGACGAGCAGGCCGTCCTCGTAGACCAGAGAGATCGCCAGGCCGTCGATCTTCGGCTCGGTCACGAAGCGGATGGCGGCGTCCGCCACGCCGTCCTTCTTCAGCCTCGTCTCGTTGCGCTCGACCCAGGCGCGGAGCTCCTCCTCGTTGCGGGCGTTCCCGAGCGAGAGCATCGGCTGGAGATGGCGGACCTGCTCGAACTTGTCGAGCGGCTTTGCCCCGACCCGCTGGGTCGGCGAGTCCGGCGTGAGAAGGTCCGGATTCGCCGCCTCGATGTCGCGCAGCTCGTTCAGCAGCGCGTCGTACTCGGCATCCGAGATCTCGGGGTCGTCGAGGACGTAGTAGCGGTGGTTGTGATACTCGAGTTGCCGCCGCAGCTCGGCGGCCCGCTCCGCCGCGCTCACACCTCGCGCGCCGCCGGGCGGAGCAGTCCCTCGAGGTCGAAGCCGGCCAGGTCCTCGACGCCCGCCTCGTCGGTCAGGTCGAAGTGCAGAGGGGTGACGGCGATCCGCCCCGCCGCGATGGCGGCGAAGTCGGTGCCCTTCTCGCGCTCGTAGTCCGGCTCGACGCCGTAGATCTGGTAGCGGCGGCGGCCGTCCTCCTCCTCGGCCAGCTCGAGGCGATCGCGATAGATCCGCTTGCCGAGCCGGCAGGCCGCGACGCCCTGGACCTCGCCGGCCGGACAGTTCACGTTGAGCAGTGTGCCCTGGGGCATCGGGACGCGCTCGAGCACCTCGACCATCCGCGAGGTGAACGAGGCGGCCTCGGCGAAGTCCTCCGCGTCCCATTGGCGACCGGCGCGGAAGTCGACCACGCCGCGCTCCGCCTGCTGCGACACGGCGATCGCGGGGATGCCGAGGACGATGCCCTCCAGCGCGGCGGCCACGGTGCCGGAGTAGGTGATGTCGTCGCCCAGGTTCGAGCCGTGGTTGATGCCGGAGACGATCAGGTCGGGCTCGGACTCCACGAGCCCGAGCGCCGCAAAGCGAACGCAGTCGACGGGTGTGCCGTCGGTGGCGTAGCCGGTGGTGCCGTCACCGAACTCGATCTCGTCGACCCAGAGCGGCTTCCGAGTGGTGATGCTGCGCGCGGTCGCGCTCCGGTTGGAGTCCGGCGCGATCACCGCGAGGTCGATTCCCGGCACCTCGAGCAACGCCCGGCGCATCGCGTTCAGCCCGGTGGCCTGGATGCCGTCGTCGTTGGTGAGGAGGACCTTCATTGATTACCCCCTGCGGCATCCTGCCGCAGGCCTGAGTTGATTGTCGCCTTCCAGGCGACGTAAGCGGATCGACTTCGTCGATCCTTCAGGTTAGTAGCGCACCGACTCCAAATAGAGGCCGTGTGCCGCCACGGTGTCTCCCGCCTGCGCCCGCGGCAAGCCCGTCAGGAGCTCGCGGTAGCGGGCCAGTCCCATGCGGTCGCTCGCCACCGCCAGCATCGTCCCTACGAGAGTCCGAACCATGTGGCGCATGAACGTGTCCGCCTCGATCCAGTAGGCGAGCACGTGGTCGGGCTCCTCGAGCCACTCCGACCGGTGGACGTCGCGGTCGAAGCGCACGTGGTCGGTCTGCGTGGGTGTGAAGGCGGTGAAGTCGTGCGTGCCGAGGGTGGCGGCTCCGCATTCCCGAAGCGCGGTCATGTCGAGCGGCTGCCGCCAGTGCAGCGCCCTGCCGCGCTCGAACGGGCTCGGCTGGCGGCGAACGTGGAGCCGATACCGGTAGGTCCGGCTGAGGGCGTCGCGGCGGGCGTCGAAGCCGTCGGCCACCGGCTCGCTCGCCAGCACGCGAACGTCCGCCGGCAAGACGCCGTTGAGCGAGTCGGTGCCGGCGGCGTCTCCAGCATGACTCGCCACCTGGCCGCGGGCGTGGACGCCGGCGTCGGTCCTCCCGGCCACGGTGAGCTCCGCCGGCTCGCCGCGGACCGTTGCGATCGCGTGCTCGACGGTCTCCTCGACCGTCCGAAGCCCCGGCTGCCGCGCCCAGCCGGCGAAGTCGGCGCCGTCGTACTCGAGCAGCAGGCAGGCGGTCACCCGCGCTTGCGCGCCACCGTGAGGAGGTACGGGGAGTGGATCCGCACCGTGCAGCCGTCTGCCTCGTTGAAGCGCCCGGCGAGCTCACGGATGTCGTGCAGCATCCCGTCGAACTGCTCCGGCGAGAGCACCTGCCGGGCCGCGGCCATCGTCGGCGCGGTGTCCGCGAAGCGCGCGGCGAAGGAATCGTAGGACTCGTCCTCCTGGAGCAGTTGACGCTGCTCGCAGTGGACGGACGCGGCGAGGCCGTCGAAGCGCCGGCGAACCGTCTCCTCGACCCCCCACTCCTCGCTCTGCGGCTGTTCGGGATCGGGGGTCGGGCCGTACTGGGGACCGAGCGCGATCAGCTCGGCGGTGAAGCCGCCCGGCATCCAGGCGGTCATGCCGACGGTGCCGCCGGCGCGGACCACCCGAAAGAGCTCCCGCGACACCACCTCGG
>Ga0126312_10002536_pt1 | contig 12224 bp, 9 predicted proteins | sample Plot104A_FD_92537 | JGI IMG/M metagenome (GOLD analysis project Ga0126312, IMG submission 92537) | Serpentine soil microbial communities from UC McLaughlin Reserve, CA, USA - Plot104A | ecosystem: Environmental > Terrestrial > Soil > Grasslands | place: USA: UC McLaughlin Reserve, Lake County... | reverse complement strand
GGAACCCGATCAACATCTGCTCCTATCACCTGCAGGAGGCCGGGGCCACGCCGGTGCAGGAGATCGCCTACTCGCTCTCCGCCGCCATCGCCGTGCTCGACGAGGTGCGTCCGCGCGTGCCCCCGGAGAGCTTCCCGCGCGTCTTCGGACGGATCTCGTTCTTCGTCAACGCCGGCATCCGCTTCATCGAGGAGCACGCGAAGCTGCGCGCGATGTCGCGCCTGTGGGAGGAGATCGGGCGCGAGCGCTACGGCGTCGAGGAGGAGCGCTACCTGCGCCTGCGCTACGGCGTGCAGGTGAACTCGCTGGGGCTCACCGAGTCGCAGCCGGAGAACAACATCATCAGGATCGTGCTCGAGGCGCTGGCCGTGACCCTCGGGCGCGACGCGCGCGCCCGAGCGATCCAGCTCCCCGCCTGGAACGAAGCGCTCGGGCTGCCCCGACCCTGGGACCAGCAGTGGTCGCTGCGGATCCAGCAGATCCTGGCCTACGAGACCGACCTGCTCGAGTACGACGACCTGTTTCGGGGCTCCGACGTGATGGACGGCATCGTGGAGGAGCTGGCCTTCGGTGCCAGGGCGGAGATGGCACGGGTCGAGGAGCGCGGCGGCGCGGTGGATGCCGTGCCCTACATGAAGACGCGGCTCGTCGAGTCCCACCGGGAGCGCGCGCGGCGGATCGAGGCAGGGGAGCTCAAGGTGGTGGGCCAGAACGTCTACACCGCGCACGAGCCCTCCCCGCTCCAGGAGGGCGAAGACGGGGGCATCCTGCGCGTCGACCCCGCGGTCGAGCGCTCGGCGATCGAGGCCGTGCGGCAGTGGCGCTCCACGCGCGATCAGGGCGCCGTGGACTCCGCGTTGGAGGAGCTTCGAGCGGCGGCCGCCGACGAATCGGTGAACGTCATGCCCGCCACGTTGGCGGCTGCTCGGGCGGGGGCGACCACGGGCGAGTGGGCGGGCGCGCTGCGCGAGGTGTTCGGCGAGTACCGCGCGCCCACGGGCGTCTCAGAGGCCGCGGCGGCCCCCGACGATGCCGGGCTCCACGAGCTGCGCTCGCGCGTCGACCGGATCTCGGAGGCGCTGGGGCGCCGGATCAAGGTCCTCGTGGGCAAGCCCGGACTCGACGGCCACTCGAACGGCGCCGAGCAGATCGCGGTGCGCGCCCGCGACGCGGGCATGGACGTCGTCTACGAGGGCATCCGGCTCACGCCGGCGCGGATCGCGCGCACCGCGGTGGACGAGGGGGTGCACGTGGTGGGCCTCTCGATCCTGTCGGGCTCGCACGCCGAGCTGATCCCGACCGTGCTTCGCGAGCTCGAAGAGGCCGGCGCGAGCGTTCCCGTGGTGGTCGGCGGAATCATCCCCCGCGCCGACGCCGAGGCGCTGCGGGCCGCCGGGGTGGCCCGCGTCTACACGCCGAAGGACTTCGAAATGACGCGCATCATGGGCGACGTCGTGGACCTGGTGGCCGAGCACCACGGCGTAACCGTCGGCGCATAGAGCCGTCACACAGACGCAACGCTCGATGCCCCGCCGCGGCGCGCGGCGCGCAAACCTCTCGGCCATGGAGGGGGCTTGGCCGATTTCCTCGAAATGTGGGACGCAACAGGCCAAACCCCCTCGGGACCGGCTCATCGCGGGCCTCGCGGACGGGCAGCACAGGGTCGTCTCGCCATCCCCGCCTTCGAGCGCGACCGTCGGCGAGATCAGCGTCTGCTCGTGGCCCGCCTTCGTGGTGGTGCGCTTCACGTGGCGTCAGGTGCTCGAGGAGCCCGCGGAGGTGCGGGCCACGCTCCCCGGGCTGATCGAGAGCCGGTCGCAGGCCTCCGGGCCCGCCCGGCACGCCAGCTAGGTTCCCCGCTGCCATGCTCGATCCGCGGGACCTCGGCCGGCGCCTCCGCGAGCGCGACCGCTCCGCCGCTCCTGCCGCTCTCAACGTGATCGAGGATCGATCGCCTCGCTCTCGCGAGCTGGCGGCGGCGCTGCTGGCCGAGGTGTCGCCCGCGGCGCTCGGGGCCGAGGCGCCGGCGCACCTCGTGGGCGTGACCGGACCGCCCGGGGCCGGCAAGTCCCTGCTCCTCTCCGCGCTCGCCGCCGCCTGGCGGCGGGATGGACGCACCGTTGCGATCCTCGCGGTGGACCCGTCGTCGAAGCGGTCCGGCGGCTCGCTGCTCGGCGATCGGGCACGGATCGAGCACGACCCTCGCGACGACGGGGTCCTGATCCGTTCGACCGCCGCCGGCGGCCGGCTCGGCGGCCTGGCCCCCGCCACCCGGGAGGCCACCGATGCCCTGGCCGCCGCCTTCGACCTGGTGGTGATCGAGACGGTCGGGGTTGGTCAGTCGGAGACGGACGTCGAGGAGGTCTGCGACACGGTGGCGGTGGTCGTGCAGCCCGGGTCCGGCGACACGCTCCAGTTCCTGAAGGCGGGGATCATGGAGGTGCCTGACGTGCTGGTGGTCACCAAGGCCGATCTCGGTGACATTGCGGCGCGGACTCGGCGCGACCTGGAGCAGGCGCTGGCGGCGCTCGGCGCCAGGGAGGCACCGGTCGTGGCCGTCTCCGCGGTGCCCCCGGTAGCGGGCATCGATGAGCTCGCCGCCGCCATCGACGCTCACCGTGAGGGACTCGACCTGCCCACGCGGCGTTCCCGGTCGCGGCGGCTTACGGCGCTCAGGGAACTGGTCGCGGAGCGCGGCGAAGCCGCGCTCCGCGCGCTCGGAGGCCGCCGCGAGGCCGAGCGCCTACTGGCCGCCGAGGACCCCGCCGCCGACGTCACGGCCCTGGTTTCGAGGCTGGAGGAGAGGATCGCCGGTGGCGCGTGAGCGCCGCGGCCGGGGGAAGCCGAGGGGCGAACGCGAGGCCGGCCGGCCGCCGGCGCGCGGGAAGCCACGGGACCCGCGCAAGGCGAGGCCGCCGGCGCGCGGGAAGCCCCCGGGCGAGCGCGGGCCAGGGCCCCCGGCAGCTCGCGGGAGGCCCGGCCTCCTCGCGCAGGTCGCCATCCTCGCCGCGGTGCTCGCCGTCGTCAGCGCCGTCGCCGAGCTGTTCGGCGCGGCCAACCTCGGCACAGCGCTCGGGATCGGTCAGATCGCCTTCGCGGTCGCGGTGGTGGCGCTGATGGTCTGGTCGGGGCGGGGCTCGTCCCGGAAAGGGCGGCCTAGGTGAACGTGGCCTCGGCCGCGGTGAGCTCCTCCGGGGTGTTCACGCTCGCCACCAGCCGCGGGGGCACGGCCACCCGGATCGGGTCGAGCGCCTCAACCGTCGCCGTGAGGGCCGCGCCCTCGTCCGCCGCCCGCAGGGTGTCGAGCGCCAGCGGCGCGTAGACGCCGAACACCGGCTGGAGCACCCCGCCGGCGATCGCCACGGCCGCCGGTGCGCCCCCTCCCCCCGCCGCGGTGAGCAGCGACAGGCAGGCGTCCGGCGTCACGAATGGCATGTCCGCGGCGCACACGATCACGGGCTCCTCCGCCCGCTCGAGCGCGTGGGTGATCCCGGTGAGGGGATGCCGGGGGCGCTCGGGCTCGTCCCAACGCTCGGTGCCGGGCAGGTCGGGAAGCTCGGTGGACGGCTTGCAGACGACCGCCACCCGCTCGCACACGGCGGCCAGCGCGGCGGCCGGATAGGACGCGAGCGGGCGTCCACGCAGGAGGGCGGCCGGCTTCGAGGTCCCATCCATTCTGCGCCCCGCGCCGCCCGCGAGGACAGCCCCGATCACTCTGCGAGCCAGGGTCGCACGCCGGGTATGCTGCCACGGTCCCGGGGGGTCGGCACTTTCAGCTCCGTGGGCGGGTCGCTCACGCCTTCGGCAGCGGAGCGCCTCGATCCGCCACTCGCCCCGCTCGCGGCGCAGCTCGAGCGCGTCGATGAAAGACGGCTGTCCCGGCGGCGCGCGAGCGGGCGCGCGCCGTGGCGGCGCTCCCGTGCAGCTCCACCCCGGTCAGCTCTAGGCGAGGCCGGCGCACCTGAGAAGGCGCTCCACGAGCGGCCTCCGGCTCTTCGCGGCTCCCGGGGAGCACCGGTCGAGCGCCGGCAACGCCGCTGCGAGGACGAGTGCCCGCCTCACGCCTGCGAGGATAATGAGGGCATGGAGGGCTCAGCGCCGGATTCCGTCGGTACCCAGTCCAGCTGGCTGCGCTGTTACCGCTGCTGGTCGCAGAACCTCGAGGTCCAGCTCCACTACGAGGGCATCCTCAAGGTGGATCCAGAGACCGGCGAGGCCATCGACCCGGTGGAGGAGGTGCAGGAGGCCGTTGTGCAGTGCCTCGATTGCCTGCACGACCAGCCCCACCTGAGCCTCACCTTCTATGAGGAGAACGGGCGCCGCGTGTCGAGGATCGAGGCCGTCGAGGACCGCTGGGAGCGAATGGTCACCGGGACGCCCTGGGTGGCCTCGTGCACCGTGACCGTGGACGGCGACCAGGTGGAGTCCTGCTCCGGACCCGAGGCCGCCGAGTCGCTCGCCTTCGCCGCGTTCGGCGACCACGGCACGCGGGAGTTCTTCACCCACGTCCGCTTCCACAAGCACGAGGACGAGCAGATCGTCATCCACATGCTCGTCGAGCTCTACGCGCGCTCCTCCGACGAGGCCACAGACGTGCTCGAGCAGGCCTCGCGCGGCGCGCTCACGATCACCTCCCTGGCGGAGGAGTCCCGCCCCCCGGCGTCGACGCCGGACGAGCCGCACTAATCGCCCTGAATCACCCCCTGCTTCGCGAGCTCCGCGACCTGCTCGCGCGAGCGCCCCAGCTCGCCGAGCACCTCCGCGGTGTGCTCCCCGAGGAGCGGCGGCGCGGCCGCCTCCGCCCGCCCGGCGCTCCAGATCGGCGAGTCGACGAGCTCGAGGTCGCCGGCCGTGGGGTGCGGCAAGCGCAGCGTGGCCGGGCGGCCCGCCTCGGCCGCCGCGGCGAGGGCCTCGGGCACCGAGCGGACCTTCCCGGCGGGCACCCCGGCACCGTCGAGGGCCGCGAGCCAGGCCTCCGCCTCCCGTGCCGAGAAGGCGCGCTGGAGCTCCGGGATTAGCGCCTCGCGGTGCTCGACGCGGCCCGCGTTCGTCGTGAAGCGGGGGTCATCGGCGAGCTCCGGGCGGTCGATCACGCCGCACAGCGCGCGGAAGAGTCCGTCGTTTCCGGCTGCGACCGCGATCCGACCAGACGCAGTCTCGAAGTCCTGGTAGGGCACGATGTTCGGATGCGCGTTCCCGTATCGCCTCGGCGCGTCCCCCGTGACGAGGGCGTTCTGGGCCACGTTGATGAGGCCGGCGAGCCCCGAATCGAGCAGCGGCACCTCGATCCGCCCGCCCTCGCCGCTGTGCAACGCGGCCACCACCGCAGCCGCGGCGTGCAGGCCGGCGAGCACGTCCACGACCGCCACTCCGACCTTGAAGGGCGGGCCGTCCTCGGGTCCCGTGATCGACATCAGCCCCGTCTCGGCCTGTGCCACGAAGTCGTACCCAGGACGGCCGGGGGGCCGCCGCGCCGAGCCGAAGCCGGTGATCGAGCAGTACACGACGCGCGGGTTGAGCTCGCGCACCTGCTCGTAGCCGACGCCGAGCTTCTCGGCGCCGCCCAACTTGAAGTTCTCCACGACCACGTCCGCTCGCGCGCACAGCTGGAGCGCGAGCTCGCGGCCCGCTGGGTGGCGCAGGTCGAGCGCGCAGCTGCGCTTGCCACGGTTCACCGACAGGTAGTAGGCGGCCTCGCCACCGGCAAACGGCGGGCCCCAGCCGCGCGTCTCGTCGCCGCCGCCGGGGCGCTCGACCTTGATCACGTCGGCGCCGAGGTCGGCCAGGACCATGGTGCAATAGGGCCCCGCCAGCACCCGGGACAGGTCGATTACTCGCACCCCCGCGAGGAATGAGCGCTCCGGAGCAGACATCGGCGGGGATCCTGACAGGGGCGGCGCTCGTCGTGCAGGCGCTCGAGGACGCGGGCGTCGAGGTCGCCTTCGGCCTGCCCGGGGTACACAACCTGGCCCTCTGGCGGGCGCTCGGCGAGTCGCCGATCCGCGTGGTGGGCGTCCGCCACGAGCAGACCGCCGCGTACGCCGCCGACGGCTACGCGCGCGCGAGCGGGCGGCTAGGCGTCGCCCTGACGACCACCGGTCCCGGCGCCGCGAACACGCTCGGGGCGGTGGGCGAGGCGTGGGCCTCCCGCTCCCCTGTGCTCGTGATCGCCACGGACGTCCCCACCGCGATCCGCCGGCCGGGGGTCTGGCGCGGAGCCCTCCACGAGACGGCCGACCAGGCCGGGATGTTCCGCCCTGTGGTCAAGCACGCCGAGCGCGTCGCCTCCGCGGGCGCGCTCAGGGCCGCGACGCTCGCGGCGGCCCGCGCTGCGCTCGCCGCGCCGAGCCGCCCCGCCTATGTCGAAGTGCCGACGGATCTGCTGGCCGCGGAGGTGGAGGAACCCGAGCCGGACCGGCCGCGCCCCAGCGGGCCGGAGCTCGATCCCGAGGCGATAGCCCGGGCGGCGGAGCTCGTCACCCCCTCCCGGCGCCCGCTCATCTGGGCTGGCGGCGGCGCCCTCCAGGCGGGGGCGGGCGGGGCGCTCGGCCGGCTCGCGGAGCGGCTCGTGGCGCCCGTGCTGCTCACCTACTCGGCGCGCGGGCTGCTGCCGCCAGATCACCCGTGTCTCGTGGCGGCGCCCCCGCACGTGCCGGAGGCAGGTGGGCTGTGGGACGAGGCCGACTGCGTGATCGCAGTGGGAAGCGACCTCGACGGGATGATGACCCAGGGTTGGTCGCAGCCCGCGCCGCCGCGGCTCATCGCGCTGAACGTGGACGCCCCCGACGCCTCGAAGAACTACCTGCCAGACCTGATTGTCGAGGCGGACGCCGCCGAGGCGAGCGCGGCGCTCTCCGAGCGGCTCGAGCCACGCGGCGGGCTCGACTCGCTGGCACGGCGGCTGCGCGAGCTCGATGCACGCGCGCGTGCCTCGCTCCAGGAGAGCGACCCCGAGGCGCTCGCCTTCCTCGACCACGTCCGCTCGACGCTGCCGGGCGACGCCGTGGTGGTCTGCGACATGTGCATCCCCGGCTACTGGCTCGGCGGCTTCCACCAGCCGTCGATGCCGCGCGGGCTCGCCTATCCGCTGGGCTGGGGCACGCTCGGCTGCGCCTTCCCCCAGGGGCTCGGCGCGGCCCTGGCCGGCGAGCGCCCCGTGGTGACCGTCTCGGGCGACGGCGGCTTTCTCTACGCCCCCGGCGAGCTGGCCACCGCCGCGCAGGAGCGGATCCCCCTCACCGCGCTCGTGGTCGACGACGGCGGATACGGCATGTTGCGCTACGACCAGGACCGTCACGGCGATCCGCACGAGGGGGTCGACCTCCTCACCCCCGACTTCGGCGCCTTGGCCGCCTCGTTCGGGGTGCGCTCGTTCACGGTGGAGGGGCTGGGCGCCGACTTCGCCGCGGCCCTGGCGCGCCAGGTCCGCCTCGACGAGCCGAGCCTGCTGGTGGCGAATGCCGCCCTGCGGCCGCCGCCCAACGTGTCGCCGCGGTGGTACCGGCGGCGCGCCGCCTAGAGCGCCCCGCCTCCCGCCTCTCGATTGGCCTTAGCGACGAAGTCGGTCGGCGCCGAAGGATCGCCCGGGGGCAGCGGCGCGCCGAGGCGCTGTTTCCGAGAACGTTCCCCGCCCGGCCGGCGCCGAGAGCGCGCAACGTCGCAGTCGACCGGCGAGCGCGGGCATTTCGTGCGCCTGCGCATGCCGGGCGCGCGCTGTCAGGGTGCTCGTCTCTTGGCGGGGGTGCCCGCTTCGTGAGTTGTGGCCCGCGGATCGGCGCCCTTGTGGAGTTACCGCAGAGTCACCACGGTGCGTGGTGGCTCGCGCCACTCGGGCCCGTGTCGAGTTACCGCGGCGCCAGCACGACGAGGCGCGACGGCCGCGGCCGCTAGTCCCAGTCGAGCCGGTAGCCCGCGTCCGCTTCGATCTCCACCACGTCCATCTGGGCCTTTTGGAGCTTGCCCGCGTAGTCCCAGTTCATCGACTGCCAGCGGGTGAATTGGTCGAGGACCCAGATGCCTGACTGGCGCGAGCCGTTGCCGGACTTGCCGTTGCCTCCGAAGGGGAGGTGGGCCTCGGCGCCCGAGGTGGAGTTGTTGACGGACACCATGCCGGCGCTGGTCCGCTCGCGGAAGCGGAAGGCGGCCTTCGGGTCGGTCGTGTAGATCGCCGAGGAGAGCCCGTAGCCGTGGCCGTTCGCGAGCTCGATCGCCTCGTCGAAGTCGGAGAACCTCGCCACCCCTACGATCGGCCCGAAGGTCTCGGTGCGGTACAGCTCGTCGTCGGCGGTCACGCCATCGACGATGGTGGGGTGACAGTAGAGGCCGGCGTCGGGATCGCCCACGAAGCCCTCACGCGGGTTCTCTGAGGTGATGCGTCCGGTGCCCGTCGATCCCGACACGGAGTGCTGGTCGCGGATCAGCTCGAGCCACTCGAGGAAGCGCTCGTGGAAGCGCTCGTGGATCATCGGTCCGTAGAGCACGTCGGTCGTGGGGTCCCCGACCGGGGCCGCCTCGACCGAGCGCGTGAAGCGCCGCACGAACTCGTCGTGCACGGACTCGTGCACGATCACGGTGCCGAGCGAGGTGCAGCGCTGGCCGGCCGTGCCGAAGCCGGAGAACAGCGCTCCCTCCACGGCCAGGTCGAGCTCCGCGTCGGGCATCACGACCAGCGGGTTCTTGCCGCCCAGCTCGAGGCAGGGCGACTGGAGATGGCGGCCGCAGAGCGCGCCTATCTCCTTGCCGACCGCCGACGAGCCGGTGAAGCCGACCTTGTCGAGTACGCCCTCCTCGAGCGCGCGCTCGAGCCCGCCGAAGGTCGCCTCGCCGTCGGCCTCCACGAGGTTCAGGACGCCGTCCGGCACGCCGCCATGAAGGAACAGCTGAGTGAGCGCGTCCCCAAGGGCCGGCGCGTAGTCGGCGGGCTTCCAGACCACCGCGTTGCCGCACAGGATCGCCGGCACGAGATACCAGGACGGCACCGCGACCGGGAAGTTGCCCGCCGTTATCACGGCCGCAACGCCCACCGGCGTGCGGAACGTGAACAGCTGCTTGTCGGGCATCTCCGAGGGCACGGTCTGCCCGTAGAGGCGGCGCCCCTCGGAGAGGAAGAAATCGCAGGTGTCGATCACCTCCTGGACCTCGCCGAGCGACTCCGCGTAGGGCTTTCCGATCTCGCGCGTGACGAGCCGCGCCAGCGCCTCCTTGTTCTCCTCCACCAGCCGACCGACGTTCTTGATCACGTTGCCGCGCACCGGCGCCGGCACGCGCTGCCACTCCTCTTGGGCGGCTCGCGCGGCGCGACAGGCCGCGACGAAGGTTCCCGCGTCGGCCAAGAGGGCCTCGGCCACGAGGTCGTCGAGGCGAGCCGGGTTGCGGGACTCGAGGCGGGCGCCGTCCGTGGCGGCCCTCCCGCCGACGATCGAGGAGATGGTGCGGGCTTCCATGACTGTCGACATGGCTTCGTAGCCTAGCCTCAGCGTCACGGATGCGAGGCGAGCTACCGGTCCGAGCCGAGGTCGTCGTGGTGGGCGGCGGAGTGATGGGCGCGAGCATCGCCTTTCACCTCGCCGAGGCGGGCGTCGAGGGGGTGCTGCTGCTCGAGCGCGACGCGCTCGCCTCGGGCTCGACGAGCCGCGCGGCGGGCGGTGTCCGGGCCACCTTCTCCGACGAGCTCAACGTGCGCGTGGCCCTGCGCAGCCTCGACGCGCTCGCCGCCTTCGGGGAGCGCCCTGGCTGGGAGATCGACCTGCGCCGCGACGGATACCTCTTCCTGCTCTCGCGCGAGGAGGACCTGTGCGACTTCGAGCGCGGGGCCGACCTCCAGCGCGCGCTCGGAGCCCGGACCGAGATCGTCGACGTCGAGAGGGCTCGGCGGCTCTCGCCGCTCGCCGGCGTCGAGGGCGTCCTCGCGGGCGCCTTCGATCCACTCGCCGGGATCGTCTCGCCCGAGGCCGTCGTGCAGGGATACGCGGCAGGGGCCCGCTCACACGGAGCCCGGATCCTCACCGGCTGCCCGGCGACGCGGATCGCAGCTACGCGCGGCCGGGTGAGCGCCGTCGAGACGCCGCGCGGCGAGGTGCGCACCGGCGCGGTCGTGATCGCCGCGGGCGTCTGGTCTCGGGCAGTCGCCGAGCCGCTCGGCCTGCCGCTGCCGGTCGAGCCGCTGCGGCGGCGCGTGTCCTACACCGCGCCGCTCGATGGTCTACCCGAGGAGGTCCCGCTGACGATCGACTTCGAGTCGGGCTTCTACTTCCACCGCGAGGGCCGCGGGCTCCTGTTCGGGAGCGCCCAACCGCCCGGCGACTCGCAGATCGACTGGCTCGAGCACGCGGCGCCGGTAATCGAACGCCGCTGCCCGGCCTTGGCGCAGGCTGGGATCGCGGGCGGGTGGACCGGCCTGTACGAGATGACCCCCGACCACAACGCGCTCATCGGCGAGGCGGACGCACCGGCCCGGCTGCTCTACGCGACCGGCTTCTCCGGCCACGGCTTCCAGATGGGCCCGGCGGTGGGCGAGATCGTGCGGGACCTCTACCTACGCCGGGTGCCGTTCGTCGACGTCGCGCCGCTCAGCGCGGCGCGCTTCGGCCGCGGCGCGGAGCGCCCCGAGCGCAACGTCGTCTAGATGGCCGGTCCGGGGACGACCCAGCCGCCCGCTGCCACTAGCCGAGCCGCTCCTCGAGCGCCTCTAGCTGCGCCCGCAGCTCGGCCGGCAGACGGTCGCCGAACTGGGCATAATGCTCGTGCACCTGGGCGAGCTGACCGCGCCAGAGCGCCGGATCCACCTCGAGCAGCTCGTCGAGCTGCCGCTCGGAGAGCTCGAGCCCGGAGAGGTCGAGCGCGCCCTTGGCCGGTACACGACCGATCGGGGTCTCCACCGCCTCGGCCTCGTTGTCGAGGCGGCGGAAGATCCAGGCCAGCACGCGGCTGTTCTCGCCGAAGCCGGGCCAGAGGAAACGCCCCTCGGCGTCCTTGCGAAACCAGTTGACCATGAAGATGCGCGGCAGCACCGCCCCCTCCCGCCGCCCGGTCTCGAGCCAGTAGCCGAAGTAATCGGCCATGTGGTAGCCGCAGAACGGCAGCATCGCGAACGGGTCGAACCGCAGTGCGCCGACCTCCCCCGCCGCGGCCGCGGTCTTCTCCGAGCCCATGATCGAGCCGATGAAGACCCCGTGCTCCCAGTCGAGGGCCTCGTGGACCAGCGGCACGACCGTGGCGCGCCGGCCGCCGAACAGGAAGGCGTCGATCGGCACGCCGGCGGGGTCCTCCCAGTTCGGGGCCATCGAGGGGCACTGCGCCGCCGGGGTAGTGAAGCGGGCATTCGGGTGGGCCGCCGGCTCCTCCGAGCCCGGCGTCCAGTCGCGCCCCTTCCAGTCGATCGCGTGCGGGGGCGGCTCCTCCGTCATCCCCTCCCACCAGACGTCGCCCGTGTCGGTGAGCGCGCAGTTGGTGAAGATCGAGCTCTCGCGCACCGTGGCCATCGCGTTCGGGTTGGTCTCCTCGCTCGTGCCGGGCGCCACGCCGAAGAAGCCCGCCTCCGGGTTGATCGCGTAGAGCCTGCCATCCTCGCCTAGCTTCATCCAGGCGATGTCGTCGCCGATCGTCTCGACCTTCCAGCCCTCGAGGGTCGGGATCAGCATGGCCAGGTTGGTCTTCCCGCAGGCCGACGGGAACGCGCCGGCCACGTGCTTCACTCGACCCTCCGGGGAGGTGATCTTGAGGATCAGCATGTGCTCGGCCATCCAGCCCTCGTCGCGCGCCATCACCGAGGCGATGCGCAGGGCGAGGCACTTCTTGCCGAGCAGCGCGTTGCCGCCGTAGCCCGACCCGTACGACCAGATCTCGCGTGACTCGGGGAAGTGGACGATGTACTTGTTGTCGGAGTTGCAGGGCCAGGGCACGTCCTCCACGCCCTCCTCGAGGGGCATTCCCACGGAGTGCAGGCAGGGGACGAACTCCCCGTCACTTCCCAGCACCTCGAGCGCGGCGGCGCCCATCCGGGTCATGATCCGCATCGATACCGCCACGTAGGGCGAGTCGGTCACCTGCACCCCGATGTGGGCGATCGGCGAGCCGAGCGGGCCCATCGAGAACGGGACCACGTACATGGTCCGGCCGCGCATGGCGTCGTTAAACAACTCGCGCAGCGTCTCGCGCATCTCGGCGGGGTCGCGCCAGTTGTTGGTAGGGCCCGCCTGGTCCTCGCTCTCGGAGCAGATGAACGT
>Ga0126312_10002534_pt1 | contig 12226 bp, 13 predicted proteins | sample Plot104A_FD_92537 | JGI IMG/M metagenome (GOLD analysis project Ga0126312, IMG submission 92537) | Serpentine soil microbial communities from UC McLaughlin Reserve, CA, USA - Plot104A | ecosystem: Environmental > Terrestrial > Soil > Grasslands | place: USA: UC McLaughlin Reserve, Lake County... | reverse complement strand
GGCACCCCGATGGCCGCCTTCCAAACCCTCCTCGGCCTCGGCGCCCTGCACCAACCCACCACCTACAACCAGATCACCCGACGCGCAGCCTGAGACAAAACGGAACGAACCGGATACGCATCAACCAACTAAGGACTAACGACTTGCTTCCTACGCCCCGGCCATCTCCATCCCGCCGTTGACGGCCCACACCTGTCCGGTGATGTAGCCGGACGCGTCGGCGGCGATGAAGTGCACGACGCGCGCCACTTCCTCGGGCTTGCCCAGCCGGCCGAGCGGGATCTGGGACCTGATCGAGTCCAGCACCTTCTCGGGCACCGACGAGAGCATGTCGGTCTCGATGAAGCCCGGGGCGATGGCGTTGACGGTGATGTTCTTGCACTGCTTGGCCGCCTCGCGGGCCATCGTCATGGTCAGGCCGAAGAGCCCGCTCTTGGACGCGGCGTAATTGGCCTGGCCGATGTTGCCCCGCTGGCCGATGATCGACGAGATGTTCACGATCCGGCCGTAGTCGCGCTCGACCATGTTCGGCAGTGCCGCCTTGGACATGAAGAAGGCGCCGGACAGGTTGACCGCGAGGACCTTGTTCCAGTCCTCGTCGTCCATCTTGAGCACCGGCTTGTCGATCGTGATGCCGGCGTTGTTGACCAGGATGTCGAGCTGCCCGTAGCGCTCGACGACCTCGCCGACGACCCTGCGGCAGTCCTCGGCCGAGCCGATGTTGCCCTGGTGGATCGAGCCCTCGGCGCCCGACTTGAGCAGGTCCTCGAGGAAGGCCTCGGCGCCCTCCTTGTTCGAGCTGTAGCCGGCGGCGACGGCGGCTCCCTGGCTGGCCAGGGAGCGGCAGATCGCGGCGCCGATGCCACGGTTGCCGCCGGTGACGAGTGCGACGCGCCCGGCCAGCTTCTCCCCGGTCGTGGTGGTGGTCTTGGTTTCGGTGGTCGTGCTCATGCGTTTGATCTCTCCTCCAGCCAGGCCGCCAGGTCGGGCCAGATGTCGTTGCGCGCCCGCGAACCGGCCATGAGGCCGATGTGGCCTCCGGGCCGGTCGAGGTGGGTCACGTCCTCGCTAGAGGCGAGGTCGAAGATCGGCGCGGTGTTCGACGGCGGGGCGATGTGATCGGCCCCGGCGGTCACGACGAGCAGGTTCTGCTCGACGCGCCGCAGGTCGATGCGCCGTCCGCGCAGCCGCATCCGTCCGCGGACAAGGCGGTTTTCCTTGTAGAGCCATTCGATCCATTCGCGGTAGGCGCGCGACGGGAACGGCGGGTTGTCGCCGACCCAGCGCGCCATGGCCTGGTAGGCGTCGACGCGTGCGGTGCCCTTCTGCGTCGCGTCCCACAGGTCCGCGTAGGTGGTCCAGAAGTTCTGGACCGGCTTGAGCAGCTTGTTGGCGAAGTCGACCATCCGCCCGGGCACCGCGGGGTAGGCGTCGGCGACCAGGTCGTGGTCGAAGCTGTCGCGGGCCACCCAGTTCGAGTACCGCGAGCCGGTGGTGTCGATGGGGGTGGTGAGAAGGATGAGGTTGCGCACGGCCCCGTCGTCGGCGAGGGCGCAGTGCATCGCGCACAACGTCCCCCCGATGCACCAGCCCAGCAGGCTGACCTCGTCCGCGCCCGCCGTCCGCAGGGTCTCGCGGATGCCCCACGGCAGCTCGTCGCATACGTAGGCCTCGAGGCCCATGTCCTCGTCCTCGTCGTCGGGCACGCCCCAGTCGAGCAGGAAGACGTCGAAGCCCTGATCGAGCAGGAATTCGACGAAGGAGTTGCCCGGCCGAAGGTCGAAGATCGCCGGGCGGTTGATGAGTGCGAACACGAGCAGCACCGGCACGGCATGCTCGCGGCGGTTCGACCGGTACCGGTACAGGGTGACCTTGCGGTGAGTCCAGACGACGTCGCGCGGCGTGGTCCCGATCGGCGCATCCTCGGTGGTGAGGATCGTGTTCGTGAACTCGACCGCTGCTCGGGCAGGATTCACGTCGTCTCGGTGTGCGAGCGGGGGGCGCCGTTGGTGCGCGCCGACCGCTCGCGCTCGGCGCGCAGCTCGTCGTGGAGGCGCTCGACCTCCTGCAGGACGTCCTCGAGCTTGTCCTCGGTGCGGGCGAGCTGCCGGCCGAGTCGGGCGATGTCCCGCCGACCGGCCAGGCGCAAATTGCGCACCATGAGATCGCCGGCGTCGGCGCCGATCTTGGCCAGCGCGACCACGTTCTCCGTCGCCATTGCCATGAGCTCGCCGAACGCGTTGCGCTGGACGAGCCGCTCGTCCCTCTCCTCAGCCATGCCTACCGCCTTTCCCCGCTGCCATCATTCGAAACGATGGCCTCGAAGCACGAAATCCAGCTCTGCCTTTCCCCGCTGCCATCATTCGAAACGATGGCCTCGAAGCACGAAAATCCAGCCCTTTCGCTGGGCGAGATCATCCGCCGCCAGCGGGAGCTATCCGAGCTGTCGATGCGCCAGTTCGCCGCCATGGCGGGGATCTCGAACCCCTACCTGTCCCAGATCGAACGCGGCCTGCGCGAGCCGTCGGACAAGGTGATGACGTCGATCGCGGAGGCGCTGCACACCTCGGCGGACGCCCTGTACGCCCAGGCCGGACTGGACGAGGACGACGCGGCCGCGGGCCCGGGCGTCGTCGAGGCCATCCAGGCCGATCCGCGCCTGACCGCCGCCCAGCGGCGCGCCCTGCTGACGACCTACGAGGGCTTCCTCGCCGCCAACGGCGAGCCGCGCCGGCGCCGGCGCCGCGAGCGCGCGTAGACCTCCGCCATCAGGGGAGGCCAGTGCTCACGCAGGGCCTCGTGGCCCATGAACAGGCCGAGGTGACCGCCGCTCGTCACGCGCCGGTGCACCTGGTCGGCCGGCGTCGAAGCCTTCTCGGCGAGCCCGAACACCTGCGGTGGCGGCGTGATGTGATCGGCAGCGCCGCCCAGCAGGTAGAGCGGCGCGTGGATGCGGCCGAGGTCCACCCGCTTCCCCCGGATCTCGAGCGTGCCTTCGACCAGCGCGTTGCGCCGGAACAGATGCTCGACGATCCACAGGTAGAACGCGCCGGGCAGGTCCTGGGTGTGCTTGAACCAGTCCTCGAAGGCGGCGTAGCGGGTGACGAGCTCGGGCTCATGGACCTGGCGCAGCAGGGCGAGCTGACGCGAGACCTCGCTCTCCGGGTTGATGACGATGAACCCGCCGAGCAGGAGCTCGCCGGGCAGGATCCCGCCGCCCATGGCGACGAGGGCCTCGTAGAAGGCCGGCGGCAGCGCCTGCACATAGTCGCCGATCACCGGCTCACCGACATGGAAATCGACCGGGGCGCCGGCGATCGTCAGCGTGTTCACGAGCTCTGGGCGAAGCGCGGCCCAGATCGTCGCCAGCCATCCGCCCTGGCAGTCGCCCACGAGGTTGACCGGGCCGCCGCCGGCACGTTGCACGGCGGCGTCGATCACGACCAGGTAGTCGTCGACCGTCGCGTCCCGGGTCGGGTAGGTAGCGCCGACCCAGTCCAGCGAGTAGAGCCGGTGCAGCCCGGCCTCCCGCAACACGGCGAGCTGGCTCTGGCCCTCCGAGAAGTCGACGATGCAGGAGTCGTGGCCGGCCTGCGGGGGCAGCACGAGCGTCGGCAGCACGTCGTCCGCTCCTTCCACACTGAAGTCACGCAGCCGAGCGAGCGGCGTCTCGAGCACCACCTCGTTCGCGTGCGCCCAGCGCGGCCTGCGGCGGCCGGCGACCAGCTGCGTCCAGCGCAGGAGGTCGAAGCCCGGCGCGGGGCGGGTCCAGGCATCCCCCCACCAGCGGAGGGTGCCGTCCAGAGAGGCGACGGTGGCGGCCGTCACGGCCTCCGTGAACCGAGGCATGAGGCTGGGTAGGGGATCAGCCATGAGTGATGACCTTCATGGGCGGGCCGCGATCGTAACGGGCGCCGCCTCCGGAATCGGCCGCGCGGTCGCCGAGCGGCTCGTCGAAGGCGGCGCGGGCGTGCTCGCCGTCGACCTCGAACCCGATCCCGACGGGCCCGGCGAGCCGTACGCGGCCGACCTCACCGACGCCGCCTCCAACCGCGATGTCGTTGGCGCCGCCGTCGGCCGGTTCGGGCATCTCGACACCGTCATACCAAATGCCGGCTTCCAGCACGTCGCGCCGGTCGCCGAGTTCCCCACCGACCGGTGGGACGGGCTGCTCGCGCTCCTGCTGACGAGCCCCTTCCTGCTCGCCAAGCACGCCTGGAACGAGCTCGCGCGCAGCGGACGCGGGCGGTTCGTGTGCATCGCCTCGGTGCACGGGCTGGTGGCATCGCCGTTCAAGGCGGGCTACGTGTCGGCCAAGCACGGCGTTCTGGGCCTGGTCAAGGTGCTGGCGCTCGAGGGCGCCGACCGCGGCATCGCCGCCACCGCCGTCTGCCCCGGCTACGTGCGCACGCCGCTGGTCGAGCGGCAGATCGGCGACCAGGCGCGCGCGCACGGAATGAGCGAAGACCGCGTGCTCGAGGACGTGATCCTCGCGCCGCACGCCGTCAAGCAGCTGATCGAGCCGAGCGAGGTCGCCGAGGTGGTGGCCTTCCTGCTCGGGCCGGCAGGCCGAGCATTCACCGGCGCGCCGGTCACCCTCGATCACGGCTGGACCGCGCGTTAGGTGGCATTCCTTCGGGGCCGAATCGTCGCCCCGGCGAACAGCGGCGACGAAGGAGGGAGGGACCAAGGGAATGGAGGATTGTGGGCGCTATAGACCCCCACATGACTATCCGGTTAGGTCCGTCCGGCGCCTGACCTACGGTCGCTGGGTGGCTCGCCCGACCTTCCCGCGCTCGATCGTCGAGTTCCAGGGCCGCTTTCCCGACGATGCGGCCTGCCGCGCCTATCTGTTCGAGTCGCGCTGGCCGGACGGCTATCGCTGCCCCGCGCTGCGGGGGCGGCGAGGTCGGCGCCGAGCATCGGCGCCATCTTTGGCAGTGCAAGCGCTGCGGCCACCAGACGTCGGTGACCGCGGGCACGGTCATGCACAAGACGCGGACTCCGCTCGCGCTCTGGTTCTGGGCGGCCTACTTGGTCGCCCACCCACGCGCCGGGGATCTCCGCGGTGCAGCTCCAGCGCCAGCTCGGGATCTCGCGCTATGAGACGGCGTGGCTGATCTTGCAGAAGCTGCGCCGAGCGATGGTGGCCCCCGAGCGTGAGCCGCTCAGCGGCGAGGTCGAGGTCGACGAGACCCTCGTCGGAGGGCGCCGCGAGGGGCGCCATGTCGCCCGCCGACACGGCGAGAAGGCGCTGGTCGGCGTCAGCGTCGAGGTCCGCGGCCTCGGCTCGGGGCGACTGCGTCTCGGCGTGCTCCCCGACGCCAGCCAGGACACCCTCACCGCGTGGGTGAGGGCGCACGCCGCTCCAGGCGCGATTGTCCACACCGACGGCTGGCCCGGCTACGCCAAGCTCACCGGCGCCGGCTACGACCACCGGCCGCGCCTGCAGCGACGCGATCACCCCGACGCCCAGAAGCTCTTGCCGCGCGCCCACCGCGCCGCCGCGAACCTGAAGACCTGGCTTCAGGGCACGCACCGCGGCGTCTCGCCCCAGCACCTCCAGGTCTACCTCGACGAGTTCGTCTTCCGCCACAACCGCCGACGCACACCGATGGCCGCCTTCCAGACCCTGCTCGGCCTCGGGGCACTGCACCAGCCGACCACCTACCGCCAGATCACCCGCCACGCCACGAGGCCGCCCGCGGAACAGACCGGATAGTCATGAGACCCCCAAACGTTCCATTCGCCCGTGCGGGTGGAACCTTTTGGCCCCTACAGGGGACAAAATCCTCCATTCGCCCCGAAGGAGCGACTCCCGGCCGGGCCACCCACCCTCGTCGCTGCCGTTCCAGCGCGGCTCCGAGCCCAGCCGCCACAGACGGCCGAGCGCCACGCCGCTCACTCGCGGCCAAGAAACTCCAGGACCACCGAGTCAGCCACCGGCTCGTCGGTCGGGTAGATGTGGGCGGCGTCGGGCAATGTGTGCAGCGTCGCGCCCGAGATGAGCTCGGCGAGCAGGCGGCCGTTCTCCGGCGGCACGAGCACGTCCTCGTCGCCGTGCACGACGAGCGTAGGAGCGGCGATGGCGCTTGCGCCGTCGCCGAGCGCGAACCCCATGGCCGCCGGAAGCTGTGCGTCGTACCCGCGCCCGGTGATCGGATACTGGAGCCGGCGCGCGACGTCCTCGGCGATGCGCTGGCCGTGCTGCTCGCGCGTGCGGCGCGAGTAGTTGATCGGCACCGACGCCCACGCGGCCTGCTCGGCCGTCAAAGTGCCGCGGGCGCCGACCAGGCGCAGGACGTCGTCGGCGGCCTTGACGTGGCGCGGGCCGCCCGGGGTGGTGGCGCCGAGCACGAGGCGGTCGACACGCTCGGGATGACGGAGCGCAACCTGCTGGGCGATCATCCCGCCCAGCGAGATGCCGTAGAGGTGGGCGCGGTCGATGCCGCAGTCGTCGAGCACCGCCACGGCATCGTCGGCCAGCTGCTCCATCGTGTACGGCCCGTCGGGCACTTCGCTGCGCCCCGAGCCGCGGTTGTCGAAGGCGATGACCTCGAACCGCTGGGCCAGGACGGGGATCGTCCGCCACCAGCCGGTGGCGTTCATCCCCAGCCCCATAACGAGGAGCACCGGGGCTCCCGCCCCGGTGCGCTCGTAGTACAGCTTGGCGCCGTCGCCGGCGCTCGCGAAGCTACTTGAGGACGTTGCGGGCGGCACCCGTGTACGCCTCGGCCCAGTTGCGGGTGAAGTCCGCCTGGGCGTGAGCCAGCGTCGAGATCCACTCCACCTGGCTGGCCTTGCCGATCCGGTCCTGGAAGTCGGCGATGCTGTTCAGCGTCTTCTCGTACGCATCCACGTAGCTCTGGCCCGCCTTGCGGCTGGACTCGATGATGCGCTCGTTGAGGTCGCGGAGCCGCTCGGCCGTCGCCTCGAACTCCTGGGTCGGGCCGCCGTTGCGGGTCTTGGTCTGGGTAGCCATGTCTTTGCCTCCCTAGTTCGTCGTTGTGCTAGCAGATTAGCAACGGATTCTGCTAACAGCAAGCGCATCGAATGCCCGGGTTGACGCACCCGGGCCACGGGGAAACACTTGTGACATGACTTACGAGGAGGCCGTCGCCAACCACCGCTGGAACGTTCCCGCCCGCTACAACATCGCTCGTGACGTGTGCGACAAGCACCCGCCGGACAGGCTCGCGATGGTGTGGGAGGACTACCGCGGAAACCAGCGCGAGGTGCGCTGGGGCGAGCTGCAGGAGCTCGCGAACCGGTTCGCCAACGTGCTGCGTGGGCACGGGGTGGAGCGCGGCGATCGCGTCGCCGTCGTCCTGCCGGCGACGCCCGAGACAGCGGCCGTGTTCCTCGGCACGTGGAAGGTGGGCGCGATCCTGCTCTCGATGTCGGTGCTCTACGGCGACGAGGGGATCGCGCACCGGCTGCGCGACTCGCAGGCCAAGCTGCTGATCACCGATGCCGCCAACCGCGATCGCTTCGAGGACGCGCCGGTGGGCGAGCTCATCGTGCTCGACGCCGACACGTTCAAGGACGGCGCCGCCCGGTTCGAGACCGTCGACACCGCCGCCGACGATCCGGCGCAGCTGTACTACTCGAGCGGTACCACCGGGCTGGCCAAGGGCATCCTCCACGCCCACCGCTACCTGCTCGGCCACGAGGAGTTCGTCTACTGCCACGACGTGCGGGAGGGCGAGCTGTTCCACGGCATGGGGGAGTGGGCGTGGGCGGCGGGCATCGCGCCGTTGCTCGGCCCGTGGCGCCTGGGCGCGACGCAGTTCGTCTTTCAGCGCAAGGGCGGGTTCGACCCCGAGCAGCAGCTCTCGGTGCTCTCCAAGCACGGCGTCACGAACGTGTTCACCACTCCGACGGCGATGCGCGCGATGATGGCCATCGAGGACGCCGGCACCCGCTTCCCGCAGAAGTTCCGGATCGTCTGCTCGGCCGGCGAGCCGCTCAACCCGGAGGCGATCCGCTGGTTCCGCGAGCAGTACGGGAACACCGTGCTCGATTACTACGGGCTCACCGAGTCCTACCCGCTGTGCGCCAACTACCCGTTCATGCCGGTGCGCGAGGGGTCGATGGGCAAGCCGATGCCGGGCTGGGACGTCGCCATCCTCGACGAGGACGAGCGGCCGGTGGCGCAGGGTGAACGCGGCGAGATCTGCCTGCGTGCCCGCTCGAACCCGCACTATCCGCTCGGCTACTGGAACAACCCGGAGGCGAGCGAGGAGACCTTCGGCGGCGAGTGGTTCCACACCAAGGACGCCGCCCAGGCCGACGAGGACGGCTACTACTGGTACGCGGGCCGGGCCGACGATGTGATCATCTCGGCCGGGTACCGGATCGGCCCGTTCGAGGTCGAGTCGGCGTGCATCGAGCACCCCGCCGTGCTCGAGGCGGCGGCGGTGGCCTCGCCGGACGAGCAGCGCGGGAACGTCGTCAAGGCGTTCCTCGTCCTGGCCGAGGGGCGCGAGCCGACCGACCAGCTGGCGGCCGAGGTCCAGGCGTTCGTCCGCCAGCACCTGGGCGCGCACGCGTACCCGCGCCGGATCGAGTTCGTCGACGACCTGCCCAAGACGCTGACCGGGAAGATTCGGCGCATCGAGCTGCGGGAGGCCGAGGCGTCGCGAGTCGTCAGCCGTTAGTCGGTAGTCGCTAGTAGCCTCGCGCGCTTCATGCGCGCGCGTCCCGGGCTGCTCGCCGTCCCTGCCCTGGCGCTCGGGCTTTGGCTCGTCTACGGCAGCGGCTACGTCGACTACGACGCGCTCTACGCGCTGGTGTGGGGGCAGGACCTCGCCGGCGGCTACGTGCCCACCGACCTCTCGGCGCTGCACTCGCCGACGTCGCACCCGCTCGACACGGTGCTCGCGCTCGCCGTCGCGCCGCTCCCCCGCGCGGCGGCGCTCGGCGTGTTCCAGGCGGTCTCGATCGTCTCGTTCGCCGGCCTCGGGTGGGCGGCCTACCGGCTCGGCGAGCGGCTGTTCGCCCCCGCCACGGGCATCGTGCTCGCGCTCATCCTGCTCACCCGCCCGGTACTCGTCCACCAGGCGCTGACCGCCAACGTCGACATCCCCTTCCTGGGCCTGGTGGTGGCGGCGGCGGCGATGGAGGCGGCGCGCCCGCGCCGCGGGTGGCCCGTGCTGGCCGTGCTGGCGGTGGCAGGGCTGCTGCGCCCGGAGGCGTGGCTGCTGGCCGCGGCCTACGTCGCCTGGCTGTGGCCCGCCGCCACCGCGCGCCAGCGTGCGTCGGCCATCGGCCTGGCGCTGCTGGCGCCGGCGCTCTGGCTGCTCTTCGACCTCTGGCTTGCCGGCGACGCGCTGCACTCCCTGCACGGCACGAGGCGCGCCGCCGAGCGCATCGGGCGTCCCCACGGGCTTGGCCGCGCGCTGCGCCTGACGCCGAGCTACCTCGTCAACCTCCTGCAAGTCGCGATCGCGGTCGGCGGCGCGGTGGCGGCGGTGCTGGCGCTGCGCTGGCGCCGCCGTCAGGCGGCGTTGCCGGTGACGGTCGGGGTCCTCGGCGGCCTCGGCTTCCTGGTCTTGGGCGTCGCGGAGCTGCCGCTGCTGGCGCGCTACCTCGCGGTGCCGGGGACGATGCTCGCCCTGTTCTTCGCCGCCGGTGCAACCGCCTGGTGGATCCCCGACGTGCGCGCCGCGCACCGGCAGGCGGCCGCCGTGCTCACGGCGGCATTCGCGGTCCTGTTCGTGGTGGCGGCAATCACCAACGTCGCCCGCGTGCGCTCCCGGGTGGACGAGGCCGCCGACCGTCACGCGCTCGACGCCGCCCTACCCGGCTTGGTCGAGAGCCGAGCGGGCGCTCGGGCCTTGCGCGCATGCGTCCCCCTGCAGGTCGACTACTTCCAGACCCGGCCGCTGCTCGCCTTTCTGCTCGACCGCCGCGTGGTCGAATCGATCGGGGTGGTCGATCCGCCGCAGGCGCGCTCGGGCGTGCTGCTGCTGCCGCGCCGCGGCGCCCGCGGCGCGCCGCCGCCCGAGTTCAGGCCGATCGCGGGCAACGGCCAGTGGGTGGTGCTGGCGCGATGCTGAGGGCGGTGCCCCGATGGGTGAAGACGACCGTCGGCCTGCTCGGCCTCGCGGTCGCGCTCTGGCTGGCCTACGGGGAGGGCCCGATTGGCTACGACACCGCCTACGCGCTGCTGTGGGGTGACCAGCTCGCGCACGGCCACCGGCCCGACTACTTCGCGCTGCACGCTCCCACGCCGCATCCCCTGGCCAATCTGGCAGGGCTCCTGCTGGCGCCGCTGGGCGACGACGCGGTTGGCGGCGTTGCCGTCCTCAGCACGCTGTGCCTCGCGGCACTGGGTTGGACCGCGGGCACTCTGGGCCGCCGCGTGTGGTCGTGGCCGGTGGGCGTGCTGTTCGCGTTCATGCTCCTCACGCGCCCGCTGCTGGTCGGCCAGGAGCTCATCGCGTCGATCGACATCCCCTACCTGGCGCTGGTGCTGGGTGCGGCGGCGATGGTGGCGCGCAAGCCCGACCGTGGCATCCCCGTCCTGGCCGTGCTCGGCGTGGCGGGGCTGCTGCGCCCGGAGGCCTGGCTGCTCTCGGCGGTCTACGTGCTCTTCCTGGCGCCGCGCTGCGACTGGCAACACCGGACGGCGCTGGCCGGCGTCGCCGCGATCGCGCCGGCGCTCTGGCTCGTGGCCGATGCGAACGTCACCGGCGACGCGCTGTACTCGCTGCACCAGGCGAGCGAGACCGCCGAGCGCACGGGCGAGGCGGGCGGCGTCGTGGACACCGTCGAGTGGGCGGCCAAGGCCACGAAGGGCATCCTCCACATCCCGGTGGCGATCGTGGCCTTCGCGGGCGTGGTGCTCGCGCTCGCCTTCCAGTTGCGGCGCGCGGCGGTGCCGCTGGCCCTGCTCGCCCTCGGCACCGCCGGCTTCGTGGTCATCGGCTTCGCCGGCCTGCCGCTCCTCATCCGCTACTTCTTCCTCACCGCGACCGTCCTTGCCCTCTTCGTCGCCGTGGCGCTCCTGGGCTGGCGTGAGCTCGAGCCCGCGCGGCCGGCCCGACGGTGGTGGGCGGCCCTGGCCGCGGTGCTCACCCTCGGCCTGATCGTCAGCCTGCCCTACGAGGTCGATCGGCTCGGCAACCAGTACGACGGCGCCAACCTGGCCGAGGCGCAGCAGAACCAGATGGGCCGGCTCCTCGAGCGCCCACCGGTCAAGGCGCTTCTTCTACGCTGCCAGCCGCTGCAGCTGTACGCCTTCCGTGCGCGTCCGTACCTCGTCTTCCTCCGCCGTCACGATCCGGACATTCCGATTCTCGCCACCAAGTACCTGAGGCCGCGCGACGGGCTGCTGCTCGTGCGCCCCGGCGAGCGCGTACCCGCCGGGTTCCGCACGGTGGCGCACGACGGGGCGTGGACGTTGCTTCGGCGAGGCTGCCGGTGAGCGCGCCCCACGTCTCGGTCGTCATCCCGTGCCTGAACGAGTCGGCGACGGTGGGCGCGTGCGTCCATGTCGCGCGCGAGGCGCTGGCCGAGCTGGACGAGCACGGCGAGGTCATCGTGGTGGACAACGGCTCCAGCGACCGCAGCGCCGAGCTGGCGCAGGCGGCCGGCGCCCGCGTGCTGCGTGAGCCGCGACGCGGCTACGGACGCGCGTACCTGACGGGCTTTCAGGCCGCCTCGGGCGACTACCTGGTGATGGGCGACGCCGACCTGACCTACGACTTCAAGGACACGCCCCGCTTCGTCGCCGAGCTCGACAGGGGCGCCGACGTCGTGGTCGGCAACCGGATGGCGTCGATCCGGCCCGGCGCGATGCCGTGGCTGCACCAGTACATCGGCAATCCAGCGATGACCCGGCTGGTCCAGCGGCTGTACGGCACCGACCTCGGCGACGTCTGGTGCGGCATGCGCGCCCTCCGCCGCGCCGCCTACGACGCCATCGGGCTCACCGCGACCGGCATGGAGTTCGCGCTGCAGATGATCGTTCGCTCCACGCAGATGGGACTCGACGTGCGCGAGATCCCGATCGTCCTGCACCCGCGCGGCGGGGAGTCCAAGCTCGACAAGGTGCGCGACGGCGTGCGCGGACTGCACCTCATCCTCTCCTCCCGCGGCCGCTGATTTCCATCTTCATGCTGTTGTGGGGCCGTCGAGGAACGGGGTTGTTACGCTGCCGACGCTGGTCCGCCGGAGGTCGTCCGGCGCGCTCGTAACGATGGGCGGTATGACCCATGTC
>Ga0126312_10002533_pt1 | contig 12227 bp, 11 predicted proteins | sample Plot104A_FD_92537 | JGI IMG/M metagenome (GOLD analysis project Ga0126312, IMG submission 92537) | Serpentine soil microbial communities from UC McLaughlin Reserve, CA, USA - Plot104A | ecosystem: Environmental > Terrestrial > Soil > Grasslands | place: USA: UC McLaughlin Reserve, Lake County... | reverse complement strand
GGCCCCGAGACCAGCGCCTCGGCCTTCGCGATGAAGCCGCGCTCGCGGGGGTCGGTGCGGCTGCACGCTCGCGAGCCCGGGGCGCCGCTCGAGATCGACCACGGCTTCCTGAACGACGAGCGCGACGTCGAGGTGCTGACGGAGGGGTTCGAGCGGCTGCGCGAGCTCGTCGGGGCTCCCGAGGTGCGCCCGTATGCCGGCGTCGAGCTGCGACCTGGCGGAGAGGTCGGCGCGGAGGAGCACGTCCGGGCGAGCGCGCGCGGCTTCTTCCATCCGGTCGGCACGTGTGCGATCGGCTCCGTGCTCGACCAGCGCTGTCTGGTGCTGGGCTTCGAGAACCTCTACGTCGTCGACGCCTCGGCGATTCCGGAGATCCCGGCGGCGAACACGAACCTCACGACGGTCGCGCTGGCCGAGCGGGCAGCGGGCTGGCTGTAGGCTTTGGGCGTGGCCGTGAGCGCACCGGAGCGGCTGTACTACACGGGCGTCGACGAGGCGGACGAGCTGATCGCGCGCGACCCGTTCGCGCTCCTCATGGGGTTCGCGCTCGACCAGCAGGTGCCCGTGCCCACGGCGTTCCAGGGGCCGTGGAAGCTCCAGCAGCGGCTCGGGACACTCGATCCCGGCGCGATCGCCGCCACCGACCCGGCCCGGCTCGAGGAGCTCTTCCGCGAGAAGCCGGCGATCCATCGCTTCCCCGGCGCGATGGCCGGGCGGGTGCAGGAACTGGCCGCGCACGTCGCCGAGGAATACGGCGGCGACGCGTCGCGGCTCTGGCGCGAGGCGTCCGACGGGGCCGAGCTGCGGAGGCGGATCTCCGGCCTGCCCGGTTTCGGCGAGATGAAGGTCAAGGCGCTCGGCGCGGTGCTCTGGAAGCGCTTCGGCGTCCCGGCGGCCGAGGAGCTCGACCCCGGCCACCCCACGCTCGGCGACGTGGACTCGCCCGAGGCGCTCGAGGAGTACCAGGCGAAGAAGCGCGCCCACAAGGCGAAGATGCGCGCTGAACGCTCGACCTGATTGGACGACTTGAACGGAATACCGGTTGTGCGTTATTCCGCCAATTCTCCTAGAGTCGTCGTCTACGTCACGCGGGAGGAGCCGCTGACCGGCGCCGACCAGCTGCTCGTGTTCGACCTGCCCGACGAGCCTGCGTTCTCCTCGGTCGTGCCCGGCGGGCGGCTGGAACCGGGCGAGACCGCGGCCGAGGCGGCCATCCGGGAGCTGCGCGAGGAAACGGGGCTCGAGAGGTCGAGGTCGTCGGGGAGCTCGGAGTCGAGAGGCAGCCGAGCTGGCGCGTGCCCGGGCTGCGCGACGAGAACCACTTCCTCCAGGCGACGCCGGCAGGCCCGACGCCCGCCGAGTGGATCACGAGGTCGAGGGCGACGTCTTCCGCTGCCGCTGGGTGCCGCTCACGGCCGACACGGGCGGCCCGGACAGCTGGGAGCATCACATCCGCGGATCGGGAGTGGACGGGGGCTTCGTGTTCAGATGCGCTGGGTGCCGCTCGGCGGCTGCCCATCCCTTTGGGGGAACCCGGACCCTTTGGTCGAACGGCTTCGGCAGTCGATACCGGAGCCATGCGCCGCCGCCTCTCCCTCCCCATCCTCGCCTGCGTGCTCGTCGTCGCCTCGCCGTCGGCCGACGCACTGCGCGTCCCGGGTGTGCCGCGCTGCACCGTCTTCCCGAAGTCGAACCCGTGGAACCGCCGGGTGGACCGAATGCCGGTGGCGCGCAACTCGGCCGCGCTCATCGGCTCGATCGGCGTCTCGACCGGCCTCCACGCGGACTTCGGCTCGGGCCTGTGGGAGGGATCGCCGATCGGGATCCCGTTCGACGTCGTCACCCGGAAGACGCCGCGAACGCGTGTCGGCTTCGAGTACAGCGACGAGAGCGACCACGTCCGGTACCCGATCCCGAAGCGCGTCCACGTCGAGGGCGGCAGCGACCACCACGCGCTGCTGCTCGACCGCGACGCGTGCCGCCTCTACGAGCTCGGCGGGCTCGAGAAGCGCAGCGGCCGCTGGCACGCCTGGGCCGGTGCGACGTGGAGCCTGCGCTCGAACCGCGTCCGCCCGGCCGGCTGGACCTCTGCCGACGCGGCCGGCCTGCCGATCTTCCCGGGGCTCGCACGCTACGACGAGGTGCGGCGCGGCGTCATCGACCACGCGCTCCGTTTCACGGTCGAGCGCACGCGCCGCGCCTATCTCTACCCCGCGCGGCACTTCGCCAGCTCGCTTACCGACGTGAACCTGCCGCCGATGGGACTGCGGGTGCGCCTGAAGGCGAGCTTCGACGTCCGGCCGTTCCCGCGGCAGGCGCGGATCGTCCTCGTCGCGCTGAAGCGCTACGGGATGATGGTCGCCGACAACGGGGCCGACTGGTACATCACGGGCGCGCCGAACCGCGGCTGGTCCAACGACCAGCTGCACACCCTCGGCCGCGTGAAGGGCTCGGATTTCGAAGTGGTCGACACCTCGAAGCTGCGGCCCTGAACCGTGCCGAAACTGCAACAACCCTTCCACAACCGCCCCTAACGGCCACGGCCGGGGACAGTCCCCCGACGTGTCCCGCAGGGACACGTCTAGCGCCGGTCGTGGTCGCGAAGGGCAGCTCGGGCAGCCCAGTACCCGCACATGCCGTGGACGCCGCCGCCGGGAGGCGTGGATGCCGAGCACAGGTAGACGCCTTCGAGCGGCGTGCTCCACGGGACGAGCCGCGCCGCGGGGCGGCGGAACACCTGGCCGAGGTCCATCGCCCCGCCGTTGATGTCCCCGCCGACGAGGTTCCGGTTCCGGGCCTCAAGGTCGCGCGGCCCGAGCGAGCTGCGCGCGAGCACGAGCTCGCGGAAGCCGGGCGCGAAGCGCTCGACCTGCGCCTCGATCCGCTCCGTCATCTCCACGTCCGAGCCGTTCGGCACGTGGCAGTAGGCCCACGCGACGTGCTTGCCCTCCGGCGCACGCGAGGGGTCGAACATCGTCGGCTGGACGAGCAGCACGAACGGCCGCTCGACCACGCGGCCGCTCCATGCCGCCCACTCGGAATGCGAGATCTCGTCGAGCGTCCCGCCGAGGTGCACCGTCCCGGCGCGGCGGCAGTCCTCGGCGCGCCACGGGATCGGCCCGTCAAGCGCCCAGTCGACCTTGAACGCGGCCGGCCCGTGGCGGTAGTCGAGCAGCCGCCGCTCGTACCGCTCCGGCAGCCGCCCGCGGGCGAGGCGCACGAGCTCCCGCGGCGAGACGTCCGCAACCACGAGCCGGTCGCGCGGCAGCTCGTCGACACGTGAGCCCGTCGCGATCGACCCTCCGAGCCCGCGCACCCGCTCCGCCAGCGCGTTGGCCAGCGACGATGCGCCGCCGCGCGAGGCCGGCCAGCCGACGGCGTGGCCGAGCACGGCGAGCGAGAGGCCGAAGCCCGCGCTCGGCCGCCGCTCGAGCGGCAGCAGCGAGTGCGCGCAGTGGCCGGCGAACCAGGCCCGCGCGCGCTCCGACTCGAACAGCGACTCCGAAGCCGAGCGCGCATCCGCGAGCGCAGCGCGGGCGGCCCGTGCCAGCCGCGAAAGGCCCACCGCCCGTGCGGCACGCAGCGTTTGGCGTGGCGGCGGGGGGACGCGGCCGAGGAGAGCCGGGGCAAGCTCGTCCCACGCCTCGACGAGCGGTTCCACGAGCCGCCGGTACGCCTCCCCGTCCCGGCCGAGGCCTTCGGCGGTCTCGGCGATGCCGCGCTCGAGCATGACGGCGGTGCCGTCGTCCAGCGGATGGGCCGCCGGCGCGTCAGGGTGCACCCACTCGACGTCGAGGTCGAGCATCCGAAAGAACGGCGAGCCCACGCCGAGCGGCTGCACCGTCGCGCAGATGTCGTGGACGAACCCCGGCAGCGTGAGCTCGGCAGAGTGCAGGCCGCCGCCGACCCAGTCCGCCGCCTCCCGCACCTCGACCTCGACCTCGCCCTGCAACAGCGTGATCGCGGCCGCGAGGCCGTTCGGCCCCGAGCCCACCACGAGCGCACGGCTCACGCCGCCCGGAGCCGCCGCAGCGCGGGCCCGAGCGCCTGGCCGCCGCGCAGCACGGGCTCGAAGAGGTCGCCGTGCTTCTCCACGCGCGCCAGCGCCTCCCGCCTGCCGAAGTCCCGCGGCCGCACCTTCTCGCCGAGCTCCTCCCAACGCAGCGGCGTCGAGACGGGCGCGCCGGGCTTCGGCCGCACGGAGTAGGCCGACGCGATCGTCTTCCCATGGCCGTTCTGACGGTGGTCGACGAGCACTCCTTGCCGCTTCTTCTTCAGCCACTCCGTCGTCACGAGACCGGGATGCCCCGCCTCGAGCCCCCGCGAGACACGCTCGGCGAGCTCGTACGTCTCGGGATACGAGTAGCGGCGCGCGATCGGCACGAGCACGTGGATCCCGTCGGCCCCGCTCGTCTTGACATACGACTCCAGCTCCAGCCCCTCGAGCGCCTCCCGCACGAGGTGCGCTACCTGGATTGCCTGCGCGAACCCGTTGCGCGACTCGGGCGGATCGAGGTCGAAGACGACGTAGTCGGGCCGCTCCGGCTTGTCGACGCGCGAGTACCACGCGTTCATGTCGATGCAGTTCATCTGCACCATCCACACGAGCGCGGCCGGCTCGTTGACGAGCGCGAAGTCGACGAGCCGAGAGCCACCCTCGCGCGGCCAGGTCCGGAACTGACGCGTCGGCAGCCACGACGGCTTGCCTTTCGGCACCTGCTTCGCGAAGTACGGCGGCGCGTAGATCCCGTGGGGGTAGCGCTTGAGCGTGAACGGCCGGTCTCGCAGGTGCGGGACGATGGCGTCACCGATCTCGGCGTAGTACTCCGCGAGGTCGCCCTTCGTCACGCCGTCCTCTGGGAACAGGACGCGATCCGCGCTCGTCAGCCGGACGGTGTGGCGGCCTACCCGCAGCTCGTCGCTCATCGGGCGAGCCGCGTCCAGACGAGCTCGTGGCGGAGCGGGAGGCCGTAGGGGCCGGCCAGGAGCGGCCGGACCCGCTCGAACAGCAGCATGCGCTCGCCGGGCGGGAGCGCCGCGAGGGAGCTCGTCGTCGAGTAGAGCGTGAGCAGCGTCTCGACGTCGACGGTCAGCTCGTCGTCAGCCCGTTCGTAGCGGAGCGGCTCGAACGACGACTCGGCGAACGCGTCGTCCCACGGCGGCCGGCGCTTGGGCTGCGACCGCTCCCAGGGCCCGCTCAGCAGCGCCAACGCCGTGTCGGGCAGCGGCGGATCGGTCTCCCACCAGTGCGTGGAGACGATCGCGAGGCCGCCGCCGGGCCGCAGCACGCGCGCGAGCTCCGGAATCGCCGCCTCGGGATCGAACCAGTGGAACGCCTCGCCGACGAAGACGGCGTCCACGCTCGCCCGACCGAGCGGGATGGCCTCCGCGCTCCCGGCGAGCGCTCCGCCGTGTACCGCGCGCATCCGCTCGTCCGGCTCGACGGCGACGACGTCGGCGAAGCGGCGGCGCAGCTCCTCGGTCAGGCGCCCGGTCCCAGCGGCGAGGTCGAGGACGCGCGCGCCCGCGTCGAGCTCCAGCGCCTCCTGCGCCCTGTCGAGCAGCATCTGCGAGTAGGGCGGCCGGACACGGTGGTAGGTGTCCGCCACGTTGCCGAAGCTGAGCCCGAGCTCAGTCACGCGTCGCCCACTCGAAGTACGTGCGCAGCTGGAAGGTGTACTCGCCGTCGGGGAGCAGCGACGCGAGCTCCGCGAGCACCGCGTCGCGGTCGCCCCGGTTGGCGATCCAGCTGACGGATGCCGCGAACGCAAGCACCTCGTCGCGGCTCGAACGCTGCTCGTGGTCGACGGAGCCCTCATGCATGTCGCCGAACGGGGTTCCCTCGAAGACGTCGTCGGGGATCGGAGGCGGCCGCATCGCGTCGTACAGCTCCTCCAATCGCAGTCGATACTCGTCCGGGAGCGGATACGGGTCGATCGCATCGTTCCAGAGGCGCGCGAGCACTCCGCCGGGCCGCAGCACACGGGCGATCTCGCCGACCGCGACGGCGTTGGCGAACCAGTGGAAGGCCTGCCCCGTGAAGACGGCGTCCACGGAGGCCTCGTCGAGCGGGATCGCCTCCGCCACACCCGGCAGCGCCCCGGCCTGCGGAACACGCTGGGCGAGGATCGCGCGCAGCTCCGAGAGTGGCTCGAGCGCGATCACGCGCGCGTACCGGGCGGTGAGCACACGCGTCAGCTTCCCGGTCCCGGCGCCGACGTCGAGCACCGTCGCCTCGGCCGCGACCGGGATCAGGTCGAGCACCTCGGGCGGCCAGCCCGGCCGGCCCCGCTCGTACGCGTCGGCGACGCGGTGGAAACTGCGGGCCTGCTCGCTAGCCGACACCGGCGAGCAGAGACGAGCGCTGTTCCTTGACCATCTCGCGGGCGATCACGAGCCGCTGGATCTGGTTCGTCCCCTCGTAGATCTGGGTGATCTTCGCGTCCCGCATCATCCGCTCGACCGGGTACTCCTGGATGTAGCCGTACCCGCCCAGGATCTGCACGGCGTCCGTCGTGACGTCCATCGCGACGTCGGTGCAGTAGAGCTTCGCCATAGCGGAGATCTTCGTCAGCTCGGAGCCGTCGGCGCCCTCGTCGATCAGCTGCCCGCACTTGTAGAGCAGCCCGCGTGCGGCCTCGCACCTGGTCTCCATGTCGGCCAGCATCCCGGCGATCAGCTGGTGCTGCGCGATCGGCCTGCCCATCGTCTCGCGGCTCTTGGCGTACTCGAGCGCGTAGTCGGTCGCGCCCTGCGCGAGGCCCAGGCCCTGCGCGCCGATCCCCGGCCGCGACCGGTCGAGGATGCGCATCGCCAGCCGGAAGCCCTCCCCTTCCTCGCCGAGCAGGTTGTCGGCGGGGATGCGGCACTCGTCGAGGAAGATCTCGCCTGTCGTCGAGCCCTTGATCCCCATCTTCGGCTCGATCCGGCCGACCTCGAACCCGGGCGCGTCGGCCTCGACAACGAACGCGGAGATGCCCGAGTGCCCGGCCTCCGGGTCGGTCTTGGCGAAGACAACGTACACATGTGCCACGCCGGCGTTCGTGATGAACCGCTTGCCGCCGTTCAGGACGTACTCGTCGCCCTCCCGGCGAGCCTCGGTGCGCATCGCAGCCGAGTCGGAGCCGGACCCGGGCTCGGTGAGCGCGTACGCGGGCAACCACTCGCCGCTCGCGAGGTGCGGCAGCCAGCGCGCCTTCTGCTCGTCCGTGCCCGCGAGCTTGATCCCGAGCGAGCCGAGCTCCTGCACGGCCAGGATCAGGCCGGTCGTGGCGCAGACCTTCGAGAGCTCCTCGATCGCCACGAGCACCATCAGCGCGCCGGTGCCCGTGCCGCCGTACTGCTCCTCGAACGGCAGCCCGAGCAGGTCGTGCTCCCGCATCAGCTCGACCAGGTCCCACGGGAACTCGGCCGCCTTGTCGATCTCGGCCGCCCGCGGCGCGACGCGCTCGCGCGCGAGGTCGCGCACGAGGTCGCGAATCTCGCGCTGCTCGTCGCTCAGCGGCTCGGCCGGCACTCCGGTGAGTCTAGGAGGGATTGGCGGGACGGTGCACGCCCTAGGGGTGCGCTGGTCGTTCCGAGGCAAGGACGCAGGGAGCGTTCGTACCTGGAGGTACGGACGCGACTGAGGACGCAGCATCGGGGCGAGCAGCGCGGCCCTAGGGCCTCGCCACTGTGTCGCCAAGCCCTCCTAGAGAAGGATCTTCAGCGCGACGTGCGAGGGGCAGCCGCGCTCGAGCAGCGCCACCGCCTCGTGGAGGTCGACATGGAGCTCGCTGGCCAGCACCTCCGCCTCGAAGCGCCGGCAGTCGGCGCGCCGGAGCTGCTCCCGCCGCCAGGCGACCACCTGGTCTCCGGTGGCGCGCTGCTGCAGGAGCTCGGCGGTCGTCATGGCCTCAGCGAACGCGTAGCCGAAGCGAGATGGGTTGGAAGCCGGACCTGGACGCCTTGATCACGAGGATGCCCTTGCGCTTCGGCTTGAGCACCATCATCGCGCTGCCGAAGACGTTCGTCCGGGCCTTGCGGGCGCGAAGGCCCGCACCGGCGGCCCGGAGCTTGGCGCCGCCCACCCCGCCTGCCGTCTCGAAGTCCGACACCATGATCGTCAGCATCGTCCGCTTGCGGTGCTTCAGAGTGCCCTGCGCGGCGATCTCCATCCTGCGGATTCGCGTGATCAGCTGCGGCTGCGTGAAGTCGCCCACGTTGTCGCCCTCGTCCTGTGCGGCGACGCGCCAGTAGAGCCGGCCGGTGTTCAGCGTGCGCCAGCCGGAATACCTGAGGGTCGGCGCATACGAGGTGTTGTCGGTGAGGATGTTCTCCACCGGCTGGGCGAAGTCGGGCGTGCCGGCGATCTGAACGCGGTAGCGCCTCGCGCCGGCCTTCGCGTTCCAGCTGAGCAGGATGTGGCTCATGTCGAAGTCCGCATGGGCGCCCGACGGCTCGGTGATCGTCCTCGTGAACGAATAGGTGGCGGAGTACGCCCCCGGGGTCAGTCCGAAAGGCGACTTCGGAAACTCGGCGCGAACGCGCCAGTGGAAGATGCCCGTCCCGTACATCAGGACCGGAGTCGCCGACGGGGCCCGGAGGCCGCTGAAGTCCCGGTGCGTCCCGTCCGGCTGATCGACCGAGAAGTCGTACGAGACCGCGCCCGGGACGGGTGTCCAGCTCCAGTTCGGGATCGCGTCGCCGCGAGTCAGGTTGCCCGCCAGCCCGACGGGGGCCGCGAGCTTCTTGCGGAACGTCCAGGCGCCGGACACCGCGTTCGACCAGGTCAGCCCGATCCCGTTCTCGTCGTTCGCGCGGACGCGCCAGTACAGGATCGTGTCCGCCGGGTACGTGCTGTTGCTCGAATAGGCGGTCGATGCCGTGGTCACGTCGTCGATCGGGTTGCCGAAGCTCGGATCCTGCGACACCTGCAACCGGTAGTTGCGCGCGCCCAGCACCGGCGTCCACTGGAACCGCGGCTGGTCGAGGAAGATGCTCCCGCCGGCCGGGAAGACGCTCGCCGGCGGCGCGGACCGCTTCTGGAACGAGCCCACCGAGGAGGTCGGCACGCCGAGCGGCAGCGCGTCGCTTCCGTTGGCAGCGGTCGCGGGCAGGACCGCCCAGTAGTACGTGGTCGTCTCGTCTGGGTACGTGGTCGGCACGAACGTGTTCCGCGGCGCGTAGGCGGGCACGCGCGTGAATCCCTCGTCGACCACGTTGGTGAAGTTCGCGTCCTTGGCCACGACGACGAAGTAGCTGTTCGCGCCCATCAGCGGCTTCCAGGTGAAGAGCGGCGTGCGCCCGGTCGTCGTGCCGGTCACGGGGCCGAGGTAGTCGCCCGCGCAGGGGTAACCGGCGAGGCAGGGAAGCGAGTTCGCGGGGTGCGCCGGGTCCGGGTAGCCGGTCCAGTCGAAGGCCGGGCCCGCGGGGACGGTCGAGTCGGTGCCGCCGTTCTGCAGGTAGGTGTAGTCGCCCCAGACCTCCTGGTTCACCGGCGAGCGGTCGCTCCGTGCCCGGACCCTGAAGCAATACGTACCAAGGTCGAGCGTCCCAAACGTGTCCGCAGCCACGGTCCCCTGCCAGAAGACCGGGTTGTTGAGCCCCGGGTTGCCGAGCGGAGTCCACTCGGGTACCGAAGTCTTCCTGACGTACTGAGGGGAGGCTGCCCAGGCGCAACTGGTGCCGTTCCAACCGGCGGCCTGCACCTCGTAGCTGGCGGCGCCGGGAACGGGGTCCCAGCGGATGACCGGCACCAGCGTCTGGTAGCCGGCCGCGACCGGCTCGACGTCCGTGCCGGGGTCGGCAAGGTTGTCGCGCATGCGCAGGTTCTTGATGCTCGTGCCGGGAACCGGCCCCGCAGGAGACACGTTGTCGAAGCTCTTCGTGAAGCTCGGACCGACATTCCACTGACCTGCGTGCCCGTCCATGTCGAGCGCGCGGACGCGCCAGTAGTACGTGTTGTTCTTGAACACCGTCGTCGGCGAGATCGAGGTGTCGATCGTCGTGCCCGTGCAGCAGACCTTCGAGCCGATTGCGAACTCCTGCGTGGGATTGATCTCCACCTCGTAGCGGGCCGCGCCCGGGACCGGATCCCAGCTGAAGCGCGGATCGAACAGCTCGGGAGCCGACGCGAGGTCGATCACGCGAGGTGTCGTCGCCGACGGCCAGACCCACGTGAACGAGCCCGCCGCCGACGAGACGCCGCGATTCCCCTCGGCGTCGAGAGCGGTGACGCCCCAGTAGTAGGTGCCCGACGCCAGCGCGGCAGCCGGGGTGAACGTCGTCGCCGAGGTCTCGATCGGCCTCGTCCCGACGTTGACCGTGATGAGCGAGCCGAGAGCCGGGTCGGTTGCCACCGAGACCAGGTACTTTCGTGCACCCGGAACCGGTAGCCACGTCAGCTTCAGCGGCGTCCCCGGATAGGTGATCTGGGCGCCCCCGACCGGCGAGACTAGCGTCGTCTTCGAGGCCCAGTTCTTGCGGAAGGAGCGGCCGTGCGACCAGCCCGACGGCGTCCCGTTCTTGCCGATCGCACGGACGCGCCACCAGTAGGCCCCGTTCGGGGCCGTCTGGGTCAGCGTCGCGCGCGTGTTCTTCGTCCGGAAGTCGTCCTTGCCCCCGCCGAGCACCGGCGAGTTGAAGCCCGGGTCGGCGGCGACCTGGACCTCATACTCCTTGGCGCCCGCGACCGGAGTCCACGCGAACGCCGGCATCGCGCCGACTGCGGCACCATTGGCCGGACTGATCGGCACCGGGACCTTGACTGCTCCCGCCGCTCCCCCTGCGAGGGCCACACCGACCGCGATTGCAGCGGCGACCACCGCAGAGAAGCGGCGGGAGTGCCTCCGCAGCAATGACTCGAGCATGCCCATCTCGCTGCTCTCGACTATCCGCCAACGATGCCCGGCGAGGATCGCCGGATGGTCTAGGTCGGACTGCCCATTTCGCTCGGTCCGGGTCGAGTGGCGATCGCTCATGCGTTGCCCACGCCTAGTAGACGAACGGGATGAGCCGGCGCGGGACGCGCGCGAGGTACTCGGAGTAGGCAGGATCGCCGACGAGCATCCGCTCCTCCTCCTGCATTCGGACGATCTGTGCGCCGGTGGAGACGAGCAGCAGGAGCACGTTCACGCTCGAGGGGTTCTCGGCGACGTACGCGAGGTAGCTGATCAGGTAGCCGAAGTAGGCCGGGTGACGGACGAGGCGGTAGGGCCCTTGCGTCTTCACCCCGCGGTTCGCCGCAACGATCCCGAAGGATCGGCCCAGCGTCCCCAGGCTGAGCAGCGCCACTGCCACGCCGACGAGCTGCAGGGCCTCGCAGTACAGCTCTGGCAGGCCGCCGGAGGCCGGCCGAGCCAGGAGCATCGCGAAGCTTCCCACCGGCGCCGCCGCCCAGGCGAGGCGCCTGGAGCTGACCTGGGCCGTCGGCCGGCGGACGACGAAGAGCACCGCGACCCACGCCTCGAGCAGCGTCGTGCCGAGGCCGGAAGGTTCGCCCGTGGCGCGCCAGCGTTCGAAGTTCGCCCAGGCGAAGCCCGCGAACAGGATCACGAGCAGCGCCCGCGAGAGCACGCTTGCGGCACGTCCACGCATCACGTCGAGCGTAGGAGCCCCTTCGGGACCCCTGCACCGGCAAAAGGCTTGAGCGGGATGGCGTAAGGTCCTGGTTGGTGCCGATCCTCGTCGTCAACCTCGTGCTGGGCGTCGTGCTCGTCGCGACGGTCGCCGTCGGGGCCGGCCGGTCGTCCACCGGCACGTCTTCCGAGCGGCAACGGGTGCTGGGCTGGCTCCTGATCGCGCTGCCGCTTCCGCTCGCCGTGGTCATCGGGGTCTTCGGGCCGCCGCTTCCGCCCGGCCTCGCGGAGACTACGTTCGTTGCCGGCGTGGCCGCCTTCGTCGCCGGCTCACTGCTCGTCCTGCGTCGGGACGGTCGGGACGACTCCCGCGGCAGCACCGATCCCGAGACGCCGCCCTGGTGGCCGGAGTTCGAGCGCGAGTTTCGCTCCTACGCGCGACGCAGCTCGCGGCCGCGGGTGCCCAACTAGGGCTTCAGTTCCGCGGCGCGTCACGCCGATGTGAGAACATGGTGAGCACTTGAGCGTTCACGCGTTTGTCCTCGTAATGCTCGGCGGTTCGGCCGCGCTTGCGCTCTGGATCCTGGCGCGGTACTCGAACTTCGGGCCCCGCACGCTCATCTGGGCGATCATCCACGTGGTCGCCGCGATGGTGCTCCTGCAGTTCGT
>Ga0126312_10002532_pt1 | contig 12228 bp, 9 predicted proteins | sample Plot104A_FD_92537 | JGI IMG/M metagenome (GOLD analysis project Ga0126312, IMG submission 92537) | Serpentine soil microbial communities from UC McLaughlin Reserve, CA, USA - Plot104A | ecosystem: Environmental > Terrestrial > Soil > Grasslands | place: USA: UC McLaughlin Reserve, Lake County... | reverse complement strand
GGCGAAGTACAGCGCAGTGTGTCCGCGCTCCTCCACGACTTGCGCCATCGCCGCCGGATCAACGGCGTCATGCGTTGCGAAATAGCCGATCCCCGTCTGCATCGAGGCAGCGTCGCAAATGCGCCCGCGTAAGCAAAGCGGGCCGAGGGAGGGGTACCAGAGCAGCTGCGCGAGTTCCAGCTTCGAGCAGCCGACTGCCTCAGCGCATGCGGCGGCGAGCGCCGGCTAGCTGCGCATCGGACGAGACGCGAGCAATGAGGCTGTCCTGACGACGGGCTGCCGCTTTGCCTGGCTGGGCGGGCGTCACGCAGCGACGCCCTGCGCTGCGGTCGGGGCGTCCGGCTCGTCGTAGCGAAGGTTCGAGCGGACCTCCCTCGGGTCGGCAAAGGTGCGACGTAGCGCTTGGACTCGGAGGTGCGCGACGCGGCACTCGTCTACGCCGAGGAGCTTCCACCGGGGTCAGCGCCGCGAGGTCGACGGCGCCGTTCATTCTTCACCGCCTGGAGGTCGCGTCGCTGCTCTATTTGGGCAGTTGTGGCACGGCGTCTGCTTACGGCGGCGATCGGCGCGCTGGAGAGCTCGGGCTGATGATCAGTCGCAGCGTCTGACCAGCTGGCCATCGCTCACTTGGTGCATCAGCGCTAGTGACCTTGCCATCGCGGTCGGTTTGATGCTCCCGCTCTCATTCTCGTAGGGCTTATCGAGGAACCGCACCAGAAGCAGCCCGGAGACGACGATCGTGGTGATCGCTGCGATCATCGCCGCCTGCGGAAGCCAAGCCTCCTCTGGATCAGCGAAGAGGCAAACGGTAGCGATGACAGTGACGGCACCGATGATGAGGATCAACCATATGACGGGGGCGACAACGGGCGCGGCCTCGGAGACTCGTCCCTGACGTCCCTTTCGTCGCTCCCCGTTGGAAGAGGCCCATTCATCGAAGGCGGCGGTTTGCTTGGAGTCCGCGATCGGCGCCTCTTCGGCCTCGTTCTCCATCGCCGCGATCCGCGCCTCGACTGCCGGACTCGTCCTTCCGTCTCGCATCGCCGGCCACTCTTTGGAAATGACCTCGCGGGCGTAGCACGCCACCTGCCGCTGAAGTTCCTTGCTTGCCTTCGAGTCGAATAGATCGGCGGCGTGGAACATGGCGAGCGTGGCCGTCGCCTCGGCTTGTGCCTCGGACTTCGCGCCTAGATAGCTCTCGAAGGACACCAAGAAGACGAACGCGAGAATCACCATGTATGCGGTGCCTACCACGGTGTAGAGGGCGCCCGCCGGAACCAGGTCCTTGAAGTACGTGCCTGGCGGTGCGACGCGGCGCACCACGAGCACGCCGATTACAGCCGTCGCAGCTGCACCGACGATGATGAGCGCGGCTAGCCAGAGCTCCATAGCCTAGCCCGAGCCGGACGATCCGATCCTGGGCTGATGTCGTAAACGCGATCGTCCCCCCACCTCAGTCGGAGGATCCGGAAAGCATCCGCATGACCTCATCACGTCGGGCGGGTCACCCCATCGCCAGCTCGGCAATGCGGGAATCGACCGCGAGCACCCATGCCTGCTCTCTGGACCACCGCTGGACTCTACGTCCTCACGCGTCATCGCTACGCCTGGGGTAGGGTGATGATCCCCGCTGTTGCCCGTGGCGACGCCGGCGTCCGCGAGTTCGCTCGGTCTGCGCGGCGGTGAGCATCGGCTCGAGGTGCCCGAAGTCCGGCAGCACGCCCCGGACACCAACCCCCTTGTGCGACAGCCGCGGCCTCGATGCGATAGTCGCTACTGCGATCGCTGGCGACGAGCAGCAAGTAACCCCTTCTTGGGCGTGCCAAGCGCGTTGACCGGGTCGCTCATCAGTGAGAGCATCGACCGGTCCAGGCGATCACAGGGGGAGCAATGGTGCGTCTATGTCGGGTCTTCTTGGTAGTCGCCGCCATCGCCGCGGTGACCGCTCCGTCGGCGGCCGCCGTCCCTGACAGGCAGCTGCCCGGGCTGCTCGGGGACATGTGGACGACGATCCTTGAGACGCCGGTCGCCGACAATCCACTCGCGGGCGGCGACCCCTGCATTCAGCTCGGTGCGAACATCGTTGCTCCATTCGGCGGCGGGTCGGAATTCACGTGCGTCGTCAAGCCAGGGACGAGGGTCTTCGTGGCCGCCTACAGCGCCGAGTGCAGCACGGTCGAGGGTTCACCGTTCCACGGGGACAACGAGGACGAGCTGCGCGATTGCGCGAGGGACAATGTCGTTGAGTTCGAACCCGTGACCGCCACCCTCGACGGCCGGCCGATCGCGCTCACCCAGGTCCAGACCGCGGTGCTGAACTTCGTCCTGCCACCGGACAACATCTTCGGGCTGGAGGCGGGGACGACGGGTCAGTCGGTGGGGGACGGGTGGGTCGCGCTGCTGCACCCGCTCACGCCCGGGTCGCACGAGATCCAGATCTTCACGAACGGGAACGACCTCGCAAACACCACCACCATCGAGGTTCAGCCCGGGGCCTGACGCCTCGGCAACGCCAGGGACAGGACCCCACGGGCCGACCGAGCTGGGCGCACGCGATCGCCTGGCTGGCGCGCGAAGTGCGACGCCCCGCCGAGGGAGGGGCGGCGCGGCTCCGCGTGTTGGAGACGGCAGACGTCGACCGACGACGGGGCCGCGCGCCGCGTACTCATGTGGGCACGTCTCGAAGGCGCTGGCGACACGCTTTCCGGCCCACGGGCAGAAGCGCTTGGGCGGTGACTGCTGCTTTCGCCTGGAGAGCAGAGCGCTTCGCTCATGGCCGGCGCCGTCGCGCTCGGCAGGGGCCGGCGCCTATTCACTGAGCCCCGCCCTGCGGCTGGTCGACATTCGGACCACGGGCAGCGGGGTGACGATCCGCGTCTACCAGTCAGCGGGCGAGCCGCCTACCGGACGTTCGCGCCATCGGACACCGTGGAGATCACCGGCCCGCCTGATTGACACGGGCAAACCACGCCACGGCGTCGCTGATCGCCTCGTCGGCCGGGCGCCACGCGTAGCCGAGCTCGCGTACGGCCTTGGCGCTGGAGAAGTGAAGCGGATGGCGGGCGAGCCGTGTCTCATCGAGGTTGAGCAGCTCGAACTCTAGCCCCAGCGCGCGGCCGGCGGCGTCAGCGGCGTGCGCGGCGGCCAGGGCAACCGGGTACGGGATCGCGAGGCGTGGCGCGGCGCGTCCGGCGTGCGCGGCGATCAGCGCGAAGGCGTCGCGCAGGGAAAGGTTGTCGCCGCCGAGCAGGTAGCGCTCGCCGGCGCGGCCGCGCTCAAGGGCGAGGCGATGCCCGTGGGCCACGTCGGCGGCGGCGACGAGGTTGATGCCGGCCCGTGGAATGTAAGCGCGGATCTGCCCGCGCATCACGCCCAGCACCATGCGCCCGCTGGGCGTCGGCCGGCGGTCGAACGGACCGATGGTCGTCGTCGGGTTGACCACCACCACGTCCTGGCCGGACCGCGCCGCCTCGAGCGCCACGCGTTCGCCGTCGACCTTGGTGCGCTTGTAGGGGATGCGCAGCTCCCAGTCCGGCGGCGCGTCGTCCTCGGTCGCCGGGCGGCCCGTCACCGGGCCGCAGGTGGCAGAGCTGCTGGTCACGACGACGCGGCGCCGGCCTCCACGCGCCGCGGCCGCGAGCACGGCGCGGGTGGCCGCGACGTTGACCGCCTCCATCGCGGGGGCGTCCGCCCGCGCGTAGCTGTAGAGGGCCGCGACATGAATCACGGCAGCGCACCCCTCGGTCGCCCGCTCGAGCGCGGCGGTGTCGCGGAGGTCGGCTGCGACGTGCTCGGCCACGTGCGCCTCGGGCGGCGGCTCGCTGCGGCACAGCGCCCGCACGTCGGCGCCGGACTCGGCCAGCTCGCGCGCGACGTGGGCACCGATCAGACCGCTCGCCCCGGTGACGAGGACCCTCACCGACCGGTTAGCGCCCGGACCGACTCCTTCAACGAGCGGGTGGTGGCCAGGACGGCGGTCGGCTCGTAGCCGCAGTGCGCCATGCAGTTGTCACAGCGCGGGTCGCGGCCGCGGCCGTACCGGTCCCAATCGGTGGTCTCGATCAGCTCCTTGTATGTCTTGGCGTAGCCGTCGGCCATCAGGTAGCACGGCCGCTGCCAGCCGAAGAGCGAGTAGCTGGGGATCCCCCACGCGGTGCAGCCAAAGTCGACCTTGCCCTCGAGGAAGTCGAGGAACAGCGGCGAGTGGTTGAGCCGCCAGCGCTTCCGGCGGCCGTCGGCGAACGCGGCCCGGAACAGCGCTCGGGTCTGCTTGACGCCGAGGAAGTGGTCCTGGTCGGGTGCCTTCTCGTACGCATAGGCCGGCGAGATCATCATCTCGTCGACCTCGAGCTCGTCGTTGAGGAAGTCGAGCACGCGGCGCACCGTGTCGGGCGAGTCGTGGGTGAAGAAGGTCGTGTTCGTGGTAACGCGGAACCCGCGCGCCTTGGCGGTGTGGATGGCAGCGACGGCCTTGTCAAAGACGCCGTCGCGGCCCACCGAGTGGTCGTGGCGCTCGCGCAGGCCGTCCAGGTGCACGGCCCAAGCGAAGTACGGCGAGGGCTCGAAGCGGTTGAGCTTGCGCTCCATCAGGATCGCGTTCGTGCACAGGTAGACGAACCGCTTGCGCGCGACCAGCTCGCCCGCGATCTCGTGGATCTCGGGATGAATCAGGGGCTCGCCGCCGGCGATGGAGACCATCGGCGCCCCGCTCTCCTCGATCGCCCCCACCGCCTGCTCGACGCTCATCCGCCGACGCAGCACGTGCTCGGGATGCTGGATCTTGCCGCAGCCCGCGCAGGCCAGGTTGCACTGAAACAGCGGCTCGAGCTCGACGAGGAGCGGGAACCTCTCGCGCCGCGCGAGGCGCTGACGGGCCAGGTATGTGCCCATGCGGATGCTCTGCCGGAAGGGAACGGGCATGACCTCAGTTTCCTCTTCTGATCTCCGGTGGCAGCTTGAAGCGCGTGGTTTCCGTAGTGACCGACCGCTCGGAGACCTCGAGTGGCCCCAGCACGGCGAGCGCGTCGAGCACGCGCGCAACCAGGCGCTCGGGGGCCGAGGCCCCGGCCGTGAGCCCGACCGTCCGGCGATTGACGAGCCAGGCGGGGTCGACCTCGCTCTCGTCATCGATCAGACGCGCGGTGGTGCCCGCCCGCTCGGCGACCTCGACCAGGCGGCGCGAGTTGGACGAGTTCCTCGAGCCGACAACGAGCACGACGTCGCATTCGGGGGCGAGGGCGCGCACCGCGTCCTGGCGGTTCTGCGTCGCGTAGCAGATGTCGTCGCTGGCCGGCCCGACGATGCGCGGGAAGCGCTCGCGCAGCACCTCGATGACGTCGCGGGCCTCGTCCACGGCCAGCGTCGTCTGGGTGAGGTAGGCGACGCGATCGGGATTCTCGACCTCGACCGTGGCCGCCTCGCGGGCATCGGCGACCACGCGGATCGCCGCGGGCGCCTCGCCGCGCGTCCCCTCGACCTCGTCATGGCCGTCGTGACCGACGAGCACGACCGTGTAGCCGCGCCCGGCGAACCGGCGCGCCTCGGCGTGGACCTTGCTGACCAGTGGGCAGGTCGCGTCGACCGTCCGCAGGCGGCGGCGCACCGCCTCCTCGCGGACGTGTGGCGACACGCCGTGGGCGGAGAACACCACGTTCGCGCCTTCCGGCACCGCGTCGATCTCGTCTACGAAGACCACGCCGCGCCGCTCGAGGTCGGCCACGACGTGGGCGTTGTGGACGATCTGCTTGCGCACATAAAGCGGGGGTCCCGTCTGGTCGAGCAGGCGCTCGACGACGTCGATCGCACGCTCGACCCCGGCGCACGAGGCGCGCGGCGCCGCGAGGACCACCCGTCGTGACGCGATGGCCTTGCTCCAGCCGGCGAGTACGCCCGCCGCCTCGCGCAGCGCGCGGTGGGCGGCGCGCCAGCCGCCCAGCGTGGCCAGCGGACGGCGCAGCTCGCGCCCCGGCGTGTCGACGAGGGCCCGGACGACGGCGAGGGGGCGACCGGCGGCTGCGGGCGCAAGCCACGCCGACTCCATGTCGGCAGCGACGGCGCCGTCGGCGGCCAGCCGCGCGCGGTCCGCGCCGGTGACGAGCCGCGGCCGCGAGACGATGGGCCCGGTATGGACGGACAGGCCGCGGCGCCGCAGCATCCCCGCCAGCAGCTCGGCACCGCGCAGCTCGGTCGTGCCGGCCGGCCCGCGCACCTCGGTCGCGACCACGAGGTCGCCGACGGCGACATCGTCGCTCAGCCCGCCCGCGAAGCCGAGGATGCCGATCGCCGCGTGGTCGCCGTTGAGACGGGCGGCCGCACGGCGGGCCCGGCGCGGCCCCATGCCGGTGTGCACGGTGCGTACCCCCGGCGCACCGGCGCGGACGGCGCGCGCCTCGACACGCAGCGGGGTCAGCAGGGCAAGGCTCATGCCGCCACCTTCGCCGTGCTCCCATCCGGCGTCCGGCGGGCCGCGAGCGCCTCGGCCGCCGCGGCGTGGCCGCTGCGGACCGCGCCCTCCATCGTGGCCGGCCAGCCGGTGGCGGTGAATGCGCCGGCGAGCACCAGGCCGGGGATCGCGGTCCGCGGCCCGGGCCGAAGCGCCCGCACGCCGGGCCCGGCGTGGAAGGTGGCGGCGTGCTCGCGGGTGACGAAGAAGCGGCGCACGGCCGCGGTGCGCGCGGCCGGGAGCAGCTCGGCCAGCGCGGGCTCGTAGCGCCGGCGCAGCTCGTCCGGACTCGACGCCATCTCGCGCACGGCGCCCGAGAGGGAGACGGCGAGGTACTGGCCCCGCTCGACTCCCGCGGCGCGCGTCCGGTCGAAGACGTACTGCACCGGGCTCCGCACCGCCGCGGCGAAATCGAGGTCGAGGACGCGGCGGTCATAGACCACATGCAGGTTGACGATCGGCGAGGTTCCGAGCCGGCGCAGGGCCGCGCGGTCGGGCAGCGCGCCGTCGGGCAGCAGGTCGGCCGCGCGGTCGTGCGGCACCGCTACCACCACCGCGTCGGCGTCCAACCGCTCCCCGGGGCCCTCGACGCCGAGCCCTCGGTCGCCGGACACGACGCGCTGCACCCGCCAGCGCGTGCGCACGTCGACGCCGGCCGCGGTCAGGGCGCGCGCCGCCGGCTCCGCGTGCACCGCAGACAGCGGCTCGCGCGCGTAGCCGATGTCGCCCCCGTCGCGCGCCCTGAGCAGCCCGGTCTGGAACACGAAGGCGGCGAGCGCCAACGACGCCTCGTTTGCGGGGAGGTTGAGCGTCGGAAGCGCGATCAGGTTCCACAGCGCTTCGATCGCGCTCGGACTCTGGCCGTGGTCGGCCAGCCAGGATCCGAACGTGCGCCTGTCCAGCGCCGGGTCGTCCGGATCGAGCCGCGCGAGCGCGACTGCCGCCCCGATCACGCCCGCGCGCTCGCGCGGGTTCAGGAACGGGTAGCGCAGCAGCGCCGGGGCGAGGTGCGCCGGCGCGGGCAGCGCGCCGCGCCGCAGCCAGCCGCGCCGGCCTCCCGGCGCCAGCACCGGAATGGCGAGCCGGGGCTGGAGCACCGTGGCCGGCTCCGCGCCGAGCCGGCGCAACAGCCGGCGGTACGCGGTGCAGCAGCGCAGGAAGACGTGCTGGCCGTTGTCGACGCGGAGGCCCTCGCGCTCGAACGAGTACGCGGCGCCGCCCAGCTGGGGACGAACTTCGACGAGCGTGACGTCGGCGCCGGCGCCGGCGCAGTCCAGGGCGGCGGCGATGCCGGCCAGCCCGCCGCCGACCACGACGACGCGGTGCGCGCTCATGCCCGCACCCCCGCGAGGCTGCGCACGGCCACCCAGGCCTTCTCCCAGGTCGGAAGGGACATCCGCCGTTCCAAGACCTCGTCCGGGTGCGTCTCGATCCGGGTCAGCAGCCGGCGGTAGATCCCGGTCATGGCCAGGACGCACGCGCGGCTGCGGGCATCGAGATGGTCAAGCAGCTTCAGCCCGCGGTCGAACCACTCGCGGTCGCGCGCGGCTTCGAAGCGAATCAGCTCCGCTGCCGCGGCGGGGGGCGCGGCGGCGAGATCGCCTGGGCACCCGAACCGGCGCAGGTCTTCGGCCGGAAGGTAGATCCGGCCGACGCCGAAGTCCTCGCGCACGTCGCGGAGGATGTTCGTGAGCTGCATGGCCACGCCGAGGTCGTCGGCGAGCGACCAGGCGCCGGGCCCGTTGTCGGTGCCGAACACCCCGAGGCACAGCCGCCCCACCGACCCGGCCACGTGGCGGCAGTAGACCACGAGCTCGTCAAAGGTTTCGTAGGTGGCGCCGCGCACGTCCATCTCGACGCCGTCGACGAGGTCCTCGAGCGCGTCGCGGGGGATCGGGAAGCGCGCGCACGCGTCTCCCAGCCCGACCAGCACCGCGTCGTCCGGCGGCGCCGCCAACCGGTTGAGGCTGGCCCGCCCCTCGGCGAGCGCCGCGAGCTTCGCCTCGCTCGGCAGCGACCCGTCGCCGATGTCGTCGATCCGGCGCGCAAATGCATACACCGCGCACATCGCACGGCGCTTGGCCGGCGGAAGGAGCCGGATGCCATAGAAGAAGTTGCGCGCCTCGTCGCGGGTGATCTGCTCGCACGTGCGGTAGGCCTGCGCAACATCCATGGTCATCGGCGCGTCCCCGCCAGCGTGGCCGCCAGCGCGCGCGCGTAGGTCGGCCGCGACGGCTGCGGTGGCCTGCCGGACACGTCGTAGCCCGCGCGCTGGATCGCGTCGAGCGCGGCGCGGCCGCCCGCGACGAACCCGGCGACGGCGAGCGCGGGGCGGCCACGCAGCGTCCGCACCAGCGGCGCTCCCGCAGTAAGCAGGCTCCGCGCCCGCCCCACTTCAAAGGCCAGCAGCGAGCGCACCTCCGCGCCGGCGGGCCGGCGGCGCAGGTCGTCGACCTCGCAGCCGAACCGCGCGAGGTCGGCCAGCGGGACGTAGACGCGCCCGCGGTCGAGGTCCTCGACGATGTCCTGCAAATGCTCGGTGAGCTGAAGGCCCGTGCAGATCGCATCGGCGAGCCGCACGCGCTCGGGCGTGGCCGCGCCGAGCACGGCGAGTACGAGCCGGCCAACGGGATTGGCCGACAGCTCGCAGTAGGCAAACAGATCGTCGATCGTCTCGTAGCGCGTGATCCGCTGGTCCTGGCGGTTCGCGGCTATCAGCGCCCGCAGAGGGTCGGGCCGGATGGCGCATGCGCGCACGGTGGTCGCGAGCCGCGCGGTGACCGGTAGCGTGGGGGCTCCCGCGTAGACGCGGTCAACCTCGGCGTCGAGCCAGTCGAGCAACGCCAGGCGATCGCCCGAGGCCTCGTCGCCCACGTCGTCAACGAGGCGGGCAAACCCGTACAGGGCGAGCAAGTGCCCGCGGACCCGTCGCGGGAGCACGCGGCTGGCCACGGGGAAGTTCTCCGTCGCGGCCTGCGCCATGACGATGGCCTCGGGCGGCAGGCCCGCGGGCGCCACGTCGACGCGGTGGGGAGCGAGTGCCGAGCCCGTCATGCCTCCGCTCCGACGTACCGCCCGAGCGCCATCAGCGGAAACACATGCCGGTACAGGTGGTAGTTGATGAGGAAGTCGCCCGGGAAGCCGGTGCCCGTGTACTCCGGCTCGTCCCATGTGCCGTCGGCTGTCTGGCGCTCGACCAGCCATGCAACGCCCCGCTCCACCGCCGGCGTCCGCTTGCCCGCGGCGAGCAGCGCGAGCAAAGCCCAAGCGGTCTGCGAGGCGGTGCTCTCGCCCCGCCCAATCCACGCCGGGTCGCGGTACGAGCGGCAGTCCTCGCCCCAACCCCCGTCCGGGTTCTGGTGCTCCTCGAGCCAGCGCACCGCCCGGCGCACGGCCAGGTGGTCCGGCGGAATCCCGTCGGCCACGAGCGCGGGCACCGCCGCGCCAATGCCGTAGACGTGATTGACGCCCCAGCGGCCGAACCACGATCCGTCGGGCTCCTGCTCGCCCAGCAGCCACTCGCGCGCGCGCCGGCGCGATTGCGCCGGCGCGCGCCGCTCTGCGGCCAGCATCTCGAGCGCATGGGCTGTGACGTCGGCGCTCGGCGGGTCGATGACCTCGCCGAAGTCCAGGAACGGCAACTCGCGGCACAGGCGCTGGTCGTGGTCGACGTCGAAGGCGCCCCACCCGCCCCCGGTGCACTGCATGCCAAGCGTCCAGTCCACGGCCCGGCCAATTGCCTCCTCCAGCCGGCCGGGCTCGGGATGATCGACGCGGCGCAGCGCCAGGACGACCTCGGCCGTGTCGTCGACGTCGGGATAGGTGTCGTTCTCGAACTCGAACGCCCAGCCCCCGGGCGCCAGCGCCGGACGCCGCACGGCCCAGTCGCCGCGCACGCGCACCTCCTCGCCGAGCAGCCAGTCGGCAGCGCGCAACAGCGCCGGATCGTCAGGCACCACGCCGGCGTCGGCGAGCGCCACGACGGCGAGCGCCGTGTCCCACACCGGCGACTGGCACGCCTCAAGCCGCCGGCCGCGCTCGTCCTCGATGATGAACCCGTCGAGGCCCTCCAGGCCGGCGCGCATCACCGGGTGGTCGAGCGCGTAGCCACGCACTCGCAGCGCGATCAGCGAGTACACCCAGGGCGGCTGGATCCCGCCCCAGGACCCGTCCGCCTCCTGGCGGCGGACGATCCAGCGCTCCGCGCGGCGCACCGCGAGGCGCCGCAGCGCGCGCACGGGCCGGCGTTCGTAGATCCGCAGCACGCGGTCGAGCGGCGCCAGCCGCGGCCGTGGCCCCGCGCTGCGCGGGCCCGGGCGGTCGGAGCGCAACTCGTCGATGCCGAATGCCACCGGCATTACCGGACGGTGGGCACTGACCACGGTGAGCGCCACGACGGTCTGGCGCGCCCAGCAGGCGAAGTCGTACACATCGAGCGGCACCCGGCGGGGCAGGAGCATGACCTCGGGCGGCAGCGGCGGAAGCTGGGTCCACGCCCACAGCCCCAACAGCGCCAGCCACAGACGGGTGAACACCCGCGCCGCCTCCACCCCTCCGGCCTCGCGGATGAACGCCGCGGCGCCGAGCATGTGCGCTTCCCCAGGCGCGTCGCCCACCAGCCGGAGCGCGACGTAGGCCTCCACCGTCGTGGACAGGTCGCCGGGACCCCCGTAAAAGTTCGCCCACGTGCCGTCGGGCCGCTGCTGGGAGCGGATCCAAGCCGCCGAGCGCTCGGACGGCTCGCGCTCGCGCACCCCGAGGAACTCGCGCAGGAAGAGATCCTCGGCGTCCATCGTCACGTTCGTCTCGAGCTCGGCCTTCCACCAGCCGCCAGGGTCCTGGCGGGCCAAAAGGTGATCGCGCGCGAGCACGAGCGCACGCGCGGCGTTCGACGGCGCGCCGACGGGCGATGCCGAGGTCGCGACTCCTGCTTCCCGCTGCACGAATCCCAGGGGCGTCCTCACGAACAATCTGCGCGGAGATTAACGAGCGGCGTCCCTCGACCCTCGACTCCCGACTTGCCTCGCCGCCGGCGAGCGCGACGAACTGGTTCGCCATCCATGACAGAGATCGCGCACGATCTCGCGACCCGACAATGAAGCCACGCTGTCAGACCGCGAGGAGCGCGCAAGCGGGCAGGACGCCAGAACTGGATGGACAGGCGGTCGTGGTCACCGGCGGCAGCGCCGGGGTCGCCTCGCCACCGCACGCGCTGCGCGCGAGGAGGACGCCGGGGTGATCCTCGCCGCCCGCAACCCCGAGCGCCTCGACCGGCCGCACAGGAGGTCAGCGCGCGCCGCACGGCGCCGGCCAATCCGATCCGTCGACGAGTGGCTCGTCGGGCTGCTGAAGATCGAGGGCGCCGGCCACTTGCTCCACATACAGCGACCGAGCCGGTGGCCCGCGAGCTGTCGACGTTCGCGAAAGCGCAATCAGTAGCGCACCGGCGGGGCCGCTTGGAGCGGCCCGCCGGAGTACGTCGGCACTAGCCGCGCGGCATCAATCGCAATCGCGCAAGCAGCGGCGCTGACGCGAGTGCTCGGGTTACGTGAAGTGCCCAGGCGCCGGGCCCGGTGGGGCTGCGCGCCCGGCTTAGGCGGCGGCCGGCTCGGCGACCGGCGCCGGCGGGGCGTTCCGCGCGGCCAGCACGCCTCCGTCGATCGGCATCGTGGTGCCGGTGATCCAGCGCGCGCGGTCGCTCGCGTAGAACAGGATCGCCTCGACGACGTCGTCCGGCTGGCCGTGCCGGCCGAGCGGGTGGAACGCGTTGACCGAGTCGAGCACCT
>Ga0126312_10002530_pt1 | contig 12230 bp, 14 predicted proteins | sample Plot104A_FD_92537 | JGI IMG/M metagenome (GOLD analysis project Ga0126312, IMG submission 92537) | Serpentine soil microbial communities from UC McLaughlin Reserve, CA, USA - Plot104A | ecosystem: Environmental > Terrestrial > Soil > Grasslands | place: USA: UC McLaughlin Reserve, Lake County... | reverse complement strand
TGGCCTGGCGATACTATCGCTTTCAATAGTGCGATGCTCATCTTGGCCTATGCAGGAAAGATTGAATTAAGATACGTCAATACCAGTGTAGGGATTAAGACTTACTTTATGGCGAAATAAGAGATTGACATTGATAATAACTGGGATTGAAGGACAAATTCCAGACTGCTATTGTGACAATTCTTAACTCGATAGTGAATTTATGATCTTGCAGCCGGCCACCGTAGAAAACGCTATATCGCCTCCGCTGCATTGTTTTCTTTAGAAATGCTAAAAGCCACCTGCATGCATTGCAGTTTCCAATCCTCTGCAGAGACATTTGAAGAGTTGGACAAAATATATGAATCTCATTCCAAGAACATGGGTCACCGGCCCGATTACCATTTTTATGAACTTGAGAGAAAAGTAAAACGAAGGCCTTCATAACGTGATTTTAGTCACTAGATGTCAACAGCAATCTATTATTGGATTGGAATGAATTTGGTCAAGGAACACGGTCCAGAAGAGACTAAACCTAAGATAAATCTCCGCTAATTTCATGTATGCTCCAGTTGTTGATTCTTATAAGACCTTATTGCAGTCAGAATGACCTTCTTTGCTTTATTTGCATTTTCCCATCCTATAACCTGCACCTTCTTTCCTTCCAAATCTTTGTAAATTTGGAAGAAATGAGATATCTCTTTTAGCATATGCTTTTCTACATCTTTCATGTCTTTGTAACTTGAATATCGTGGATCATTTTTTGCTACGCAAAGAACCTTGTTGTCTGTTCTTGATCCGTCGCTCATTTTCAATATAGCTATGGGTCGGGCTTCTATCAGAATTCCAGGATATGTAGGGTTTGTCACCAACACTAAAACATCCAACGGATCTCCATCTTCAGACATCGTCTGAGGGATCATTCCATAGTCTCCTACGTAAAATATTGGTGAGAAGAGCACTCTGTCCAACCTTATCATGTCGGTTTTCTTGTCATACTCGTACTTGTTTTGAGAGCCTTTTGGAATCTCTACTATTACATTAACTATGTCGGGTATTTTAGGTCCAGAAGGGATATTATGCCACAAGGGTTAGTCTCACTATAGCATTGGAAGTAAAAAAGCTGCTGTTTGCACAGATAGAAGGAAGTTAATTGGTGCCAAAATAACCAATTGTCATGCAACTTAAGGAGACTGGCTTGTTCCTATCCAGTGTGAACCAGATAGTATCTCTCTTCCCTGTCGTCAGTGTGCCGAAGCACGCCCTTGGCATCGAGACCGTCAAGTGCGCGTCTTAGTACACCTCTTTGTCTCAGTCCCGTGTGCATTGCAATTTGAGCAGTGGTAGATTTAGCATGCTTCTTTAAGAAAAGCATGACCAACTCTTCATCAGGAGTAAAAGATTCCTGCATATGGCTGATAATGTGCCGCGGAGTTTTTTAGTCTATCTGCTAACCGAAAGGGTGTCAAGAATTATGGTTCATAATATCAATTGATTAGTTTATCACGGCAAAGTGTTTCTGCCCTCCTGGATTGGTCGAGTGTCTTTGGTAACTAGACTAGCATGGTTACAACGCGGGCATTTGTCAGGGGGCAGTTCAGTTATTTCCATTAGATCGCTGCCGTCAGAAGGACATTTGCCTTCGAACGCCTTATCGTGAATATCAGCATGTACGAACTTTGCTTCCTTTTTGCAAACGAAAAGATGATAGTCTGCATAGTCCGCATTAGTGTCGGTAAGGATTTGGTCAAGGTTTGAGCTACCAAGTGGCAGCTTTGTTTCATAGCCGCAACTTTTGCACGTAATGTGATAAATTTGCATTATTGCAATTTAATTATTTCATCCCATGTTCCAGTTAACAAGAACATGAAGTATTTGCTGCTGTTGGCAGATTCGAATTGCAGTATGTCTCCTGCAGCTATTTGGGTTCTAAATAACTTGTTCAAGAACTGAATGAAGCTAGGGCCTGCAACTATACTCTTTGCTTCGTGCTCCATTGGCTTCTTGTATATTCGAACAGCAGCCATCAAAATCTCCTCTAAGAAACAGTATCCAACAGTACCTTATATCGCTTCTTGATATGATATAGAAATCGAATCCAAACAGCCTTAAGTGGGTAATATTTGGAATAATCCGGGAATAAGAAAATGATCAGAGTATGCAAGTCATGCGGCAAAGAATTTCAAAGCTTTAATGAAGGGGTAGTTTACTCCAGCATTGTAAAAGGTGTTCTAGACTTTTGCTCTGACGTTTGCTGTAACGATTATCTTGATGCTTCACTCAAAAAAAAGTAAGAATTATGAATCCTTGGCGCTAGGCCATACAGGCGTACCGTTCTTGTCGTTAGCACATTTGTGAAGAGTGTTGTCAAGATTCTGAGCCTGCCAACGACCATGTGCCAGACGAACAAAGGTGATCAGATAGCCACAAAACTTGCACTGTCGCGAAGAAGACACTTAAAGAATCCCTCCTCTAAATCTTGCATGTCAGATTGGCAAGGTGGGCATGAGAGGACGATATTCTCCATCCCGCTGTCGATCATGACATATGCAATATAATCACGTCCGTAGCTATTAAGGCTTCATGATCTCTTTCTTACGATAACAAAGGTTCTTATTGCATACTGGGGTGTATATATGTACTTTCACCCCCTCCACGAGAGGTTTGTGGGCCTCGAGATTCAGATCGTAGCTTTTCGATTGTCATTTTCACACTGAGTCTTGAGGCCAGCTTTGGGAGATTAGTCTGTGACTGATAAATTCTAACGCTGACAAGCTGAATTGAACGCACAGGAAAATGGCACAATCATACAGGACCAGCGGCGACGTCTTGCTGGGAATCAAGTTGACAGCATTAGTTGCTTCTGACCTATGCACCAACGACAATAATAAAAGGTTATTACAAAGCGACGACAATATATGCCAACAGTTGAACTTCGATAGGATTTTCCGTCAAGTAATGAAACTCGATCCGCAGATTAGGCTTGTTACCATATGTGACATGGATGGCAAGATATTGTTGTCCCATCATCGCCCGGATGTGCTCAATTTACTCACACCAGAAGAGAGCAGAAAATCCCTTGAAATGGCAGTAAACGGTTGGAAGACAAGGAGCGAACTCGCACCAAAGATTGGTAAAGGAAAGTATGTTTTGGCCGAGTATGAAAAGATTAAGCGTATCACGATTCCACTGGGAGATGATCATCTTTTATATGTAACAACAGAAGTGAGTGCCGACCATGCCAGTATAATCAAAGGAATAAGCAAGATTCCATTGATAATAGGTCCTTAATCAATTGTTTATTGGTAGCTCGTTGGGCGGTGCCTCATAACACAAACCGCAACGTCGCCTCTTAGTTTCCCGCTTAGATTGCAGTATCAATCTTATGTTAATTTTGAAAGAGGACAGTGCTATTATCTCCCTCGGAGCTAACAAATACATTCTTATGACTATGATGCCATTAGTATATCATGACAGTCGACAATAATACTAAATTCTTGTTTATTGCAGCAGCAATAATAACTACATCTTTGATAGTCGCACTGGTTGGGAGCTTGACATAGTGAGACGAAATGAAAAGAATTCTAAAAGCAGAACGTTCAATTTCTGATAATATTGACAGGCCTAAATTCTGTGTATACTGTGGGAATCTAGCTACTCAGGAAGGTTTCTTTGACGCAGGCAATGGAGTTACAGCCGTTGAAAAATACTGTCATATTTGCAACGGGAGAGCTAACTTAAGGTTAGGCGCTCCCAGTTTTCATTATGATATGATGAATTTGCCCTATTTAACACTGAGTAGGTACAAATAATCAACTATTTTCGTTAGCAATGGTTCATAGTAGCACCAATATGGTTGCTGCTACTCAAAATGCACTTTTATCCGGTCTTTTTTCTAGGATAATCGCAATACGACAATACGAGCACTAATAGGCAAGAACTAGTTCCATGAAGAGAAATTAATGTTTCAAATCTTGAAAAGTGCTTGTGCATTTCTGAACATTAAAAGCTCACGTGAGTGTTGAGTGAGCTCGAGCTTGGCAGCAAAATTAAGATACGATTCCATGCTGGAAAGTGGCCAGTCGCTTCCATACAAAAGGTACCGTGGCTCACCAGCGTAGTTCAAAAATTCAGTCACTTTGTCAACCATGAAATCTTCGAAATAGTCAGAAAACTCGCCTAGCACCAAGCCAGATATGTCTGCGTATACGTTCTTGTTCTTGTAGATCACCTCTTCGCAATCCTGAATCCAAGGGTTTCCCAAATGACATATTATTATCTTCAGCTCGGGGTTATCTACGGCAACTTCGTCAATGTGCAGCGGATGAGAGAATCGCAGCTTCCCCTTACTTGAAAATGTGTCCCCTGTGTGTATCATGACTGGCACTTCAAATTCTACGCACAAATCATAGACTCGCTGGTATTTCTCGTCATATGGGTAATAATGCTCATAACCACAGTACAGCTTCATGCCTTTTATCAGGCCATCCTTTAGCCACCTTCTACAATCTTGAAAATCCTCATCAGTATGGTTGTCAATTGAAAAACCTGCCACAATAGAAAGCTTGTCGTCGTGTTTCTTTGTTGCTTCTACCAGTTGTTCGGTAGATGGTCTATCTTCATTTACCTTATATGATGAAAGGATGATCGAGTGGTCAACATTGCCGGCTTCCATGGAGCGAAGCAGCATGTCTATTCTCTCTTCTAGCGGGAGATATTGAGTTCCCTCGTAGTGATTAAGATGCACATGGCAGTCTATTATTCTTGTTGTCATTTTTGAGGATCAGATCGCTTTTGAGGCACGTATTTTGGGTTTATCCACTCTATAAAAGAAGCATAATTCAAAGAACGAGCATCTCTCATATAGTTTGGCAGTATCTTGATAAACTTGAAGCCATTATTTAATTGAAATGACAAGACAAGATCCTTTATTTCTCCCTTTACAACCTTTTCTGCATATTCTTGAGCAGACATCTTTTCTGCATATTTGCAGTAGTTGAATAATCTTCCGCCTGCTATCATCCTTCGTAAATTCAATTTAACCGCCAAGTCCTTCCTGGCATCATAAAGCATAGTCGCAATACCTAGCCCTCTAGAGTCGGGGTGTGTTGATATGTCTGCGCCATAAAGGCTATCACCTTCGAGGGTATGGTTTGTAAACATTCCATAAGCCGTAGCCTGTTTCCAAGTGTGTTCTTGGTAATCTGGTATGAGCGAGATTACAAGGCTGCTTGAAGAGGCTACTATTTTTCCGTCTAATTCCGCGCAAAACTGCCCCTCTGGAAATATTTTGATATGGCTTTCAAGATGGTGTTCATCCCAAATTACCCCATCTTTAGCCATGATGGGAAAAGATTGTTTCTGCAGCTCGACAATATCAGAAATATCCTTTGAAGTGACATTTCTAATAATGATGTTGTTATTACCTGCACCAGTCAATTATATCACCTTGTCCAAAATTCTTGAATCGAACGGGAATCGGCAGTTGACCAGAACAATCGCCGATATCATCTATCATAAATAATATTGACAGACCGGGTATTAAAGAGGAATTTCATTAACAGATGCATGGTGATAGATCTCTTTTCCTAGTTTATGACTCGCGCACGTTATATAGCTGAATGACGTATATTACACTAGTAATACGTTAAAACAAGGAGTTAATTCTTCTTTTGATCCGTAATGTCTTCACAGTATGCAAAGAACCTCAATCATATCGTGTATATGTGGTCCTAATCAGCAGCTCGTAACCGATCCAGAATGTGGCGAGATTGTCTGTACCAAGTGCGGCCTGGTATGGCCAGAGAGGGTCATAGAAAGCCGTGCAGAATGGCGAACTTTTGATTCAGAAGGAAGTGAAAGGGCCAGGGCAGGCTCTCCGACTTCTCTAGCGCAACATGATATGGGCCTATCGACAATGATTGGAAAGGAGAATAAGGATTCTAGCGGCCGCCAGCTAGAACCCTCAGTTAGTACAGCAATTCAGAGGCTAAGGACGTGGGATTTCAGATCAAAAGCCCAGTCATCTACACACAGAGGTCTCATTCGTGCCTTCACCGAACTAAGTGGACTGAAGGATAAACTCGGCTTATCCGACGCTATAATAGAAAAAGCAGCCTATGTATATAGAAAGGCACAGGAAAAGAGCCTTGTAAGGGGAAGGTCTACTTCTGCAATACTGGCTGCTGCCATATATGCTTCATGCAGGGAAATGGGAGCACCAAGAACGCTGAAAGACGTTGCAGCCGGGACTGAAGTTAAGCGTAAAGATATTTCACGAAGCTATCGCATTTTGATTTTGGAGCTTGACATTAAAGTGCCTTTAGTGGATCCAATGAAATGCATTGCCAAGATTTCAAATCAAGCAGGTATTAGCGAGAAAACAAAACGAGCGGCAATGAAAACTATGAACGATCTTGTAGAGATGAAAATTTCCGCAGGCAAGCTTCCTATGGGCCTTGCAGCTACAGTTCTCTACATGTCCTGCCTGAAAAATGGCGAAAATAAGACTCAGAGAGATATTGCAGATGCGGCAGGAGTAACAGAAGTTACCATCAGAAATAGGTTCAATGACCTGCAGACCCGGCTACAATTGAATTGACTTGGAGAATTGAGACCGCCAATGTCCAATAGCAACAAAGGTGATACACAAGAAGAAAAAGATTTCAGAGATAGATATGCACACGAGCTGCGCAAGAAAAAGACACAGAATTTCAGTAATCCACACTTTGGCTCAGACGAATTGTCTGATGAAGGACCTATGGTCAAGCATCAAGAAATGATAACGCCAGGACGCAGAGGAGAGCAAATAAAACTCGAAATCAACAAGGAGATTCTCAGACGCGTAAGTATAGGACATCCTGTGAAGCAGAACAAGTAATTGAACAGGGATACTTTTTGTACCTGTGCAATCCGTGTACCGGGAGCGAAATGAGCAATCCAAAATGATAACAAAATCGACATATTTCCACGAAATTATCAATACCGGGAACAAATGTCATTTGATGGTAATGAATACCAATTATTACCAAGAGATATGTAGCTAGGCTGCCATATATCATCGTGTCAGAAAAGAGATTAACAAGGAACGAGGGAACAATCACGAGAACAAACAAAGCCACTGATACTATGAGAGATAATACTCTCCGAATAGCTGACGAGGTAGCAAAGATTCAGCCTCAATTCGCTCAGTCAATATCTAACCTGCAGCTGGACTACATTCAGACAGTAAGGAGCATGATTGAAACCGCGTTTGCCAATCAGAAGCAGGTCGCGTCTACTCTGAACATTCCTCAATTTCCGCAGGTGTCAGAACAGATTACAAAAAAGTCTGCAGAGATAACAAGCAATGTAATTCGCTCAGCCGGCATTTTCAACCAGCTTAGTGTGAATGCATTGGATGCTGCAAGGGAGAATGTAAAGATCTACAATAGAACAGTAGATGCATTCACAGATTTCAACAACAACTTATTGAAGACTTGGACCTCTTACTGGTCAGCACAACAGCAACAGTTCTATAGGGCCTAGCCCTCTTATTTCTTGTCATGCATTGAAGCAGATAAGGCGTTGATGTTTTACTAAAGAATTTTTGATATATTGTGCAATGAAGATATTGAACCAAAAAGTGGAGAAGGCTCAAGCCGAGCGTGTACGGAATGTGTCGTTGTGTATTCGCTGGCGTATCTTCGGACCTGCAATCGTATAGACAAGGGCCGAGCCTATTCCAGCTATAGCGACAAGCAAGAGTGTCAGTGCTGTTTCCATTTTTATCTCCTCATCAATATCAAGGTAGCAGCGCATAAGAACCTTTGCAATTTTTATTAAATTCTAAAAACTTTGCATAAAAAATAGATCGATATAGTCTCCCTTAACTGAAGTTATTATAATGATTAATTCGGATTTAGAAGAATATGGGATTCAAGCTTGTATTAAATGCAATTCAGTCTTGGTCCAGCAATCTTCTACATTTACCCTCAATGTACCAGTTAGTGTCTCTCTATTGCGTCACCAGTATGACGCAGAACGCCTTTTGCATCGAGACCGTCCATTGCGCGCCTTAACACACCCCTCCTTTTCAAACCGGTATGCCTAGCAATTTCAGCGGCAGTAGAATTAGCATGTTTTCTTAGGAAAAGCATGACTGGCTCCTCATCGGGTGTAAAAGATTTAGGCATGATTTTATCTGTTATATTGATATGCCTGCTTTTATTGTGTCTGTTTATCTTTTTGATTAATAACACCAAACATCCGTTTGACGAGCTGGTAACTGCTGTTATGACATTGACAAGCGCACATTCTAGCGATGTCTGAACTGTTTATTACTGTCCTGACGATGCCATCGCAGGAATCGTGTTCGTTTTGGGTGCAAAAGTCAGAATTGCCCATGATAACAAGTAGTATCGAGCAGTTAAGTAGGTTGCTGTCATGCTTGCTCTTCTAGTCGTGCGCTCATTTCCTTAACAAGATCTTTGTTGCAATGAGGACACTTTATAGGAGGAATTTCTTCGTTTATTTCCATCAGTTCACTTCCATCCGATTGACACTTGCCTTCAAAATCTCTATCATGAATATCAGCATGTACGAACTTTGACTCTATTTAACATTTGAAAAGACGATATTCCGAATAATCTGCGTTAACGTCTGTCAGAGTTTGGTCAAGGTCTGAGCTGCCAAGTGGCAGTTTCGGTTCGTATCCGCAGCTGTTGCACTTGAAGTGATAAATCTGCATTACTGCAATTTGACTATCTCATCCCATGTCCCCGATGGTGAGAACATGAAGTATTTGTCATGATTCTCAGATTCAAATTGTAGTATATCTCGGCCGCAATTTGGATTTTAAATAGCTTGTTTAGGAATTGGATGAAGCTAGGGCCGGCAACTATACTCTTGGCTTCGCGTTCAATCGGCTTGTTGTAGTGCTTTTTTAAGATTTCAGTTAGCCCTATATTGCTAAGTTCTTCCACCAGATTAGCTAAATCTACATACGTCGCATTTCTTTTGTATACCTTAATTGTCGCCCCGTTGGCACGTCATACCCTCTCTAGGCCCGTTCTCTGAATGTACCATCCGCACGACTAACTAACCTACTCCCGGAGTAACTCCAACCTGCAGGAGTTACTCCGGGAGTAACTCCCAATTGGATCTGATGGGCGCACAGAATGTGTCAGGTTTAGATCGGCACCATCGCGCAGCAGCAAAGACCAGTCAAGAACAAGAATCCAGTCCGCCGCGGCCGCTGCAAAGTCCCCAACTTTTTTAGGCTGCTAGGAGGAGCCTCATGATAACCCAGACGCGGAGACCATTCAAGATAAACTGGAAATTATATTATGCACTCCCCCTCACGAAAGCTTACACAGCTGCCACAGCTTTTTCCCATTCGTTGCTATCCCGGCCCTATCATGCGCATGAGTTTCGTCCGGCTCCAAGCGGGCGAGACGGTATCTCCCAAAGTACTCTGCCAAGTCCAAGAAGTTTTTGGGACTATTTCCCTCCTCGGAGATAGTAAATATAATCCTATCAGGTTTGACTGATTCAATCCTGCATCGCAAGTCCTCTTTCATCGCCATTACGTCTTCACTAACAGGAATAGTCTTTGTCAGACTTTGTTCAACATGTTCAAACTGAGAATCTGGATCAGTGAAGTTGGACACGGATCGCGATTCATACTCGAATCCTTTAAAGACTGATGTCATGTTGTCCACATCATATTGATGAACGGAACCTGTTCCAAGCCTCAGATTTTGCTGCCCTGCTGGAGCAAGGTCCTTGATATCCCAAGCATTACCGGGGAACCCCCAAACTCTCATGACATCCTTCTCGACCTCAAGACCAAGGTAGCATGATTCAAAGCCTTGGGGTCCTCCAAATACATGCCATATTCCAAAGTGACGGGTCTGAGACTGCGAGGACTTGTCGCCAGTACCGTTGATAGGTGGTGGTCCAAAGGCTCCAAACGACCCAACAACGCTGTCTTCCACCGCGAACAGGGGATCATAATCGTGATCATTATCGTTACGACGCACGTGTGGTTGCGGTGATTCTTGCAGAGGCGGCTTTTCCTCTCGTATTCCTTCTCCAAGTTTGCCCGGATGCGACTCATTCTCAGGCGGCCGTGTGGTCTTGTTTGGAACAGAGGCCAGCGGTTTCTCGGCTGGGCCATCCGCGCCGATCTCTGAATTATCGGTTTGATACCCAGTCATCGCGTCCTCTTCAATATTCTCTAACTCCATCCCGGCAGGCATTGGCGCGAACAGCTCTTCAATCATTCTCTGCATCTCTTCTCTCTGCTCCATAGAATTCCTTTCTGCCATCAGATACCGCGGAACTACCCTGACATAATAATACTGGTAATTTTGGCTATGCTTATTCACATCTTCTTGGCCGCTAGTAATTTTACTACGCTCGTGATGCTTAATCCTGAGAAACAATCCAGTTGCACGGGCCTTTGTCAAAAAGCCAACGAGGTCATTGTCGGTTAATGGAATCCAGCCGTAAGGATCAGCTGCATTCTCGCCTTTAGCGCGGTCAATATCACTAACCTTATAATCACGATTGCTACCCGGAATTTCGTCGTAAGCTAGTATCGCTCTGAATATACACGAGGTAGCTCTTCCATACCTTGCGGTACCGTCCCTGCCAATAGCACTCCCATCTGAGTCGATTCCATGCCTTTCGCTCTCTAACAGATCCGCATCGACCTCAAACATGTCGAGATACTTCCCTCCTGGAATGGTACTCAACTTTTCCGGTGACATCCTGTGTGCAACTAGGTACTTCGGGTACCCGGCGAGACAGGTGTCAACCATTTGTTTCAGCGTATTTGGGACAATCCTTTGACGCAGCTTGCGGGGATCCTGTTCCTCCTTGGGTTCGTCTCGTCCGCATTCGTGAACGGGAAGCTCACAGCTGCCGGTGTAGGGGTTTGGAAGTGGAGAATAGGTCACTTGCCTGAGACACCTCCTGCAAGGTTCGCCTACAATCACCTCTGGTTCAAATTTTGGTTGCAGACCTGCAACAGTGGAAGGCTGCATCGGCCTGATAGGCTGAAAAACCCTCTCCGTGTTGTCTCTAAAGCGGGCCAACTTCTCCATCCGTTCGCACCACTTTTCAGAAGAGCTTGGTTTCTTCTTCGGAAGGCCGCCAGGCGCTGCAGTAATGAGTGTGCCACTCTTCGGTTGTGGATACACCGTTTGGTCGAAGTACTCAGCATGTCCGCCCCTCTTGGTACGTTTTGACTGACTCGGTCTATGCGTATAAACTGGTGTAGGGACGGCTGTCAACTGCCCCGGGTGGATGGTCCTGTTTCCAAGGATGTGTTTCTTGCAATTCGACTTGCGGCTAAATATCTGACCACAAATGCTACAGCGCCACTCGGGGCGCGTTTAAAGCACCTCCTGCAACCAAGGCCGGAGCCAGGTAAGGTATTGCATCATCGGGTCAGCTGGAATTAAGTGAATGTGGGGCTTTGCTGATACTGCCATCCGTATGTTTAGAATAATGTTTTAGTCATATAAATCATTCAAAAATTCTACTCAAATTAACCTTTTTCTCTATACATAGAGGCAAAAATGTATGGAATATTTTTAGGAGATTTTTCGGCCGTGTTGATAGCTTCATGCGCCCTCTCCTTCCCCTCCAAGTGAGATCCTAGATAAAAGGAAGACACCTTGCGGAGATATTGTCCTCATGTTTGGTCACAATAAAGCGGTATGATGATGGTGAATTTCTAAAGCGATTGCTGGGAAAGATCCTATCACAGACCCTGAGCAAGATTACTAGTGCTGCCGCCAGGGGCGATGATGCAACCGAGGTAGTAATAGGCGTTTACGATATAATGCCGTCCAGCTACATGAGGGCGGCGTACTATAGTAGGAAAAAGCTGGAGGTTGCTCAACCCACAGAGCCAGTAATGCCATACATCATTAGACGAAGAGCTGTTGAAGCAGCTATTGTAAGGATGCTTTTTGCTCATGCTGCTACTGGTGCCACAATGGAGCGCCACAAGTGATATGAAAAGGCAGGGATTGTCTGCTACACTGACCTTTCTGACTCAAAGAGAATAATCGAAATAAAGGACACAAACACAGGCAGGCGGTCTATCTCGTGATTGGCCAGCCGACGATAAGTTATAACAGAGCCAAAAAACCATTGAGTGACCCTCATTTCGCCCTTGCCTTCTGTCGCCGATTTTTACTCATCTTCTGATTCTTATTTTTCTTCGCTACTGGCGGAAGTGAGTCCGCTAACTTTTG